>Ga0302235_10002504_pt1 | contig 13163 bp, 9 predicted proteins | sample II_Palsa_N3_3_FD_193577 | JGI IMG/M metagenome (GOLD analysis project Ga0302235, IMG submission 193577) | Peat permafrost microbial communities from Stordalen Mire near Abisko, Sweden - II_Palsa_N3_3 | ecosystem: Environmental > Terrestrial > Soil > Palsa > Peat permafrost | place: Sweden... | reverse complement strand
GAAGGACGCGCCGATGATGCCGGCCATCATCGGGGCCAGCCCCAGGGCCGCCGCGGCGGGGCGCAGGCCGAGCGCGAGCTGGAAGAATAGCGAGACGACATAGGCCAGCCCGTTGACCGCGGCGAAGAACGCCAGGCCCAGCAGCAGGCCAGCGGTAAACCCGCGGTTGGCCAGCAGCGAGGGCAGGATCAGCGGGTCGGACGCCAGTCGCTGCCGGAGCCCGAACCCGGCGAACAGCACCGCACCGGCCACCAGGCTCACGATCGGCAGCGCGGTCCAGCCCGCGGTGGAGCCCTCGATCAGGCCGTAGAGCAGGCCGGCCATGGTGCCGCTGAGCAAACCGGCGCCGAGCCCGTCGATGGGGACGGTGCTGCCCGGGCCGTCGTGCGGCAGCAGCCTGAGCGCGGCGGCGAAGCCGACGGCGCCGAGGACGATGTTGATCAGGAAGACCGGCCGCCAGGACAGGCCGCCGATGTCGGCGTCGATGATGAAACCGGCCACGATGGGGCCAAGCACGGCCGAGCCGCCCAGGACCGGGCCGAACGCGCTGACCGCCCGCGGTATCTGCTCGCGGGAGAAGGTGGCCAGCAGGATGCCGATGCCCTGCGGGATCAGCAGCGCCCCGAAGCCGCCCTGGACGAGACGCCCGGCGATCAGCATGACCGGGTCGGCCGCCAGCCCGCACACGAGCGAGGCCGCGGTGAAGCCGGCGATGCCGGTCAGGAACAGCCGCCGCTTGCCGTAGCGGTCACCGAGGCGGCCGCCCACCACGAGCAGCACGCCCATGGCCAGCGCGTAGCTCGCGCCCAGCCACTTGATCAGCGACTCCCCGCCGCCGATGTCCCGCACGATCGACGGTGCGGCGATGTTGGTGATGGTGGAGTCCATCAGGTCGAGCACGTCCGCGATCAGCACGACCGCGAGGATCGCGCGCAGGCGGTTCGAGAGCCGGGCCGGACCGGCGTCGGCGGCCGGGCCGGCCGTGGTGGTGTCAGTGCTAGGGGTCATGGGGAGCTCCTGCGCGGGACGGGCCCGGGCGCGGACGTCAGGGCGTGACGGGCTGAGGCAACGGCGTGGATCCGGTTGCCGTGGAACTGGTGGTTACTGGGTGCCTAGGTAGGACGGGCCGTCTGCAGGATGCCGTTGATCAGGACGTGGAAGCCCCAGGTCAGCCGGTCCGGGCCTGCGCCGCTGACAAGTTCAAGGCCGAGGGCGGCGATGTGCGGGTAGGTGTCCGCGGGGGCGTTGGCGATGGCCGCTATGACCTGGTCTTCCTCGTCGCGGGCGTCGATAGCCTGGCTGCGGGTGCCCTGCTCGGTGGCGGTCGAGGTGGCGAAGTGCAGCAGCAGGTCCACGGCCCAGGCGGCCCGGCCGGCCGGCACCTCGGCGCTCAGCAGCGCCAGCAACCCGTCCAGCAGGTGCAGGTAACCGGGCCCGGACGGCCTGGTCACCAGCGCCGACTGAGCCAGGCCCGGATGCTCGGCCAGGACGACGGTGTAAGACCAGAGCACCGCGATCAGCCGCTCGCGCCAGTCCCGTTCCGCCGTGACCGGGCTCAGATCCAGGCCCGCGAGCAGCTCGTCTAGCATGTAAGCACGCAGCTCAGCGGTGTTGCGCACGTAGACGTACAGCGACGCGGCGCCGGTGTCGAGCTCGGTGGCCAGGCGCCGCATCGTAACCCGGTCCAGTCCCTCGGCGCGCATCACCTCCAGCGCGGTCGCGACGATGCCCTCCCGCGTCAGGGCCGGCTTGGCCGGGCGCTCACGACGGCTGAGCGGAGCCGGCTTCGCTGCTGTCATACCCGCATTCTAACGAACATGTTCGTTAGAAACAAGTTCGCCACAAACATGTTTTGTTCCGGCCTCACCTGTGGTGCAGGACAGCGGCCATGCGTTCGACCAGTTCGGTGAGGATGGGCTGCGGGGTGGCGAAGTTGAGCCGGAAGGCTCCTTCGCCGCCATCCCCGAACGCCGGCCCGTCCACCACGGTTATGTGCGCGTCTTCCGTGACCAGTGCGCCCGGTGAGCGGGGCAGGTCCATCGCGGTGCAGTCGAGCCAGGCGAGGTAGGTGCCGTCGGGCGGGCGATAGCGCACCTGCGGCAGGAAGCGGCCGAGCAGATCCGCGAGCAGGAACCGGCTGTCCTGCAGGTAGCCGAGGACTTCGTCCAGCCAGGCCTCGCCGCCGGAGTAAGCGGCGATGTTGGCGACCACACCGGGATTGCTCGCGCCGTGGGAGGCGAAGAACCCCATCTCCTCCCAGTGCCGCTGGTCCGCGGAGTTGGTCAGGATCACCTGGGCGCATTTAAGGCCGGGCAGGTTCCACGCCTTCGAGGCGGAGGTGGCGGTCAGGGTGTGCGACGCGGCGGCCGGCGAAGTAGCGGCGTACGGGATGTGGCGCTGGCCCGGATAGACGAGCGGAGCGTGGATCTCATCGGCGAAGATCCGGCCGCCGTGCCGTTCGACGACCTCGGTCAGCTGCCTCATCTCCGGCTCGGTGAAGACTCGCCCGAGCGGGTTGTACGGGTTGCAGAAGATGAGCAGATGTCCCCCGGCCCGGAAGGCATCCTCGATCGCGTCCAGGTCGAAGGTGAAGAAGCCGGCGGCGTCCTCGCGCATCCGCACCTGGATGATCTCCCGGCCGAGGAAGCCGGGCACGGCCAGGAACGGCATGTAGGCGGGCGTCGGCAGGATGACCGGTGAGCCCGGGCGGGAAAAGTGCGTGATGGAGAGCTCGAGCGCCTTGATGACGTCGGGGACGTGGTGGATGAACGCGGGATCAACGTCCCAGCCGTAGCGGCGCTTTTCGAACTCCGCGCAGGCGGCGGCCAGCTCCTCGGCGAGAAACGGCGGCAGGTAACCGAATAGAGCGTCGGCCGACAACCCGGCCAGCGCCTCGAGGATGGCCGGGGCGGCGCCGAAGTCCATCTCGGCCACGGCGGCGCCGAACCCGTCCGGGCCCGGAGCGGTCCACTTGAAGCTGCCGCGAGCGCGGAGCATCGGCACGGTGGTGGCATCGATGGCCTGCCTGAGAGTTCCTGGCACACCGCTATCTTCTACCGGGCCGGCCGGCGCCAGGCACGGGGCCTAGGTAGACGGGCCGAGGTAGACGGACCGGGGCCTTGACGCCGTTTCGCGCGCCGCCATAGCGTGATCGGATGCCGGAGGTGCTCACGGCGCCGCGCGTGATCACCGGCGGCCAGACCGTAGCCGGCGGCGCGGTTGTCATCGGCGACCGCACCGTGGACTGGACCGGACCAGCCGAAGCGCTTCCGGCCGAGTACGCGCCGGTGCCGCGGACCGATTACCCGGACGCCACGATCATGCCGGGCCTGATCGACAGCCACGTGCATCTCGCGTTCGACGGCGGCCCGGACCCGGCGGCCCGGATGCGCCGCGAGACCGACGCGCAGCAGCTGATCCTGATGCTGCGCAGCGCGCGGGAGCTGCTCGGCGTGGGCGTGACCACCGCCCGCGACCTCGGCGCGCGAGGCTATCTGGATGTGGTGGTGCGGGACGCCATCGCCGCGGGTATGGCCCGCGGGCCGCGGCTGGTGGTGGCCGCCCGGCCCATCACCGTGACCGGCGGGCACTGCTGGTTCATGGGCGGCGAAGCGGACAGCGAGGACGACCTGCGGCGCATGGTCCGCACCCACCACAAGCACGGCGCCGACCTGATCAAGGTCATGTCCACCGGCGGGTTCATGACGACCGGTTCGGCGCCCTGGCACGCCCAGTTCACCGCCGCGCAGCTGGCGGTGATCGTCGAGGAGGCGGCCCGGGTGGACAAGCGGGTCGCGGCGCACGCGCACGGCATCGAGGGCATCCGCCGGGCGGTCGAGGCCGGGGTCAGCACGCTCGAGCACTGCTCGTTCGTGACCGAGACCAACGAACGGCGCTTCGACGAACCCCTCGCGGCCGCCATCGCGGAACGCGGCATCTTCGTCTGCCCGACCATCAACGTGAACGCGCCCTACGTCGCCGAGCTGACCGGCATGATCGTGGGCGAGCACATCAAGCCGATGCGCGACCTGGGCGTCCGGATCATCGTGGGGACCGACGCCGGCGTCGACAACACCCCGCACCACCAGTACGTCGGCGCGCTGGAATACCTCGTGACGCTGGGCTTTCGTCCCGCCGAGGTCCTCGCCATGGCCACCACCGAGGCCGCGGCGGCGCTGGGCGTCGAGGGCGTCACCGGCCGGCTGGCGCCCGGCTACGACGCCGACCTCATCGTGGTGGACGGTGACCCGCAGACCGACATCACCGCCGTGGGCCGGCTGCGCCGGGTTATCGCCCGCGGCCGCGACTACCGGCCCGACAGCGGCCGCTTCGACGTCAGCGCTCCGGGCACGCCCTACGCGGCGCCGGGGGTCGCCGTCGACCTCCGGCTGCTGATCGAGGCGACCAGGCGGCGGCGAGCTTAGCCACCGCTTCGACGCGGCTGGCCGTGGGGTCGCGCCAGGGCCGTTCGGTAATAATCTTTTGAATCCGAACGGAGCGGGGTACCAGCCCACGCAAAACATGTGTTCGATTCAAATCGCGGGGTAGGGGCGGGCTATGAGTGACGAGCTGCAGGCCGTCTCCGGCCGGGGGACCAACAGCAGCGGCTGACCGTCAGGCGGAACCTTCCGGGGTGACCTGGCCCGGGGTGACCTGACCCGGGGTGACCTGACAGAGCGTCGCGCCCTGGGCTACGGTGTCGCCGACCGAGACGTGCAGGCCGGTGACCCGGCCTGGGTGGGGGGCGCGCAGCGGGTTCTCCATCTTCATCGCCTCGACGACCACGAGCAGCTGCCCGGCGGCGACCTCGTCGCCGTCGGCGACCTCGACCCGGATCACCGTGCCCTGCATCGGAGCGCGGACCGCGTCCCCGGCCGCCTGGCCGGCCCGCTCCAGCCGGTCGCGGGCCTGCTCGCGGGCCAGGACCAGGGGGCCTTCGCGGGCCTGGGCCAGGCCCGGCACGTCGACGCTAAGCCAGCGGCGGCCGACGCGGACCGCCACCCGTTCGGTGTCGGGCTCTTCGGCCCCGGCGGGCGCGGCGGGGAGGTAGTCCTGCTCGATCCAGCGGGTGTGGACGGCGAAACCGGCCGGGCCTTCGGCGGTGAAGGCGGGCTCGGTCAGCACCTGGCGCAGGAAAGGCAGCGTCGTGCGCACGCCCGCCAGGTCGAACTCGCCGAGCGCGCGGCGGGCCCGCTCGAGGGCCTGCGGGCGGTCGCGCCCGGTGACGATCACCTTGGCCAGCAGCGAGTCGAACTGCCCCCCGATCACGCTGCCGGCCTCGACGCCGGAGTCCACCCGGACCCCGGGACCGCCCGGCGGGCGGAACCGGGTGATCGTCCCGGTGGACGGGGCGAACCCGCTGTCCGGGTCCTCGGCGTTGACCCGGAACTCGATGGCGTGCCGCCGGACCGGCCCGTTTTCCTGGCGGCCGACCGCCTCGGCCAGCGGCCGGCCGGCCGCGATCAGCAGCTGGGCCCGGACCAGGTCCACATCGGTGGTCTCCTCGGTCACGCAGTGCTCGACCTGCAGCCGGGTGTTCACCTCGAGAAACGACAGCTGGCCGTCCGGCGACAGCAGGAACTCGACCGTTCCGGCGCTGACGTAGCCCGCGTCGGCGCAGATGGCGGCGGCGCTGTCTTCCAGGGTGGCCTGCTGGGCGGCGGACAGGAACGGGGCCGGCGCCTCCTCGACCAGCTTCTGATACCGGCGCTGCAGCGTGCAGTCGCGTGTCCCCACGACCAGGACGTCGCCGTGGGTGTCCGCCAGGACCTGGGCCTCGACGTGCCGCCCGCGCTCGACGTAGGCCTCGACGAAGCACTCGCCGCGGCCGAAGGCGGCCTCCGCCTCACGCACCGCGGCCTCGAACAAGCCGGCCACCTCACCGAGGTCGCGGACGATCCGCAGGCCGCGGCCGCCGCCGCCGTGCGCCGCCTTGATCGCGATCGGCAGCCCGTACTGTCTGGCGAATGCCACCGCCTGCGCCGCGTCGGCGACCGGATGCGGCGTGCCCGGCACCAACGGGGCGCCGACCCGGGCCGCGATGGCGCGGGCCGCCACCTTGTCGCCGAGCGCGCGGATGACCTGCGGCGGCGGGCCGATCCAGGTCAGGCCGGCGTCGATGACGGCCTGGGCGAAGTCCGCGTTCTCGGCCAGGAAGCCGTAGCCGGGATGCAAGGCGCTGGCCCCGGTGTGTTCGGCCGCGGCCAGCAGTTTGGCTATGTCGAGGTAGGTGCCGGCCGGGCTGGTTCCGGTTAGCGGGACCGCCTCGTCGGCCAGCCGGGCGAAGGGCGCGCCGGCGTCGGAGTCGGCGTAGACCGCGATGCTGGTCAGGCCGGCGTCACGGCACGCTCGTACTATCCGAAGCGCGATCTCGCCGCGGTTGGCGATCAGCACCCGCTTGAACTCCGCGGGGCGAGGTCGGGTCACCGCTGTTCCGGTTGTTCCGGTTGTTCCGGTTCCGGTTGTTCCGGCTGTACCGGCTGTTCCGGCGCGCGGGCCAGCACGGCGCGGGCCATCCGGACGTGCACCTCGTCGGCCATCTGGCCGTCGACCACCGCGACGCCCGCCTGGCCGGCCGCGACGACCTCGCGGGCGTGCGCCAGCTCGGCCGGGGTCGGGGTGAACACCTGGTGGGCCAGCGCAACCTGGCGCGGGTGGATGCACATCTTGCCCTGATAGCCCAGGTCCCGGCCGCCAGCCGCGTCGGCCAGGAAATGCTCGTCGTCGGCTAGGTCGGTAACGACCTGGTCCAGGGCGGGCAGCCCGGCCAGGTGTGCGGCCAGGGCCACGCGGCTCCGCGCGTACAGGACCTCGGCGCCCCCGCGGGTGCGGCGGCCGCCGATATCGGCGATGTAGTCCTCCGCGCCGAAGTACACGGCGCTGACACCATGGGAAAGCAGCGCCCGCGCGTCGGCGACGCCGAGCGCGGTTTCCAGCCCGGCGACGAGTATCGCGTCAGACCAGGAGTGCTCGGCGAGCGCCTGCCGCACCTGGCCCAGGTCCTGCGGGGTGGCCAGCTTCGGCACCACGATCCCGGCCGCGGCGCAGCCGGCCGCGGCCGCGATGTCACCGTTGAACCAGGGCGTGCCGATCGCGTTCACCCGGATCAGCACCGTGACCGGGACCCTCGGGTCCTTCGGGTTCTTCGGGGTATTCGCGTACAGGGCATCGATCGCGGCGGCGGCGATGTCTCTGGCCCGTTCCTTATCGCCGGTCGCGACCGCGTCCTCTAGGTCGGCCACCGCCACGTCGGGCCCGATCCGGGGAATCTTCGCGATCATCTCGGCCCGGGTGGCCGGCATGAACAGCAGGCTGCGGGCGCGGGTCAGCGTCGGCATAGGGTGATCAGCTCCGTTCCGGCTCCGGCCGGCAGTGCATCATGGCGGCCCGGACGGCCACGCAGACCGTCTCATCTCGCTGGTTGATGCCGTGGTGCTCGAACGTGACGATGCCGGTGCCCGGCCGCGACTGGGACCGGCGCGCCTCGATCACGTCGGTGACCACGTGGATGGTGTCGCCGATGAAGACCGGCGCCGGGAAGTCGATCCGGGAGAAGCCCAGGTTGGCCACCGTGGTGCCCAGGGTGAGCTCGGGCACCGCCAGGCCGACCACCAGCGCCACGGTGAACATGCTGTTCACCAGGACCTGGCCGTACTGCGATCGGGCGGCGAACTCGGCATCCAGGTGCAGCGGCTGCGGGTTCATGGTCATGGTGGTGAACAGCACGTTGTCGGTCTCGGTGACGGTGCGGGTGGTGGCGTGCTGCACCCGCAGGCCGACCTCGAGCTGCTCGAACCACAGTCCGGACACGCCGATCACGCTCCCTGCACTTTGGTCGCGGGCCGCACCGCCCGCTGCACCGCCTGCAGGCCGGACACATCCTCCATCGCGCTGGTGTCGCCCTGCGGCTCGCCGTGCTCGACCACGTCGCGCAGCAGCCTGCGCATGATCTTGCCGGTCCGGGTCTTGGGCAGCGCGGAGGTCAGGTAGACCGCGCCGAGCCGGGCGTAGCCACCCAGCTGGGAGGCCACCTGGGCGGACACCTCCTGCTTGACCTGGCCCGGATCCGCCCCGTCGAGCAGGGTGAGGAAGCCGACCGGCACGGTGCCCTTGGTGGCGTCGGACACGCCCACCACCGCGGCCTCCGCGACCTGGGGGTGCGCGGTCGCGATGGCCTCGATCTCCAGCGTCGAGATGCGGTGCGCGGCCACGTTGATCACGTCGTCGGCCCGGCCGAGCACCCACAGGTGGCCGTCGTCGTCGAGCACGGCCTCGTCGTTGGTGCCGTAGCAGCCGGGGAACCGGGAGAAGTAGGCGTGCTGGTAGCGCTCCGGGTCGTCCCAGACCGTGCGGGCCAGGGTGGGGAAGGGCTGGGTCAGCACCAGGTTCCCCTTGGTCCCTGGCGGCACCGGCTTGCCGTTGTCGTCGACGATGTCGTACACGTGCCCGGGCACGGCGGTGCCGGTCGAGCCGGGTTTCAGCGCCTCCACGCCGGCGACGGGATAGGTCCAGGTCGAGCCGGTCTCGGTCTGACCGTAAGCGTTGATGACCGGGACTCCGCCGCCGAGATGCGTGGTGGCCCAGGTGAACGTGTCACCGTCCAGGGGTTCTCCCTGCACCGTGACCAGCTTCAGGTCGGGCAGCGGGTGGGCGGCGGCGAGGTCGTCGCCGTACTTGCGCAGCATGCGCAGCAGCGTCGGGGCGCCGAGCACCTTGGTGACGTGGTGCTTCTCGCAGATCTCGTAGAAGCGCGCACTGGTCGGGGTGTCCATCGCCCCCTCGAAGCAGACGATGGTCATGGCGTTGGCCAGCCCGCCGACGACCGCCTGGATCGGGAACGTGAGCCAGCCGACGTCGGCCGCCACCCAGTAGACGTCGCCGTCCTCCGGGCCGACCTGCCAGCGGACGTTGGCCCAGGTCCCGATCAGGAACCCGGCCACGCTGTGCACGACCCCCTTCGGCCGGGCCTCGGTGCCGCTGGTGAAGATCAGGAAGGCCGGGTCGTTCGCCTCGAGCGGGACCGCCGGGATGCCGTCGGGGACGAGGTTGAGCGCGTCGGCGTAGGACAGCTCGCCGTCTTCCAGCGGCAGGCCGCGCCCGGTGCGGTCCACCACGATCGTGTGCTGCACTGTGCCGGCCTGGCCGCGGGCGGCGCGCAGCGTCTCGAGCAGCGGGGTGAGCTTGCCCCGCCGGTACGACGCGTCCAGGACAATGACCGCTTTGGCCCGGGACGCCTCCAGCCGGGTCCGCACGGCCTCCGGGCCGAACCCGGAGAACAGGATGGTGTAGATGGCGCCGATCCGGTTGCACGCGTGCACCGCGGTGAACGCCTCGATCGCGTTCGGCATGTAGATCGCGACCACGTCCCCCTTGGCCACGCCGAGCGAGGCCAGGGCGCCGGCCAGCCGGCTGACCTCGTCCGCGAGCTCGGCGTAGCTGACCGTGCGGACGTCGCCCGGTTCGCCCTCCCAGATGACGGCGGTCCGGCCCGCGGTCGCCGGGTCTTGCGCCCAGCGGTCCACGCAGTTATCCGCGACGTTCATCTGGCCGCCGCCGAAGTAGGTGAAGTCGCCGAGCTCGCCGGTCCGGACCGTGTCCCACGGGCGCATCCAGCGCTGCTGCCCGGCGACCCAGGCCCAGTAGGCGTCCGGGCTCTGCTCGTGCCAGGCGCGGGCGGTTCGCAGCAGCCCGGCCTGCGCGGCCGAACGCCACGGCTCGGCCAGCGGTTGCAGCGGGGTAGCCAGCAGCTGGCTCAGGTTGTCTGCCATAGACATCCTTCCGGGGTTGGCGCGTGATGGGTTTACGGGGGTTTCCGGCCACGGCCGCGGGATCAGACCGGGCTGATGTGATGATGCCGCCGCGGTGGCCTGCGGGTCCAGTTCTCGGCGTCGGCGAGCCGGGTGACGAGTTCGGCGCGCAGATCCTCGGGTTCGGTGACGGCGTCGACCACGAGTTCGCTCGCCAGCCGCAGCAGGTTGATATCCGCCTGCTGCTCGGCGATGCGCTCGCTGATGAAGGCGGCGCGCTGCGCCGGGTCGCCGATGCCGGCGATCTTCTTGGCGTACATGGCGTTGACCGAGGCGTCGGCCGCCATCGGGCCGATGGACGCGGTCGGCAGCGCGATCGAGGCGCGCGGCTCGAAGCCCGGAGCGCACATCGCGTAGTACCCGGCCGCGTAGCTCTTGCGCAGGATGACCGAGAACTTCGGGACCTCTGCGCTGGCCATCGCGGTGATCATCTTCGCGCCGTGGCGGATGATGCCCTGCCGCTCGACGGCGACGCCCACCATGAAGCCGGGCACGTCGTGCAGGAAGATCAGCGGCACGTTGAAGGCGTCGCACATGGTGATGAACCGGGCCGCCTTGTCGGCGGAGTCCACGAAGATCGCCCCGCTGCGGACCTGCGACTGGTTGGCCACCAGGCCGACGACCCGCCCGTCCAGCCGGGCCAGCCCGACCACGATCTCCTCCGCCCAGCGCGCCTTGATCTCGAAGAACGAACCCGCGTCGACCAGCCGGTCGATAACCTCGCCCACGTCGTAGCCCGCCGAGGGCTCGGCGGGAATCACGCCGTCCCAGTCCGCGCGGGCCGGCCCGCAGGGCGCGGCGGCCGGCGGCCGGTGTTCCCAGCTGTCCGGCAGGTAGCCCAGCAGCAGGCGGGCGGCGGCGATGACCTCCCAGTCGGAGCCGAAGACCTCGTCCGCGCATCCGGAGACGGTGGCGTGCATCAGCGCGCCGCCCATCTCCTCCAGCGTGGTCCGCTCCCCGGTGACCTTCTCCGCGACCCGCGGAGACGCCAGGTACATCGAGGCGTTGCCCTCGACCATGCCGACCCAGTCGGTGAAGGCGGGCATGTACGCGCCGCCCGCGGCGGACGGACCGAGCAGGCAGCAGAGCTGCGGCACCCGGCCGGAGAGGGCGACCTGCAGCTGGAAGATGCGCGAGGCGCCGCGGCGGTCGGAGAAGAAGCCGAGCTGGTCGGTGAGCCGGCCGCCCGCCGAGTCGACCAGGTAGATCACCGGGAGCAGGTCGCGATCGGCCCGTTCCAGGATCCGGACCTGCTTCTCGCAGGTCAGCGCGCCCCAGGAGCCCGCCTTGACGGCGAAGTCGTGCGCGATGACCGCCACCATCCGGCCGTCGACCCGCCCCACTCCGGTCCGCACGCCGTCGGCGGGCAGCCCGTCGGCCGCCGCGTTCGCGAGCAGGCCGTCCTCCCGCCAGCTGCCCGGGTCGAGCAGCACCGCCAGCCGGTCGGCGACCGGCAGCTTGTCCGGCCAGCGGCTCGCGTCGTTGCCCCGGCGAGCCGCTTCGGTTGCGGCCCGGACCGCGTCGGCCCCGGTCGCCCCGGCAGCCCCGGCCGGCGGGGGCGGGGGCGGAGGCGGGTCGAGCGCCCCGGTGTCCGGCGCCGTCACGCAGGCAGTCCCTTGGCCAGGATCTCGAGCTGGATCTCGTCCGTGCCGCCGCCGATGCGCAGCACGCGGGCGTCCCGGAAGTGACGCGCGACGGGGTTCTCCTCGAGGAACCCGCTGCCGCCGAAGAGCTGAAGGCACTCGTCCACGATGTGGTTGGCGGCGATCGCCGCGTGGTATTTGGCCATGGCGACCGACCGGTCCGCCTCCGGGTGGCCGGCGTCCAGCCGGGCCGCGGCCCGGTAGGTGAGCACCCGGGCCGCTTCCAGCTCGACCGACATGGCGGCGAGCCGGTGCCGGGTCGCCTGCAAACTGATCAGCGGTGCACCGAACACCTCGCGGTCGCGCGCGTAGCCGGTCGCGGCCTGCAGGCACTCTTCCGCGTGGCCCACGCCCATCGCGGCCAGGGTCAGGCGTTCCAGCTGGAAGGCCGACATGATCTGGTGGAAGCCGCGGTTCTGCTCGCCGAGCACGGCGTCGGCCGCGACCAGGCAATCCGCCAGGATCACCTCGCGGGTGTCGGAGGCGTGCCAGCCCATCTTGCGCAGCGGCTGGCCCAGGGACAGGCCGGGGTGGCCGGCCTCCACGATGAACGTGGTGATGCCGCGGTGCCCGTCGGGCGAGGTGCGGGCCGCGACCACGAACACGTCGGCGATCCCGGCGTTGGTGATGAACATCTTGGTGCCGTCGAGGCGGAACCCCCCGTCGGCCGGAGTCGCCGGGGTGGCCCGGGTGGTGATGCCGCCCACGTTGGACCCGGTGCCCGGTTCGGTCACCGCGATCGAGGCGATCTTCTCGCCGGAAATCAGGCCGGGCAGGTAGCGCGCGCGCTGCGCGGCGGTGCCGTAATGCGCGATGTGCGGCGTCGACATGTAGCCGGTCACCAGCGCGGTGACGGCGATGCCGCCGCTGGCCCTGGCCAGCTCCTCGGCGAGCACGACGATGGCGAGCGAGTCGCCCCCGCCGCCGCCGTCCGCTTCGTCGATCGCCAGCCCGAGCAGCCCGGCACTGCCCATCTCCTTCAGCAGCGCCGCGGGCGGATGGCCCGCCGCCTCGGACTCCTCGACCACCGGCCGTACGTGCCGGTCGACGAAGGCCCGCACACTGGCCCGGAACTCCTCGTGCTCACCGTCAAGTTCCCAGCTCGTAGCAGCGGTCATCAATGGACTCCTCGGGTGAGGCGGCGGTAATCGTTCCGCGCTCAGCATACGTAGCCAGTGAGTACGGCGAATTCGCCCGGCCCGACGTGGGATACGCCGGCTAAAGGGGGCGTTCGTGCGGCCGGGCGGGAGGCATCACTCGGCGGGCTACTCGTGAGAACTCCGTCAATCAGGGGATCTCCTGATTAACGTGTTCACACCGTTACTGGGCGTAAGCAAATAGTGATATGATACTCGGAAACAGAACTTATGGAACGAGCACGTTAAGGGGCCTGACGTTTCGCACCGCGGGGGCGGTGTGGGTCGGGCTAGACCGATACGGGGGGGACGTGCCACGGTGGTTCAACCGTCTGGGCCGCAGGACCTGCGAATGGCTGATTACACCGGTGCGCTCAGGCGCCGCTGGTGGCTGGTCGTCGCGGTGGCCCTCATCGCGACGCTGGGTGCCGTCGGCTACTTCAGGACCGCCCACAAGGTCTATACCGCCACCGCGTCGGTGTACGTGACCGCGCCGAGCAGCGGCACGGCCGGCCAGGTGGCCAACTCGCGCACCACGAGCACGGTCAACCTCGACACCGAAGCGCAGGTCGTGCAGT
>Ga0302235_10002497_pt1 | contig 13182 bp, 10 predicted proteins | sample II_Palsa_N3_3_FD_193577 | JGI IMG/M metagenome (GOLD analysis project Ga0302235, IMG submission 193577) | Peat permafrost microbial communities from Stordalen Mire near Abisko, Sweden - II_Palsa_N3_3 | ecosystem: Environmental > Terrestrial > Soil > Palsa > Peat permafrost | place: Sweden... | reverse complement strand
GCTGGGGGGAACTTCGGCCTAGACGACGCCCTCAGCTGAACCAGGAGAGGAACTACCCACATGGCTGCCCGACCGAATATCGTCCTTGTCCACGGCGCGTGGGCTGACGGCTCCAGCTGGAGCGGCGTCATCGAGCGCCTGCAGGCCGACGGCTACAACGTCATAGCACCCCAGTTCCCGATGACCGCACTGGCGGACGACGTCGCCCGGCTGCGCCACGTGCTGGACCGTCAGGATGGCCCGACGATCGTCGCCGGCCACTCCTACGGCGGCCAGATCATGACCGCCCTCGGTACCGACGCGCCGAACGTCGTCGGCTTGGTCTACATCGCCGCGTTCGGGATTGACGAGGGCGAATCGCTCGGCGCGCTCCTGTCGCAGGGGCCTGTGACCCCCGCCCTGGCCCACCTGTTCACCGACAAGCAGGGTTTTGGCTGGCTGTCGGAAGACGACTTCGTGCACCACTTCGCGGCCGACGTCGATCCGGTCCAGGCCAAGGTGATGTACGCCGTGCAGCAAGCGCTGGCCGGATCCGCCTTCACCGACGTGATGGGCGTCCCGGCCTGGAAATCTCTGCCGTCCTGGTATCTGGTCGCCACCGAAGACCAGGCGATCCCGCCCGATGCCGAGCGTCTTTTCGCCAGCCGGATGGGGGCGAGCACGGTCGAGGTCCCGTCGAGTCACGTGGCGATGGTTTCCCATCCCGACGAGGTGGCGCAGCTCATCGAGACTGCCGCCGCCACCGTGCCCGCCGCGAGCTAGACCGCCGATGCCACCCGCGTGAGAAGGTCAGCGATCTGCACCGGCGGCGACCCGGGCCAGGTCGAATCGCGAATTGACGCCGAGCTTGCCAAAGACATGGCGCAGATGGCCGCTCACGGTGTGCGGCGACAGGAAGAGGTGCTCGGCCACCTCCCGGTTGCTCAGGCCCTGAGCTACCAGCCGCGCCACGGCCAGCTCGGAGTCCGTCAAAGCAGCCCAGCCACGATCGGGGCGCCGGGCCGGGACCAGGCGGCGGCGCACGCCGACCGACCACAGTCGCCGCCGCACCCGGCCGGCATCCCAGCTCGCCGCGGCCTCGGTATACAGCACCAAGGCGCGGGTCAACGCGTCTATGCCGGCTTGTGTTCCGCCGTCATCCAGGGCCACGCGACCCAGATCCTCCAGTGCCGAGGCCAGGGCCAGCGGCCGCGGACCCTGCTCGTAGAGTTCCACGGCCTCGGCTAGATCCTTCTGACTGTGGTTCTCCAGACCGGTCGCGTGCGCCGCGACGGCTTGCAGTGACCTGACCTCAGGGTTGAGCTGCGCACGTCGGCGAACGGCGTCGGCGGCGTGTGCCGCGAGCTTAGGGTCGTCCGCGGCGAGCGCGATACGAATCAGCTGGACCTCATCGGTGATGTCCATGGGGAACAACGGAAGCACCGAGGTACGCTCGTCCTCGCCGAGGAAGCACAGGCACTCCCGCGCCCGGAGCGGGTCGCCGTCCGCCATCGCCGCCATGGCGAGCAACCAGGCCGCGTGACGGCGGACGATGGGAATGTCGCGGCCGAGCATCACCTGGGCGATATCTCCAGCCTGCCGGGCCAGGTTCCGGTCACCTGTGTGAATCGCCACGCGTCCCAGGGCGACGACTCCGGCGGCATCCAGGACGCTGACGACCTGGTGCGCGACGTCGGAGGTGAACAGTCGCCCGAGGGTTACCCCAGCGTCGGTGAGCCGGCCCATCTGCAGCAGGAGCCTGGCCCGCCCGGTCTCGAAGATATTGAGCGCCCAGGCCTGCCGTTCGTGCCGGGCGATGGTGATATTCGCGGTTGATACCTGCAGCGACTCCTCCAGCCGGTCGACCACGTTCAGGGCGTCGCAGAGCCACTGGGTGGTGAGTTGCCGCCGGGCTTGACCAATGCGCCAGTACTGAGTTGACAACCCGGCCTGGTCGGCAGCTACCCGACCGCTCCGCTGAGCGCGTTCCACGAGTTCAACTGCCTGCGCGAATCGGTCATCGGCGTAGTACAAGCCGGATTCGGCCAGCTCTAGGACGAATTGACTGCACGCGTCGCCGGATCTGCCCGCGGCCTGCCGCGCTTCGGGGAGCACCGCGCGCGCTTCGTCCAGTCGGCCCGCGGTGACCAGATTGTGCAGCAGGTTGGCGAACAGGAGGGAGCGGAGGTAGGCCGAGATATCCGGCAGGGCCAGACCCTTGTGGCAGGAGTCCGCGCGTATGTCGGGGGACAGCGTGAACATGGCGGAGATGATGAGCCGGAAGTCGGCTTCTTCCTCGGGTGGCAGGGCCTGGCGCAGAACGGTGTCGGCGAATTCCTTCGCTTCGTCCCCGCGCGCGGCGGCGTGCAACCGAACGGCGGTTTTTGACACCAGCGCCCGGCGCAGCCGATGATCGCGCGGTGCGAGCTCCAGGGCCCGCCGGCTCAAGTCGGCGGCCGCCCCTGGATCGGTGGTTTCCAGCGTGTCGGCGGCCTTCGACAACGTCGTGATCGCGACTTCGTCTCCCGGCTCGGCACTGGCCGCGAGCCGGGCCGCGACCTCGAGCGGTAGGGCGCCACGGGCCATGAGCACGGTGGCGGCCTGCCGATCCAGGGCCCGGCTCACCGACCCCGGCAAGCTGGCCCGGACCGTCTCGAGGATCAAGTCATGCCGGAAGGTGAGCAGGTTGTCGCTTTCAACGAACAGGCCGGCCTGCAGCATCTCTTCCACGGGCCCCATCAACGCCGAAGGCGGGCGCTCGAGCATCGCGGCTAGGTCGTCGAACGGGAACCGCCGACCGAGGGCCGTGGCCACGGCTGCGACCTGATGTGCCAGCTCGGACATCTGGTCCAATCGCCACCGCATGGTTTCCCCCGCCCGGCGCGGAAGCCGGGTCTCCGCCAACTCTGCCCGTCCGGACTCGATCCGCACGAGCCGCTCTTCTCTCAGGCCCGAAACCATTTCAACCAGGAAGAACGGGTTACCGCCTGCCCGTTCGGCCATCTTGAGCAAGCCGCTGTCGGGTTCGGCTTGCACGATGCTGGCCGTCAGTTGCCGCACGGCCCCCTCATCGAGGGGGTGCAGAACCATCTTCTCGGCCCCGTTGTGCTCCAGGTAGCCAAGGGCGCTCTTGAGCTGGCGGGATCCGGGGCTGGGCCGGAACGCCAGAACCCAGGCCACCGGAACCGTCGCCAGGCGGTTCGGGAGAGCTCGCAGCGCGGCCGCCGTGCCGCCGTCTGTCCATTGCAAGTCGTCAAGACAGATCAGAAGTGGCGTCTGGCGCGCTGCGCGTTCGAGCAAACCCTGAAGGTCCTGCAGGACCCAGTACCTCTGTTCGGGCAGCGTACGCGGGTCCGGGAGCTCAGCTCGGTCCAAGATCGGGTCAGGCCCCTCGAACAGCGCCGCCATCAGCGTCGCTAGTTCGACCATGCTGTCGCCCGGATCAGCCGCGCTGATCCCGATTCGGAAACCGCGGCGCCGCGCCACCGCCGCCGCTTCGTCGAGGAGTCGGCTTTTGCCCATCCCGGCGTCCCCTTCGACCAGGACCACCGCGCCGGCGCCGCCGCGGGCCCGGCTGAGCTGCTCACTCAACGCGGTCATTTGGGCGTCTCGGCCGCAGAACGGTACCGGCATGCTCACCACCGTCACCCGTCCCGCTTCAGGACGCGCTGTTTCAGCGCGGCGGCGGTGCTGGCCAGAATCTGCCCGGACAGGTCGGGGTCGTCGACGGCCCGGGCTACGCAGATCGCGCCGACGAGGGCGCTGAGGGTGAGAACCGCTTCGCGTTCTGCCGCCTGGCGGTCGGCGTGGCCGGTGAGGTCGGCGTGGCCGGTGAGGCCGGTGAGGCCGGTGAGCACCGCGAGGCATTCCTTCACCTGGCGAGTGTAGGAACCGCGTTCCGGCCCGGCGGCGCGGGCGGCATCCGCGGCGACCCCGGCTACCCCGCAGCCCGACTCGGGATGATCCCGGTGCCAGGGGCTGAGGTAACCGTCGACGAGCGCGGTATAACCCTGCTCCCCGCCGGTCTGGCCGACCGCGATCGTCCATGCGCTGCCCTGCGTCAGAGCCCGCTGCACGGCTTCTGCGACGAGCTGTTGTCGGGACTCGAAGTGCCGGTAGAAACCGCCGTGGGTCAGCCCGGCTTCCTCCATCAGGTCGGCGACGACGAGACCGCCGATGCCGTCGCGGCGGATCCGGGCCGCGGCGATGTCCAGGATGCGGTCGTGGCTGGCCGCCTTGGCCGCTCGAGACGTGCCCACGGTGGACCCTCCGGCTGCGAGAGTTCTGGACCAGCAAGATGATACCTGTCATCCTCTTGGTCCCCGCACCGGGGCCGCCACGGGGCCCCGGTGCGGCCGGGGGGATTGATCAGGGATGGACCGGACCGCTCGGGCCCTTGTCCAGGCGCAGCGACTGCATGATCTGGAAGGTCGTGGTGTAGGTGAATTCCTCGATGTCCGCGGCGGCCAGCACGCCGGTGTACTTGGCGACCACGGGCGCGGCGGCACGTTCGGTGACGGCATCGAGGTGGCCCTTGACGCCAGCCCAGACGTTCACCCCGCCCGCCACGTAATAAGGCACCGGGTTGACGCTCTCCAGGGCCTCCCTGGAGCTGGCCTCGATGTCGGCGATGTACTGCTGGTGCAGGGCGACGTCTTCGCGGGTGGCGAGCCTGCCGAGGTGCCCGCTGATGAAGTGCGTCCACGGGTAGGACAGCACGGTGTCCGGGGCGGCCATGTACCCCTGCACGTCCTCGGACAGGTTGACGTTGTAGATCGGCACCCAGCCGGCGTTGACAACGTCGATGAACATCAAGGTGTCGTGGTCGGGGAAGTGGATGTAGATATTGTCCGGCGTGTGGTTGGAGCCGCGCCAGGCCAGTTCGACGCGCTCGCCGCCTACCTCCAGCGTGTAGGTGTCGGCGAAGGTCACGTCGGGCACGGGCCGGGCCGGGTCGTCGTCCCGCAGCAGCAGTCGCCGGGTCTCCTCGTGCCCGATCCGGACGATGTTGTCGAAGAGCGAGGAGGCCGCGCCGTGGTCGGCGTGGTGGTGGGAGTAGACCAGGTGGGTCACCGCGTTGGTCACGCCGTTGGCGGCGGCGATCTCGTCCACGGCCCGCCGTAGGTTACCGCCGATGCTCGGCGGCGCGTCGAACAGCACCACGCCGTCGGGAGTGGTCAAGAACGCGGACTGGTAGACGCCGTCGGTGACCCAGTAGAGGTTCCGCTCGACCCGCCCGACGTAGTAGCCCTGGTCGTTGAGGGCGGGGCCAAGCGCGGACTGGGGGATCGGCGCGTAGTCGGACAGGTCGCCTGGTGATGTCACGGTATCTCCCTTGAAACTCGCGCACGTCCCTGGCGGCCGTGCGAGCCCTGACCGACCCAGGCTCGCCGCCAGGCAGGTGAGAGGTCCTCACCAGATCCTGGTGATTTGCCGGACCGGGCCACGCGGGACGGGAGGTTCGCGCCCGGTTGACAGCACCTGTGCTGGCCTGATACCGAGAGAGGGGGCCAGGACTGGGTCACCAACGCTCGGGTGTCAGGCGTACATATCAAGGCAGGCCTTTGAAGGTGGCTCACGCGAATCCCCGGCTGATCGACCGGAGCGAGCTTCTCGCTGCCCTAGCTCGCGCGGCGGCAGGGAAGGTGACGATCATTTCGGCTCCGGCCGGCAGCGGGAAGACGTCGCTGCTGCGCGCCTGGGCCGACGGTCAGGGCCAGGGTCAGCAGCGGCTCGCCATGCTGCAGGTACCACGCGATCAGCAAGACGCCCAGCAGTTCTGGCTGGCCCTGCTCGACGCGGTCCGTCACGCCTCGGCCACGACCGGCCGCACGGGACCGCCGGCGGCGACGCCCGATTTCAACGCGCCCGCGATGGTTGACCGGGTGCTATCGGAGCTCGCCGACGCTCGCGGCGACGTCACGCTGGTGATAGATGATCTGCACGAGCTGAATTCGCCGGAGGCCCTCGGTCAGCTCACCCGGTTGCTGACCAACCTTCCTCCGCACGCGCATGCGCTGCTGACCACGCGTCACGATCTGCGGCTGGGCCTGCATCAGCTGCGCCTGGCCGGCGAACTAGCCGAGATCCGCGCGGCCGACCTGCGCTTCACCGAGCGCGAAACACGCATGCTGCTCGACGCCTCGGGTATCGCGCTGTCCGAGGCCGGGGCAGCGCTGCTGCACGAGCGAACGGAGGGGTGGGCCGCGGGCCTTCGGCTCGCGGCGATCTCCCTGGCTGGTCACCCCGACCCCGAGCGGTTCGTCGCGGAATTCTCCGGCAGCGACCGCACGGTCGCGGAGTACCTGATCGCCGAAATGCTGGAGCGTCAGCCAGCCGACGTCCAGGATCTGCTCCTGCGCACCTCCCTGCTCGACCGGGTCAACGGCGAACTGGCCGACGTGCTGACCGGCCGCTTTGGATCGGAGCGCATCCTGCTGGAACTTGCGGACGCGAACACCTTCGTCGTGCCGCTGGACCCCGAGCGCACCTGGTTCCGCTACCACCACCTGTTCGGGGACCTGCTCCGGCTGGAGCTACGCCGGACGCTGCCCGAGGAAGTGCCGGTGCTGCACCGGCGCGCCGCCGGGTGGTTCATCCGGCAGGGCCAGGTGGTCGACGCCATCCGGCACACCCAGGCAGCGGGCGACTGGCCCGATGCGGCCCGGCTGCTCGCCGACCATTCGTTCAGCTTGACGCTCGACGGGCAAACCCAGACCATGCTGGCGCTGGTGCGGGCCTTCCCGCCGGGCCGCGATCACCCCGAGCTGGCCCTGGTCCGCGCCGGGGGTGACCTGGTCCAGGGACGCCTGGACGAGGCGGCCGCCCACCTGGCGGTCGCCGAGACGTACGCCGAGACGGCGCCGCCGGATCGCCGGCGCCGCCTCCAGGTGGCGATCGCGTCGCTCAAGCTGTCGCTGGCCAGGCGGCGCGGCCACCTGGCCGGGGTCATCGAGCAGGTCAGGTTCCTCGCCTCGCCGGTAACCGGGCAGTCCGACGAAGACATCGCCTTGGGCAGCGACCTGCGAGCCGTCGCGCTGATGAACCTGGGCACCGTCGAGGCGTGGACGCTCGGGCTGCCAGACGCCGAACGTCATCTCCGCCACGGCGCCGTCCTGGCCCGGGAGATCGGCCGGCCTTACCTCGAAGTCGGCTGTCTCGCCCAGCTCGGTTTCGCGTCGAAGATCGACCCGTTCATCACGACCCAGCGGCGCTGCCGGGAAGCAATCGAGCTCGCCGAGCGGTACGGCTGGGGCGCCGAACCGGTGATCGCGCCCGCGCTGATGACGCTGGCCGGCACGATGGTGTGGCTGGGCGAGTTCGACGAGGCCGAGCGATGGCTGCAGCGCACCGCGCGGGCCCTGCAAACCGATACCGGGCCGGACATCACGCTGCTGCTGCACCACACGGCTGCGATACTGCACGCCTGCCGCGGCCGCCGCCATGAGGCGTTCGAGGAGTTCAGCGCGGCCGAAGACCTGCGATCCCAGCTCGAGGGATCGCACGCGCTGGCGAGCCAGGTGACCGGCTGGATGCTGGCCACCCAAGCCCGGCTCGGGCGGCCGGGCGAAGCCCGTGTGGCGCTCGCGGCGCTCGATGACGAGCGGGCTGGCTCCGGTGAGATCCGTAATGCTGGCGCGGTGATCTGCCTCGCCGAAGGCGATCCGGCCGGAGCCCTGGGCGCGCTGCGGCAGGTTCTGGACGGCACGGCCCCGGTCATCGGTTACGTGACGGTCGTGGAGGCGCACCTGCTCGCCGGGCTCGCCCACCGTGAACTCGGTAACCAGCGCGCGGCGAACCACGCCGCTGAACGCGCCCTGGCCCTGGCCGAGTCTGACCGGCTCGTCCTGCCGTTCGCGATGACGTTCTCCGGGGAGTTGCTCGAGGCCCTGCCGCGGCATGAGACAGCGCACGCCGCCCTGCTCACCGACATACTCGACATCCTGCACGGCTCATCAGTGGCGGCCGGACATCAACCGCCGCCGGCCGATGCCGAAGAGCTCAGCCCAGGCGAGCTCAGGGTGCTGCGATACCTCCCGACGAACTTGTCCCGGCCAGAGATCGCCAGCGAGCTGTCCGTCTCGGTGAACACCGTCAACACGCACGTCCGCAACATCTACGCCAAGCTGCAGGCCCGTGATCGCTCCTCGGCGGTGCGGCGTGCGCGAGAGCTGCGCCTACTGGCAGCAGGCCGCACGCCTTAGCCCTTACAGTGCTAGCCCTTAAAGGGCCACCCAGCCTGTGGCGATCTGGGCGGGGGCAGCTTCGGTGCCCAGCCGGCAGCGGAGGCTGACCTGACCGGGCGGGACCTCCTCCACGCTGAACCGCCCCAGCGCGTCGGCCTGCACGGTGACGACGCCCCGGATCTCCACCACGCCGGATTGCCCGGGAATCAGCCGGCCAGCCAGCCGCCGGGACTCGCCGCCGCCGGTGATCTCGAGCTCGATCACCAGCCCGCTGGTCCGGAACGACAGCTGCCGCCGTTCCGGCGAGCCATCGTGCCCCGGATCTCGCCCTTCCGTTTTCATGACGATACTCTAGCCGGCACGACTATGGCCGACCATCTGATTGGGTTGCCTTTTCGCATGACGAGGCAACCGGCCGCGGTCCCGCCGGGATCAGGCCGCCGTGCTCACGAGACAACCGCCCGGGGTCCGGCCAGGATCAGGCCCGCGGTGCTCAGATCGGCTTGAGCCGGTCCCGGGCCGCGGCCACGTCGGCGGCGGTCGGCGGGTCGTTGCCCCGCCGCTCGCAGTTGATCGAGGCCACCAGGATCGCGTCGTCCAGGGCCCCGGATAGCTCGCCGGAGGGGCAGCGGGCCAGGTCGGCGGGCGCATACTGGCCCCGCCCGAGCAGCGATCCGATCAGCCCGGCGGTAAACGAGTCCCCGGCGCCCACCGTGTCGGCCACGACCACGTCGAGCGCGGGCCGACGGACCGACCAGCCCTGGGCGGTGTAGGCGTAGGCCCCGTCCGCGGAGCTGGTGATGACCACCACGGTCGCGCCCAGCTGCAGCCAGTGCCGGGCGACCTCCGCTGGCGTCAGGTCAGGGTAGAGCCACGCGATGTCGTCCGTGCTCGCCTTGGCGAGGTGGGCCAGGCCGATGGCGCGCTCGACCACCCGCCGCCCGTGCCCGGGATCGGCCAGCAATCCGGGCCGGACGTTCGGGTCATAGGTAATGAGCACGTCGCCGCGCCCGTGCATCTGACCGGCGAGTTCCAGGATCCGAGCGTCGCCCGGCGGCGTCCAGGACGCGATCGACCCGAAGTGCAGCACGGCGGCCTGCGCTGGCGCGCGGCCGGTCTCCTCGGTCGTCCACTGCCAGTCCGCGGTGCCGTCGAGGTAGAAGTCGTAGCTGGCCCGGGCCGCAGCGTCCAGGGACACCACGGCCAGCGTGGACTGCTCCGCGGCGCTCGGCGCGGAGCCCAGGTCGATGCCCTCGGCCTGGGCGTGATCGCGCAGGATCCGGCCGAACGCCGTGTCGCCCAGCCGCGCCATCAGGGTCGCGTGGTGCCCGAGACGGGCCAGGCCGATCGCGACGTTGTACGGGCTCCCGCCCGGCACGGCCTGGAACGTCTGTGGCGCCCCGGCGGGGATGAGGTCGATGATCGCCTCGCCGATGACGGTAACCCCGGCCCGGCCCGTCATCCGCCCACCGCCATGGTGGGGGCGGGCCTGATCTCGCCCGAACCGCGCGTGATGATGCCGGTCGGCACCACGTGCGTGCGCGCGGGCGAGTCATCGCCGTCCAGGCGAGCGAACAACAGCTCCGCCGCCAGGTGCCCGAGTTGCGCGACGTCCTGGGTGATGGCGGTGATGCCCGGGACCAGGACGTCGGCGAGCGGGAAGTCATCGAAGCCGACCAGGGCGATCGTCTCTTGCAAGCAGGCCTGCCGCAGGGCCTTCACCGTGCCGATCGTGACCAGGTTCTGGCTCGCGAACAGGGCGGTCGGCGGGTCGGCCGAGCTGAGCAACTCAGTGACAGCTTGTATCGCGGCATCGACGGTGCGCAGGCCCTGCCTGACGATCAGCGGGTCGGTGTCCAGCCCGGCTCGCTCCAGCGCGTGTCGGTAGCCGTCGAATCGGTGCGCCGCGGTAGCGATGCCGGGGCTGTCGCCGAGGTACGCGATCCGCCGGTGTCCGAACGAGCACAGGTGGTTCACGGCGGCTACGGCGCCGAGGCGATTGCTGGAAACCACGGCGTCGGCATCGAGGAACCTGGGTTCCCGGTCCACGAATACCACCCGGGTACCCAGCCTGCGCTCGGCCACCAGGTAGCTCTGGTCTGGTGCGGCGGGCATGATCACCAGACCGTCGACGCCACGGTCGATGAGCGTGATGGCCAGGTCGCGTTCGCGGTCCGGGTCCTCGTCCAGGCTCCCGATCAGGATCTGAACCCGCCGTCCCCGGGTCACGTCCTCCACCGCCCGCAGCAGGGCAGCGCAGAACGGGTTAGCCACGTCCTCGAGCAGCAGCCCGATCGTCGCCGTGCGCCGGTCGCCGCGGCGCAGGCTGCTCGCGGTCAGGTTGGGCCGGTATCCGAGCTTGCCCGCCGCGTCCCGGATCCGGGCGGCCAGATCCGGCGCGACGGTCGGGTCGCCGTTCATCACCCGCGACACGGTCTTGACCGCCACTCCCGCCAGCGCCGCCACGTCCTTCATCGTCGGTCGGGCATGTCGGCGCTGACCGCCAGCACGGACCGCAGACATCGATGTCCTTCCAAGGATGAACGCGGGGGGAATTTAGCCTGATCTCACAATATGACCTGGGCACTACCAAAATTAACCGCCAGCCGCCAGCCGCCGGCCGCCGGCCGCCAGCCGCCGGCCCAGGCCCGAATCCTGCTGTGCCCGCTCGCGACTAAAGGTGAAACAACGTTATTTTCCGAACGACCCGAGCGGCCCGCGGCTGGTCATGGAACCAGCCGCGGGCCGGGCCCGTCAGGTCCAGATCGCCTTGTCCGTCTCCATGTCGAAGAACTGCATGCCCTCGGTGTTGACCGCGAACGTGATCCGCTCGCCCACCTTGACCTTGGTCGTCGGATCGACTCGGGCCACACCCTCGCCCGCATGCGCGGTCGCGTCCTCGTCGTCGGTGGTCGCGCCCTCGGGCTGGACCCGGGGGGCATCGATGGTGAAGTGAATGACGAGCTCCGAGCCGAGGGCCTCGATCAGGTCCACGTTACCGACCAGGGTCGGCCCGGTGGCGCCGTCGTGCGCGGCGGGCAGGTGCTCGGGCCGCACGCCCAGGACCACCTTCTTGCTACCGTAGCGAGTCAGCCCGGGACGGGCCTCAAACAAATCGTCCGGCAGCGGCAGCGTCTGGGATCCGAGCTTGACCGCCCTAGCGTCCTCGCTCATCGTCGCCTCGTACAGGTTCATGGCCGGCGAGCCGATGAACGCCGCGACGAACACGTTGTCCGGGTGATCGTAGAGCGTCTGCGGGTGGTCCACCTGCTGTAGCGTGCCGGACCGCATCACGGCGACCCGGTCGCCCATGGTCATCGCCTCGACCTGGTCGTGGGTCACGTACAAGGTGGCCACGTTGATCCGCCGCTGGATCCGCTGCACCTCGGCCCGCATCTGCACCCGCAGCTTGGCGTCCAGGTTGGACAGCGGCTCGTCCATCAGGAACACCGAGGGCTCGCGCACGACCGCGCGGCCCATCGCCACCCGCTGGCGCTGACCGCCGGAGAGCTGGCCGGGCTTGCGGTCCAGCCAGTCGGTCAGCCCCAGGATCTCGGCGGTCTGCTTGACCTTGGCCGCGATGTCGGCCTTCGGCAGCTTGCGCAGCTTGAGCGCGAAGCCGATGTTCTCGGCCACGGTCATGTGCGGGTACAGCGCGTAGTTCTGGAACACCATCGCGATGTCGCGTTCCTTGGGGGTCTCGTCGTTGACGACCTTCCCCCCGATGCGCAGCAGGCCGCTGGTGATGTCCTCCAGGCCGGCCACCATCCGCAGCGCGGTGGTCTTCCCGCAGCCGGACGGGCCCACCAGCACCATGAACTCGCCTTCGGCCACGTCCAGCGTAAAGTCCTTGACCGCGTGGAAGCCGTTCTCGTAGACCTTGTTCACTTTTTCCATGTCGACGGTGGCCATCATGCCTCCTTACTGAGCGTGCCGGGCCCGCTCATCCCTTCACCGCGCCCGAGGTCAGGCCGGAGATCACGAACTTGCGGAAGATGAACACCAGGATTCCGATCGGGAACACCGCCACCACGCTGGCGGCGAAGATGGTCCCGAACGGGACCTCGTTCGGGGTGCCGAACGTCGCGATACCGACCGGGATCATCTTAAGGTTGATGTCGAAGGTGAGCGCCATCAGGAACTCGGTCCAGCACGCGGTGAAGGTGAAAATGCCGGCCGTGAACACCCCCGGCAGGGCCATCGGCAAGATGATCGACCACACCGTGCGTATCGGCCCGGCGCCGTCGATCCGGCTGGTCTCTTCCATCTCCTTGGGGATGCCGAGCATGTAGTTGCGCAGGATCCAGATGGCGAACGGCAGGAAGAACGCCGTGTACGGGATGATCAGGCCCTGGTAGCTGTCCAGCCAGCCGAGGTCCTTCTCCAGCGTGTACAGCGGCGCGATCACCGCGATCTCGGGGAACAGCGAGATCATCAGCAGCGTCACCATCAAGGTGAACTTCCCCCGCATCGGCAGCCTGCCGAGCGCGTAGCCGGCCATCGTCCCGAAGATCAGCACCAGCGCCGTGGCGCTGAGCGTCACGACCACCGAGTGGATGAAGTACGAGCCGAAGCCGTACTCGTTGAAGGCCTGCGAGTAGTTAGCGCCGCTGAACGGGTTCGGCCAGTACTGCACCGACCCCAGGTCGGCTGGGTTCCTGAAGCTGGTGATGACCAGCCAGTACAGCGGCAGCACGATGAACAGCACCACGAAGAGCCCGGAGATGTTGACGCCGTTGATGACCTTGCGCCAGCCGGTCCGGTTGCGCTTGCGCATCAGGTTCCTTCCTTTCCGACCTGGACCTTGAAGGCCCGCAGCGAGACCAGGCAGCCGATCAGCACCAGCAGCGCGGTGGTGGTGGCCACCGCCGAGCCGGTCCCGAAGTCGAGGTTCTGGAACAGCGCCTTGTAACCCAGGATGGCCAGCGACGTGGTGGCCGTGCCCGGCCCGCCGTTGGTCATCACGAACGGCAGGTCGAACAGCCCGAAGGCCTGCAGCACGCGGAACAGTACGGCC
>Ga0302235_10002488_pt1 | contig 13230 bp, 12 predicted proteins | sample II_Palsa_N3_3_FD_193577 | JGI IMG/M metagenome (GOLD analysis project Ga0302235, IMG submission 193577) | Peat permafrost microbial communities from Stordalen Mire near Abisko, Sweden - II_Palsa_N3_3 | ecosystem: Environmental > Terrestrial > Soil > Palsa > Peat permafrost | place: Sweden... | reverse complement strand
TACCCACATCGCCTTCGACCGTGGTGTCGGCAGGCAGGGCAATTTTCTGCTGGCCGGCGACATACTTCAGCGCGCCGAGGAAGCAGGCGGAATAACCGGCGGCAAACAGCTGCTCGGGATTGGTGCCGTCACCACCGGCGCCGCCGAGTTCTTTCGGCGTGGTCAGTTTGACGTCCAGCACCTTGTCGGACGACACGGCGCGGCCGTCGCGGCCACCTTGGGCTTTGGCATGGGCGCGATAAGCAACTTTTTCGATAGACATGATGCGTCTCCTTTGGGGGTGGGTGAGTCAGTGGAACATGGAATGAAAAAACCGGTCGATGTGCTTGAACGTCTTCGGATCGTTGTGCATTTCTGGCTGTTTAAAGTTCGTGCAGCGCGCTCAGCTGTTGTTGGCCAGCCGTTCGCGCAGTTCGTTCAGTTGCGTTTTGAGCGCAAGCAGTTCGTCCACCTCACAGCCGGTGGCGCAAAACACTTCTGAAGGCACGCTGCCGGCCTGTTTTTTCAGCGCACGACCTTCGGCCGTGAGTGAAATGATGACCTGGCGCTCGTCCTCGGCCGAACGTACGCGGTCCAAAAGCCCCGCGGCTTCCAGCCGTTTGAGCAGCGGCGTCAGCGTGGCCGAATCGAGGAAGAGGCGTTCGCCGATCTCCGATACGGTCAGCGCATCGCGCTCCCACAGCACCAGCATCACGAGATACTGCGGATAGGTGAGCCGCAGCTTGGCCAGCAGCGTGCGGTACACCTTGTTCATGGCCAGGCTCGCCGAATACAGCGCAAAGCACAGCTGCTGGTCGAGCTGCAGCATCGACTGGGTGGAAAGAGCGGCTGAGGTCTTCGGCTTCATGGGTTCGAAATATACATAGCGTGCTATTTAATTGCAAGCTATATATTTTGCGCTGTTCAGGAGCCGACATTTAATGAGATTAAAAAGTCCGGCTCGCCGCTAGCCAGCGCTGTGATGGCTTATCCCGCAGCTAACCTGTGCTCAAGCGCTATCGGCGTTAGACTTCAGCGACAAAACGTATCGGGAACGACGATGACGAGGCTCGCCAGCGGCACCTTCGAAGTGACCATGAATCCCCAAGCGCCAGAGAAAAATGTCGGCGACGTCAGCATCGCCCGCATGGCGCTGGACAAGATATTCAGCGGCGATCTCGATGCGACGAGCAAAGGCCAGATGCTGGCGGTACGCACCGCGGTCGAGGGCTCGGCGGGATACGTAGCGATGGAGCGCGTCACCGGCACGCTGCACGGCCGTCGTGGCTCGTTCGCCTTGCAGCACAGCGGCAGCATGGCGCAGGGGGCGTAGTCGTTGAGCGTTACCGTGGTACCCGATTCCGCGACCGACGAGTTGTCCGGCCTGTCCGGTACGCTGGCGATCAAGATCGTCGACGGACAGCATCATTACGCGTTCGATTACCTGCTGTCCGAAAGCCCTTTGCCCGACGCCGAGTGATCGGGATGGCCGTCATCCACTCGGCTGGTCGAACAGATCCGTTTGCGCCTGATAGCTGTCCTGGTCGACGAAGCCGGCCAGGCCGACGCCGACGAGCCGATAAAGCGAATTTTCCGGGCGTTCGACGCGGGCGCGCAGTGCGCAGGCGATGTCGCCGAGCTCCGTTGCCGACTGTGGGCGCTGTAACGGCGTGAGGCTGCGCGTGAGCGTGCGGAAGTCGGACGTCTTCAGCTTCAGCACGACGGTGCGCGCCACGCGGGCCTGTTCCGATCCCGCGTCGTTGCGCAGGTAGCCAGCCCAGGTCTTTTCGGCGAGCCGGCGGATGTGCGGTTCGAGTTCGTCCAACGTGAGGTCGTGTTCAAAGGTGTCTTCGGCGGAAATTTGCAGGCTCGCCCGTTCCGGCTCGACGGCGTGGTCGTCGATGCCGCGCGCCAGCTCATGCAGGCGCCGGCCCCAGCGGCCGAAGCGCTGCTCCAGTTCGGCCAGGGCGAAGGCGCGCAGCTCGCCCACCGTAGTGACGCCGAGCACGGCAAGCTTCGCTTCCATCACCTTGCCCACGCCGGGCAGGCGGCCGACCGGCAGCGGTATCAGAAACGCATCGATCTGGTGCGGTCGAATTACGCATAGCCCGTCGGGTTTGTGCCAGTCCGAGGCGATCTTGGCGAGAAACTTGTTCGGCGCCACGCCGGCCGAGGCGGTGAGTTGGGTTTCTTCGCGGATCGCGGTGCGGATCGCTTCGGCGGTGGCCGTCGCCGACGGCAGGCCGGTGAGTGTTGTAGTGACGTCGAGATAGGCCTCGTCCAGCGACAGCGGCTCGACCAGCTCGGTGTGCCGCGAAAAGATCTCGCGAATCTGGCGCGACACCGCCTTGTAGCGCGCGAAGTCCGGCGGCACGAAGACGACCTGCGGGCACAGCCGCTCTGCGCGCAGCGCGGGCATCGCCGAGCGGATGCCGAACACCCGCGCCTCGTAGCTCGCCGCGCAGACCACCGAGCGCGCGCCGCGCCAGGCCACCGCCACCGGCTTGCCGCGCAGCGAAGGATCGTCGCGCTGTTCGACCGACGCGTAGAACGCATCCATGTCGATGTGCAGAATTTTGCGGGGCGGGGCGATCATGCGCGCTGGCGTAAGGCTATGAAGCGGAAGACTCGATTCTAGACCGTGCGACTGCGCGCGTTTCGTGTGCACGTGTGGATCGGTTCGCCGCCGCATCAGCCCTTGGTAGGCAGCGTACGCTCCTGCGCGCGGCCGTCGCGATCACGCCACGATGCATGCAGCAACGGCCCCTTGAAACTCACGTGCAGCGTATCCGTGACGACGTTCGAAGGCAGCGCAAGCACGGCAAGATCTCGGCTGCCAGTATCCGCACCTGCGCCAAACATCGCGCGAACATGCAGCTGGCCTTCGGTATAGAAAGCGACCCTCTGCTGTGCGATGTCATAAGCCTGCACACGCATGAAAGGCGCGCTGAGCTTTTGCGGCGGTACGAAGAAGCGCAATTGGCGCGATGGTTTGTCAGCGCCCGAAGCCAGCACCGCCACGCCGTCGCTCCAGCTGACGCTGGGCGCCGAAGCGAGCTCGGCCAGCTGAAAAACAATGATGCCCTGGCGTGCGCGTACCAGGCATCGATGCGCTGACGACGCACCGCGATGACAGAAACTTTCGATATGCCAGGGTGGCTGCGTACGGCCCACCGCAAGCGCAGGCGACGTCGTCGCGCACAGGAGCGCAGCCGCCGTGGCGGCGAGCGTCATGCGACCGGTACAGGGGAAGCGCCTGGTTAACTCGTTGCGCGGAATCATTCGATAGACCTGTCTTGTTGCCTGGTTGCCCCATGCTTCTCGATGGGCTCGCCAAAATCAAACTATGCGCCGACGCACACGATGGTCAAGCACGAGGGCGGTTTCCAGCGACATTGAGCGTGGCGCACACCCGTTGGTTCGAGCGCGAACCATGATGCACACCACCATGCCACACGGGACTAGCTGAAACACCGCGCACAATGGCAAGGTAGCGCTCATGTCGATTGAACCTGCCAATGCCTATGTGCGGCGCCTGAGTACCTGGGACGCCGCGATGATTGTGATCGGTGGCGTGATCGGTGCGGGCATTTTCCGCAACCCGGCTACGATTGCCCAGCAGACAAACTCCGGTTTGCAGGTGCTGATCCTGTGGGTGATCGGCGGCCTGCTGACCCTTGCCGGTGTGCTCTGCTACGCCGAGCTGGGCGCGCGGCGACCGCAGGCGGGCGGCACCTACGTCTATCTGCGCGAGGCCTTCGGCCAACTGCCGGCGTTTCTGTTCGGTTGGACCATGGCGCTGATCAACTATCCCGGCAGCGTCGCCGCGGTGGCGACGATCTTCGCCGATTACTTCTGCACGGCGACCGGCCTGTCCGAACTGTGGGTGAAGCCGGTAGCGGCCGGCGGCATCGCCTTTATCGTGGGCATCAACCTGTTCGGCATTCGCGCGGGGGCCTGGGTGCAGAACGTTTTTACCGTGCTCAAGATCGCCGCCATCGTGCTGCTGGTGGTGGTCGGCCTCGTGCTGGCGCGGGGGCATCTGGGTACGGCACTGGCGGTGGATACCGTGCACCCGGTGTCGTCGTGGGCGTTTGTCGGTGCGCTGCTGCCGGTGCTGTTTACCTACGGCGGATTTCACTACCTCAACGATTTGGCCGGCGAAGTGCGCAACCCGCAGCGCACGCTGCCGCGCGCGCTCGGCATGGGCATGGCCGGCGTAGTGATTTGCTATGTGCTGGTCAACTTTGCGTATCTGGCTGGCCTCGGTCACGCCGGCTTGGCCGCCAGCCACGCGCCGGCGGCGGACCTGATGCGCCGGCTGTTCGGGGAAAGCGGCGCCACGGTGATCGCCATCGGCATCGCCTGTTCGGCGTTCGGCTATTGCAACATCGCCATCGCCGGCGGCGCGCGCGTGCTGCAGACGATGGGCGCCGACGGCATGTTTTTTCGCGCGGCCGGTCGCATCGATCCGCGCACGCGGGCGCCACAAATTGCGCTTGCTGCGCTGGGCGCGTGGGCGATCGTGCTGACCGTCTCCGGTAGCTTCAATCAGCTGCTCGACTACACCACCGTGGGCGAGTGGCTGGCGCACGTGTTCGGTATCGGCACGCTGTTCTGGTATCGCCGGCATTTCGCCGACCAGCCGTCGCCGTATCGGGTGCCGTTCTATCCGCTGCTGCCGCTGGTGTTTGTGATTACCGTGTTCAGCGTGATCGTGGCCACGGCGATCCATACGCCAAGCGATGCCGGCATGAGCCTGCTGATCATCGCGCTCGGTGTGCCAGCGTATTACGGCTGGCGCCGGGTCTCGCGGCTGCGCTAGCGCGCACTGTTTCGCCGCATCGAATGGTGCGAGCCGGCGGGCTGCGCTTCAGCTGTCGGCGCCATACTTGGGCAACTATCGATCGAGCCGCTAGCCCATGAAACGTTACGCCTTGCTCTGGCCGCTGTGCCTGTTGGGACTGAACGCCTGCCATGCAACGGATACGTCGGCAACGATCGATCTGGCATCGGCCTCGCCCGCCGCACACGTGACGCTGGTGCAGGTGCAGCGCACGGGCAGCGCCGAGCAGGCGAGCGATGGCGTGACGCAGCAGCGCTACGCCTTTCAGCCAGCCGCTCAGCCGCAGATCACGATCGCACCCGGCGATGGCAAGACGTGGGACTGGACCGGCAAGGGCGAGCTGCGTCTGCGCGTGCAGAACGCAATGCCTTGGGCGGTCACGCTCAATCTCGATATCGACAGCGCTGCCGGCGCGCAGCATCTGCACGCGACGGTAGGCCTGCCGGCTGGTCCTGCGCAGACGGTGGTGCTGCCGCTGCACGCCGAGTCGCCGCGCGGCGAAGGCATGCAGGCGCCGCCGCCCATGCCGTTCGACGACCACGGGCGGCCGACCCTGCTGGCCACGACGGTGCAGGGCGCGGTCGATCTACGTCAGGTCGGCGCAATCCGGTTAAGCATGCCGACACCGCAGGCGGCGCAGACGCTGCTGCTTGGCCGTATTGACACCGCAGCGGGCGAGGCCACGCTGCATGATGCCTACGCCGGTATCGTCGACCGCTATGGGCAGTTCACTCGCGCTCAGTGGCCGGAAAAAATCAGCGACGACGCGGCACTACGCGCCGCCCATGCGGCTGAGCAATCGGCGCTGGCCAAGGCGCCGGACGCTGCGGCTGGTATGGATAACTACGGCGGACGTCTGGACGTCCATAATCTCACTGGCACCGGCTGGTTCCATGCGCAGAAGGCCAACGGCCGCTGGCAGCTGGTGACGCCGGACGGGCACGCGTTTTTCTCGCTCGGCGTCAACGCCGTGGTCGCCGACGGCGGCCGCAGCTATGTCGAAGGCCGCGAGTTCATGTTCAAGGATCTGCCGCCGAACAGCGGCGCATGGTCGCCGTTTTACGGCCAAGGCGACAGCCGCCAGCCGGATCAGGGTGCCAGCCAGGGCATCGGCTACAACCACGGTCGGTGGTTCGATTTCTATGCGGCCAATCTGTACCGCGTCGACGGTGCTCGATGGATGGATGCGTGGCGCACACGCACGTTGAATCGACTGCGCGACTGGGGCTTCAATACCGTTGGCAACTGGAGCGATGCGTCGCTCGGCCGCGCGCATCGCGTGCCGTATACGCGCCCCATCAATATTGCCGGCGACTACGCCAACGTGTCCGCCGGCTACGACTACTGGGGCCGCATGCCCGATCCATTCGATCCACGCTTCGTGCAGGCGACCGAGCGGGCGGTGGCGAATGCGAGCCGCGACGTGCATGACGATCCGTGGCTGCTGGGCTATTTCGCCGACAACGAACTGGCCTGGGCCGGCGTCGGTCCGCAGGGTCGCTGGGGGCTGGCGCTGGGCACCTTGCGCGGCGATGCCAAAAGCCCGGCCAAGCAGGCGTTCATCGCGATGCTGCGCAAGAAATACGTGGAGCCCGAAACGCTGGCCAGCGCCTGGGGCATGGCGCTGGGTTCGTGGGATGCGCTGAACGTCACGGCCTTCGCCGCTCCTTTGCCGAACGAGGCGCACCCGGCGATTGCCGCGGACTACAGCGCGTGGCTAAGGCACTACGCCGATACCTATTTCCGTACCGTGGCCGAGGCCATCCATCGGCACGACACGCACCATCTGTTTCTCGGCGGCCGCTTTGCGGTGAACACGCCCGAGGCGGTCGCCGCCTGCGCGCAGTATTGCGACGTGGTGAGCTTCAATGTCTATGCGGATCTGCCGCAGCATGGCTTCGACGCGGCCGCGATGCACCAGCTCGACAAGCCGGTTTTGATCAGCGAGTTTCATTTCGGCTCCGCCGATCGCGGCCCGTTCGGCAAGGGCGTGGTATCGGTCGATACCGAACAGCAGCGTGGCGAGGCGTACGCGACGTTCGTCGCCGCAGCAGCAGCCGACACACACATCGTCGGCGCGCACTGGTTCGAATACGTCGATCAGCCGGTGACCGGACGGCTGCTCGATGGCGAAAACAGCCATATCGGCCTGGTCGGCATCACCGATATTCCGTTCGGCGGCTTTGTCGAGGCGGTGCGTGCGGCCAATCAGCAGGTCTCACGTCCGCACTGACGATCACGCTGAGTTGCTAACGTCGGTCTGGTTAGCATGGGTTCCCACGTACGACTCATCTGCGGAGGCATGTCATGGATTTCTTCTTCAACGAACCGAACCGGGTCGTCGATCAAGTGTTGGGATCGCTGGCGCGGTCGCAGCCGCTGATCGTCGCTGAGCGCGGTTCCGGCGTGCGCATTCTGGCGCGCGCCGACTGGCGTGGTGAAAAGGTCGCCGTGCTGTCGGGCGGCGGTGCCGGCCATGAACCGTCGCACGCGGGTTTTGTGGGGCGCGGCATGTTGACCGCTGCCGTTTCCGGCGAAGTGTTCGCCTCGCCAAGCGTCGCCGCGGTGCTGGCCGCGCTGCGGCACTGCGGCGGCAGGTCCGGCTGCCTGCTGGTCGTGAAAAATTACACCGGCGACCGGCTTAATTTCGGTCTGGCCGCCGAGCAGGCGCGACGCGAAGGCATCGACGTGCGCATGGTGATCGTTGCCGACGACATCGCGCTGGCCGATGCGAGCCAGCCGCGCGGCATCGCCGGCACGGTGCTGATGCACAAGTATGTCGGCCATCTCGCCGAGCAGGGCGTGGCGCTGGACGAGCTGGCCACGCGCGCGGAGCAATTTGCCGGCCAGTTGCTCTCGCTGGGCATGGCCCTGTCCAGCTGCACCTTGCCGGGGCACCCGATCGAGCGACGCAGTCCCGAATTGGGCCTGGGTATTCATAACGAGCCAGGCGCCGAGCAGGTGGCACCCAGGGATGCCGGTGAGGCGGTGGCCATCGTGCTCAAGCCGCTGCTGGCCGAGGCGCAGCGGCGCTACGGCGACAAGCGCCGGCTGATCGTGATGCTCAACAATCTCGGGGGCTGTTCCACGCAGGAAGTGGCAGTGCTGACGGATGAGCTGCTCACGCGCATCGGCGTGGAGCGCATCGCCCTGCTGGTGCGCCCGGCGGCCTTGATGACATCGCTTGATATGCACGGTTTTTCGATCACCCTGTTGCCAGCCGATGACGATTATCTGGAGGCGCTCAGCAGCCCCGTCGACGTGGCCGCGTGGCCGGGCGTCTGCCGGCCGCACGCGCAGCAGACTTTCGCTGTTGCAGGCGATGCCGACGATGAGCCTGCTGTCGGTGAGCGCAATGCGACCACGGAACGGGCGATTCTGCGCGTCACCGCCGCGCTGCGTAACGCGGAACAACAGCTCGACCAACTCGATGCGCGCAGCGGCGACGGCGATGCCGGCAGCACATTTGCCGCAGGCGCAAGGGCCGTCGATGCCAAGCTGGCCAGCGGTGCGCTGAGCAGCGCGCAGCCGGCGCGTCTGAATGACGAGCTGGGACGCCTGCTCGCCCGTGCCATGGGCGGTTCCAGCGGCGTGCTGTTGTCCATTTTGTTCACGGCTACCGGCACGGCGCTGGCGGCTGGCAAATCCTGGCCCGATGCCTTGGGCGACGGCATCGAGCGGGTGCAGCACTACGGCGGCGCGCGGCTCGGCGACCGCACCATGCTGGACGCGTTGATTCCGGCGATCGCGGCGTTGCCGCAGGGGCTGGCGGCCGCGGCGGCGGCCGCTCGTGCGGGCGCTGATCACACGGCCACGATCACCCGCGCCGGTGCCGGGCGCTCGGCCTATGTGCCGGAGCACGCGCTGGCGGGAGCGGTCGATCCCGGGGCCGAGGCGGTCGCGCTGGCGTTCGCTGCGCTGGCCGCGCGCTGAAGATTGCGCGTCCGCATGTCGAGCTTGAACGTCGCTGAATCCCGCTGCCTTCAATCGCCTTTGCGCTTGCGATCCTGCTGCCGATGCTGGCCCTCTGCCAGCACCTTGAAGCGGTTCAGCGATTGCAGCCAGAGCGCGTTATGGCTGGCGTCGCTCTCGGCGCTGGCTTCGTTTTCGCTGAGGGTGTCGGGAATGCGGTTGAACGGAATGCGCATCGGCGCCGCGTCGTGTTCCAGCGCCAGCTGCATGCTGCCGAAGTAGACCTTGTTGTAGCCGAACTTGGCGTTGATGCGATCAACGAGCGCGTCGACCTTGCGCGGGTCGTCGGTCGGTGCGAACAGCGAGCCGCTGCTCTGCGTGCGCGGCACCAGCCGCAGCAAGGTCACGCTGACCGAAAGCGGTACGGCGTTGGTCGGCCCGGGCAACAGGCGTTTGCGCTGGCCGCTGTCGAGCATGCTGTTGAGCAGCTGCAGCAGTTCGCGGCTGTCGTCGGTGTGATCGAAGGTGAGATCGCGCTCCCAGCGCAGCTCGTGGCCGACAAAACGGATGCGCACAGCCAGCGCACCGCCCAGCATCTCTTCGCGGCGCATGCGCATGGCGGCTTTGACCAGCAGTTTCTTCAGCACGGCGCGTGCGCCGACGGCGTTGCGCAGCTCGGGGCCGAGCACGTGCGAATGGCCGATCGAGCCACGCACGGTCGCTGCGACCGGCAGCCACGCGCCGCGCAGCAGCCCCCACATGCGCTCGCCTTCGATGCCGCCCCACACATGCCGCAGGCGATGTTTGTCTGCCGCGGTAAGCTCCTCCACCGTGCTGATGCCGGCTTCGTGCAGGCGCGCTTCCATGGAGGCGCCGATGCCGCACAGATCGCGCAAGGTCAGACCGTGCAGCGCCTGCGGCAGCTCGGCCTGTTCGATCACGGTGAGGCCGTCGGGCTTGCGCATATCCGACGCGGTCTTCGCCAGAAAGTCGTTCGGCGCGATGCCGATCGAGCAGCGGATCGCGCCGCCCGGCGCAGCCAGCGAAACTTCGTGCTTGACCTGCGCAGCAATCGCTTCGGCCATGGCGCGCTGCCGCTGGCGGCCGACCAGTTCGCACGCCACTTCATCGATGGAGCCCACACGCGCAATGGGTATGGCGCGATCGATCGCCTCGATCAGCCGATGGTGCCAGTACACGTAGCGCTCCGGTCGTGCGACCCGAATCTGGATGCCCGGACACAGCCGCCGCGCGTCGCGCACCAGCGTGCCGGTGCCGACGCCAAAGGCCTTGGCCTCGTAGCTGGCGGCAATCAGGCTGGTCGTTTCGGCGGCCACCGGCACCACGCCCACCGGGTGACCGCGCAGCGTTTCGTCCTCGTGCTGTTCTACCGAGGCGAAGTAGCTGTTGAAGTCGACGAAAAGGCTGCGCAGGCTCATGCAAATCTCGTAAGCGAGCTTCCTGTATAGCTCGACCCGGTCTCGCTGTGGGAGACAGCGTCATGTCTGGCGTGGGCGACCGTCACACCAGGCTGGTCGCCACCCCGAAACCGATCGCCATGATCGCCGCCACCGCCATACAGGCGCTGCCGGGGCGGATACGGTGGGCGTCGATGCGCGGGGTGAGTCGCCACAGCAGCGCGGTGCCGATCAGCATGTCGAGCACGAGGGCGAAACGCAGCAATCCGGAGGCGAGCAGCGGCGCATACGGCGGATGCAGATGGCCTTCAAAGCCGGCCACGCCAACGATCAGTACGAGGCCGATCAGATTCCACAGCAGGCAGGCGAGATACACGCGGTTGAACAGCACGCGGCTGCGCTCGGTCCAGCGCAGCACGGCGTAGGCGATCAGGGCGAAGAACAGGGCGAAGATGGAGCTGTACAGCACCCACCACAGCAGGCTGCTGAGCAGGGTGAGTAGGGTGATCATGTGACCTGCTGAAAGCCCAGCTTGCGCAGCACCTTGGCCATCAGCCAGGCCGGTCCGATCAGCAGATACGACAGGTCGGTGAGGAAGCTTGGTTTACGCCCTTCGTATTTGTGGCCGATGAACTGACCGATCCACGCGACCACGAATACGGCGACCGCCAGCTCGCACAGCCGTGCCGCGCCGAAGTGGACGAACAGCGTGTTGGTGATCAGCCCCAGCACCACGAACGCGATCAGCAGGGCGGCGGCCAGACGATGCGAATGTTTCCAATACCAGTAAAACGCGGCGACCATGGCCAGCACGGCCCACGACCCGGGCCGCAGGAAGCTGGCCGGTACGGGAATCGCCCACAGCAGCGCGATCACGCTCCACACGATCGGCGGCACGCAGATCCAGTGCAGGCGCTTGTTGGTCGGGTTCTGATGGTCGCTGCTGTAACTGTCGAGCCAGTTCTGCATGGTGCGCATGGTGCTTGCCTCGTATTCGCAGGATGGAAGCCGGCGGCGTGGTGGCCGCGCATGTTTCAACGCTGTGCTGAGCTTAATCCAGCCCGCGCCGTGCGCAACGTGGCGTTGCACCACGCGCGCATCCGCGTCGCCGGGATCAATCCAGCGTGATGCCGGCCAGTTTATGCAGCGCCTCGGCATACTTTTCGGCCGTCGCGGCGATCACGTCGTCGGGAATGGTCGGGCCCGGGGCTTTTTTGTTCCAGCCCATGGCCTCCAGATAGTCGCGCACGAACTGCTTGTCGTAGCTGGGCGGGCTGATGCCGACCTGGTAGTCCTCGGCGGGCCAGAAGCGCGAGGAATCCGGCGTCAGCATTTCGTCCATCACGTAGAGCTTGCCGTGGGCGTCGGTGCCGAACTCGAACTTGGTGTCGGCGATGATGATGCCGCGCTCGGCCGCAAACGCCGCCGCCCACTGGTAGATTTTCAGGGTGGCGTCGCGCACTTCATGGGCAGTGGCGTTGCCGACCGCCGCGACGACGGCATCGAAGCTGACGTTCTCGTCGTGATCGCCCACGGCCGCCTTGGTCGACGGCGTGAAGATCGGCGCGGGCAGCTGCTGGGCTTGCTGCAGGTCGACCGGCAAGGTGATGCCGCACAGCGTGCCGGTGGCCTGGTAGTCCTTCCAGCCCGAGCCGATGAGGTAGCCGCGGGCGATCGCCTCGACCGGCACCGGCTTCAGGCGGCGCGCCACCACGGCGCGCTTCTCGTACAGCGCCAGATCGGTGCCGGGCGGCAGCACGTCGGCGAGCGGCACGTCGAGCAGGTGGTTGGGCACCAGGTGCGCCGTCTGCGCAAACCAGAAGTTGGATATTTGCGTGAGCATTTCGCCCTTGCCCGGAATCGGGTTGGGCAGCACCACGTCGAACGCAGACAGGCGATCGGTCGCCACGATCAGCAGGCGGGCCTCTTCCGGCGTGCCATCCGGGCGATGGCTCGGCGGCAGCGCGTAGACGTCGCGCACCTTGCCGCGATGGAGCAGTTCCAGGCCGGGCAGATCGGATTGCAGCAAGCTGGTGGGCACGACGTGGGTTCCGCTGGCGGTGGAGAATCGCCATTGTAACTGCTGCGGCCGCGCCGCCGGAACGTCGCAGCTCACAGGCCATGTGGCGGGCACTGCTAGAATTGCGCGTCTTCAACCCCATGTCCTGCCGATGCGAACCCTTCAGATTGCGGCATGTTGCTTCGCCGCGGCCCTTCCTGTGCTTGCCCAAAGCCAGTCAGCCATGCAGCCGCCCAGCCGGCTGGGCCTGTGTGCGGCCTGCCACGGGGCCAACGGGTACGCCAGCCAGCCCGGCGTGCCGAATCTGGCCGGGCAGCATCTGGACTATCTGCGCAGCGCGCTGAAGCAATACCGCGATGGCAGCCGCAACGTGGCGCTGATGCGTGCGGCGATCGGCCCGGTCAGCGATGTCGAGCTCGATGCGCTGGCGCGCTGGTACAGCGCCCAGCCGCCGCAGGCGGTGCCGTCGCGATGAGTTACTCCTATACCCTCTGGTTCGCCTTTTTCGGCCTGCTGATCGGTCACGCGCCCGGTGCCATTACCGGCGCCATCGTCGGTTTCATCTTCGACAACCTGCGCCACACCCAGCGCAAAAACGCCACGCCGGAGGCGGGCGGCTTTATCGGGCCGCTGTTCACCCTGCTGGGCGCGGTGGCGAAATCCGACGGCCGCGTGTCGGAAGCGGAAATCGCCATCGCCGAGCGGATGATGGCGCGCATGAACCTCGACGCCGACCAGCGCAAGCAGGCCGCCGCCAGCTTCAACGCCGGCAAGCAGCCGGAGTTCGACGTCACCCGGACCATCAACGAGCTGCGCGGCTGGGTCGGTGCGCGCCGCGACCACGCGTTCCCCGTGCTCGATGTGGTGATCGACACCGTGCTCGCCGAAGGCAATCCGGCGCCGGAAAAAATGGCCATCCTGCGCCAGCTCGCGTTCGCCCTGCGGGTCAGCGAAATGGAGCTGATGGCGCTGATGGCGATGAAAGGCTACGCCTGGAACGGCGGCGGCCAGCGCGGCTACAGCCGCGGCCCCGGTTACGGTTCAAGCGGGAACTA
>Ga0302235_10002482_pt1 | contig 13246 bp, 12 predicted proteins | sample II_Palsa_N3_3_FD_193577 | JGI IMG/M metagenome (GOLD analysis project Ga0302235, IMG submission 193577) | Peat permafrost microbial communities from Stordalen Mire near Abisko, Sweden - II_Palsa_N3_3 | ecosystem: Environmental > Terrestrial > Soil > Palsa > Peat permafrost | place: Sweden... | reverse complement strand
TCGATCCACGTAGTCATCGGCCTGAGCACCCTCGCCTGAGCGAGCCCGATCCTGAGTGATCACCGCCTCATCTGACAACGGGAGCTCGGTTATCCTCCCGGCGATGTCGAATAGCGGAGTGCCCCTACAGGTCTCCACTGCCGATGGTTCGGAGCTCCGCGCCGAGTTCTTTCCACCGGTAGGGGAGGACCCCCACCCGGGGGTCCTCGTGCTGCACGAGTCATTCGGCCTCAACGACGACATGCGCCGAATCGCCCGTCGCTTCGCCGATGCCGGCTACGCCGCAGTGGCGCCCGACCTGTACTCGCACGGGTCGCGGATCGTGTGTCTCAGCCGCGTGATGGTCGACATGCTGCGGGGCAGCGTGGCGCGAGAGATCTCCGACATCCGCGCGGTGAGAGACGCGCTCGCCGCCCGCCCCGAGGTCGACTCTGAGCGGATCGCCGTGGCAGGGTTCTGTCAGGGCGGCGGCTTTGCTCTGATCGCCGGCACGCAGCCGGGTTTCTCCGCGGCCGCCGTCAACTATGGCGAGGTGCCCGCGGATAGCTCGCGCCTGGACGGCGTGTGTCCGGTAGTCGCAAGCTACGGTGGCAAGGATCGCGTGTTCGGGCACAAGACAGCCGCGCGCCTGGAGCGCCACCTCGCTGCCCTCGGCGTGCCCCATGACGTGAAGACCTACGAGGAGGCCGGACACTCCTTCTTTTCCCAGGTCGATGGCTGGCAAGGCTGGCTCGCGCGGGTGCCCACGCCGATGGCTGTCGGCCACAACGAGGCAGCGGCCCGCGACGGCTGGGAGCGCATGCTCAGCTTCTTCGACGAGCACGTGCGCTGAAATAAACCCAGTCAAAGGGAGAGACACAATGACTGATCACAAGACCGGCACGCAGGAGGAGTGGCAGGCGCAGCGCGACGAGTTGCTGGCAGAGGAGAAGGAGCTCACCCGCCGCGGCGACGAGCTGGCTAGGAAGCGGCGCGAGCTGCCGTGGGTCCCGGTCGAGGAGGACTACCGCTTCGAGACCGAGAACGGCACGAAGACCCTCTCCGACCTGTTCGAGGGCCACTCACAGCTGCTCGTCTACCACTTCATGTTCGGGCCAGACTGGTCGGCGGGCTGCCCGGTCTGCTCCTCGATCGCGGACACGCTCGATCCCCAGGTAGCCCATCTGAAGGCCAAGGACACCACGCTGCTGCTCGCCTCGCGCGCGCCGCTCGGGCAGCTGCTCGCCTTCAAAGAGCGGATGGGCTGGGGCATCGACTGGGTCTCGAGCGCCGGCAGTGACTTCAACCGCGACATCGGCTTCTTGAATACGCGAGAGGAGTTGAAACCGTTCCTGGAAGGGGATATCCCGGTCACCGTCGAGCAGAACGCGCGCATGTGCGGGACCGATGCGGGCGGTTACGTCACCGAGGGGCCGGGTCTGAGCGTGTATGCACGCTCAGATGGCGTCGTCTACCGGACGTACGTGACGAGCGCGCGCGGCCTCGAGCCCGCGATGGCCTACTACGGTCTGCTCGACCGCACCCCGCGGGGCCGCGACGAGCAGGGCTCGGAGCCGTTGTGGATCCGCCGCCACGACGAGTACGCCAGCCAGTGAAACCATGGACAGTGATGCGCACCGAGCTCGGGATCGTCACCGTATTGCTCGCCGCTGCGGCTGTGGCGTGGTGGTTGACGATTGTCCGGATGGTGGGAATGGATGCCGGACCGGGGGCCTCTCTCGGCGCGCTCGGCTGGTTCACGGGCGTGTGGGCGGTGATGATGGCGGCGATGATGCTGCCGTCGCTTGCGCCGACGGCCGCCGTATACACGGCGTTGGTGCGTCGTGAGCCCAGCCGGATCCTCTTGTTTGCCGGCGGCTACCTGCTCGTCTGGAGCGCCGCGGGAGTACTGGCCTACGGGCTGTTCGAGCTCGGCAAGAGCCTGTTCGGGGGCGCCCTTGAGTGGCACAGCGGCGGGCGATGGCTCGCGGCTGCTGTGCTCCTGCTCGCCGCGCTGTATCAGCTGACGCCCTTCAAGCGCGCTTTCCTTACGCGCTGCCGCAGCCCGTTGCGGTTCCTGCACGCGAGTTGGCGCGAGGACCGGTTGGGGGCATTTGTGATGGGCCTGCGTAGTGGCGGCTGGTGCTTGGGATGCTCGTGGGCGCTGATGGCCGCGCTGTTCGCGCTCGGCGTCATGAGCCTCACCTGGATGGCGCTGATCGCGGCGCTCGTCGCGCTCGAAAAGCTCGGACCGTGGGGAGGAGCGGCGAAGCTTGCGACGGCGGGTTTCCTCGTTGTGCTCGCGGTAGCGATCCTCACCGTGCCGCACGAGCTGCCGGGATTCGTCGTTCCAGGCTCGCCCGGCTCGATGCACGCCATGAAGGCGATGGGGTCGATGCGGTAGGAAAAAAGATAAGCACGCGCCCGGCAAGATTCGAACTTGCGACTTCTGCCTCCGGAGGGCAGCGCTCTATCCACTGAGCTACGGGCGCAGGCGACGCCGGATGACCTACCGCGCCGTTGCTCCAAAGAGCTTACCGGCGCGCCCGCCGTATGCTCGGAGATCACGCGGTCCTCAACCCGACGCTACCGTTGGGACCCATGGACCTGTCGATCTTCTTCGCCGGCACCGGCGGCTCGGTGCCCAGCCCCCGACGCGGCCTGCCCGCGATCCTGCTGCGCCGCGGCGGCGACCGCCTGCTGTTTGACTGTGGCGAAGGCACGCAGCGTCAGCTCGTGCGCTCGGTCGGGCTGACCGATGTGGACTGCGTGTTCATCACGCACTTCCATGCCGATCACTGGCTGGGATTGCCGGGGATGCTGAAGTCGTTTGCGCTGCGCGAACGCGACCAGCCGCTGACGGTCTACGGGCCACGGGGGCTGAAGGAGCTGATGGGAGCGATGCGAATCGTCTACGGCCGGATGCCCTACGAGCTGAGCTTTGTCGAGCTCGCGCCCGCGGAGATGGTCGCGCGCGAGGGCTACTCGATCACCGCGATCCCCGTCAGCCACAGGGGCGCGGCGTGTCTCGGTTATGCACTCGTCGAGGCCCCGCGCCAAGGGCATCTCGACGCGCGTCTGGCGCAAGAGCTGGGCGTGAGCCCGGGCCCCGACTTCGGCAGGTTGCAGCGTGGAGAGACGGTCAACGGTGTCGCGCCCGAGCGTGTGATGGGGCCAACGCGGGAGGGCCGCAAGGTGGTGCTCTCCGGAGATACGGAGCCGTGTGAGGCGCTCGCGATCGCCGCGCATCAGGCCGATCTGCTCGTGCACGAGGCGACGTTCGCCGAGGATGAGGTCGAGCGCGCGCGCCAGACCGCGCACTCAACCGCGCGCCAGGCCGCGCAATTGGCCAGCGACGCGGAGGTGAGAATGCTCGCGCTGACACACATGTCGAGCCGCTACGCGGGCCGCGAGCTGCGCGAGCAGGCGCGCGCGGTGTTCGCGGCGACCGAGGCGCCGCGCGACTTCGACACGATCGAGGTGCCCTTCCCCGAGCGCGGCCCCGCCGAGCTGATCCGCTGGTCCAATCGCCCGCGCACAGCGGACAATGAGACGGTCCTCGAAACGTCCACCGAGACAGTCACAGCGAGCTGACCCGTCGCAACGCACTGATACAGTCCTCGCAACACTCCTTTAACCCGGTCCCGAGAGGCCAGGAAGGAAACGATGGACAGCCCCAACGAGAAGGTCGTCCTCCAGGCGGAGGACGTGCGGCGAGCCTTGGTGCGCGTCGCACATGAGATCGTCGAGCGCAATCCCGCACCGCCGGCTCCCGTGCTGATCGGAATCCACCGCCGCGGCGCGTTTCTAGCGCGACGGTTGCGGGAGCAGCTCGAAGAGCTGCTCGACGCGGAGGTCCTGCTCGGGGATCTCGACATCGGCTTCTACCGCGACGACCTGCAGCGCCGCCCCGACGCTCCCATCGTGCACGCCTCGCACATCGACTTCGACATTACGGGGCGCACGGTCGTGATCGTCGACGATGTGCTGTTCACCGGCCGCACCGTGCGCGCGGCGATCGAGGCCCTGTTCGATTACGGACGGCCGGCACGCGTGCAGCTGGCGGTGCTCGCCGACCGGGGGCATCGCGAGCTGCCGATCAGGCCCGATTACGTCGGCAAGAACCTGCCGACGGCGCGCGACGAGCACGTGCACGTGCGTGTCGAGGAGCTGGACGGCACCGACGAGGTCGCGATCGCCCCCGCCGCGGTGGAGACGCCGGCATGAACCACCTGCTCTCGATCGAGGAACTGGACCGCACGGAAATCGAGCGGATCGTCGCGCAGGCCGCGCGCTTCGCCGAGGTCTCCGACCGCGATATCAAGAAGGTCCCGGCGCTGCGCGGACGGATGGTGCTGAACCTGTTCTACGAGGCCTCCACGCGCACGCGCAGCTCCTTCGAGCTGGCCGCCAAGCGGCTGTCGGCCGACGTGGTCAACTTCGCCGCGAGCGGCTCGAGCGTCGAGAAGGGCGAGTCGCTGAAGGACACGGTGCTGACCTTGAGCGCGCACAAGCCCGACGCGATCGTGCTGCGCACGCCGTGGGCGGGTGCCGCCGAGCTGGTCTCGCGCTGGTGCACCGCCGCGATCGTGAACGCGGGCGACGGCAAGCACGAGCATCCGACGCAGGCGCTGCTCGACGTGTACACGCTGCTCAAGCGCCTGCCGGGCGGGATCGACGGCGCGTCGATCTGGATCGTCGGCGACGTGGCTCATTCAAGGGTCGCGCGCTCGAACATCATCGCGTTTCAGCGGATGGGCGCGCGGGTGACGGTCGCCGGGCCACCGACGCTGATCCCGCGTGGGATCGAGGCCCTCGGCTGCGAGGTGCGCTACACGCTCGACGAGCTCGCGAAGGCCGATGTGGTTTACGCGCTGCGGATGCAGCACGAGCGGATGAACGAGAGCTTCCTGCCGTCGCTGCGCGAGTATGCCGCCTGGTATCAGATCAACGGCCGGCGGCTGGGGCCGCGCCAGGTACTGATGCACCCCGGGCCGGTCAACCGCGGCGTGGAGCTCTCCGGCGAGGTCGTCGACTCGCCGCAGGCCGTGATCACCGCGCAGGTGGAGGCAGGCGTGGTGGTGAGGATGGCGGTGCTCTACGAGTTGCTCGCCGGCGCGCGCGAGCATCAACCGGACCCCACCCGCCCCGGCCGATCTGCTCCCGGGCATCCCGGCCGGCCAGACCGCCAGGGCCAGCCGGACCGTCCTGAGAACGTCAAGCAGCTCGCGTGATGGGCGCCGAGATGCTCGTCCAGGGGCCCGGAGTCCCCGCGAACCTCCTGCTCGCGGACGCCCACGTGCTCGACCCCCGCGCGGGCATCGATGCCATCCACGACGTGCGCGTGCGCGGCGGCGAGATCGCAGAGATCGGAGCGCCAGGCACGCTGCAGGCGGTCGGGGATGAGGAAGCGATCGACGCCAGCGGGCGACATCTGCTGCCGGCCTTCTTCGATCCGCACGTGCACCTACGGACGCCCGGGCAGGAGCACAAGGAGGACCTCGAAACCGGCACCCGCGCGGCCGCCGCCGGGGGCTTCGGCGGGGCGATCGCGATGCCGAACACCGACCCGGTGCTCGACTCGGCGCCGCTGCTGCGCTCGCTGCGCGACTCGGCGGCGCGCGAAGCGCGGATCCCGATCGGCTTCATGGCGGCGATCACGCGCGGGCTGGAGGGGGAGGAGCTGACCGAGATGGCAGAGCTGCGCAGGGAGGGCGCGCTCGGCTTCACCGACGACGGGCGGCCGGTGCGGAGCGCAGGGATGTTGCGCAAGGCACTGCAGTACCAGCGGCTGTGCGGTGGGACGATCGCGCTGCACGAGGAGGACCCGACGCTGTCGAAGGGCGGCGCGATGCACGAGGGCACGGTCAGCGCCGCGCTCGGCCTCGGCGGGATCCCGAGCGTGAGCGAGTCGACGATGGTCGCGCGCGACGCCGCGCTCGCTGGCTACGAGCGGGCGCGCGTGCACTTCCAGCACCTCAGCTGCGTGGCCTCGGTGCAGGCGGTCGCGCACGCGAAGGCGCAGGGCTGGAGGGTGAGCACGGAGGTCACCCCCCACCATCTGCTGCTTACAGAGGAGGACGTGCGCGGGATGGACACGCGCATGAAGATGAACCCGCCGCTGGCCACCGAGGACGATCGCAAGGCGCTCGTGGAGGGGTTGCGCGACGGGACGATCGACTGTGTCGCCACCGATCACGCCCCGCACGCGCGCGAGGAGAAGGAGGTGCCGTTCGAGCAGGCGCCGATGGGCACCACGGGCCTGGAGACCGCGTTCGCGGCGCTGTACACGGAGTTGGTGCTGCCGGGTGTGCTCGAGTTGGGGCTGCTCGTCGAGCGCATGACGGCCGGGTCCGCCCTGTTTGAGCTGCCGACCCACACGATCGAAAACGGCGAGCCGGCCAACCTGACGCTGGTAGACCTCGACGGGGAGTTCCTCGCGGGCGAGCACGGCTGGGAGAGCCGCTCGGAGAACTGCTGCTTCGCGGGGCGGCGTCTGCGGGGCCGCGTGCTGTTGACGGTGGCGGCCGGCGCGGTTGTCTACAGGGAGCGGGCGTTCTCGGTGGTGGCCGCCTGATGTGTCTGCTCGATCGCGAAAGGACCGCGCTGGTGGTGGTCGACGTGCAGGAGGGATTCAGGCCGTATGAGTCCTTCGCAGGCGTCGCGCAAGCGTGCGCAAAGCTCGTGCGGGCGGCGCGGATACTCGACCTGCCGCGCGTGGTCAGCGAGCAGTACCCGAAGGGTCTTGGCCACACGGTGCCCGAGGTTGGCCTGGAGGGGGAGAGGCCGATCGAGAAGAGCGTGTTCTCGGCCGCGCGTGCCGAGGGCTTCGACCTCGCGGGCAGAGACCAGGCGCTCGTGTGCGGGATCGAGACGCACGTATGCGTGAGCCAGACGGTGCTCGATCTGCTGGGACGTGGGATCGAGGTACAGGTCCCGGCCGACGCTGTTGGCTCGCGGCACGGGATCGACTACGAGCGCGGCCTGGAGCGGCTGGAGCGCGCAGGCGCCGTCGTGACGACGGTCGAGGCGGCGCTATTCGAGCTGCTCGAGCGCGCCGGCACACCGGAGTTCAAGGCCGTCCAGAAGCTGATTCTCTGAGATGACCGTGAGCCTTCGTCATGCTGCGTCCTCGATCGCTCGTGTGCGAAGCACACTTCGCTCACTGCGTCCTTGCCTGACTCGACTCACGGCCCTCTCAGGCGCGCGATGAGTACCGCTTACGTGCTGCTCCAGGACGGCACGCGCTTTGACGGCGAGGCCTGCGGGGCGTCTGATCCCGGCCGCCATGCGGTCGGTGAGGTTGTGTTCACGACTGGCATGGCCGGCTACCAGGAGTCGATGACCGACCCGTCGTTCGCGGGTCAGCTGATCGCGTTCACCTATCCCCACATCGGCAACTACGGGGCGAGCGCGCAGGCGATGGAGTCCGAGCGCGCGTGGGGCCGTGCGGCGATCATGCGCGAGGCGTGCAACTCCGAGGACGCGCCGAGCGCGGAGCGCGGCTGGCTGGATTGGCTCGAGGATTGCGGCGTGCCGGCGATCAGCGGCGTGGATACGCGCGCGCTGGTGAAGCACATCCGCGAGGCGGGGTCGATGAAGGGGGGGGTGTTCCCGATCGAGATCTCCGAGCACGAAGCAAAGGATCTGATCGAGGCCGAGCCGTCGATGGCCGGACAGGATCTGGCCCGCGTTGTGACCCCGAGCGAGGTCACTAGCCACGGCTCAGGCGACGGGCCGAAGATCGCTGTGATCGACACGGGGATCAAGGGGTCAATGGTGCGCGAGCTCGTAGCCCGAGGCGCGTGTGTGACGTTGTACCCGTGCACGACCACGACCGCCGATCTGCTCGCAGAAGACCCCGACGCGGTTCTCCTCGCCAATGGCCCCGGCGACCCCGCCGCCTTGGACTATGTGGTGGACACCGTACGTCAGCTGGTGGGCCACCGGCCCGTGTGGGGGATCTGCCTCGGCCACCAGCTGCTGTGTCGAGCCTTGGGCCTGCAGACATTCAAGCTGCCCTTCGGCCATCGCGGCGCGAACCACCCGGTCAAGGATCTACAGACGGGGCGCGTGGAGATCACCTCGCAGAACCACGGCTTCGCGGTGCTCGGGCCGAGCGGATCGCGCACGATCGACGGCTCGCGTCCGGTGCGCTGGCACACGGACTTCGGCGCGGCTCAGCTCTCGCACGTGAACCTCTACGACCGCACCGTCGAGGGCTTCGAGCTGCTCGACGTTCCAGGTGGGGCGGTGCAATACCACCCCGAGGCGGGGCCGGGGCCGCATGACAGCCTGTATCTATTCGATCGTTTCCTGGAGCGCATTGCCGCGGCGTAGCGATATCCAGAAGATCTTGATCTTGGGCTCGGGTCCGATCGTGATCGGGCAGGCCGCGGAGTTCGACTACTCCGGAGTGCAAGCGTGCAAGGTGCTGCGCGAGGAGTCCTACGAGGTCGTGCTGGTGAACTCGAACCCGGCGACGATCATGACCGACCCGGAGTTCGCCGACGCGACGTACATCGAGCCGCTGCTGCCCGGGCCGGTGGCGCAGGTGATCGAGCGCGAGCGCCCCGACGCGCTGTTGCCTACGCTTGGTGGGCAGACGGCCCTGAATCTGGCCACGGCGCTGCACGCGGACGGGACGCTGGAGCGCTATGGGGTGGAGCTGATCGGCGCTAACTACGAGGCGATCGCCTGCGCCGAGGACCGTGAGCTGTTCGGGGACGCGATGGCACGCGCGGGGTTGCGGATGCCGAAGAGCGCGATCGCTACGACCGTCGCCCAGGCCGAGGCGGCGCTCGGAGAGCTGGGCCTGCCGTGCATTGTGCGCCCGGCCTTCACGCTCGGCGGCCGCGGCGGAGGGATCGCGCGCAGCGAGGATGAACTGCGAGCGCTCGCGGCGCGCGGGATCGAGGCCTCGCCGATCGGTCAGGTGCTGCTCGACCAGTCCGTGATCGGCTGGGGCGAGTTCGAGCTGGAGGTCATGCGCGACGGCGCCGACAACGTGGTGATCGTCTGCTCGATCGAGAACGTCGACCCGATGGGTGTGCACACGGGCGACTCGGTCACGGTCGCGCCCCAGCAGACGTTGACCGACAGCCTCTACCAGCGCCTGCGCGACCAGGCGATCGCGGTGATCAGGGCGGTCGGGGTGGAGACGGGCGGCTCGAATGTGCAGTTCGCGGTCAACCCGCAGACCGAGGAGATCCTCGTGATCGAGATGAACCCGCGTGTATCTCGCTCTTCCGCGTTGGCGTCAAAGGCGACGGGCTTCCCGATCGCGAAGATCGCCGCCCGCCTGGCGGTTGGCTACCGGTTGGATGAGATCGATAACGACATCACCGGAGTCACCCCGGCGTGCTTCGAGCCGACGATCGACTACGTCGTCGTCAAGTGGCCGCGGTTCGCGTTCGAGAAGTTCCCCGGCACCGACCAGACGTTGACGACGCACATGAAGTCGGTGGGTGAGGCGATGGCGATCGGCCGTACGTTCGGACAGGCCTTTGGCAAGGCGCTGCGCTCGCGCGAGCTGGACAAGCCGCCATCCTTGGGAGAGATCTCCGATCAGAGCCTGCTCGAGGGCCTGCAGACACCGGGGGCCGAGCGCTACGAGGCGATCCTCGAGTTGCTCGGACGAGGCACGACGACTATTCAGGAAATCCAGCAAGCCACCTCGATCGATCTCTGGTTCTTGCACGAGCTGCAGGCGCTGGCGCTCGATCCGCGAGCGCCGTTTGCGGGCGAGCGGTCGTTCCGCTCTGTCGACACTTGCGCGGCTGAGTTCCCTGCGCGCACCCCCTACTACTACTCCGGTTGGGATAGAGCCGCGGCCCACTCACCCGACGAGGTGAACCGCTCCGAGCGCGAGTCGGTCGTGATCCTCGGCTCGGGGCCGAACCGGATCGGGCAGGGAATCGAGTTCGACTACTGCTGTGTGCACGCTGCGATGACCGTGCGCGAGTCTGGCCGCGATGCGGTGATGATCAACTGCAACCCGGAGACGGTCTCGACCGACTACGACACCTCTGACCGGCTGTACTTCGAGCCTTTGACCTTGGAAGACGTGCTCGCGGTGGTGCAGGCCGAGAAACCGACCGGCGTGATCGTGCAGTTCGGCGGGCAGACTCCGCTGAAGCTCGCTGCCGGGTTGGTGAAAGAGGGCGTGTTGCTGCTGGGCACGAGCGTGGATGCGATCGACCTGGCTGAGGACCGCGGGCGCTTCGGCGCGCTGCTGACAGAGCTCGGCTACCAGGCGCCTCCGTACGCGACGGCCAGCTCGGTGGATGAGGCCTTGGCGAAGACCGAGGAGGTCGGCTTCCCGCTGCTCGTGCGCCCCTCCTACGTCCTCGGGGGTCGGGCGATGGAGATCGTCTACTCGCGGGAGGGCCTGCTCGACTATCTCGGCCGCGAGCCGCCCCCGGATCCGGCTCCCGCCACCGATTCTTCTTCCGCCGGCGATTCCTCTCCCCGATCCTCTCCGAGCATCTTCCTCGACCGCTTCTTGGAGAACGCGATCGAGGTCGACGTCGACGCGCTGTGCGACGGCGAGACCGTCTGGATCGGCGGGATCATGCAGCACGTCGAGGAGGCCGGCGTGCACTCGGGCGATAGCGCGTGCGTGCTACCGCCACACTCGCTCGGCGAGGAGATGCTCGAGCAGATCAGGGGCGCCACCCGTGAGATCGCGCTGGCGATCGGGGTGGTCGGGCTGATGAACGTTCAGTACGCGGTGTACGCGGGGCAGCTGTTTGTGATCGAGGCCAATCCGCGGGCGTCGCGCACGGTGCCGTTCGTCTCCAAGGCGGTCGGTGTGCCGCTGGCGAAGATGGCCTGCCGGATCATGCTGGGCGAGCGGATTGCGGACTTGGGTCTCCCTGCGGGTAGAGAGGGACTGGGATATGGCGACCATGTCTCGGTCAAGGAGGCGGTCCTGCCCTTCGACCGCTTCGAGGGCTCAGACGCGGTGCTCGGCCCGGAGATGCGCTCGACCGGTGAGGTGATGGGGATCGCGCGCGACTTTCCGACCGCGTTTGCCAAGGCGCAGGCCGCCGCCGGCGTGCCGTTGCCACTACAGGGCACGGCCTTCATCACGGTCACGGACTCCGACAAGGCGGGCGCGTTCGCTGTCGCCCAGATCCTGCATGACAGCGGCTTTCGGATCGTCGCGACGCGTGGCACAGCGGAGGCGATCGCACGGATGGGTGTGCCGGTGGAGCGGCTGAACAAGCTCGGCGAGGGCTCCCCGCACGTGCTGGATTGGATCGAGCGCGGGGATGTCGATCTTGTCGTGAACACGCCGACGGGCGTTGGCGCGCGGACCGACGGCTGGGAGATCAGACGCGCCGCGGTGATGCACGGCATCCCCTGTCTGACGACCTTGTCGGCCGGGGTGAGCGCCGCGCGTGCGATCGCCGGCGCGCGGCGTGACGGGGACCCGGAGGTGCTGTGCCTGCAGGAGCTGCACGGAGACCGATGACCGCGCCCTCCGCAGGAGACCCATGACCGCTCTCTTCGCTCGCAGGCTGCTGAGGGTTGCGGGCATGGATGAGCTGGGCGCCTACCGCGTGCTGCGCGTCACCGACCCTGAGGGATCAAATCCCGCCCCGGGCCAGTTCGCCATGCTGGCGACGGCGGAGCACTGGGGCGGAGGGAAGGACGAGCGGCCGTATCTCCCGCGCGCATTCTCGATCGCCCGCTGGCAAGACGGAGAGGCCCACTATCTGCTGGAGGACGTGGGGCCTGGCACGCAGCGACTGTGCGAGCTGCGCGCGGGAGAAGATGTGTGGGCGCTTGGCCCGTTGGGGCAGGGCTTCACGGCGCCGCGGGACGGCCGGCGGGCGCTGTTGGTTGGAGGCGGTGTGGGCATCGCGCCGCTCGCGATCTTGCAGGACGAGCTGGAGCGCGAGACCGGCCTCGATCGTGCGCCGACCGACTCGACACCCGCAGCGACAGTGCCTGCGGTAACGGTGCTGCTCGGCTTTCGCGATGGCCCCAGGGCGCAGGGCGCGACGCTCCTGCGAGGCGCCCGTGTTGCCACTGACGATGGCGCGGTCGGCCACCACGGCCTTGTGACGGATCTGCTCGCCCAAGAGCTGGAGCAGGATGCGCACACCACCGTGTATTCGTGCGGACCGTCGCCGATGCTGGAGGCCGTCAGATCTATCTGCGCGACACAGGGGATACCCGCACAGCTCGCGCTGGAGGCGGGCATGGCTTGCGGATTCGGCGCGTGTTACGGGTGCGTCGTGCCACGGCGTGGCGGCGGTTATCTGCGGGTCTGTGTCGATGGCCCGGTGATCGACGCGGCTGAGCTGGACCAGGTCGAGGCTCACGCTGGTGCCCCGGTATGAGCGTCGAGTTCTGTGGGCTCACGCTGGCGCACCCCGTGATCAATGGCTCCGGCACGTTCGATGCGCTCGCGGCGCGTCGAGCCTTCGGGGCGGCGCTGGACGCCGAGTTCCCGTTCTCGGCTTATGTCTCGAAGACGATCACGTTGCAGCCCCGTCCCGGCAATCCGCCACCACGGCTGTGGGAGGCGCCGGGCGGGCTTGTCAACTCGATCGGGCTGCCGAACAAGGGCTTGGCGGGTTATCTGGCGGAGGACCTGCCCGAGCTGGCAACCCTGCCGGTTCCGTTGATCACAAATGTGATGGGCTCGACCGCGGCGGAGATCGCTGAGCTCCTGGAGGCCTGTGACACGTGCTCGGAGATCGCTGCGATCGAGCTCAATGTGTCCTGCCCGAATGTGAAGACCGGGCTGGATATCGGCGCCGATCCCCAGCAGCTGGAGGAGGTGCTGCGAGCGGTGCGCGCGCGCACCGGCAAGCCGCTGATCGTGAAGTTGACGCCGAACGCGGCGGATGTGGCCGCCTGCGCACAGGCGGCGCAGGCCGGCGGCGCGGATGCCGTGTCGCTGATCAACACGCTGCGGGCGCTGGCGCTCACGCCACTATCCCCGGGCGCTCCGTCCGCGCCCCGCTTGCGTCGGCCGTGGTTGGGCGGAGGTACCGGCGGCCTGTCGGGTCCCGCGATCCGCGCGGTCGCGCTTGCGCAGGTGGCCGCGGTCGCCGAGCGCGTGGGGATCCCCGTGATCGGGATGGGCGGGGTGAGCTGCGCGGAGCATGCTCGTGACCTGCTCGACGTCGGGGCGCGGCTCGTGGCGGTTGGCACCGAGAGCTTCCGCGATCCCGTGGCCGGGGCGAGGATCGCGCGGGAATTGGATCCCGGCCCAGCCTCGCCCACATTCGGCCCGGCTTGAGGTCGG
>Ga0302235_10002478_pt1 | contig 13256 bp, 9 predicted proteins | sample II_Palsa_N3_3_FD_193577 | JGI IMG/M metagenome (GOLD analysis project Ga0302235, IMG submission 193577) | Peat permafrost microbial communities from Stordalen Mire near Abisko, Sweden - II_Palsa_N3_3 | ecosystem: Environmental > Terrestrial > Soil > Palsa > Peat permafrost | place: Sweden... | reverse complement strand
GCGCCGGCGCGGCCGACACGCCCGCGCTCGCCGAGGAGGTGTCCTCGCTGGTCGCCGGGTTGCAGGCGACCCGCTCGGGGGTCATCTGGATACCGGAGATGCTGCCCAAGCCGTCGGTCATCCAGCTCCTCACGCACGCGCTGATGTTTGTCTGCCCGTCGGTCTACGAGCCGCTCGGCATCGTCAACCTGGAGGCGATGGCGTGCTCGACGGCGGTGGTGGCGTCGCGGGTGGGCGGCATCCCCGAGGTGGTTTCCGGCGGCGAGACCGGGCTGCTGGTGCCGCCAGACGACCCGGCCTCGCTCGCCGACGCGATGAACGCGCTGCTGCGCGACCCGGGCCGGGCGGACGCGTTCGGCCGCGCGGGGCGTTTGCGGGCGGTGGAGGAGTTCAGCTGGGACGCGGTGGCGGAGCAGACGGCCGCGCTCTACGCCGAGGTCGCGTCGTAACCGGGCCGCTTTGAGTTCGGCCAGGTAATCGTGAATATCCGGCCGTGACCGGGTAGCTAACCAGCGATACTGGTGGTGCTGTTCCGGACCCTGACAGCCCTGTGGTCAATTCACTGACGTGGAGTAAGGCAACCATGGCTGTAGGGCACAAGCTCGGTTTCCGCCCGGCGAGCGGGCCGGGCGCGACGGCCGTTGACGGCCTTCTGGCGAAGGTCGCACGCGGCGACGCGGGGGCGTTCGCGAGCGTCTGCGATCTGGTCTCCGGAGCGGTCTACGGTCTCGTGCGCCGTATCGTCTGGGATCAGCGCCGGGCGGACCAGGTGGCCACGGAGGCGCTGGTGGAGGTGTGGCGGTCCGCGTCGCAGTTCCGTCCGGCCGAGGGCAGCGGGCTCAGCTGGGTCCTGACGATGGCGCGGCGCCGCGCCCTGAGTCAGGCCGGGGCGGCGGCCGTCGGCGGCACGGCCGGGCTCGCGCGCGCCGGGGCGGCGCCGGAACTGGCGGCGGCGAGCCTGGCGGCGCATCGAGGCCTCGCGTCCCTGCCCGGGCCGCAGCGCGAGGCGGTGCTGCTGGCCTGCTGCGGTTGCACCTGGCTGGAGATGGCGGATCTTACTGGGGTTCCGGCTGCGACGGTGGCCGAGCGGCTCCGTGACGGCCTACGGGGGCTGAGCAGCCGCCCGGAAATGGAGGATCGATGATTGCACTGTTCCTGCTGCTGGTGATCGTGGCGATCGCCCTGGGCATTGTCGGCGTAGTCGCCAAGGGCCTGCTGTTCCTGCTGTTCATCGGGATCGTCGTATTCCTTGGCGCGCTCACCCTGGCCGCCCTGCGAATGCGCCGGCGACCAGGGAGGCACCCAGTCAGGTAACGGGCCGGCCCCTGGCGGCGTCTGCCCGCTAGCGGATCCGGACGGCCAGCAGGCAGGCGTCGTCGCCGGTGTCGGAGGCGGCGCTGGCCAGGATCTGGGCGACGTGGCTGTCGATGTCCGCGTCCGGGTCGTCGGGGACGGCGGCCGCCGCGAACTCGGCCAGCGCGTCGCTGATGGATTCGGCCCGCCGCTCGATCAGCCCGTCGGTATAGAAGAGCAGCGTGTCGCCGGTCATCAGCTGGAGCGTGACCTGGTCGTACTCGGCCTTCAGCTCCATGCCCAGGAGCATGCCCTCGGGCAGCGGCTGGACCGCGGCCAGCCGGCCGCGGACCAGCACGGGCGGCAGGTGCCCGGCCCGGGCCCAGCGCAGCAGCTGGGTCTTCGGGTCGTAGCGGCCGCAGATCACGGTTCCGGTGACGCCCTCGGTGAACGCGCAGGCCGCGTAGTTCAGCCTGCTCAGCAGCTCATGCGGGTCCGCCCCGGTCGCGGCGAGCCCGCGCAGCGTGTTGCGGGCGGCGACCATGCCGGTGACCGCGTCGATGCCGTGGCCGGCGATGTCCCCGACCACGAACAGCAGCTCGCCGTCGGGCAGCTGCAGCGCGTCGTACCAGTCGCCCGCGACCAGGTAGCCCGCCTTGGCCGGGCGGCAGCGGACCGCGATATCCACCCCGCAGGTCTCCATCAGGCCGACGTCGGCGGGCATCATCGCGCGCTGCAGCCGGAGCGCGAGCTCCTGCTGCTCGGCGGCCCGCTGCTCGCTGTCGGCCAGCAGGTCGCGGGCGGCGGCCAGCGCCACCCGGGTGCGCCCGTGTTCGAACGCCTCGCCCAGGCGGCCCTCGTCGCCGACCCGCCCGCGCCAGGTGAAGACCACCCGGCCGTCGTAGCGGGCGGCGCGCAGGTCCATCACCGGCACCGCGTCGGCGGCCCCGGTGAGCGATCCGACCAGGCCAGGCGCGTACTGGGGGGCACCGTCGGCCAGCAATCGGGCCGCCCGCGCGGCCAGCCCGTCGCCCGACCCGCAGTCCGGGTACGCCTCGAGCAGGGTCTTTCCGGCGATGTCGTGGGTGGCCCGGCCCGCCGGGTCGAGGTAGCCGGGGCTGAGGTGGACGATGTCGAAATCAGCCCTGCCGCCTTGGGCGTCGGCGATCGGCGCGACCACGAGGACGGAGTCGGCGACCTGGTCGAGCAACCTCAGGTGGTCGTCGCTGGCCACCGTCATTTCTCCCCGCCACTTCTCGTAACTGGATGTGACATTTTCAGCAACGTACCACCAGGCACCCGCAATTCTGCCGGCTAACGGAGAGCTATATCTGAAAGAGACCTAAGCGATGAGACCGTACTATCGCCCGTATTTTCTCGCTATGCATTTTCAGGGAATGCAATTGCGGATGAACATGCGTGTTGCGGCGGGGCGGCGGTGAGTACGTCCGCATCTGCACCACGCCTAACCGGCCAACCGGACACGTGGGTCCTTATGTGTCGTTCGGGTCGGATAGCGCCCCCAACTACCCACGGTCGTGCCCGCGGCCGTGACACCCGGCCCCGAACGGCAGACGCTGCGCAGGGCGGGCGGGGCGGCGCGTTTCGATCGAGACGGCTCGGGTAGACCGGTGCACCGTGGCTGGAGTCGGTGTGGCGGTCTGCCGGGCCCGCGACCAGTGCGATTCGCCGGAATCGCCTGATTCGCTGATATCCGGACGCCCCGGCCCGGTTGGGCGCGGTGTATCGTCGGAGCCGATAGCGGCCCGTTGCCGGAGCGGGCAGCGCTCGACAACCTCGCGTTCGCGCCCGCGGAGCCGGAGATCCGCAGCTCCTATGACACCGCTGCACTCGAACCAGCCGTCATCGCCGACGCCGGCCGGACCGATCCGCTGCCGCCGCCGCCGGTGGGCCGTCGCGTGACGGACCAGGAGCACGCCGCGCCGCCGGCGCCATTGCCGCCTCCGGCGCCGCTGCCGCCGCCGGGGGCCGACGCCACCTGCCACACCTACCGCACGGACCTGGCCAAGGTCCGCGCGCTGGTGCTGCAGCAGGCCAGGTCGGCCGGGCTGACCGAAGGCAGGGCCAATGACCTGGTGCTGGCGGTCAGCGAGGTGGCCGCCAACACGCTGCGGCACACCCAGTCGTCCGGCACGCTGACGATCTGGCGCGAGGCGGGCCAGCTCGTGTGCGAGATCCAGGACGAGGGCACGATCATCGACCCGCAGGCGGGCCAGCGCCGGCCCGGCCCCGACGCCACCGGCGGGCACGGCCTCTGGCTCGTCTATCAGGTCTGCGACCTGGTCGAGCTGCGCTCGGACGAGACCGGGACCACCATCCGCATGCATATGGCGATCTAGCGCCCTGGTCGGCCCGCGGGCGGCGGCGGTCACTCGGGCGCTTAGTTCGAATCAGAGCGGCTGCGTGACCCTGACCGTTGCGTTCATGTGGTAAAAACACGGGTGTGGACCTGCTCACCACGTCTGTCACGACGGGCGATTCCGACGGCGGCCCGTACACCCTGGTGGAGCTCGCCGGCGAGGCCGACGTGACCAACAGCGGCGCGCTGCGCGAGCTCCTTGACGCCGAGGTCGCCAAGGAGCCGCGGACGCTGGTCATCGACCTGTCCGAGCTGCGTTTCATGGACTCTTCGGCGCTGCACGTGGTCTTGCGGGCGAACCGGACGATGGACCGCCAGGGCGGCGTGCTCGCGCTCGCCGGACCGCGTGACCCGGTGGCGAAGATGCTCAGGCTGACCGCCGCCGACCAGCTGCTGCCGGTCTACGCCAGCGTGGCCGAGGCCACCGCAGAATAATTCTCTGCGGGCGTGTTTAGCCCGGCGCTGGCCTGGAAAGAAACCACCCCGTGGTGCCTACGACGCAGGCACGTCCACGCCATCTTCGGCGTGCGTGCTCGCGCGGCCCACTTTTTCTTTTGCTCTTCACTTGAGGGTTCCGGCGCCGACAGCCCGCCGATGATGGCTCCCCGTTTACGAGGAGAGGCATCCCCGACATGAAGATCGCATTGGTCGCCCAGCACAGCACCCCGGTCCCCGGCGCCAGCACCGCCACCGCAGGCGACGACGCCCGGCTGGTCGAGATGAGCAAGAGCCTGGCCGGCGAGGGCCACCACGTGACCGTCTACGCCCGCCGCACCGGTCGGCAGCTGCCTGAGCGGGCCAACCTGGCCCCAGGCGTCAGCGTCGAGTACGTCGGCCCGGCCGACTCCGGCGGCGACGACTCGCACCTGGTCAAGCAGGTCGGCGCGTTCAGCGCCCCGCTGCACCAGGCGTGGGCCAAAGACCGCCCCGACGTCGTCCATGCGCTGCGCTGGACCAGCGGCCTGGCCGCCCTGGCGGCCGCCCGCGACCTCCGGGTCCCCGTCGTCCAGTCGTTCGACCAGCTCGGGGTTACCGAGCAGCGGCACGGCCTGATCCCGACCGGCGCCGGGACCGAGCGGATCCGCCTCGAGCCCGCCATCGGACGCACCGTCGACGCCGTCGTCGCCAGCAGCTGCGACGAGGAAACCGACCTGACCCGCCTCGGCATCCCCCGCAGCCACATCCGTGTCGTCCCCACCGGCATCGACACCAGTGAGTTCACCCCCGATGGCCCCGCCCACGACCGGAACGACCGCCACCGCCTGGTTACCGTCGCCGACCTGGCGGCCGAGAGCGAGTCGCTCACCATCCTGCTCGAGGCCATGACCAAGATCCCCGGGGCCGAGCTCGTCATCGCCGGCGGCCCTGCCCGCGAGGACCTGCGCGGCGACCTGACCTACCGCCGCCTGGCCAAGCTCTCCGACACCCTCGACCTGCACGGCCGGGTCTTCTTCGCCGGACAGGTCGCCCGCGCCGCCCTCCCACCGCTGCTGCGCTCGGCCGACCTCATGGTCAACGTCAACCAGCACGAGGCCACGGCCATCACCTCTCTCCAGGCCATGGCCTGCGGCACCCCGGTCGTCGCGACCGCCAACGGCGCCCACCTCGACGCCGTCGTCGACGGAACCACCGGCATCCTGGTGCAGCCCCTCCGGCCGGCCCTGCTGGCGCAGAAGATTCGCGCCCTGCTGGCCCACCCGATGCAGCTCGAGGCGTTCAGCGTGGCCGCGACCGACCGGGCCAGGTCCCGGTACTCGTGGGACCGGATCGCCCACGAGACTCTCGCCGTCTACGACACCGCCCTCGCCGCCTAATCGCGCTGGTGACTTGGCTTGGCGGGCGGGGGGCCGGCCGGGCGCTGGGCCATTTCCAATGACGCCCAGTAGCATTCATGACGTAGTCAGGCGCATTCGTCCCAGACAGTCACCGGCGTGAATGCACGCCAGGCAGAGGCGTGATGAAGGCCATTCGCTGGGTTGTCGCTTTCCTCGCGGTCATCGCCGCGTTCGCTGTTGTCACGTGGCTGGCCGGGGCGCTTATCCTGCGCGACGCGCTCACCGACCCCGGCGTGCGCTGGGGCGTGGCCACGGCGGCCGGCCTGGCGGTGGCCACGCTCGCGGGGCTGTGGGCCTACGGGTTCGCCGTCGGCGCCGATAAAGGCGAGGAAGGCACGGCGACCGGCGCGGCCAAAACCGGGTCGGGAAGGGTCAGCAACAAAATCTCGGGCGGCACGTTCCACGGCCCGGTCATTCAGGGCCGCGATAACAAGTACAACGCCGACCCCCCACCGCCCGCCCAGGGCAAACGGGCCGAGGAGCCCGGGGAATGATCGGCCGGGACGCGGTCAGCAACGAGATCTCCGGTGGCATCTTCTTCTCGCACGTCATCCAGGGACGGGACATCACCGTCAAGCTGCCGCGGGAGCTGACCCCGGCGCTGGCCGGCCTCAGGGACCCGTCGGCGGTGTTCACCGGCCGCGACGCCGAGCTCTCGAAGCTGCTGGCCTTGCTCGACCCGGCCCCCGTGCAGCCGGCGCCCCGCACCGTCCAGGTCAGCGGGCTGCCCGGGGTCGGCAAGACCGAGCTCGCGCTGCACGCGGCGCGAACGGCGCTGGACCGCGGCTGGTTCCCTGGCGGGGTGCTCTTCATCGACATGCAGGGCTACCACCCAGACGGGCAGCTGGACCCGGCGGCCGCGCTGGCGAGCCTGCTGCGCGCGGTCGGGATTCCCGACGAGCACGTCCCGCCGACCGCCCAGGACCGCTCGGCGCTGTTCAACAGCGTGCTCGACGCCTACTCCAGTCGGGGCAGGCCGGTCTTGCTGATGATCGACAACGCGCTGACGGCCGCGCAGGTCACCCCCCTGATCCCGGCGGCGGGCAAGGTGATGGTCACCTCGCGGCACACGCTGCCCGTGCCGAACGCGGCCTGGATTGAGCTCGACACCCTGGCTGACGAGGCGGCCGCGGAGCTGATCGCGGCCGAGCTTGACCTGTCGGGCGGCGGCGCGGATCCGCGGGTCGCCGGGCGGCCGGCCGAGGCCCGGGTGATCGCGCGGCTGTGCGACGGGCTTCCGCTCGCGCTGCACATCGTCGCGGCGCTGCTGGCCGCGCACCGAGCCCGTCCCCTGGCATCCATGGCCGACGACCTGCGCGACGCGCGCAGCCGCCTGGACGAGATGCGATTCTCGGGGCCCGCGGGCGACGAGCTCGCCGTCCGGTCCGCCTTCGACCTGTCGTACGACCAGCTTGTCGACGACCAGCGTCGGCTGTTCCGGCTGATGGCCCTGAACCTCGGGCCCGAGATCTCGACCGACGCGGTGGCGGCGATGGCGTCGCTCGACCCCAGGCAAGCCCAGCGGCTGCTGCTCGAGCTCGAACGCGCCCACCTCATCCGGTCGGGGACGGACTTCGGCCGCTGGCGCATGCACGACCTCATCCTCCTGTACGCGAGCGAGCTCGACTCCCCACCAGACGAGGCGAACCAAGGGTTCGGCCTGTTGCTTGTCTACTACGTCGACCGCGCGCAGGCGGCCGCCCGGTGGCTCGGCCCGGCGGCCGCAGACGGTCCGGATGACTCCTTTGCCGGCCGAGTCCAGGCCCTGGCGTGGCTGGACGCCGAGTACGCCAACCTGACCCCCTACGGGCACGTCTTCGTGGCCCAGCCCGCGTTCGCCCGGCCGCTCACGGCCGATCTCTTCCTGCGGCTATGGAGGTACTTCGAGCTGCGCCATCAGACCGACGACTGGATCAGGCTCACCAACCACGCCCTGAACATCGCCCGCGCCCTGAACGACCGGCAACGCGAGGCCGACGCGCTCAGCAAGCTGGGCGGCGCCCTCCGCCAGGCCCGGCGGTTTTCCGAGGCCATCGATGCCTGCCAGCGGGCGGCCGCCATCGCGCGTGAGCTCGGGAACCGGTCCGGCGAAGGCGTGGCCGTCAACAACCTCGCCGCCGCGCAGAACGAAGCCGGACGCTATGACGATGCCGTCGCCTCCGCCCAGGACGCCGCCGCGATCTTCCGCGAGATCGGCGACCAGTACCGCGAGGGCATCGCGCTGAGCCACCTCGGCGCCGCGCTGGCTGGCCTGGAGCGATTCGGTGAGAGCGCCGAGGCGTACCGGCAGACGCTGGACCGGTTTCGCCAGGGCGCCGACCAGCACGGCGAAGGCGGGGTGCTCGCGAACCTGGGTAACGTCCTGCGAGAAGAGGGGCAGCGCCTGGACGAGGCGCTCACCGCGCAGCAGGCCGCCCTGCTGATCATGCGGGAGACCGATGACCGGCATGGCACGGTGATCGCCCTTGGCAACCTGGCCGACACCCTGCGCCAGGCCAATCGGATCGGCGAGGCGACCGCGACCGCGGGCGACGCCGTCACGCTCTCGCGCGAGCTCGGCGATTCGCGCCTGGAAGGCTTCGCGCTCAACTGCCTCGGGCTCGCCCAGCGCGACGCCGGCCAGACCGACGAGGCCGTGGGCACCTTCACCAGCGCCGCAGTGGCCTTCCGGCTTGGCGGCGTGACCGACGACGAGGGCATCGCGCATAACAACCAGGCGGCCGCCCTGCTGGCGGCGGAACGGCTGGCCGAAGCCGGCCAGGCGTACGAGGCGGCCGCGAGCGCTTACCGCCGGGCGGGTGACCCCAGGTGCGAGGGAGCCGCGCTGCGGAACGTGGCGCGGACGCTGTGGAGGGCGAAGAAGTTCGACCAGGCGATCGCGCCGCTCCGCGCCGCCCGGTCGGCCTTCCGCGAGGCAGGCGACCCGGCCGGCGAGGCGGATTCCCTGACCCTGCTCGGGGCCGTCCTCGGCCATGGCCGGATCGACGAGGCAGTGTCCGCCTACCGCGACGCACTGGCTGTCTACGAGCACGTCGGCATCGACACTGGCGCCCTGCACGCACGGCGCCTGCTGCGGGCAACCGAGGAGACCAAAGACTTTCTTGACGGGCAGCGCGCGCAGCTGGCGGCGGGGAAGTTCGAGGAGGTCCTCATCGGCTACCGCCTGACGGCCGCGGCCGCCCGGCGGGCAGGCGACACCTACGGCCAGGGGGTTCTGTCGGCCGGCCTGGGCGCGGCCCTGCGCGGAGCGGGACGGTTCGACGAAGCCATCGACGTCCTCAAGGACGCCGCCGCCATCTTCGCCGCCGCCGCCGACCCGGACCGCGAGCAGGCTGCCCGCGAGGAACTGGAGGCAGCGCAGCGAGGTCAGGCAGACGCGCGGACGGCGGCGGAGGAGCTCGGCGCACAGCTGCGGGCGGCAGCCCGAGACAAGGACGGCGGCGGCGACGGCGCGCTGCGAGCCGCAATCGATGCGGCGGTGCGATGTCTGGGCCCGCACGACAGCCGCCTGTTCCGGCTGTTGTCCGTCTGCCCCGGGCCAGCGGTCAGCACCGAGGCGGCCGCGCTGCTGTCCGTCGCCGATCCGGACACCGTGCGGAGGCGGCTCGACGAGCTGTCCGGCATCGTCACCGGACGTCAATACGTGCGCCTGCTCCCCCGGACCACCTATCTGTACCGCCGGGACATCGATGCCACCAGAAGCGCGCTCGCCGCGCTGGCCCGGATGCGCCTGGTGGAACGCGACCGCGGTCGACCCGAATACTGGCGGCTGCCTGATCTCGTGCGCCCGTACGCGACCGAGCACGAACTCGAGCACGCAGAGCAGGACCTGCGCGAGCAGGCTCGGACCCTGCTGCTCATTTACTACTTCGCCGGAGCCAACGCGGCCTCGATCCACCTCGACAGGTCATCCTCCGCCGCCGCTTCCTGGGGGTTCGCCGACCGGTCGCAAGCGATCGCCTGGCTGGACGCGGAGTACCCCAGCCTGATCGCCACCGTGCACGCCGCCGCCGCCCACCCCACGGCCGGCGACGACACACTCGGCCCCATCATCGTGCTCGACATGACCCGCGCCCTCACCCACATCACCAGCCTGCGAGGACAGGCCGACGACGCCATCGCGCTGGCCGGGCCCGCCTTGCTCGCCGCGGCCGACCTCGACGACCAGCTCGCCGCGGCGGTCGTGCTGCGCAATCTCGGCGGCGATCTGATCCGGGCCGACCGGGGCGATGAGGGGATCGACGCCCTGCGGGCCGCGCTTGACCTCTACCGAGGGCTCGGGGACCGCCCGGGCGAGGGGACCACGCTGACCAATCTGGGCGGTGCGCTGATGCAAGCGGAGCGATACGAGGAGGCGGTGGAGACCCTCCGCGCCGCCGTCGCCCTGCACCGTGAGCTCGGCAGCCTGTACAGCGAGGCGGTCGCGCTCGGGAACCTCGGCTCGGCCGAGGGGATGACGGGGCACCCGGAGGAAGGGATCGCCGATCTGCGCGCCGCCGACAAGATCTACCGCAAGCTGGGCGACCTGCGCGGCCGATCGGCCGCACTCGGCAACCTCGGGGAATTTCTCGTGCTGACCAAGCGCGGCCCAGAGGCGGTCAAGGCCTATCGCGACGCGGCGAGGCTGGCCCGGGCGGCCGACGATGCGCCGCTCTCCGCCCGCCTGCTCGGACGGCTGGCGGTGGCGCACCGGGCGGCCGGACGGCTGGCAGAGGCCGAGGCGGCCGAACGCGAGGCGTCGGAGCTGACGGGCGGCACGTCGCCCCGTTGAGGCGCAGCGAATTGGTCGGTCAGAAAGCTACGATTTGGTGTGTTTGTGGTGTTATGGCCGGGGTACGTGAGGCAGGCGATGAATCGGCGAAGTCATGCGGACGTCGTTGCCATGCGAGGCCAGCTTGGGGCTGGGCGGCGACGACGTGCGGGGGCGAGCACCGGGCGCGCGGCACTCACCGGGTGACGCGGGGGCCGGCGCTTCCGCATCGCTGATTCTCCGCTGAGCGGTCGCTAGACGATGCGGACGACGACCAGGCAGGCGTCGTCGCCGGTGTCCGATATCGCGGCGGCGAGGATGCGGTCGGCGTGCGAACGGGCGTCCGGGCCGGCCGGGGCGGCGGCCGCGGTGAAGTCGCGCAGCGCGTCGCTGATCGAGCCCGAGCGGCGCTCGATGAGGCCGTCGGTGAAGAGCAGCAGGGTGTCGCCGACCCGGAGCTGGGTGCGGGCCTCTTCGTACTGCGCGTCCGGGTCGAGGCCGAGCAGCACCCCGTCGGGGAGCGGCAGCGCCCGGGCGGCGCCGTCGCGGACCAGGACGGGCGGCAGGTGCCCGGCCCTGGCCCAGCGCAGCATGCGGGTCTGCGGGTCGTACCGGCCGCAGACGACGGTCCCGGCGATGCCCTCGGTGAGGTGGCAGGCGGCGTAGTTGAGATGGCCGAGCAGCTCGGCCGGGCCCTCCTCGGTCGCCGCCAGGCCGCGCAGCGCGTTGCGGGCGGCCACCATGCCGGTTACCGCGTCGATGCCGTGCCCGGTGATGTCCCCCACCACGATCAGCAGGTCGTCGCTGGGCAGGGTGAGCACGTCGTACCAGTCGCCGCCGACCAGGTGCCCGGGCTCGACCGGGCGGTAGCGGACCGCGATGTCCACCCGCGCGGCCGCCACCGGCGGCTCGTCCTGGGCCATGATGGCCTGCTGGAGCCGGAGCGCGAGCAGGTGCTCCTCGGCCGCGCGCTGCTCGCTGTCGGCCAGCTGGTCGCGGGTGGCGGCCAGCGCGACCTGGGTGTGGTACTGGGCCGAGACGTCCTGGAAGGCGCCGCGCAGCGCGACCAGGGCGTCGTCGACGACGACCGGCTCGGCGAAGATCCGGATCTGCCTGATCGCGGTGTCACCCGGCCGGACGATCCTGAACACCGCCACGGCCGGCTCCCGGCGCTGCAGCAGCGACTCCTGGAACCGGCGGACCGGCGCGCGGTCGGCCGCGATCACGAAGCTGTGCAGCTGGGCGATCGGAATCGGCGACGCCTGATCCGGATCGAGCCCGAACAGCGCGAAGGCGGAGTCGGTCCAGCGGATGGTCCCGTCCGCGAGCTGCTCCTCCCAGCCGCCGATGCTGCCGAGGCGCTGCGCGTGGCCGAGCAGCTCGGCGAATCGCTCCGCCTCGCCCGGCGTCCGCCAGGTGAAGAGCACGCCCGCGAAGAACGGGATGACGGTCAGGTCCGCGATCGCCGGGTGGCCGATATCGCCCCCGTTCCCGTCGGCGTCCGCGGCCAGCGGAGCGATGACGGCGCCGGGCACGTGCTCGGCGTGCCCGCTGGCGAGCACCCGCTCGGCCCGCGCGTAGAGGCCGTCGCCCGACGCCGAGGCCGGGTAGGCCTCGAGCAGGGTGAGGGAGGCGAGCTCGGCCGCCGGGCGGCCGAGCGGGTCGGCGTAGCCGGGGCTCAGGTACATGATGGCGAAGTCGGTGATCTCGCCGCCGGCTCCGCGCAGCGGCCGGGCCAGCAGCACCGAATCCGCGATCTGGTCAAGAGCGGCGAAGACGGCCGGGGACGGGGTCCCGGCCCCGATGTGGCCGTAGGCGAGGCGCACCCCGAGCACGTCGGCGAAGCCGGCCACCATCGCCGCCAGCAGGCCCCGGATGTCGGAGTCGAACTCCCGTCGCGGCCCTCGCCACCAGACCTCGGCCACGCCGAGGAGAATGCCCGCCCGGTCGCGGAGGCCGAGTACCGCCCGGGCGGCGTTCCGTCCCCACGGCGCCGCGACGGCGACCGGGTCGGACGGCGGCGGCCCCGCCTCCCACCACAGGTCGACGCCGGCGGCGACCACCCGCTGCTCGGGGCAGTCGAACTGCGGCGGCAGCCGCCGCCACCGGCTCGAGTCGGTGCCGTCAAGCCCGTCCTGGCCGAGCAGCTCGAGCGCGCCGTCGGCGTCGAGCAGCCAGACCGCGACCGCCGCCGTCTCGAACCTCGGTCCCAGCTGGCCGGCCAGCGCGCCGACCAGTTCGACGCCGTCCCTGGCCCGCGTGATCGCCGCCAGCGCGAGCGACTCGGCGGCCGCGCTCAGCCGCTGCCCGGGCTCAAGCCACTCCCCCGCGCCGGGTCGCTCCCCCGGCCCCGCCTGGTCGGCCGACTCAGCCGGGGCGGAGGCAGCCGGGGCGGAATCGGCCGGGGCGGACGGCGGCTCCTGCCGCAGCACGGCCGCCGCCATCTCGGTCACCGGGATGCCCGCCGCGGCGGCCATGTCCGCGAGCTGGCGGATCGCCGCCACCGGCGACAGTCCCTGCCGCTCCATCAGCACGCCCCGGGCCATCGCGGCGACCTCCGCCGCCTGCGCGTCGGCACGCGCCAGGACCAGTTCACGGCGCTGGCGCTCGATGACGGCGGCGAGCCTCGGTAGACTCGGGGCGAGGTCGGCGCTAGCACGGGAAAGCTGGCTGTTTCCGGGCAGCGGAGCGTCTCCAGGCGGTACCGCATCACCGCTGCCTGCCACCATCACCGCCCCACGCCATGACGCCGAGATGCGGAAACCGTACCACCTGTCATCGGCGAAAACGGCGGGCCGGGCCGAGGCCGGCGGGCGCGCCGCCGATATCCGCGATATCCCCTCATAGCGGGCGGTTGCGGGTGGCGGCAGCGGAGTATATGGGCAATTTGACAGCAACCGCGCGTTGCCAGGCGGCTATCGTGTAACAGTCAGTCGTTACGATTTCTCCGCTCCAGGCAAGGAATGGGAGCACCCATGACAGACGTTGACCAGCGACC
>Ga0302235_10002477_pt1 | contig 13262 bp, 13 predicted proteins | sample II_Palsa_N3_3_FD_193577 | JGI IMG/M metagenome (GOLD analysis project Ga0302235, IMG submission 193577) | Peat permafrost microbial communities from Stordalen Mire near Abisko, Sweden - II_Palsa_N3_3 | ecosystem: Environmental > Terrestrial > Soil > Palsa > Peat permafrost | place: Sweden... | reverse complement strand
CGCAATTCACGCACCATTGCATCGCAGCGATCGGGGTAAACCATCGGCTGTCTTCGGAGGACGAAAGCGGTATAAATGAACGACCGTTAGATAAAGGAGGCAGTATGACGGAGAGCAACCATGTGCCACAGGGCGTCGCGCTCGTGATCGGCGCGGGCGATGCCACAGGCGGGGCCATCGCGCGACGCTTCGCGCGGGAAGGATTGGTGGCTTGCGTGGTGCGGCGTAATGCCGAAAAATTACAGCCGCTCGTCGAGCAGATTGAAGCGGAAGGCGGCAGGGCAATCGGGTTCGCGTCCGACGCTCGCCAGGAAGAGCAGGTGGTCGAACTGGTGGAAAAGATCGAACGGGAAGTTGGGCCGATCGAGGTGCTGGTCTTCAACATCGGCGCGAACGTGCCCTGCAGTATTCTCGAGGAAACCGCGCGCAAGTACTTCAAGATCTGGGAGATGGCCTGCTTCGGCGCTTTCCTCTATGGCAGAGAGGCGGCAAAGCGCATGGTGGCGCGTGGACGCGGCACGATTCTCTTTACCGGCGCGACGGCGAGCCTGCGTGGTTCGGCTAACTTCGCTGCGTTCTCAGGGGCCAAGCACGCGTTGCGCGCGCTGGCACAAAGCATGGCGCGCGAACTCGGCCCGCAGCATATCCACGTTGCCCATGTGGTGGTCGACGGCGCCATCGACACCGAGTTCATTCGCGAGAACTTCCCGGACCGCTACGCGACCCGCAGCGAGGACGGCATCCTCCAGCCAGAACACATCGCCGACAACTACTGGTATCTGCATACGCAACCAAGAGATGCATGGACTCACGAACTCGATTTGCGCCCCTGGCGTGAACACTGGTAAGCGGAGGCGCGCGGGCAGGGTGCCGCGCGCTAACCCACCCCTTGCAGCGTGATCGCCCGAACATCCACCTTCGCAGGCAACATGCGCTGCTCGAACGCGTGGTCCGCGACCCGCTGCAACGCGGCGATATCCGCGTCGCTTACCGGGCGTTGCTTGAGCGCCGAGCGAACGGTAATGACTCTGGCCGCCTCGATCGGCAGGCGCGTCAATGTCGCATACACCTGCGCATACGCTTCGGGATGTCCCGCGGCCCACGCGCCGGCGCGTTGAAATCGTTGCAGCGCGTCGGAGAGCCACGGCCGCTTCGCCTGGTCCGCAGCTGCCGCACCGGAAGCGGTAATAAACGCGAGGCCGGTATTGATGCCGCTGCCGTCCCGCAACACCCGTGCGCCACGCTGCACGGCCGTGCCGTAATACGGATCGAAGGTCGCCCACACATCGAGCTGGCGAGTCTCGAACGCAGCAAACGCATCAACGGGCAGCACGAAGCGCACATTCACGTCGTCACGAGTGAGCCCCGCCTCGGCCAGCGCGCCATACAACTGGTACTGCGAAATGCTGCCGCGTGCCGACGACACCACGACGGTTTTGCCCCTCAGATCGGCCACATGCCGCAGCGGCGAATCGGCTTGCACGACGATGCCGAGCGAAGTCGGCGTCCCCACCCGGGTCGCGACAATCTTCAGTGATGGATCGCCGATCACCGCGGCCAGCACAGGCAGATCGCCCGCCGGGGCAAGGTCTACGGCATTGGCGCGTTGCGCTTCGAAAAGCGGCGCCGCGCCCTGGAAGTTGGCCCAGCGAAACGGATACGGTGCGCCGTCGAGCACATGAGCGGCTTCAGCCAGCGCGCGCAGACCGCCGGCCTGATCGCCGAACACGAGTTCCGGCGCCGCGGCACGTGCATCCGCCGCGCCGAGCCATGCGGCGGCGGGTGCGATGCCGCAGGCGGCGAGGGTATGCAGGATCCGGCGGCGGTCGGAGCGAAAAGCGGTCATCGGCGTGGTTCCGCAAAGAGGGGAGTCGAAGCGCGCGGTGCCGTCCGAGAAACCGCCGGAGCGCGCCGTAGCGAAGCGAGGTTAGCAACCGGCCCTGGCCGCCACAAACATGCAATTGCGATATCTTTATCGACTATCAATATTTAACGAACGCATGTTGCGGTGCTACCTTTGATCCTCGTTTGACGCCCTGTCCAGGGTGTCGCCGCCGGTTTGTGCTCAGTGCGCCCGGCGTTCTGTCGATCATCTGGGAGACGCATCGTGGCAGTCGAATTCATCGGCATGATCCAGACCCGCAAGGTCTCGGAAACGCACGCGCCGCAAGGTCCGGCGATAGATATCGGTTATGTGGAGCAGTTTGCGCGGGCCCATGAGGAAGCGGGGTTCGACCGCGTGCTCGTGCCGCATCACTCCACGAGTCCGGATGCGCTTCTGACCGTCGCGCATGCCGCGAGCGTCACCCAACGTGTGCATTTCATGCTCGCGCATCGGCCGGGGTTCGTCGCGCCGACGCTCGCCGCACGCCAGTTGGCCACGCTCGATCACTACTCGGGCGGCCGGCTCGGGGTGCATATCATCTCTGGCGGCGATGACGCCGAGCAGCGCCGCGACGGCGATTTCCTCTCGCACGACGAGCGCTACGCCCGCACCGACGAGTATGTGTCGATCCTGCGCCGCATCTGGGCCTCGGACGCGCCGTTCGATCACGAGGGCAAATACTATCGCTTCGAACGCGGCTTCTCCGAAGTGAAGCCGGTCCAGCAGCCGCATATTCCGATTTACTTCGGCGGGGCCTCGGCACCCGCGCTTGAAATCGCCGGCCGTCACGCGGATGTCTACGCGCTGTGGGGTGAATCGAAGTCGCAGGTACTCGAACAGGTGACGCGCGTGCGCGCCGAAGCCGCGAAGCATGGGCGCACGGTGCGTTTCTCGGTGTCGTTCCGCCCGATTCTGGCGGCTACCGAGGCCGCGGCTTGGGAACGCGCCGAGCATATCCTCGAAGAGACCAAACGGCTGCGCGCCGCACAGGGGCTCGGCGTAGGCGGCCCGGCGCAAAGCGAAGGCGCACGCCGGTTGCTGGCGGCGTCCGGCACGACGGACCGCGCCGATGAGCGCTTGTGGACGGCGATTGCGAAGGAAATCGGCGGCCGTTCGAATTCGACCGCGCTGGTCGGCACGCCGGAACAGGTGGCGGATACGCTCGCGGAGTACTATGCACTCGGCGTGACGACCTTCCTCATTCGCGGTTTCGATCCGCTTGAGGATGCGCTCGACTACGGCCGCACGCTGATTCCCGCGACGCGCGAACGCATCGCGCCAAGCGCACGCGCAGCAGCCTGAACGGAGGAACGATGACGGATCTGTCTATCACGGTTACCCATCCTGCGGAATCTTCAGCGTCGCCGACGCCGTTACAACGCCATGCCCCGCTGCGCAAATTCTGGTTCGACGAAGTACCGCCGCGCGCGAGCGTGGCCGACGAGCGCCGCTACCGGCAGGAGCGTCTCGCGGTCGCGTTTCGCCTGTTTGCCCGCTATGGGTTCGATCAAGGACTCGCGGGCCATATTACGGCTCGCGACCCCGAATGGCCCGATCACTTCTGGGTCAATCCGTTCGGCAAGCATTTCAGCCGCATTAGCGTCTCCGATTTGCTTCTGGTGAATGCGCAAGGTGAGATCGTGGCGGGCGAGGGGCCGGTGAATCAGGCCGCCTTTGCGATTCACGCGGCCATCCACGAAGCGCGGCCTGATGTGGTGGCCGCCGCGCACACCCACTCGCTGTACGGCAAGGCATGGTCGACGCTTGGCCGCACGCTCGATCCGCTTACGCAAGACTCGTGCGCGTTCTATCAGGACCACGCATTATTCGACGACTTTCGCGGCGTCGTGCTCGACACCGATGAGGGTGCGCGCATTGCGGCGGCGCTGGGCGGCCATAAAGGCGTGATCCTGAAGAATCACGGCATTCTCACAGCGGGCCCGAGCGTCGAAGCGGCAGCGTGGTGGTACATCGCGCTCGACAACGCCTGCCATGCGCAATTGCTCGCGGAAGCCGCGGGCAAGCCGCAGCCTATTCCTCATGAGATCGCATCGTTGACACACGAACAGATCGGGCGGCCGGGCGGCGCGTTGTTTGCCTTTCAGAGTTTGCTGGAGGGCTTGGTCGACGCCGAGCCCGACGTTTTCGACTGATCATTCACAAAACGATGAGTCCATTACCGCGCCGGGCGTCGTTGCTCGACCGGCGCTCAGCGTGATCGTCATCGAACGCCCGGTAGACATTGCACCATCGTGGACCAGCCCTTTCAACGCAGCGCTCGCGCGGTCGGTCTGAGTTTTTCCGGGCGCTACAGCCGCACCCGCTGCGGACAGCGCCGTTTCTCGACCTTTGATTCCTATGTCACGTCATGAGCCAAACCTTGCGGCTTGACCGCTTGCGCACCTTTGTCGGGCGAATCGCCTCGCTGCTTGATGATTCGGCCCCCGAAGCCGAACTGCTAAAAGCGGGCGGCGCTTCGCTGCGTGAACTGATCGCGCACGACGACTGGCTGCCGGATGTGTGCGCGCGCTCTGACGCCGAACGCTATCAGCAGTACCTTCTCCATGTGGATTCGCGACAGCGCTTTTCGGTGGTGAGTTTTGTGTGGGGTCCGGGACAGGCGACCCCAATCCACGATCACACCGTTTGGGGACTGATTGGTGTCTTGCGTGGCGCGGAAATCGCGCAACCGTATCGGCTCGACGAACGCGGCACGTTGATTGCTTCCGGTAGGGCAAGACGGCTCGAAACTGGTGCCGTCGATGCCGTATCGCCGCGCATTGGCGACATACATCGTGTCAGCAATGCTTACCAGGACCGCGTGTCGATCAGCATTCACGTTTATGGTGCAAATATCGGTGCGGTGTCGCGCTCGGTTTATCCTGAGCAAGGCGGCCGCAAGGCATTTATCTCCGGGTATTCGAACGATGTGTTACCGAATATCTGGAATGTATCGAAGGAGATCGCCATCTCATGACCGTTGCGACTGAATTCCGTACCCGTTCATTCGAAGACGTTCGCCGCGCACTGTTCGAGCGGCGCGAAATCGCGCTGCTCGATGTGCGCGAGGAAGACCCGCACGCGCACAGCCATCCGTTGTTCGCGGCGAACCTGCCGTTATCGAAGCTTGAACTTGAAACGCCGCTGCGTTTGCCGCGCCGCAGCGTCCCGATTGTTGTGTTCGACGACGGCGAGGGGCTCGCCGAGCGTGCGGCGAGCCGCTTTGTCGAACTGGGCTACACCGATGTCACGTTGCTCGCAGGCGGTTTGCGCGGCTGGGCCGAGGCGGGTGGTGAACTGTTCCAGGACGTCAACGCGCCGAGCAAGGCGTTTGGCGAGCTGGTGGAAAGCGAGCGGCATACGCCCTCGCTCGAAGCGCCGCAAGTGCAGGCGCTGCTCGACGACGAAGCGAATGTGGTGGTGCTCGACGCACGCCGCTTCGACGAATATCAGACCATGAACATTCCCGGCAGCGTCAGCGTGCCGGGCGCGGAACTCGTGCTGCGCGCGCGGCAACTGGCACCGGATCCGTCTACGCAAATCGTTGTCAATTGCGCGGGCCGCACGCGCAGCATCATCGGGGCGCAATCGCTAATCAACGCGGGTGTGCCGAATCCGGTCGCGGCGCTGCGTAATGGCACGATCGGCTGGACCCTCGCGGGGCAGGAACTGGCGCACGGCAGCACGCGGCGCTTCGATCCGGTCGCCGACCATTCGGTGCGGGTGGCCGCGGCCGCGTCGGCACGGGCAGTGGCCGACCGCGCCGAGGTGGGCCGCACTTCGCGTGACGAAGCGCGCCGTTGGGCCGAGGAAGGCGTACGGACTATTTATCGTTTCGACGTGCGCTCGCCGCAAGAGTATCAGTCGAGCCACGTACCCGGATTTCGTAGTGCGCCGGGCGGGCAGCTTGTGCAGGAGACCGATATGTTTGCGCCGGTGCGTGGCGCCCGCGTGATTCTCGCGGACAGCGACGGCGTGCGCGCCAATATGACCGCTTCCTGGCTCGCGCAGATGAACGTCGAGGTGTACGTCGTCGACGGCCTGACGGCGGCCGATTTCACGGAGGAGGGCGCGGCGCCCGTCGTGAGAAACGCGGTGCCGCCGCCGCAAGTCGATGAGATCTCTCCCGCCGCGCTTGCAACCTTGCTGCATTCGCCTGGCACCGTGGTGCTGGATTTCACGGCGAGCGCGAACTACGTCAAGCAGCATATTCCTGGGGCGTGGTGGGCGCTGCGCGCACAACTGGCTGATGCGCTGCGCAAATTGCCGGAAGCGCAACGTTACGTCGTGACCTGCGGGACTAGCGCGCTCGCACGCTTCGCGGCGCCGGAACTGGCCGCGCTAACCGGCTTGCCGGTGCAGGTGCTGGCGGGCGGCACCAGTGCGTGGATTGCAGCGGGGCTGCCCGTCGAGACGGGTGAGACGCACCTCGCTTCGCCGCGGATCGATCGTTACCGGCGTCCTTACGAGGGCACGGATAACGCCCGCGAAGCGATGAATGCGTATCTGGAGTGGGAGTACGGACTGGTGGCGCAACTGGCACGCGATGGTACACACGGGTTTCATGTGATCTGAGCGGTGCTGAGTTCGCTTCACGCGGCCTTCGTGCCGACGTGACGAAGGCCGCAGCCACGAAGGCGGTGGTTGCGTCCTTTGCGTTCAGGCCGCGCGTTGCTGCAGACGTGCGGCCTTGAATTGCCGCTCGACGGCGGCGCCGAAGCGCTCAACCGGCTGCTGCAATTTGCCGAGCACGCGCGGATGCACGAGCCAGATATCGATCAGCGGCTTGAAGTCGCTCAGCGTGAGCACATCCAGCTCGGCTTCATGACGGCTCGCCTGTAGCAAAGGTAGCGGCACGAGGCCGAGGCCGTTGCCATCCGCGACGAGCTGCAATTGCAGTTCCGTGCCGAGTGTCTCCAGATTCAGTTTCAACGCGAGGCCAAGTCCGCTCAACGCGCGCTGCAGACCTTCACGAAACCCGCAGCCATCCGGATTCAGTACCCAGCCGATCGACTGGCACTCCGCCAGCGTGTGGACGCGCTTTTTCAGCGGGCCTTTGGGGGCGACGACCGCCAGCTTGACGCGTCCGAGCGAGCGCGCGGCAAGCGTCTCGGCGAAGGCCTTGTTGGCGGGTAGCAGAATGGCTGCGGCGTCGAGTTCGCCGGCTTCGACCCGTTGCAGCAACTGGCTGCCCCAGCCGCTCGACGCGCTCGCTTGCAGATCGGGGTAGGCGGCGCGAAATTCGCGCAGGGCATCGGGCAACGCGATATCGGCGATCGTCTGCGCGACGCCCAGGCGCAGGGCGCCGACAGGTGGAGTGTCGTTGGCAACCCGTTCGCGCAGCACGTCGATCTCGCGCTGGATCACGCGGCATTGCTCATACACGACACGTCCCATGGCGGTGGCTTTCAATGGCCGGGTATTACGATCGAGCAGTTCGACGCCTAATGCCTCCTCGAAATTTTGCAGCCGGCGCGTAATGGCCGGTTGCGTGAGACCGAGCGTTTGCGCGGCCTGTTGCAGTGACTGGGCGCGGATGACGGCGACGTAGGCTTCGATATCGTCGATCTTCATGATGAGCGGAGAGGTAAGAGGGCAGGCAATCGTGCGCTCGATGATACCTGTAATGCGTGTTTCGCATATCGCCAGCGTAGCAATATCCGCATATTTGCTTAGAAGAATAATGCGTTTGTCTTATACAAGTGCGTGCCGTATCGTCATTGCTGATTCTGGCTTCATGCGCTCCATGTGCAGCGTCAAAACACCGTAACGCGTGCCTTGCAGAAGCGCCCACTGATCCGCAACAAACGATATGACGACGACACGTTTTCTTTCCCCCAGGTCCCTCACACAGCTAGCGTCTCTTGCAGCGCCGCGACTTCGTCGCGCGCTTGCCACCGCGCTCGCACGTGCGGTCATGGCGCTCCCGGCAGCGGGCTTGATGTCATGGGCCAACGTGGCGTACGCCGCCGACCTGTCTGTGCTTAAAGTAGGTGACCAGTCACTGCAGACGCGCGGCATTCTCGAAGCATCAGGTCAACTGAAGGATCTGCCGTACCAGATCGAGTGGTTCAACTTTCCTGCGGCGCAGCCGTTGGGCGAGGCATTAAACGCGGGCGCCGTGGATGTCGGCGGCCTCGGCGATGCGCCGCTGGTATTTGCGCTTGCGGCGGGCGCCCAGGTACGCGCCGTCGCCGCGACCCGCTCGCATCCGGTTGACCTTGCGATTGTCGTCAACGAGCATTCGCCGTTGACCGATGTGGCGAGCCTGAAGGGCAAGCGCATCGCCACGACGCGTGGCTCGATTGGTCACTTCCTCGCGCTGGCGGCGCTGAAAAAAGCCAATATTCCGCTCTCCGACGTCACATGGGTGTTCCTCGCCCCGGCCGATGCCAAGGCCGCACTCGCGTCAGGCAGCGTGGATGCGTGGTCCGTGTGGGACCCGTACACGGCGCTCGGCGAATCCCGCGATCATGACCGTATCCTCGCCAATGGTGTCGGTTTGTCGGAAGGGTTGAGCTATCAGGTTGCCACCGATCGTGCGATCGCCGGCAAACGTGCCGTACTCGCGGACTTTTTGCGGCGCGTGGCGCTCGGTCAGCAGTGGGCCTTGTCGCATCCGGATGAAGTGGCGGCGATGCAATCGCGCGTGACCGGCTTACCGCCCGATGTGCTGAAAACCGTCTACCAGCGTGGCCAGGTGCATCCGGTCGCCATTGACGACAGCGTGATCGCCGCGCAGCAGCGCACCGCCGACACCTACGAAGCCGCCAACGTCATCCCCACGCACCTGAATGTGCGTGCGAGTTTCGACCGCAGCTTTCCTTTGCCCTAGGCCACAAGCCGAAACTCGCATTCCATCAACATCCCTGATGATTGATTGATCGGCTTACCTGAGTGCGCCGCCACGGAGCTTGTATGAACGCCCCTGATCTTGATGCTGGCCTCGCGCGCGCTGCGGCGCGCCGCCATCCACCGCTCGATAGCGATGCATTCGACGCCTTGCTCGCCGAACTCACCGTCGAGTTCGCCGGGAGCGCCGAAGCCTACGACCGTAGCGCCGAATTTCCGCACGCCAATCTGGCACGTCTGCACGAATACGACTTGCTGTCGCTGACGGTGCCGACGCCACTCGGTGGCGCAGGTGCGAGCTTGCCGCAAGCGTTGAAGGTGGTGCGCGCGGTGGCGCGCGGCGAGCCGTCGACGGCGCTCGTACTCGTCATGCAGTATCTGTTTCATCACCGCTTGCAGGGCAATCCGCGCTGGCCGCGCGACTTGCGCGAACGTGTCGCTGAGGAAGCGGTGCGAGACGGCGCGCTGATCAACTCATTGCGCGTCGAGCCCGAGCTCGGCACGCCTGCCCGTGGTGGCCTGCCGGGCACGCTCGCCACCCGCAGCGGCGACGGCTGGATCATCAACGGCAGCAAGCTATATTCGACCGGCAGCCCCGGCTTGACGTGGCTGGCGGTGTGGGCTCGCAGCGACGAGACGCCGCCGCGCGTCGGCGTCTGGCTGGTGCGGCGCGATACGCCGGGCGTGCGGGTTGGGGCGCTGTGGAATCATCTCGGCATGCGCGCGACAGGCAGCCACGAAATCATCTTCGATAATGTCTTCGTGCCGGCTGCGCATGCCGTGGATATCCAGTTGCCCGGCGAGCCCGGCGCGGGCTTGGATGCGCTCGGCGTAGCGTGGATGAGCGTGCTGCTCTCGGCGGTGTACGACGGCGTGGCCCGTGCAGCCCGCGACTGGTTCGCCGATTGGGCCGCGACACGCGCGCCCGCCAATCTGGGCGCGCCGCTCGCGAGCCTCGCGTCGTTTCAGCAAACGCTCGGCCGCATCGACGCGCTGCTGTTCAGCAACCGCGTGTTGCTCGATGCGACGGCGCACGCTGAACGGGTCGCGCTCGACGAGGCGCCGCTCGTCAAATACACGGTGACCAACCAGGCAATCGAAGCCGTGCAGATCGCCGTCGAGGCCAGCGGCAATCCGGGGCTAAGCCGCGACAATCCGCTCGAACGCCACTACCGCGATGTGCTGTGTGCGCGCATCCATACACCGCAAAACGATTCGGTGTTGCAGGGCGCGGGGCGGGCGGCGTTCGCCAGACGCTGACGGCAATTTCACCGCAGCGGCGCCCGTTGCCGGGGGAGTTTCCACCCCGACGCGGGAGGCACCCTGCAGCCACGATCGGACGCCGCTAGCGAGATTCATTCCTCAGCCTATTCGGTGTAAACGCTGGCTCGCCTATTCCCTCCAATGCGTCTAAATTATCGGCACCTGGGCAAGATAGTCGAGGGACCAGACGGCCGTGTGCAGCGGTTCGTTCCGGGCGAAAGCGCATGATCAGTGGCCGACGGCGGCTGATTGCTTCGTTCGGATTCGGACCGCTGCGTGTCGTCTGCGGCAGGTCGTTCATCATGTAACCGCCTTCGCAGGTCCTCAGTTGTCTCTCGTCAGTTGTATGTAGTCTCTAGCGGCTGTTTCTGTCCCTTTTCCCGTTGCCTCCCGCCTGTAGCACCAACGGCGCATTGCACTGTGTCGTTTTCCGTGCTGCCCCCGGACTCGTGGTGTGCCCGGGCGTCGCTGCCCGCTTCGCTGCGCGCGCGTCCACGGTTTTGCTATCCTGTGGTCCAACCTTCACACAGCGGACCGCATCCCAACCTCACAGATGGCTTCGAGCTTCCGATTGCTTATCGTCGCCGTGCTGGCCGCATCGCTCGCGCTGGCGGGGTGCGACGACCAACAGGGCCAACGTGCTGTGCAAAAACTCAAGGAATTATTCAATGCCGTCAAACCGGACGCATTGTTGCTGAAAGGCCTCACGCCTGGCGTCACGACGGAAGAGCAGATTCGCAGCCAGATGGGCAAGCCGGAAACCGAGCGCACCTTCACCGACGGTTCCAAACGCCTCGAATATCCGCGCGGTCCGCAAGGGCTCAATACCTACATGGTCGACATCGACCGTGACGGTAAGCTGCAAGCCATCACGCAGGTGCTAACCGCAGCCAATTTCGCCAAAATCCAGCCGGGCATGAGCGAAGACGAGGTGCGGCGGTTGCTCGGCAAGCCGGGGCAGGTCGCCGTGTTTCCGCTCAAGCCGGAAACGGTCTGGAGCTGGAAGTGGCGCGAGGGCGGCGTGACCGAAGAGGGCATCTTCAACGTGCATTTCGATACGTTTCACAAGGTCTATACGACATCGCGTTCAGATGTGATACGCGGACGATAAGGAGAAAACATGCTGCGGCGACGTCCTCATTCGCGCATTGGTCTCGTACTGGGCGGCGGCGCCGCACGAGGCTGGGCGCATATCGGCGCAATCCGCGCGCTGCTAGACGCCGGCATCAAACCCGACGTCGTGTGCGGTACGTCGATCGGCGCCTTGATCGGCGCGGTATACGCCAACGACGACTTGGACTGGCTGGAACACTGGGTGTCGCGTCTGACCTGGCAGACTGTGGTGCGCTTGCTGGACGTGCGCTTATCGGGCGGTTTGCTGGGCGGTAAAAAGGTCATCCAGCTTTTTGCCAATCGCTTCAACGGCCGTGAGATCGGCGAGTTGGCCGTGCCCTTTGCCGCGGTGGCGACCGAGCTCGATACCGGACGCGAGATATGGCTGCAGGAAGGCGGCGTGGTCGAGGCGGTACGCGCCTCGATTGCGATTCCCGGCATCTTTACGCCTATGCATCGCGATGGCATCTGGCTGGTCGACGGTGGCTTGTCGAATCCGGTGCCCGTGTCGCTGGCTCGTGCGATGCGTGCCGATTGTGTGATCGCGATCGACCTGAACAACGACATTCTTAACGGCCGCGATTTTGGCGGTCCGACGCCCAACCAGCCGCCCGTGGATGTGTCCGAGCGCCCATCGCCGGCTTTGCGACGCAACGGCAAGCCTTGGCCGGCCTGGCTCGCGCCCGATCCGGATCGCGTCGCCGACGACGTGCATACGCCGCCCAAACCGAGCGCACGAGTGCCTTCGATGATCAGCTCGATTGCACAGAGTATCGATATCATGCAGGTGCGCATCAGCCGCAGTCGTTTGGCGGGTGAGCCGGCCGATATCCTGATTCAGCCGCGCCTGGGTGGCATGAGAATTTTCGATTTCCATCGCGCCTCGCCCGCCATCGAAGAAGGGCGCGCGGCCGTCGAGCGGATGATGCCGGCGATCAAGGCGCGTCTGGGCATGGATTGAGGCGCAACTGCATCTGCGGCAAAACACAACGGGTTCAAACACAACGGATTCATCGGGGATACTTCTTCATGTTCAAGCTTTTGCCGCGTCGTTTTCGACACCTCGCTACGCTAGCCAGCTTTGCATTCGCGCTGCAAGCGGCGTCGCCTTGGGTTCTCGCTGCCGCGCTTCATAACGACACCCCGGATAATGCGGCGGCCCCCGCTCGCGCCGCTGACCTCGTCTCGGGTCATGCCGCGGACCCGGGCCCCGTCTATGGCGCCGAGCTGCAAGGCTATACCTATCCCGCGCCGGTTCACGAATTCGCCTTCACCTCGCAGGGCGTGCCGATGAAGATGGCTTACCTCGACGTCAAAGGCGCCGCCTCCAACGGCCGCACCGTGGTGCTGATGCACGGCAAGAATTTTTGCGCCGCCACCTGGAAGGACAGCATCTCGGTATTGAGCGCGGCCGGTTATCGCGTGATCGCGCCCGACCAGATCGGTTTTTGCAAATCGACCAAACCCGAGCACTACCAGTACAGCTTCCAGCAACTGGCGCGCAATACGCGCGCGCTGCTGGCGTCGCTGGGCATCGACCATGCCATCATGATCGGTCATTCGACCGGCGGCATGCTGGCGATACGCTATGCCTTGATGTACCCGGAGCAGACCGAGCAATTGGTGCTGGTCGACCCGATCGGCCTGGAGGACTGGAAGGCCAAGGGCGTCCCGTCGCTAAGCGTCGACCAGTGGTACCAGCGCGAGCTCAAGACCAATGCCGACAGCATTCGCCGCTACGAGACCGCCACCTACTATGCGGGTCAATGGCGCCCCGAGTACGAGCAGTGGGTGCAGATGCTGGCCGGCATGTACCGGGGCCCGGGCAAGCAACGGGTAGCGTGGAATTCCGCATTGCTCTACGACATGATTTTCACGCAACCGGTCGTGTATGAACTCGGGCAGTTGAAGATGCCGACGTTGCTGATGATAGGCGACAAGGACACCACGGCGATCGGCAAGGACGCCGCGCCCCCCGAAGTGCGCGCGACGCTGGGCAACTATCCGGTGCTGGGCAAACTGGCCGCCAAGGCAATCCCGCACGCGACGCTGGTGGAATTCCCCGACCTGGGCCACTCGCCCCAGATCCAGGATCCCCACGCGTTCCATCAGGCGCTGCTCAACGGGCTCGCTTTGACTTCGCGCTGAA
>Ga0302235_10002475_pt1 | contig 13268 bp, 8 predicted proteins | sample II_Palsa_N3_3_FD_193577 | JGI IMG/M metagenome (GOLD analysis project Ga0302235, IMG submission 193577) | Peat permafrost microbial communities from Stordalen Mire near Abisko, Sweden - II_Palsa_N3_3 | ecosystem: Environmental > Terrestrial > Soil > Palsa > Peat permafrost | place: Sweden... | reverse complement strand
CGGCCAGTCGCCGGCTCCTGCGTCACCGGGATCGGGCTCATCGCCTCGCCCGGACTTCAGGCTGAGGTAGAGAGCCGCGAGAATCGTGGCCACCACCACGACCCCGAGGACCACGAGCAGAGTCATTACACCACCCAACAAACTATGGCCTCATGGGTGGCACTAGCGAGGTGCGCGCGGCCATCGACGCGGACCTGCCCCATTAATCGCTAGCGCCCTGGACCCGTCTACGACTGGAGGCCCCCAACGGGCAATTCTCCCGGACTGTGCGGATGGTGTCCGAGGATTAGCAAAGTTTCGGCCAGCTTCGGCAATCTGCCCTAAAAAGTTCATGGATCTGCGGGCACGGCCTTCCGCCCCCGGGCGATCGCCGCGTTGGCGATCGCCATCCAGGCCGACAGCGTGGACGTGCCGTTGGGCAGGTTCAGGGTGGACTTGAGCGCGTAGACGGTGAACCGGTAACTGTGCCCGGGGCTGTCCGGGCACGGCGGGTCGTAACTGGCCTGCCCCAGGCTGTTATCCGCGGTCCTGGCCCCCGGCGGCAGCGAGGGGCCACTCTGGATATCGGTGGTCGCCTGCGGGATGTCGAACACGATCCAGTAGATGTACGGCGTGATCGGCGCGGCAGCATCGTCCACGACGATGGCGTAGCTCTTGGTTCCCGAGGGTGCGCCGGTCCAGTCCAGGGGCGGGCTGATCTTGCCGCCGTGGCCGCCGTGGCAGGTGAAGTTCGCAGGGAGGCTGCCCTGACTGAATGCCGTACTGCTCACGGTCATCGTGGACGGGGCATCCGGCGTCAGGGTCGCGGTTCCGGAGACCGCCCCGCACCCGCTGAGCAGAAGGGACACGCCTGCGCCGACTACACCTGCGCGGGGGCGGTGGCCCCAACGCGGAAACCGGCTCACGCGCCCGTCACCCTTGCCCTTCGGTTGCTGCAGATAGCTTGCCGCCCGGGCCGGCGGACGGCTTCGGTGCCCGATCTTATGCGCGCAGCAGGCGCACTGGGGCAATGACGGCCGCGTCGCCCGTCCCCTTCGGCCCGGTCTGGTCCGGTCTGGTCCGGTCTGGTCCGGTCTGGTCCAGTCTGGTCCGGGCCACCTGGTCTCGTCCCGGCTAGTCCGGCTGACGCGAGTTGCCGAGCATGATCTCGTCCCACGACGGGACAGACGATCGCCGGCCGCGCGATCCCGCGGTCTTCTTGCCGCGCCCCCGCGGGGGAACCTCGTCCGCGCGCTCGTCGGCGGACGGCTGAGCCGGGCTCTGTGCCGGAGCCTGGGCCGGAGCCTGGGCCGGGCGGCGGCCGTTCGCCGGTGTCCGGCCGGCGGGGGCCTGAGCGGCGGGGGCCTGAGCGGCGGGGGCCTGAGCGGCCGGGGCCTCGCCGGCCCGGGTGGGCGCCTCAGCGGCGGGGGCGCCCGCCGCCAGTGCGGCATCCGGATCACCCGTGTCCAGGTCCGCGGTGCCCGCATCGGGTATGTCGGGACCAGGCGCGGCCACGTGCTCCGCGACGGTTTCCTGCACCGCGGGCCTTCCGGACCGCTCCCAGCCCGCGGTGTCGTTGCCTTCCCGGTCGTCGACGGCGTGGTCACGGTCGCGGGGCTCCGGGCTGTCCGTCCGGTGTCCGCCGGTACGCCGCTCCCCGCTGCTGCGACCGCCGAACCCTGGATCACCCGCGTCACGGCCGTCGGCCCCCGGGCCGTCAGTGAACACCGGGCCAGTCCCGTTGGGCTGATCATCGGCGGATGCGGTCCGGGAGCCACCGCCCGGCTGCGGCGCGGCATGAGATGGCGGGCGGCCCACCTGCGGGCGTGCGGACGCGAACGAGGCCGATGACGCCGCGTGCGCGGCAGCCCTGGCCGGCTCCTCGTAGGCTGCTGCCGCCGGGTCCGGGGCGGCCGGAGCCTGGCTGCGGTCGGGCCGGGGCCGGATCGGAGTCACCGTGGCCGCCCCGAGGGAACCGCCGGTCGGCGCGGGCAGCTCCGCCTCCGGCAGGGACAGCCGCTCGGCGTTGTCATCCGCAGGCGAGACATGCCGGCGCCGCGGGTCGAACAGCCACTCGGCGATGTGCAGGCGGCCGCCCGCCCGGAACGCGAGCTGCACCTGCCAGCTCCCGTCGCCGTGCTTGCGTGAGTCCCACTGCGCGTCCTCGGGGTCGGCGCCGAGCTCGGTGAGACGCTCGGCCACGATCTCGCCCAGGCGGGGACCTGGAGTGGAATCTCCCTGGCGGCGTACGGACGCGTTCTGCGCCTGCTGAGCCACATAGCCGCGTTCGGCCAGGACCGGGCCTTCGAACCAGCGGACTCTGTCGACCGGGATGCCCGCCGCGTCCGCGATTTCCTCTACCGTCTCCCCGGCGCGGATTCGTGCCTGGATCTCCTTGGGTCGCAAGGGATTCTCCACTTCGATCTCGTACTGGGCGAGCCGCGAGAACTGGCCTTTGGCGACCGCCCTGAGCCGGTCATCGATGGGCAGCATGAAGCGCCCGCTCCGGCCCGGGATGGCGAGAACGGCATAGCTGCCGTCTTCGCTTACCGCGACGAAGCGCAGCTCCTGCATCGGCGTCCCTTCCGCTCTCGCACGCTGTCCGGGGGCCCTGGCGCCGACCGCCCAGCGCCATAACGTGCGCCAACGCTGAGACCGGTCGTACCCCAGGGAAATTCTCAGGCTCCCGGCATGAGTCTGTCCGGTCAAGGGGCCATCTGGCCAGCACCTTGACCGGCATGTCCCGAGTTCACCTTGGGATTCTTCCTGCGCGCCGGATTCCGGGCCGCCGGATTGCGGGAACAAGTTCCGGTACGGCCGCTAATGCGGTGTGCCCCCCCGGCTTGCCGGGGACGGTCTCGGCCTGCGCCGCGGTCACACCGGCCCGTCCGGGGTCTGCCTCAGCCTGCTGCGGGGCCGCACCCGCCTGCTGCGGGGCCGCTTCGGCACGCCCGGGCGCCACGTCGGCCCGATCCGGGGCCGCCTCGGCCGGGCGCGGGGCCCCAGCAGCCTGCTTCGGGTCCCGTTCCGTACCGTGCGCCGGGCCGTCCAGCCGATCCGCGGGGACGCTGACCGGCTCGGCGCTGTGCCGCGCCGCCCCGCCCGGTCCCGTCGGGCCGCCACCGGGGCCGCCACCCGGGCCGCCGCCCCCGCCGTGCCCATCGTCCCCGGGACGGTCGGCCGGCTGCCGGCTGAGCCGGGATGGCCACCAGTTCCAGCGGCCCAGCAGCACCACGGTGGACGGAACGAGCACGGTGCGGACCACGAACGTGTCCATCAACACGCCCAAGGCGAGGCCGACTCCGACGTCGCGGATCTGGCTGCCGCCCGAGCCGCGTCCGCCGACAAACGCGAAGACCGCGAACGTGCCGGCCAGGACCATACCCGCCGAGGTGACCGTGGTCCCGGTGACCGCGATCGCGCGCCTCACCGCCTCACGGAGCGGATAGTGATGGGCCTCCTCCCGTATTCGGTTCATCACCAGGATGTTGTAGTCCTCCCCGAGCGCAAGCAGGAAGATGAACATGAGGAACGGCAGGATGAAGGTCAGGCCGCCGTTGCCCGCGATCTTGACGAAGATCAGCACCGACAGGCCGAGTGCCGCGAGGTAGGACAGGCCGACCGAGGCGATCAGGTACAGCGGGGCGACCAGGCTGCGCATGACCAGGGCCAGCAGGATGCCGATGACCACGATGGCGATCGGGATCACGTGCAGGAGGTCCCTGTCCGAGATCTGGCTGATGTCGTAGAAGGCGGGTGCCTCACCGCCGACGCCGTAGTCCGTGGCGCCGATGCGCGCGGCGGCCACCGCCGCCGCGTGGCGGATGGCCGGTACCGCGTTCATCGCGGCGGTCGAGGATGGATCCCCGGCCTTCAGGCCGGTCTCGAACTGAATGGTCCGGCCGTCCGCGCTCACGTACGCCGCGGTGGCGCGGTACACCTCGTACGCCTCGGCCGGGACCGGGAGATGGCTGGGCGGCGTGGTGGGCAGCGTGGACGGTGGACCGAGTGACGCCAGCTCCGCGTGCAGGCCGGCGAACTGGGCCGGGGTCAGGTTGATGGCCCCGACCGGGTTGAGCGGCCCGGTCACGCCGGTGAACAGCCCGCTGCTCCTGATCGACTGCTCGCCGGCCGCGATCGCCTGCGCGTCGTCCCAGGCCGGCTCCTTGAGCTTGTAGACCAGGTTGGTCGGGTTGGCGCTGCTGGCGGGGAAGTGCTCGGCCAGCAACGCCTGGCCGGCCGCCGAATCGGTGCCGGCCGGAGCGTTGAGGGTGCCGCCGAATCCGGCCGCCTTGTACCCGAGGACCCCGAGGGCCAGCGCGCCGAAGATGACGACCCCGGTGATCAGCGCGGCCGCAGGCCGCCGGACGACGCGGGCGGCGACCCGTCCCCAGATGCCGACCTTGCCCGTTCCGGCGCGCGTCCTGGTCGGCCAGAACGCGGCCCGGCCGAAGATGGCCAGGAGCGCGGGCAGCAGGGTCAGCCCGGCCAGCAGCATCACGCCGATGCCGATCGCCAGCGGGATCGCCAGCTGGGAGTAGATCTGGAACGTGGCGGCCAGCAGGGTCAGCAGGGCGGCGATGACGGTGGCGGCCGAGAAGGTGATCGATTCGCCGACCCGGACGAGCGCGGTCCGCACCGCCTCCTTGGGCTCGATCCCGGCCCGGAGTTGCTCCCGGACCCGGAACACGAGGAACAGCCCGTAGTCGGTGCCGGCCCCCAGCACCAGCACAATCAGCATGAGCTGGGCGATCTGCGACACCTTCAGGCCCGCGTGCGCCGCCTCGGCGACCAGCGGCCCGGAGATCGCCACGGCCATGAACGCCGGGATGAGCGTGATCAGCGGCGCGAGCAGCGAACGGAAGATCAGCAGCAGCAGCACCAGAATAAAGACGACCGTCAGGGCCTCTTCCTGGTTGCCCGTCGACCCCGTTTTCTTCTGCTGGTCCACCTGGATGGCGATGGCCCCGGCCAGATGCACCTGCAGGCCGGACGGCGGCCCGGCCCGCGCGATGGTGCTGCGGAGGTTATCGATGAGCGTGGTCAGCCCGGTCTGGTCGCCGCCGCCGACAGTGGACTGCACCTGGATCTGCTCGGCCTGGCCGTCGCCGGACCGGCCCAGGTCAGTGACCCGCGCCACGGTCGGCACGTGCCGCAGATCTTGCTCCAGCGTGCTCAGCCAGGCCACGTCGGCGGGGGCCAGCTGGCCCTGGCTGACCGCGGCCACCACCGGGACGGGCGTCAGGTTGGTGCCGCCGAACGGCGCCGCGAGATCGGCCGCGTGCTGGCTGGGCGCGCTGGCCGGCAGGAAGTTGGCGTTGTTGCCCTGCGTCACGCTGGCCAGCGACGGCAGAAAGCGCGGCACGGCCACAGTGGCCAGTACCCACACCACCAGGATGACCCAGCGGAATTTGACCGTGAACTTACCGAGTGCCCCGAAAACCCCGTCAATTCGCACGGGCAGAAGCATACTGGCGGGCCGCTGTGAGCCGACTGAGCTGGAGGTTACGCTGCGGCTACACGGGCCTGCCGAAAGGTGCGGCAGTAAAATTTCGGCAACAGTTTCCGGTTGACGCCGCCATCTTGATGGTTAGATGACCAGTGAGAATTCGCAGGATAAGCGGCCGACTGCGGTGCGTACCCGGTTCTGTCATCCTTCGCACTGATAGGCGTGTGGGCCAAAACACGCCGGAAAATCCGGGTCCGCCAGCAAGCCGCGCGGAGGTCTGATGCACCCTGCTCCCGCCCGCCGGTACACCGGCCCGCGGCATCACGCGGACCGGCGGGCGGCCGCGCTCCGGCGGCCCCGGCCAGCCGGCCTGACTTCCAGGGCGGCCGCCGCATACATGCTGGCCGCCGTGGCCCTGGCCGGGCTGATCGTGATCACCGTATCCGTGATCATCGTGGCGACCGGGGAGGCCGGCGGGACGCTCGCCCAAGTCCTGGAAGCCTGTTCAGGCGAGCTGGCCCTGCTCGCCCTGACCGTCTCGGTCGTGCTCGGGGTGGCCGCGACCGAGCGTCATTTCCTGCCGCCCGGAACCAGGGTGACGGCGCAGATCGCGCACCGGGCCGTCGCGCTCACCGCGTTCGGTTTCCTGGTCGTGCACATTTTGCTGGAAACGGTGGCAGGCCAAGCCACACCGCTCGCCGCGGTGCTGCCTTTCGTCAGCGCCAGCGGCCGGCTCTATCTGGGGCTGGGCACGATCGCCTCCGATCTGGTGATCGCCGTCATCGCCACCAGCCTGGCCCGGATGCGGTACTCGCGGTCGGCTCACCCGCAGCTGTGGCGGGTGGTGCACCTGTCCATTTATGTGGCGTGGCCAATGGCCATCCTGCACGGCATCCTGATGCGCGGCGTGCCTGTGTGGGCCGCGTGGACGTACGGGATCTGCGCGGCGGCGGTGGCCCTCGCCAGCACGGCCCGGATCCGGATGCAGGGCCCGCTGCCGCAGGTCCCGACCGACGCCCTGCGCGAGTTCCCCCCGGCCCTGCCGCCCGGAGTCGCCGGCCTCGGGAACGGCCGCCCGGCAGCCGCCCGCCCCGGGTACCGCCGCCGCCCGGTCGCCGCCAGCTCGCAACTGCTGAGGTCGCCCGCGTACGAGGCGCCCGCGTACCGGCCGACCGCGCAGCACCAGCCAGGGCTCTCCGGCCGGCCCGTGCCTGGGAACCGGCCCGCGCACCTGCACCAGCCCGCGCGCCCGCACCAGCCCGTGCACCCGCACCAGCCCGCGCGCCCGCACCAGCCCGCGCGCCCGCACCAGCCGGTGCCCCGGGACCAGCCGGTGCCCCGGGACCAGCCCGCGCACCGGGCCCGGCCAGCTCACCGACCGCGAATCGTCGCCCGGCGCCCCGCCCACTACCGGCCCGAACATCCTGAACCGCCCGAATACCCAGGCCCGCACCCAGCCCGGTCCGCGCGAGACCCCCGGTCTGGGCGAGACCCCCGGTCCGGGCGAGACCCCCGGCCGGCGCCGCGCCCCGTCCCTGGCTCGGCTCCGCCGTGGCCCGCGGCGCGCCATCCCACGGACCGGTATTAGCCCCTACGGCAGAGCCGCGCGCTAGCCTCGGAACCATCATCCGGCCGTACGGGCGCCCCGCTACGAGGCGCCTCACCCGCTCCGCACCGGGTGGATGAAGGGAATGAGGACATGCGGCACCTTGTCGGGATCGTTCTCGCCGTTGCCGCCGCGGTGGTCATCTTCTTCGCCGGCGGCTGGGGCTACCTGCGGCTGCTCCGCCCGCCGGACACTTCCGGGGCGCTGGCCAGCCTGCCGGCCGGCGGCGGTTCACTGCTGCACGACCGCCACGCGCTCACCGCGCTGGCCGCGCTGCTCGCCGTCGGGCTGATCATCGGCCTGCTGCTCACTATCCCGTGGGTTTCACCGCTGGCCGCAGGCCTGCCCGGGCTCGCGCTGCTCGCCCTGACCGGTCTCTACCTGGCCAGCGTCCGGCACGCGGTGCGGCTCATCCCGCTGAAGACCCACGCCTACGGGCTGGGCTTCGAGGCCATGCTGTTCGACGGCGTGCTCGCCCTGGTCGGCCTGGCCATGGTGATCCCGTTGTTCGTGCCGTCGCGCTGGCGGCGGCGCCGGGCCCGCTACGCGGTGGCCGCCACCGGCCCCCCGAGCGGGCTGCTGACCGAGGACAACGAGGCGCCCACCCAGCAGGGCAGCTACTTCGCGCAGGACCAGTACACCTCGCCGACGATCATCCATGATCCGTTCCCGCCGCCCGGCGACCCCGGCCGGCCGGGCAGCACGAACCACGACCCCTTCCCGCCGGCCTGAGGCCCGGGCCGGCGGGAAGGCAGAACCCGCTCCCGCAGCGATAGGGACGGGAGCGGGTTCTGTGCCGGGCCAGGCCGCGGGCGATCAGCTCGCGAGCTGGCAGGAGCAGGTCACGCCTTTGTGAACTGCTCGCTCTCGGTCGAGCCGGCCAGCGCGACGGTGGAGGCGTCCGGCGAGATGGCCGACGCAACGAGGTCGAAGTAGCCGGTACCCACCTCGCGCTGGTGCCGGGTCGCGGTGTAGCCCTCCGCTTCCGCGGCGAACTCCTTCTCCTGCAGCTCGACGTAGGCGGTCATGCCCTCGGCGACGTAGCCGGTGGCCAGCTCGAACATCGAGTAGTTCAGGACGTGGAAGCCGGCCAGCGTGATGAACTGGAACTTGTAGCCCATCGCCCCGAGCTCGCGCTGGAACTTCGCGATCGTGGCGTCGTCCAGGTTGCGGCGCCAGTTGAAGGACGGCGAGCAGTTGTAGGACAGCATCTGGTCGGGGTAGACCGCCTTGATCGCCTCGGCGAACTGCCGCGCCTCCTCCAGGTCCGGCTTGGAGGTCTCCATCCACAGCAGGTCGGAGTACGGGGCGTAGGCCAGCCCGCGCGCGATGCACGGCTCCATGCCCTTGCGGGTGCGGTAGAAGCCCTCGGCGGTGCGCTCACCGGTGGTGAACTCCTGGTCCCGCGCGTCCACGTCGCTGGTGATGAGCGTGGCGGCGTGCGCGTCGGTGCGCGCGATCACCAGGGACGGGACGCCGCATACGTCGGCGGCGAGCCGGGCCGCGTTCAGCGTCTTGATGTGCTGGCCGGTCGGGATGAGGACCTTGCCGCCCAGGTGGCCGCACTTTTTCTCGGAGGCGAGCTGGTCTTCCCAGTGCACGCCCGCCGCGCCGGCCGCGATCATGCCCTTCATCAGCTCGTAGGCGTTCAGCACGCCGCCGAACCCGGCTTCCGCGTCGGCCACGATCGGGGCCATCCAGTGCGGTGCGCTGCCGGTGTCGCCGTTCGCGGACTCGGAGAACGTGATCTGGTCAGCGCGCATCAGCGCGTTGTTGATCCGCCGGACCACCTGCGGCACGGAGTTGGCCGGGTACAGGCTCTGGTCCGGGTAGGTCTGCCCGGCCAGGTTCGCGTCGGCGGCGACCTGCCAGCCGGACAGGTAGATGGCCTTCAGCCCGGCCCGGACCTGCTGCACGGCCTGGTTACCGGTCAGGGCGCCCAGCGAGTTGACGTAGTCCTCGCTCTGCAGCAGCGACCACAGCCGCTGTGCGCCCAACCGGGCGAGCGTGTGCTCCTCCTGCACCGAGCCGCGCAGCCGGATCACGTCCTCGGCGGTGTACGTGCGCTCTGTGCCCGCCCAGCGCGGGTCTTCGTGCCATTCGGTCTGTAGTCGGGCGGCCTGTTCCCTGATTGTGTCCATCTTCCCTATCGCCTCCAGCTATGGGCGCCAAGTGGTCGCCCTAACATCAGAATGACTCGTCATCAAGCTACTGACGAGTAATTTAGGAAATAAAAAAGCTAGAAATTTCTATTTAGAGAAGATAAGCTGGTTTTCATGATGGAAGTATCTCAAAAATTGACGCAGGAGCGTGGTCTAGACCTTATGACCATGGGGCAGCGCCTCCGGCACCTGCGCCGTTCCCGTGGCCTTACCCTGGCCGAGCTCGGCGACCGGGTCGGCCGCGCCCCGTCGGCGCTCTCGCTGCTGGAGAACGGCCGCCGCGAGCCGAAGCTGTCGGTACTGGAGGACCTGGCAACCGCGCTGTCGGTGCCGGTCGAGGAACTGCTGCGGCGCCAGGCCCCCAGCCGCCGGGCCCAGCTGGAGATCGCCCTCGAGGAAGCGCAGCGCGATCCCGCCTACGCCGAGCTCAGCCTGCCGCATCTCAAGGTGGGCTCCCGGGTCCCGACCGACATCCTGGAGCATCTGGTCAAGCTGGCCGGGGCGCTGCATGAGCAGCGGTCCAGGCCGGCGGCTACTCCGGAGGAGGCGCGCGCCGCCAACGCCGAACTGCGCGCCGCCATGCGCGAGCGGGCCAATTACTTCGAGGACATCGAGCGGGCCGCCGACGGGGCGCTGCAATCCACCGGCTACACCGGGGGTGCCCTGTCGCAGGGCATGCTGCTGTCGGTGGTCAGCCACCACGGTTTCTCCGTCCGGTACGTCCAGGACCTGCCAAGTTCTGTCCGATCCCTCACGGACCTGCGTAATCACCGCATCTACGTGAGGCAGGAGCCGGTCGGCGCGCACTCGCCCCGCACGGTTCTGCTGCAGGCGCTCGGGCACTTCCTGCTCGGCCACCAGGCCCCGCGCGACTTTGCTGACTTCCTCCGCCAGCGGGTCGAGAGCAACTACTTCGCGGCCGCGGTGCTGATGCCGGAGAAGGCCGCGGTCCGCTTCCTGGCCGACGCCAAGGAGGCGCGGGACTTGGCCGTGGAAGACCTGGTGGACGTGTTCTCGGTGTCGTATGAGATGGCCGCGCACCGCTTCACCAACCTGGCCACCCGCCACCTCGGCATGCCGTGCCACTTCACCAAGAACGACTCCAGCGGCATCATCTACAAGGCGTACGAGAGCGACGGCCTGGTGTTCCCGGCCGACCCGGACGGGGCGATCGAGGGCCAGCGGATGTGCCGCAAGTGGGCCGGGCGTCAGGTGTTCGGCGCGGCGGACCGCTTCTCGCCGTACTGCCAGTATTCGGCCACGTCTTCCGGCACCTTCTTCTGCGTCTCCCAGGTCGACCCGCGCGCTGACCGCGGGTTCGCCATCACCCTCGGCGTCCCGTATGAGCATTCGCGGTGGTTCCGCGGCCGTGAGACGCCGATCCGGATGCGCTCGTCCTGCCCGGACGGCGAGTGCTGCAAGCGGCCGCCCGCCGAACTGGAGGCCCGCTGGGAAGGCATGGCGTGGCCGTCGGCCCGGGCGCACTCCCACGTCCTGTCCGCGCTGCCCGCCGGTATCTTCCCCGGCGTGGACGAGGCCGACGTCTATGAGTTCCTGGACCGCCACAACGGCTGATAACGAAATCGCCATGCTGCCGGGGTGTCGGCGAGCACTCCAGCGCGTTACGGCGAGGCGCTCGTTACTGTCGCGTCAGCCTTCATTAGAGCCGAGACCGGGAGGTGGTTCAGTGGCCACCGGAAAGGTCGTCGGCTAGCTCCTTCCCGTCTTCTTCGGACAGCGAGGTCTTGAGCAGCTGGCCACCGAACGGCCGCATCGCGTCGCCGAACTTATCTTCCGTGACTTTGTCAGCCATGATCACGACCTCCCGGTCCTACTGGCGGGCCATGGCCATCCGCATCTCGCTCTCGGTGTCGGTGATGAGGTCGCCGGAGAGGTCGACGGTGACGGTGTGCAGGGTGCCGGTGAACGGGGACGGGGCCTGGTAGTCCGGAACGATTGCAGAGCCGGGATTAGCGCCGCAGCTGAGGCCGCCGGGGTTAAAGGCGATGGGTGTGGTGACCGGGAACTCGCTGTTGGCGATGAGCTGGCCGTCGACGTACAGCTGGGCCCGGCCGGGGGCGCCCTTGCCGTGTGCGAAGTCGGGCTTCCCGGTGGGCTCGAACTCAAAGCGAAGCTGATGCCGGCCGGCGGGGAGCGGGTCACGGCCTGATACGCGGTAGATCTCGCGGCCGACGTAGTTGTGGGCGTAGTGCAGCCGGCTGTCCTGGACGTAGAAGGTCCAGCCGCCGACGTTGCTGCCCTGGCAAATCAGGACGCCCTCTGCCCCGCTGTCCGGGATCTCCGCGTCGGCGGTGATGCTGTGCGGACGGTTGAGCACGCGCGGGCCGACCCAGAAGGGCACCGTCTGGGTGTGCGGCCGGTAGATGTACTCGGCCCGCGGCTCGGCGACCTGCGGGCGCTCGGTCATCAGCCGCTCGGTGGCACTGCCGTCGATCGGGAAGACGTTGTACTTCCCGGCTTCGGCATACCACATCGCGATCAACTCGATGAGCTTGTCCCGGTGCTGCCCGGCCAGGTCGTGGTTCTCGGCCGGATCCTCGGCCACGTGGTACAGCTCCCAGTGGCCGGCATCCAGGTCGGTCAGCGTCCCCGCCGAGATCAGCGCGCCGAACGGTTTCCCGGCCTCAGCGAACGAGGGTCCGGGCCAGGGGCACACCGCCCGCCATCCGTCGTGGTCGATGGCCCGGTGCCCGAACATCTCGAAATACTGGACGCGGTGCCGGGTCGCGGCGTCCGCGTCGTCGAAGGACTGGGTGAAGCTGACGCCGTGCAGCGGCGACTGGGTCACGCCCCTGACCTGGGCGGGCGGCTGGAGGCCGAACGCGTCCAGGACGGTGGGGACCATGTCGATGATGTGCGCGTACTGGGTGCGCACCTCACCGCGCGCGCTGATGCCGGCCGGCCAGTGCACCAGGAACGGGTCGGTGGTCCCGCCGCGGTAAGTTTCCCGCTTCCACCGGCGGAACGGCGTATTGCCGGCCCAGGTCCACCCCCAGGGGTAATGGTTGAACGTGGTAGGCCCACCGAGTTCGTCCATCTTGGCCAGGCTGTCTTCCAGCGACTCGGGGGCGTTGTTGAAGAATTGCAGCTCGTTGGTGGTGCCGGTGGGGCCGCCCTCGGCGCTGGCCCCATTGTCCGAAACGACCATGATCAGCGTGTTGTCGAACTCGCCCGTCTCCCTCAGGAAGTCGAGCAGGCGGCCGATGTGGTGGTCGGTGTGGGACAGGAACCCGGCGAATACCTCCATCATCCGCGCCGCGAGCCTGCGTGCGTCCGGGGACAGCGAGTCCCACTCCGGGACGTCCGGGTCGTGCCGGGACAGCTCCGCGTCGGCCGGCATCACGCCGAGTTCCTTCTGCCGGGCGAGCGTGCGCTCCCGGTAGGCGTCCCAGCCGTCGTCGAACTGGCCGGCGTACCGGTCGGCCCACTCCTTGGCCACGTGATGCGGGGCATGCCCGGCACCGGTGCAGAAGTGCAGGTAGAACGGCTTGTGCGGGGCGACCTGCTTGGCGTCGGCGATGAACTGGATGGCCTTGTCGGCCAGATCTTCGGTCAGGTGATAGCCCTGCTCGGGGGTGCGGGGCGGCTCGACCTGGTGGTTGTCGTAGACCAGCTCCGGGTACCACTGGCTGCAGTCCCCGCCCAGGAAGCCGTAGAAGCGCTCGAAGCCGCGCCCGAGCGGCCAGCGGTCGAACGGCCCGGCCGCCGATTCGAATTCCGACGGCATCAGGTGGTACTTGCCGACCAGGTAGGTGCTGTAGCCGTGCTGCTGGAGCATCTCGGACAGGAACCCGTTCTCGAACGGGATGCTGCCGTTGTAGCCGGGGTATCCGGTTGCCAGCTCGTTGATCGCCGCCGTGGCGTTCGCGTGGTGATTGCGCCCGGTGATGATGCACGACCGCGACGGGGAGCACAGCGCCGTGGTGTGCATATTGGAATACAGCAGGCCGCCCGCGGCCAGCGCGTCCAGGTTCGGCGTCGCAATCGGGCTGCCGTAGCATCCGAGCTGCCCGTACCCGACGTCATCCAGCACGATCATCAGCACATTCGG
>Ga0302235_10002469_pt1 | contig 13286 bp, 10 predicted proteins | sample II_Palsa_N3_3_FD_193577 | JGI IMG/M metagenome (GOLD analysis project Ga0302235, IMG submission 193577) | Peat permafrost microbial communities from Stordalen Mire near Abisko, Sweden - II_Palsa_N3_3 | ecosystem: Environmental > Terrestrial > Soil > Palsa > Peat permafrost | place: Sweden... | reverse complement strand
CCTTGAACGCGCTCCCGCCCTTGTAGTCGATCAGCACGAAGTTCATGGCGTCCGGGCGGTTGGCCACGGCGAGCGAGGCGACGAACGTCTGCAGCAGCTCGGACTTGCCCGCGCCGGTGGTCCCGGCCACCAGCCCGTGCGGCCCGTCTCGCCGCAGGTCGATGGCGAACGGCCCGTCGTAGGACTCGCCGAGGACGGCATGAGTGGACTGGCCGCCGGCCAGCCAGCGGGCGCTGATGAGGTCCGGGCCTGGCGGCTCAAGCTGCAGCACGTCGAGCAGCCGGCTCTCCTCCGGCAGCGCGGAGACCTCCTCGTCGTCGCTGGCGTCGCGCACGGCGGCTATCCGCCGGGCCAGCTGGGCGCACCAGCCGGGGCTGACGTGGTCCGGGCGGACGCCGCGGTAGGTGGCCCCGCTCATCTGCTGCACGCGCAGGCCGTCCGGCTCCACCACGGTGACCGCCTGGCATTCGGCCGGCAGCAGCCGCTCGTCGCCGTCCAGGCAGATCGCGTAGACGCCGACCTGCGGGCCCTCCCGCAGAACCTGGATCGCGCCGGGCAGCGACCGCAGCCGGCGCGACCCGTCGAAGACGACAAGCACGCTGGGGTAGAAAGCGGCCTGCTCGCCGCTGGGTTCCTGCCGGGCCTTGTTGCGGGCACCGATGATGGCCAGCAGCTCGGCCAGCCGCCCCGCGACGGTCTCCGCGTCGTTGCCGATCAGCGCGACGCAGTTCGGCGGCGGGTCGCCGAGGGCGGCCTGCGCCGGACGCAGGTGCGGGAGCCACCGGGCCCATTCCCAGCCGGACTGGCCGCTGTCGTCGGTCAGGATGTAGATCCGCAGGTCGTTCGGGCTGTGCAGGGTAGCCGCCTGGGCCACGAGCCAGCGCCCGATGGCGCGGGGCGCGTCCGCGGGACCGGCCACGCCGAGCACCCCTCGCTGGGCCAGCGGTATGGTCACCGGCGCGTCCGGGATCTCCCACACCACCAGCCTGCGGTGCTCGTCCTGGGTCGGGTCGGTCAGCTCGACCGCCGAGGGCATGTCCGCGGTGCCGGCCCGCAGCAGCAGGTAGTCCGGGTCGGTGCGGCGGCGCTCCCACAGCCGGCGGCGCGGGCCGGAGGCGATGGACAAGACGGTGGCGGGATCGGGGCAGTCGTCCCGTTTCTGCCGGCGCTCAGCCGCCAGGGCCAGCCGGGCGTCCTCCTCCACCCGGGCCTTGTGCTCGGCGTACTCGGCCATTCGCTGCGCGCTGGTCACCCGGCCGTGCTTGCGGTCGGAGATGTAGTTGCCGATCACCATCACCGGGCTCATCGCGCACAGGGCCAGCATGTAAACCTCGCGCGTCAGGTACGCCAGGCCCGCGCCGAGCAGGACCGGCACGACGGCCATCAGGATGGGCAGCGGCCGGCGGTCCTGCTTGTTCGGCGGAGAAGGCAGCGCGAACCTGGTCCGGCGGACCGGGGGCAGCAGCCGGGGCGGGCGGTTGAAGTCGATGCTCGCGCCGTCTTCGCCCGGGTGCAGGGCCGCGTCCGGCGGCTCGTACGGAGCGATGCCGAGCAGCGTGTCGCCGATCGCGATGAGCTGGCCCGGCCGCCACGAAACGGTCCCGGCCAGCGGCTCCCGGTCCAGGGTGGCCTGCACGCCCCGGTGCGGCGTGACCTGGCAGCCGCCGCCGGGGTCCACGCTGGCGTGCAGAGCCAGCGGCGGCACCGACCGGTCAGCGACCCTGATGCTGGCCACCTCGCCGCTGCCGATGTCAGCCTCGCCGAGGCTGATCCGGTGCACCCCGCCGGCGCCCGGGCCGCCCGCGACGCGGATCTCGACCAAGCCGGTCGGCTCGGGCGGCAGGCACCCCGAGGGATCGCCCAGGCTGATCACCGACCCGTTCCTGATCGGCGAGCTGGCCAGCGTGAGCCGCGGCCCGACCTGCTGGAAATCCACGTAGAGCGGGACGCTGTCGGCGGCCCGCAGCCCGGTGCCGTAGCCCGCCGGGCCCCCGAGGCCCCCTGGGACCCCAAGGCTCCCAGGAGCCGCCATGGCCAGCGATCCTCTGGACCGCGGCCCGGGGAACCGCAGCACCCGCCCGCCCGGATCGGCGCCAGGGCCGCCCGGACCGTCGCCGGCGCCGCGCGCACCCTCACCGCCTGGCGAGTGCGCTCCGTAAGCCAGCCGCTCAAGCTCGGCCGCCACATCCGCCACCGGCGTGGCCGGGTCGGCGTCGATCACCACGTCCGCCCAGAATCGCGTCGCGGGCGACACCACCGTCAGCGCCAGCCGCATGATCGTCCCTCCTCCGTCGCCGCCCGTGCCCGTTTTGGCCCAGCTTAGAAGCGTTGCGGGTTAGGCGAGGCGATAGTGCCGGGGATTGCCTCAGGTGGCTGGACCGGTGTCCTGGCGCGCTGGTAACGCACTGTTCTCAGGAGAGGCAATTTGGGTCATCTGTGCTTACGGATTTGTTATATGTGGGTCGGGAATGGGGCTTATCACGATATCTTCGGGCGCACAGGTGGCGGCGAAGCAACAGCGACATAAGTGCGCCTGAAGTTTCCTCCAGGGGCGCGCCTGTAGACCAGGGGAGACCGCGATCTTATGGTGACCGACCGGGGTACGTTGCCGCGCGGGGCGGCGGCCGATCAGCAGACGTGGGCGGAACCGACCGCTCCCGGCGGACGGCGCATGCCGAGCGCGCCGCGAGAGCGCAAGCCGGCTCTCGCGGCCCTCGCCGTGCTGCTCGTCGCCCTGGGCGCGGTCGCCGCGGGGCTGCTGGTGATCAACGCCGGGCATCGGGTCGCCGCCGTCGAGATCGTCCAGCAGGTGGGGCAGGGGGAGCAGATCCCGGCGTCCGCCATCCGCGAGGTCGAGATCTCCTCGGACAGCGGCCTGGACTATGTGGCCTGGCAGTATGCCGGCCGCGTGGCCGGCGTCTACGCCGCGACCGAGATACCGGCCGGAACCCTGCTCACCGAGGCCATGACGTCGTCGACGAACAACCTGGCCGCGGGCAAGGTCGAGGTGGGTCTTTCGCTGAAGGCCGGCCAGGTGCCCGGCAATCTGCTGATCGGTGACACCGTGGAAGCCTTCCCGGTCGGGACCGGCAGCGGCTGCGGGACCAGCGCGGACGCAAACAGCGCCAGCACGGACGTCCCGATCGCGACCGGGACGGTCGCCAGCCTGTCCGGCGGCGCTTCGGAAACCGGGAACAACGCCGGAGTGACGCTCGCCGTGTCGTCGGCGGACGCCGGCACCCTGGCCTGCTACGCGTCGGCCGGCGATGTCGCCATCACGCTGATGCCCGGCACCGGGGCCGGGTGATCATGGCGCTGATTGCTATCGCGTCCGACAAGGGAGCGCCAGGTGTCACGACAGCGGCCCTGGCGCTCGCGGCTGTGTGGCCCCGGCCGGTCCTGCTGGCCGAATGCGATCCGGCGGGCGGAGACCTCGTCTACCGTTTCCCGGCGGCCGACGGCGGTCACCTTGATCCCCGGCGCGGGGTGCTCAGCCTCGCCGTCGTGGCCCGCCGCGGCATGCAGCCGCAGCAGGTCTGGGAACACACGCAGAAGCTGCACGGCGGGCTCGACGTGCTGGCCGGCGTGACCAATGCCGAGCAGGGCGCCGGGCTGAGCCTGCTCTGGGGGCCGATCGGCAAGATCCTCGCCGCGCTGCCGCAGGCGGATGTCATCGCGGACTGCGGCCGGCTCGGCCCCGACGGCCCGCTGTATGACCTGCTCGCCGAGGCCACCACGGTCCTTCTGGTGACCAAGGTGCACGTGGCCGACGTGATCCGGCTGCGTGACCGGGCGGCGGCCTTCGCGGCGGCGGCGGCGAGCCGGGGCCGGCGGGGCTTCGGTGTCGGCGTTGTGGTCGTGGCCGACCACAAGAAGTTCCGGGCCGCGCTCGGCGAGGTGCAGCACGTGCTCGGACAGTCGAATGCTCCGGCTACCGTGCTCGGGGGCATCGCCCACGACGTCAAGGGCGCCGATCTGCTGGCCGGCGAGTGGGGCGGCAACCTGGACCGCACCTTGCTGATCAAAACAGCCCGGGAGGTGGCCCAGCACCTCCTGGCCGGCCTGCCGCCCATCGCGAGCCCGGCCGCGCCCCTGCCGCCCGCCCTGGACCCGCAGCCGGCGCGGCCGCCCCCCATGGACCCGCAGCCGGTGCCATCTTCGGCCGTGTCGCCGGTCGCCGTGCCTCCTCCTGCCGTGCCGTCGGCCGAGCTTCCCGCCGACGAGCTTCCGGCGGGCGAGCTTCCGGCGGGAGGCCGTTCCTCCGGAGGCCCACGCGGCGCGTTCAGCCGGGTCCTCGGGACCCGTTCCGGCCGTCATCAGGCCTATCCGGATCAGGCCCTCTACGCCAGTGCGCCCGTCGTCGCCGACGTCTCGCCCAGCGATCCGGGCCAGGTGCGGTCGGCCGCCCGGCACGCCCAGGGACCGGCCGATGGGCTCGATCCGGCCGAGCGGGGGTGACGGAACATGGACCACACTCTGGTGAAACGGCTGCGCGGCGACGTCGGTGACCGGCTCGCGGAGCAGCGGCGGCTTGACGCCGCGGCCGGGATGCCGCCGATGACGGGCGAGGACGAGCGCCAGTTCGCCCGGGCGATCATTTCTCAGGTGCTCGAGGAGCACGTCAGGAGCGAGATTCTCGTCGGGCGCCCGCCGCTGAACGCGCAGGAGGAAACCGATCTCGCCGAGGCGATCCACGCGGCCCTGTTCGGCGTCGGCCGGCTCCAGCCGCTGCTGGAAGACCAGAACATCGAGAACATCGACATCAACGGCTGCGACCGGGTGTTCATCGGTTACGCCGACGGCAGTGAGGTGTTCGGCGAGCCGGTGGCCGAAAGCGACGAGGAACTGGTCGAGCTGATCCAGGTGCTCGCCGCGTACTCCGGCCTGTCCAGCCGTCCGTTCGACACCGCCAACCCGCAGCTTGACCTGCGGCTGCCCGACGGCTCCCGCTTGTCCGCCGTGATGGACGTGACGCTGCGGCCGGCCATCTCCATCCGGCGCTCCCGGATGGGCAAGGTCTTCCTGGCCGACCTAGTCGGCAACCGCACGATCACCCCCGACCTGGCCTCGTTCCTGGCCGCCGCGGTGATGGCCAGGAAGAACATCATGATCGCCGGGGCGACCAACGCGGGGAAGACGACGCTGCTGCGCGCGCTGGCCAACCAGATACCGGCCGACGAGCGGCTGATCACCGTCGAGCGCTCGCTGGAGCTCGGCCTGGACCACTTCCCCGAACTCCACCCGAACGTGGTCGCGTTCGAGGAACGGCTGGCCAACAGCGAGGGCCACGGCGCGATCACCATGGCCGACCTGGTCCGCCGCAGCTTGCGGATGAACCCGAGCCGGGTCATCGTGGGCGAGGTCCTCGGCGACGAGATCGTCACGATGCTGAACGCGATGACGCAGGGCAACGACGGGTCGCTGTCCACCATCCACTCGAACTCCTCCCTCGAGGTGTTCAACCGCATCTCGACCTACGCGATCCAGTCCGCCGAACGGCTGCCGGTGGACGCGACCCACATGCTGATCGCGGGCGCCATCGATTTCGTGGTGTTCCACGAGAAGAAGAACGAGTACATCCGCGGCGGAACGCTGCGCCGCTTTGTCTCCAGCGTCCGGGAAGTCACCGGCGTGGACGGCCGGGTGCTGTCCAGCGAGGTGTTCGCATCGGGCCGGGATGGCCGTGCGGTGCCGCACGCGCCGGTGTCCTGCCTCGACGAGCTAGCTGACTATGGCTATGACCCGTCCCGGGGAGACTGGCGATGAACTCCTCTGACGCGCTCCCGATGCTGGCGATAATGGTCGGCGCGGTGACCGGCGGTGGCCTGTTCCTGCTCGCCGTCGCGCTGCGCGGCCTGCCGGCCCGGCCGAAGAACCAAGGTCCTGGCTGGCTTGAGCGACAGCTCAGGCAGCTGTTCAGTGTCCGCGGGGCCGTCGCGCTGATCGCCGGGGTGCTGGTTCTCGTCGCCACCGGCTGGGTGGTGGCCGGGGTCGGCGTGGCCCTGCTCGCCTACAGCTGGCGTTCGCTCGGCGGGGCGGCCTCCGAACGTAAGGCGATGGTCCGGCTGGAAAGCCTGGCGACGTGGACGGAGTCGCTGCGCGACACGATCGCCGGGGCGGTCGGGCTCGAGCAGGCCATCCCGTCCTCGATCCGGGTCGCGGACGTCTCGATCCGCGAGCCGCTGACCAAGCTGGTCGACCGGCTGCACACGCGGGTGCCCATGCACGTCGCGCTGCGCCGTTTCGCCGACGACCTCGACGACCCGAGCGCCGACATGATCATCGCGGCGCTGATCATCAACTCCCGGCTGCGCGGCCCGGGACTGCGCGTGCTGCTCGGCGCGCTCGCCGCCTCGGTCCGCGAGGAACTGGACATGCGCCGCAAGGTCAACGCCGGCCGCCGGTCCACCCGGCGCAGCGTGCAGATCGTCGTGGGCGTCTCGGTCGGCATGGCGATCGCGCTCGCGGTCCTCGACCACACCTTCCTCTCGCCCTACGACGGTGTCTACGGCCAGTTCATGCTGGTCATCATCGGGGCGATTTACGCGGCCGGGATCTTGTGGCTGCGTCGGCTGGCCACCTTCGAGATGCCGCAGCGCCTGCTCGGTACGGCCGGGGTCGCCGCCGTCCCCGCTTCCGTCCCCGTCGCCGAGCCCGAAGCCGTCGCCGCCTGGCGAGGCGGTGCCGCATGACCCCCGAGCCAAACGGGCGCTGCGCCGCGGGAGGCGCAACATGACTGCGGCGCTCATCGTCGGGGCCCTCACCGGGTTTGCCCTGTTCCTGCTGATCTTCGCGCTGATCCCGCGCCGGGTGGGGCTGGCCCGGCGGATCGCCGCCTTCGACGCGGGCCGCGCGCCCGCGCCGCGAACCGTGAGCCATCGCGGCGACGACAAGGAAAGCGCATTCAGCAGGCGGCTCGGTGCCGCCCTGGCCAGGTTCTGCGCCGAGCAGGGCTGGGAGTTCCGGTCGTTGCGCGCCAACCTCGCCCTGGTCGGCAAGTCCTTCGAGAACTATCTCGCGAGCAAGGTCATGCTCGGATTCCTCGGGCTGATCCTGCCGCCGATCTTCCTGCTGGCCCTCGGATTCGCCGGCATCCACCTGTCGGTCTTCATCCCGGTCTGGGTGGCCCTGGTCTTCGCGGGCGTGTTCTTCATGCTGCCCGACCTCGAGCTCAGGCAGCAGGTGGACAAGCGGCGGCGGGATTTCCGGCACGCTATCGGCGCTTTTCTCGACCTGGTCGCGATGAACCTGTCCGGCGGCCGGGGCGTGCCCGAGGCGCTGATGGCGGCCAGCGAGATCGGCGAAGGCTGGGCGTTCTGGCGAATCAGGGACGCGCTGGCCAACGCCAGGATCACCGGCCAGACACCGTGGCAGGCCCTCGGTGTACTGGGCGAAGAGGTGCAGGTCAGCGAGTTGAAGGACCTCTCCGCCGCGCTGAGCCTGGTGGCCGAGGACGGTGCCAAGGTCAGGGAATCGCTGACCGCCCGCGCGGCCAGCCTGCGCCGTCGCGAGCTCGCCGACCTCGAGGGCCAGGCCGGGGAGCGGTCGCAGTCGATGCTGGTGGCGCAGATGCTGCTGGCGGCCGCGTTCCTGATCTTCCTCATGTACCCGGCCATCCAGACGCTGCTGCACACCTGAAAGAGGAGTTGTCATGAACCTGTTCATGCTGGCCTACGCCGAGAGGGCGGACGCGGTGCGCGCCTTCCTCGGCGGGCACGCAGCCAGGCTGCGGTCCGCCATGAGGGAAAAGGACCGTGGCGCGTCGGCGATCGAGCTCGCCATCATCACCGCGGTCCTGGTCGGCCTGGCCGTCATCATCCTGGCCATCATCTACAAGTTCGCTGACAACCAGGCGAACACGATCACCACCCACACCATCCCCGGCAACGGCAACTAGTGCTGTGTCAAGTGACCTTCGCCCAGGCGGTGGTGGAGCCTGCGGCCGGGAGTACAGCAGCCGGGAAGCGCGACGGCAAGCCGCGGCACGGGTCAGCACGGGCCGGGCCGGCGAGCGGGCAACGCAGCTTGCTGCGGCACTAGCCACCACGAGCAGCAAGCCACCACGAGCAATGAGCCACCACGAGCAATGAGCCACCACGAGCAATGAGCCACCACGAGCAATGAGGTAGTGCGCCAGCGATGGGATCGCCAGCTGAGCTGAGACGGCACCGCGCCGTCCGCGGCTCGCGTCCGAGCCGGAGCCGCCGGGATACCGCGCGCCGCGGCGATGGCCGGCGCGGACTGCGGGCTGGGTTGGCCGCCTGCTGCGGCGACGGCCGGGACCGCGGCGCGAGCGCGGTCGAGCTGGCCATCCTGGCGCCCGCGCTGCTGCTCGCCAGCCTGCTCATCATCCAGTTCGCGCTATGGTTCGACGCGCGACACGCGGCGCTGGCCGCGGCCCAGCAGGGAGACCTGGTGGCCCGTGAAGACGCCTCCGCCAACCCGGGCTGGGCCAGCCTGGCGGACACCGCGACGAGCAGTTACTACCGGGGGCTTGACACCAGCGTGCTGTCCGCGGTCATCCCGGCGGCTTTCCTCGGCCAGCAGCCCGGCACGGTCTCTGTGCGGGTGACCGGGAAGATGACCGGCGTGCTCTCACTGCCAATCAGCGTCACGGTCACCGGTCCCATCGAGTGCTTCCGGACCGAGATCAGCCAGGGGACGGCCTGCGGATGAGACCCACACGACGCCCGGCCGGGCCCCGGCGGCTGGCCCCGCTGGCCCCGCGTGACCGCGGGACCCCGCGTGACCGCGGGACTCCCCGTGACCGCGGCTCGATGGCCGTCGAGATGGTCATCGCGGCGCCCGCGCTCGTGGTGCTGTTGCTCGTGCTGAGCGCGGGCGGCGAATGGCTCAACCTGAACGGAGACGTGAGCGCGGCGGCCCGCGACGCGGCTCGCGCGGCGTCGATCGCCCGCAGCTATGACGCTGCGCAAGCCGATGCGCGGCAAGCGGCCACCGCCGACCTGAGCGACATATGTTTCGGCACCGTCCCGCCCCCGGTGGTGAGCCTGTATTCAGGCGGAGAGCAGGCCCGCGGCCCTGATGCCTTCGCCATCGCGCAAGAGGTGCAGGTCACGGTGTCGTGCGCGGCCCGGCTGGGCGTTTTCCGCGACGTCGGCTACCGGGCGAACCACACCTTCACCAGCACGGCGGTGGCCCCGCTCGACCCGTTCGTGGACAGGAGCTGACCATGCGGGCAACGCCACGCGCGCCGGCCAGGTCCCTGCGCCGGGACCGCCGGGAGCGCCAGGAACGCCAGGAACGCCAGGAACGCCAAGAACGCCAAGAACGCGGCTCGGTGTCCCTGTGGGTAGTGATCTTCGCCTTCGTGACCATGGTGCTGCTCACCCTGCTCGTGGACGGCGGCCAGGTGATGATCGCCAAGTCGCAGGCCGCGGACATCGCCGAGCAGGCCGCCCGGGCCGCGGCCGACGACATCGCTCCGGCCGCGCTCAGGAACGGCCAGGTCGCGATCGCCGGCGGCGCGTGTGACCAGACGGGCCCGGCGGCGGGCGTCATATCTACCTACGCGAAGGGTGTCGGCACCGACGTGACCCAGTTCAAATGCCTCCCGGGTACCGATCCGGGCGGGGCGCCGGACGTGACCGTCACGGTCTGGGCGACCGTGGCCCCGGCTATCTCGGCCGGCGCGTTCGGCCAGTTCGACTTCCACGTGTCCGAGACGGCCTATCTGGCCTGCGGCACCGCTACCCAGGTGGTGGCCTGCTGATGGCGCCGCCGATTCCCGGGCTGAGGCCACCGGTCAGGATCAGGCACCGGACCACGGGGGACGTGCTGGCCGGGGTGGCCGCCGTCGTGGCGCTGACGGCGCTGACCATCGGGGTGCCGATCGCGCTTATCACCGTGGTCGGCCTGCCGCTGCCGCACACCATGCCGAGCGTGAGCGCCCTGACCAGCCAGCTCGGCATCACCACGATCCTGCGCATCTTGTCGGTGGTCATCTGGCTGGCCTGGGCGCAGCTGGTCTGGTGCGTGCTGGTAGAGATCAAGGCGGCCGTCAGCAACGTCGGGGTGCCGTCCCGGGTCCCGCTGGCGGGCGCCACCCAGTCCGCCGCGCACCGGTTGGTCACCGCGACGCTGCTGCTGTTCACCGCGGCCGCCGCGCTCGCCCCCGCGGTCGCCAGTCCCGGCCCGGCCCGCCCGGCGCCATCGGTCTCCGCGCAGGTCACCCCCGGCGTGGCGCAAAACACCGAGCTGACCACCCGCGAAGCCCCAGCTCAGGCTGCGCCGAACGCCGACAAGGCCTACCTGGTCAAGCCGCCGATCGGCCGCTTCCACGAGTCGCTGTGGGAAATCGCGCAGAACCATCTCGGTGACGGCCGCCGCTACCGGGAGATCTTCGAGCTGAACAAGGATCGGGTCCAGCCCGACGGCTCCAAACTCACGATCGCGAGCCTGATCCGGCCCGGCTGGGTGCTGCTGATGCCGAAGGACGCCCGCGGCCCCGGCATCCAGGCCGTTACGCCCAAGCTGGCCGGCGAGCTCGGCCTGGGCTCGCACGCTTCAACGGGTAACACCACGGACGGCGACGCCCCGGGCGTGGTCCTGCCTGGCCCGGGGGGATCAGCCGGGTCCGTTCCGGAGTATGGGATTTTCGCCGCGCCTGCCTCGGCCGCAAGCCATGCTCTGACCTGGCCCTTTGAGCTTTCGTCGGCCTCGCTGCTGGCCGCGGGGGTGCTGGTCGCCCTCGGCCGGCGGCGGCGGGAGCAGCTGTGGGGGCGGGCGTTCGGGCACCGGATCGCGGGTCCGGACCCGGACGCGGCGCTGGCCGAGAAGGCGCTGCGGCTGGGCGCGGACGACCCCGCGGTGCGCAGGCTCGACACCGGCCTGCGCTACCTGTCCCAGCAGCTCGCCGCCGCGGACAAGACCCCGCCGACCGTGTTCGCGGCCCATCTGGGCGCCGAAAACCTCGACCTGTGGATCGCCCCGCCCGACCCGGACCCGCCGCGGCCCTGGCAGGCCGCCGACGGCGGCCAGGTGTGGCGGCTTCCGTACGCCGCCACCGCCGGGCTTGATCTGCCCGATACGGCCGCGCTCGCGCCGTACCCGGGTCTGGTGTCGCTCGGTACCGACTCCTCGGGCCGGATCCTGGTGGACCTGGAGGTGGCGCACGGCCTGATCGCGGTGCGCGGCCCGCGTCCGGTGGTCCAAGCGGCGCTGGCCGCGCTCGCCGTCGAGCTGGTGACGAACCGCTGGTCAGACCGGATGAAGGTCACCCTGGTCGGCTTCGGCGACGGTTTGACCGATCTATCTCCCGAACGGACACGGGTGGCCAGCACTCTCGATGAGGTCCTGCCGGAACTGGAGAAACACGCGGCGCAGCTCAGGGACACGTTGGCCGCGGCCGGCCTGGAGTCGGTGCTGACCGGCCGGTCCCGCTCCTCCCACGCCGAACTGTGGGCGCCCCACTACCTGATCATGGGGGTGCCGCCGACCCAGGCCCAGGCGGAGCGGCTGCTCGCGCTGGCCCGGAGCCGGTACCGGATGGCGACGGGTTACGTGATCGCGGGCGACGTGCGCGGCGCCACCTGGACCTGGGATCTGTCCCCGGACGGGCGGCTGAAGGCCGGCCTGCTCGGCTTCGACCTGGAAGCGCAGCTGCTGCCGCCGGAACAGTACGCGGCGATGATCAAGCTGTTCCGCGCCGCATCGGCCGGGGCTGACGTCCCGCTCGCGGCCCTAGACCCAAAGACTCGCGGGTCCGCTCCGGCCGCGCAGCTGGTGCCGGGCTCGGTGATGCCGGTAGAGGTCAGCCTGCTCGGCCCGGTCGCGGTCACCGCGCCGGGGCCGATCGAGCCGGACCGGCTCGCCCTGGCCACCGAGCTCGTCGTCTACCTGGCCGTGCATCCGGACGGCGTGCACACCAACGTGCTGACCGGCGCGGTCTGGCCGCGCGGGGTCACCGGCGAGGTGCGCGACGCGGCGCTGTCCCGGGTGCACGCCTGGCTCGGCACCGACGAAACCGGGCAGCCGAACCTGCTCACCGACGCGTCCGGCCGGCTCCGCCTGGGCCCGGGCGCCCGCGTCGACTGGCAGGTGTTCCGGGCCTTGTTCGCCCGCGCCAGCCAGGCTGACCCGACGACCGCTGCGTCTGACCTGACGACCGCTGCGTCTGACCTGACGACCGCGGCGTCTGGCCCGGTGGCCGCGGCGTCTGGCCCGGTGGCCGCGGCGGAGTCCCTGCAGCGGGCGCTGGCCCTGGTCGCAGGGCAGTTCCTGGACGGGCGCGACCCGTCCAGGTACGCCTGGCTGGCCACCGACGACATCGAGTACGAGGTCACCGCGGCGGTCGCCGACGCCGCGCACCGGCTGGCCACGCTGCGGCTGGCGGCCGGCGAGCCGGACGAGGCGATGGAAGCGGCCCGGGCCGGGCTCCGGCTCGCCTTCAACGACGAAATGCTCTGGCGCGACCTGCTCACCGCCGCGCACGCGACCGGTCAGGAGCACGTGCTGCGCGGGGTGGTGAGCGAGATCTCCGCCCGGGTCGCGCTGGACGAGGTGATGCCGCGGATGGCACCGGAAACCGAGGCGCTCATCGACGAGCTCCTCCCGTCCTGGCGGACCTCAGCCGCATGAAACTCAGCCGCATGAAACCCAGCCAGCCCACGCCCAGCCGGATGACCAGCCTCAGCCGCCCGGTCGCCCGCATTCCGCGGGCCGGGGCCGGTTACCTCGCGGCCGCGCTCGCGGCCGTGGCCGTGATCGCGCTGGCGGGCTGCAGCTCGAGCCAGCCGCCGCCCTTCAACCCGGGCGGCCCGGAGTCCGCGGCCGCGGCGACCCCGCTGGCCCAGCAGACCGGGCCCGCGGGGGTGACGATGCCGCCGTTCGGGACCAACGCGCACATCGTGATGACCGGCTGGCTGCCGAAAGGCACCAGCCTCGCGCAGGCCGTGCTGACCGACAAGGACTACGAGCTGGCCTACTTGTACTCCGAATACGCCAGCGGGCAGTCGGACGACTGGGTCGCCTACGTCAGCTCGGCGCTGGCCCCCACGCTCAGGGCCGCGCTGTCCGCGCAGGCGGTGACCACGCAGTCGTTCAAGGGCACGATCAGTTTCTTCGACCTGGCCGTGGCCCGCGACCCGACGGACGGGAAAGACGAAGACGTGTCCGGCTGCGTCGACACCGCGCAGGCTGAGAACACCAGCGTGGCCACGGGCAAGGTGCTGCCGGGCCAGTCGCCGTCCGACAGCGATTACTACCGGTACACCGACGTGCTGGCGCCGATCGCGGGCGGCCAGTGGCAGGTCGTCGCGGATTAT
>Ga0302235_10002458_pt1 | contig 13325 bp, 13 predicted proteins | sample II_Palsa_N3_3_FD_193577 | JGI IMG/M metagenome (GOLD analysis project Ga0302235, IMG submission 193577) | Peat permafrost microbial communities from Stordalen Mire near Abisko, Sweden - II_Palsa_N3_3 | ecosystem: Environmental > Terrestrial > Soil > Palsa > Peat permafrost | place: Sweden... | reverse complement strand
GCGCTCATAGCCGGGCGCGGCGCGGACCCGATCGATCGCGCCCACCGCCCTGCCGTCGCGCTTCGCCAGCGACCGGGTGAGCGCCGCCAGCTCCGATTCGAGCGACGCCAGCGTGGCGCGGACCGTCGCGGCGGCGGACTGCGCCTCGTCACGCGCGGTTGCCGCAGCCACGCGCCGCTCCTCGGTGGCGGCGATCCTCGCCGCGGCGTCGCCGCGCGCGGCATCCGCCTGCACCCCCGCCGCGCTTGCGGCCGACAGCGCGGCGTCATGCTCTGCGGCATTGCCGACGCTGCCCAGATCGCGCGCTATCTTCGCGACCTCGGCCTCGCTGCGATCGAGCCGCAGCCGCGCGGCGCCGAGCGCGGCCTGCGCGATGCGCGCCTCGGCCTGCTCGGTCGCCTCGGCGGCGAGCGCCTGCGCCAGCGCGACCTCGGCATCGCGCAGCGTCACCTCGGTCTCGGCCAGCCGCGCGACCAGCGCCGGCCGCGAGGCCTCCGCCTCGGTCGCGCGCGCCGCCTTAGCATCCGCCTCCTCGGCAAGCCGGGCGATCGCGGCGGCAGCGTCCTCGGCGAGGGCACCTTCTCGCGCCCGGTCGCTCTCCAGCGCCGCGCGCAGCCGCACCAGTTCGGCGAGGCGACGTTCGATCGTCGTGCGTTCGGTCCGCAGCGTCTCGAGCCGGTGCCCCGCGCTCGCGGCGACGTCACGCGCGGCCTGCGCGGCCGATCGCGCCGCCGCCAGCCGCTGCGTCGCTTCGGTCGCGGCGACGCTCGCGCGCTTCTGCTGTTCGCCGGTCGCAGCGACCGCGCCCTCGGCTGCCTCCGCCTCGCGCTTGGCGACTGTCGCGGCATCCGCCGCGTCGCGCCAGCGCGCAAAGATCAGCCGCCCTTCCGCGATACGGATTTCGGCGGACAACGCGCGATAGCGCTCGGCCGCGCGTGCCTGCCGCCGGAGCGCTCCGGCCCGCGCCTCCATGTCGCCGAGCACGGTGTCGAGCCGTTCGAGATTGGTCTCGGTCGCGCGCAATTTCTGCTCGGCGTCGCGCCTGCGGACGTGCAGGCCCGCGATCCCCGCCGCCTCCTCGAGCATCGCGCGGCGATCGGTCGGGCGCGCGGCGATGATCGCGCCGATCCGCCCCTGGCTGACCAGCGCGGGCGAATGCGCGCCGGTCGCGGCGTCGGCGAACAGCAGCGCGACGTCCTTCTGCCGCACGTCGCGCCCGTCGATGCGGTAGGCCGAGCCCGCGCCCCGCTCGATCCGCCGCACGATCTCGGCCTCGTCGGCGCCCGGCCCGCCGGTCCGCTCGAGCAGCATCGAGACTTCGGCGAAGTCCCGCGCCGGCCTTGCCGCGGTGCCGGCGAAGATCACGTCCTCCATCCCGCCGCCGCGCAGCGATTTGGCGGACCCTTCGCCCATCACCCAGCGGATCGCCTCGAGCAGGTTGGACTTGCCGCAGCCATTGGGGCCGACGATCCCCGTCAGCCCCGGCTCGATCAGCAGTTCGGCGGGATCGACGAAGCTCTTGAAACCCGAAAGCTTGAGCCGCCTGATCCGCATCGCCTATCCCGGACCGTCGGCGTCAGGCGCCGGCGGCGACGAGCTTGGCCTTGAGATCGGTCCAGGTCAGGCCGCTGATCACTTCTCCGTCGTTGATGATGAAGCTCGGCGTATATTCGATGCGGCCGTTCTCCTTCTGCAGCCGCGCGCTGATCGCGTCGACCGCCTTGGGATCGGCGAGGCACGCCTGCGCCTTGGCCGAAGGCACGCCGCGCTGCGCGACGAAGCTGGTGTAGCCGAGCAGGTTCGCCCACATCTCCGCCTGCTGGTTGGGCGTCTTGCCCTGCATCGACTGCTGGAAGCTGGGCGGCAGCGTCTCGAGCTTGGGCAGCGTGTTGACCTGATCGGCGAACATCGCCTCAAGGATCGGGAAATAGGCCGCGGGGCCGTTGCACTGGCCGAGCAGGATCGCGGCCAGATCGGGCGCGTGGATGGGGAAGTCGCGGAATTCGTATGCGAATTTACCGGTGCCCACCATCTTCTTGATGTCGGGCATCGATTCCTTGGCGAACTCGCCGCAGTGCGGGCAGGTGCGCGAGCCATATTCGACCAGTTTCACCGCGGCATTGGGGTTGCCCATCAGGAAGCCGCCCGCAGGCGTCTGCACGACCTGCTCGCTCCAGCCACCCGCAGGCGCGGCGCCGACCGGTGCGGATGCGGCGGTCGTCGTCGTACTTGTCGTGGCGGCGGTGTCGTCGGCCGTCTTGTGGCAGCCGGCGAGCATCAGCGCGGCAGCGGCGAGCGCGGGGAGAGCGAGGCGGGTCGGGAAACTCATGATGCGCGATACTCCTGTGGTCATGCCTTGATCGCCGCCTGGATCAGCGGCTCGAGACCCGCCCAGCCGTAGACTGTCGGTTGAATGACGTTGTTGATCAGAAAATTGGGCGTGCCGTCGATCTTGCGGACGTTCCACGCGTCGTTGGTGCTGCGTTCGAGCGCGTCGCTGATCGGCTTGCTCGTCAGACATGCGCCGAGCGCGGCCGGGGTCACGCCGTGCCTGGCGACGATCGCCTCGATCCCGACGCCGGTGAGCATCGCATGGATCGCCTTGTCCTTGTTGGGACCGTTGAGATCGGCGTTATGCGCATCGACCCAGTCGATCGTCTTGGGTTCCCAGTCGGACTGCGCGCCCATCACGTCCTCGAGCGTCGCGAAATAGCGCGTCGGCGCGGCGCAGCGCGCGCTTTTGGCGGCGACGAGGTCGATCGCGTCGCGCAGCGCGAGGCGGACCTCGAAGCTGACCTGTCCGCCGCGGACATATTTGTCGAGAATCGTGGGATAGGCCTCCTTCGAGAAGGCGGCGCAATGCGGGCAGGTTGTCGAGAAATATTCGACCAGCTTCACCTTGGCCTGCGGATTGCCGACGCGAACCCCGCCGTCCACGGTCGGCACGACGACATTGGTCCAGTCGGCGGCGGCATGGTGCGCGGGCGCGGGATGGTGGACGGCGGCCCCGGCCGCGCCCGCGACGAAGGCGGCAAGCAAAGCGATACGAACGAACTTCATTCGGAGGTCTCCGGCAGGCGCGGCGCGCCGGTGGTGAAGGACAGGCCGTGCGCGAGCGATTCGAGCACGGCGCGCAGTTCGGGATCGGCGATCGTCCGCAGCCCGTCTCCGAACGCGGCGGGCTTGAGCGACGGCGGTGCCTTGGGCCTGGGCTGTTCGCGGGGCTGCGCGGCGCCCTGCCGGATTTGTACGCGCACGACCGCGGGATAGCCGAAGAAGCGATTCACCCGCTCGATCAGCGTCGGGGCGACATGCTGCATCATCGTCGCATGCGCACCCTCGACCGACAGCGTCAGCACGCCGTCGGACCGCTTGCCCGCCGGGAAGCGGATCGATTCGGGCGAACAGACGCCGGCGTAGCGCTGGCCAACGATCTCCGGCCAACGGCTGACCACCGCGGATTGGACGAAGCCGAACCGCCGGAACGCCGCGCCGCCGATCGCGGGCAACATCTCGGAAACCGCGCGCGCGCGCGACTGCCGCGGCGCCTCGACGGGCGACTTGGCGCCTTTCGGCGCAGCGCCGCGCGGCTTCTTGGGCTTTGGCCCCGAAGCAGGTGTGTCCGAACCATGTTCCGTCATCCGCCTCCCCATGCCATAGCCGGGCCATGTCCGTCGATATGCGCGTCGCCAGCCCCAAGGATGCCGCTCCGCTGCTGCTCGCATGGTATGACGCGCATGCGCGCACGCTGCCGTGGCGGACGCCGCCGGGCGACACGACGCCGCCCGATCCCTACCGCGTCTGGCTGAGCGAGATCATGCTCCAACAGACCACGGTCGCAGCGGTCGGCCCCTATTTTGCCAAGTTCGTCGCACGCTGGCCGACGGTGGCCGCGCTCGCCGCGGCCGACGAGGCCGAGTTGATGGCCGCCTGGGCGGGGCTTGGCTATTATGCGCGCGCCCGCAACCTGATTGCCTGCGCGCGCGCCGTCGTCGACGAGCATGGCGGGCGCTTTCCCGATACCGAAGCCGGGCTGCGCAGCCTGCCGGGGCTTGGCGCGTACACCGCCGCGGCGGTCGCCGCGATCGCGTTCGGGCGGCGCGCGGTCGTGGTCGACGCCAATGTCGAGCGCGTGACGACGCGGCTGTTCGCGCTCGCCGAGCCTCTCCCCGCCGCACGGCCGCGCATTCGCGCACTTGCCGATACGATCACGCCCGATGCGCGCGCCGGCGATTTCGCGCAGGCGATGATGGATCTGGGCTCGTCGATCTGCACGACCAGGAAACCGCGCTGTCTGCTTTGCCCGCTCGCAGGGCCCTGTGAGGCGCGCGCCGAGGGCGATCCCGAGATATATCCGGTCAAGCCCGCCAAGAAGGCCAAGCCGCACCGCCGCGGCATCGCCTATTGGCTCCAGGCCGATGGCGCGGTGCTGCTCGTCCGTCGCCCTGACAAGGGCCTGCTCGGCGGGATGCGCGCGCTGCCCGGCGGCGACTGGGGCGAGCTGCTCGAGGCGGCACCACCCGTCGATGCCCAATGGCGAGCGATCGGCACCGTCGAGCATGTCTTCACGCATTTCTCGCTCTCGCTGGACATACTGGCCGCCACGCTCCCGGTGCGGCCCGCGATCGACGTTTCCGACCGCCTGTGGTGGCCGATCGCGGAGATCGAACAAGCCGGCCTCCCGAAACTCTACGCACGCGCCGCAGCACTCGGCTGCGCCTTCCCCCGAGAGGTTTTGCCCGTATGACGATCGTTCCCGGATTCACCGGCTCGCTGCTCGATCGCGCCGATGCCGCGCGCCATGATGCCGCACTGGTCGCCGCGATGCGCGCCGACCCGCTCGCGTTGCTGCTCTGCCTCGACGAGCTTCTGCCGGCACTGGCCGAGAACGGCGCGCTCGGCTGGACGCCGCTGCCGCAGGAACCCGATGCGCTCGAACTCGCCCTGCTCGGCCTCATCGAGGGACGACCGCGATTCGTCGCGCTGACGCCGGGCGTCTCGGCGCTGCGCCGCTCACCCGAGCTGTTCGCCGCGATCACCGCCTTGCCGCCGGCGGAGGCGGGCACCTATGCCGCCGCACGCAGCCTGATCGACTGGCACGCCCGCCACGGCTTCTGCCCCAATTGCGGCAGCGCCACCGCGGTGTTCCGCGCCGGCTGGGGGCGGCTCTGCCCCCATTGCGGCGCCGAGCATTTCCCGCGCGTCGATCCCGTCGTCATCATGCTCGCGCAACATGGCCACGGCGAGCAGGCGCGCGTGCTGATCGGGCGCCAGCCGGGATTTCCGGCGGGGCGCTATTCGGCGCTCGCGGGCTTTCTCGAGCCCGGCGAATCGATCGAGGAGGCGGTCGCGCGAGAGCTGCACGAGGAGGCGGGTATCCGCGTCCATTCGGTGCGCTACATGGCGTCGCAGCCGTGGCCCTTCCCCTCGCAGCTGATGATCGCCTGCGTCGGCCTCACCGACGACGATGCGCTGACGATCGACCACACCGAGCTCGAGGACGCGAAATGGGTGACGCGCGACGAGGTCGCCGCAGCGCTCGCCGGCGATCCGGGCGCGCCCTTCCTGCCCCCGCCGCCCTATGCGATCGCGCACACGCTGTTCGGACGATGGCTGGCGGAACGGTGAGGAAGCCAGTGCTCCTGCGAACGCAGGAGCCCAGGGCTTTTCGCGAGTCTAGTGCTTCTCGCGCGGTGCCTGCAACCCTGGGCTCCTGCTTTCGCAGGAGCACGGAAAGCCGCTAAACCAAGCCCCGCTCGCGCGCCTGCGGATAGGTGCCGAGGATACGCACCCAGCGCGAATGGAACGCCAGCTCCTCGAGCGCGCGGCGCACCCCGACATCCTCGGGATGCCCTTCGATATCGGCGTAGAACTCGGTCGCCTGGAACACGCCGCCGCGCTGATAGCTCTCCAGCTTGGTCATGTTGACGCCGTTGGTGGCAAAGCCGCCCATCGCCTTGAACAGCGCGGCCGGCACGTTCTTCACCGCGAACATCAGCGTCGTCATATAGGGGCCGGGGCCGATGTCGGCGGGGGCGCCGAGCGCGAGCGCGACGAAGCGCGTCGTGTTGTCGACCTCGTCGGCGATCGCCTCGGCGATCAATGGCAGCCCGTAGAGCTCAGACGCGAGCTTGGGCGCGAGCGCCGCGACATGCCGCGGCGCCCCCATCGCGACCACCTCGGCGGCCGCAGCGGCCGTGTCTGCGAACGGGATCGCATGGATTTTGCGCTCGCGCAGCCAGTGGCGGCATTGGCCGAGCGCCTGCGGATGGCTCATCGCCTCGGTCACCTCGCCGAGCGTGCCCGATCCCAGCAGGCAGTGGCGGACCGCGAGGAAATGCTCGCCGGTGATCACCAGCCCGCTTTCGGGCAGCAGGAAATGCATGTCGGCGACGCGGCCGTGCAGCGAATTCTCGATCGGGATCAACGCGCAGTCCGCGCGCCCTTCGCGCACCGCGTCGATCGCATCCTCGAACTGGAAGCAGGGCAGCGGCAGCGCGCCCGGGAACGCCTCGCCGACCGCGATATGGCTGTTGGCGCCGGGCGCGCCCTGGAAGGCGACGGCGCGCTCGGGCTCGGCGGCGGCGGCGGCCACCATCGCATCGACGAGCAGGGCGGCGGGGGCGGGGTAGGTCTGCATGACGCGTCAGCGCCTACGCGCTCCTGCCGCATCGCCGCAAGCGCGCTTGCACGACCGGTTTAGCGAAACTATGGGTTGCGGCCAATAACGCCGCGCAACGCGGGCGGGGAAGACAGGGAGTGCGACGGCGCATGGTCGATCGGAACGAGGATCCCCACTGGGAAGAGGGACAGCGGGTATCCGGCGGCGTCAAGGACCGCACCAACACGATCGCCGGCTGGGTCCTCGCCGCCGGGATCGCAGCGCTAGGCCTGTCGGTGGTGACGGGCGAGTATTTCCGTTCCGAGCGGCCCGAGAAGATGGGCTATACGGTCGAGGGCGTCGAGGCCGATGCCGGCTTGGGCAGCGGCGAAGTCGCCGAGCAGCCCGCCGCCTTCTACCTCGCCAAGGCCGACCCGCAGAAGGGCGCCGACGTCTTCAAGAAATGCGGCGCCTGCCATTCGGACCAGAAGGGCGGACCCAATATGATCGGGCCGCAGCTCTGGGGCGTGGTCGGTCGCCCGGTCGCGACCGAGGCGGGCTTCTCCTATTCGGACGCGCTCAAGGCGCATAGCGGCCCGTGGACGTTCGACGAGCTGTTCCAGTGGCTGAAGAGCCCCAAGGCCTATGCCGCGGGCACCAAGATGACCTTCGCGGGCCTCTCCAAGCCCGAGGATCGCGCCAATGTGATCGCCTATCTCAACAGCGAGAGCGACAAGCCCGAACCGCTGCCGACCGCGCCTGCCGCGGGCGCCGCGGCGGCGGCCGGCACCGACGCCTCGGCGAAGGCCGGCCCGAACACGACGGGCGAAGGCGCCAAGAAGCAGCCGGTGATCACCGAGGGCCAAGCCGCGGTGAACCCCAAGGGCAGCGTCGGCGGCAATGGCGCGCCGAGCGTGACGGGTACGGAAGCGCAGACGAAGAAATAGGCGATATTACCCTCTCCCGCTTCGCGGGAGAGGGAGGGCCCCGCCGCGCAGCGGTGGGAGGGTGAGGGCACGACGTATCCGCAGGCGATGCGCCCGGATGATACGTCATTCCCTCACTCCCTCTCCCGCAAGCGGGAGAGGGAGTGAGGACGTTACCCCTCCACCCCATACCACTCCCGCACGATCGCCCACGCCTCCTCCGCGCTCTCGACGAAGCGAAACAGCTCGAGATCCTGCGGATTGATCACGCCGTAATCGGCGAGCACCTTCCAGTTCACCACCGTCTCCCAGAACTCGCGGCCGAACAGCAGGATCGGCAGCGGTGCGATCTTGCCCGTCTGGACCAAGGTCAGCAGCTCGAAGAACTCGTCGAACGTCCCGAAGCCGCCGGGAAACACCGCGACCGCGCGCGCATGCAGCAGGAAGTGCATCTTGCGCAGCGCGAAATAGTGGAAGCGCAGCGACAGCCGGGGGGTGACGTAAGGGTTGGGCGCCTGCTCGTGCGGCAGTACGATGTTGAGCCCGATCGTCTCGGCGCCGACGTCCGCCGCGCCGCGATTGGCCGCCTCCATGATCGACGGGCCGCCGCCCGAGCAGACGACGAACTGGCGCTTGCCATCCTCGTCGGCGCAGACCCCGCTGACGAGCCGGGCGAGTTCGCGCGCGATCTCGTAATATTTGGCGTTGGCGACGAGTTTTTCCGCGACGCGCTTCTGCTCGGGGGTCTTGGCGGCGTCGAGCACCAGCGGCACGCGATCGGGCGAGGGGATGCGCGCCGATCCGTAGAAGACGAAGGTCGAGGCGATGTTCGCCTCGTCGAGCGTCAGCTGCGTCTTGAGCAGCTCGAGCTGGAAACGCACCGGGCGCAGATCCTCGCGCAGCAGGAACTCGTCGTCCTGGAAGGCGAGGCGGTAGGCGGGATCTTCGGTCTGCGGCGTCGCCACCGCGTCGCGCGCGGTTTTAGCCTCGGTCTTGGCGGCGGCGAAGATGCGCTTGGGGACGCCGGGCTTGTCGCCGGCCCCTTGGCCGGCTGGAGTGCGGTTGTGATCGGTCATCCGGGGCCATTAGCGGCGCGCGATGACGCTGAAAAGGCAAGCAGTCAGTTCTCCGGCGAAAACCGGAGCCAGGGTTTCAAGCGCCGCGCCTGCAGCTCTGGGCCCCGGCCTTCGCCGGGGAACGGTCGGCGCTCTATTTGCAGTATGTCCCCGGCCCCATGTCGAAATGCAGGTGGTTGCGGTGGAGCGCGTTGGCATCCGGCCCGAGCACAACGTGGAAACGCCGGCACCCTGCGTCATGCACCGCGCGCAAGAAGTTGCGGGCATATTCGTCCGGCCCGTTCCAGTCGGCGAGCACGGTGATCCGGCGCCCGTCGGCGAGCACGAAACCCGATATGTCGACCGCATCGGACAGGCCGTGTTCGGACAGCTTGTTGCCTTCGACATTGTTGATCGGGCGGCAGCTGTAGGTGCCAAAACTCTCGATCTTGACCACGGGCGACGAGAGCCAGGCCGCCGCCGCCTTTTGCGCGGCGTCGCGTGTCCAGCGCGTGAAGGCGTCGGCGAGCGGGCAGGTCATCGCGCCCAGATTGGTGGTCGGCATGCCGATGTCGGTGAGCTGCACCGTGCCCAGCGCCGAACAGCCGCCGCCGAACACGCGATCGGGCAGCGCGTTGTAGCGCGCGCCGTCGGCGGTGAGCGTGGCGAGGCATTGGCGGTGCGCGGCGCTCACGTCGTAGGTCGGTTGCGCGGGCCGCGGCGCGTAGCGCGGCGGCGGTGGTCGTCGCACCGTCTGATGCCCCTTCGGCACGCAGGAAATCGCGACCAGCGCCGCCGCTGTGGCGACCAAAGCAACACGCGAACGACGCACGGCATCCCTCCCCGGACGGAGTGACCTAGCACCCGCGCCGGACCCCCGCCATGACGCGAAGGAACGCTCGCCGCGCCCACGCGTCTGGCTGGCGAAACCAAGGAAGGGACCACGGACATGATCGGCAGCCTGATCGGCGCACTCATCGGCGAGGATATCGCGGAATCGGACGGCGACAGCGGCGCGCTCGGCGCGGTGCTGGGTGTCGCCACCGTCGCGGTCGCCAAGAAGATCATTCCGCTCGCGCTGCTCGGCGTCGGGCTGCTGGTGGCGAAACATTATTACGAAAAAGCGATCGCGCCCTCGACGGAATGATCCCGAACGTCGGTTGACACGCCCGTCGGCGCCTCTAAAGCCGTCGACGGGCCACGCCGCCCCAACGCGGCGCGTGCTCTCTGTGAGGAGAGACAGACATGACTGACACACTGCGTACCGACGCCACACTTGCGTCCACTGACCGCCCGGCGACCAAGCCCGCCCGCCCCTTCTTCAGCTCCGGCCCTTGCGCCAAGCCGCCCGGCTGGGATGCCGGCACGCTGCCGCACGCCTCGCTCGGCCGCTCGCACCGCTCCAAGCTCGGCAAGAGCCGCTTGGCCCACGCGATCGATCTGACGCGCAAGATCCTGCACGTGCCCGACACGCACCGCATCGGCATCGTCCCCGGCTCGGACACCGGCGCGGTCGAGATGGCGATGTGGACGCTGCTCGGCGCGCGTCCCGTCACCACCGTCGCCTGGGAAAGCTTCGGCGAGGGCTGGGTGACCGACGCGGTCAAGCAACTCAAGATCGATCCGACCGTCGTCAAGGCCCCCTATGGCGAGCTGCCCGATCTGGCCGCGATCGACCAGGACACGGACGTCGTCTTCACCTGGAACGGCACCACCTCGGGCGTCCGCGTCCCCGATGGTGACTGGATCAGGGAGGACCGCGAAGGCCTGCTGATCTGCGACGCGACCTCGGCCTGCTTCGCGCAGGACGTGCCGATCGAGAAGCTCGATGTCGTCACCTTCTCGTGGCAGAAGGCGCTCGGCGGCGAGGGCGCGCACGGCGTCATCATTCTCTCGCCGCGCGCGGTCGAGCGCCTCGAGAGTTACACACCGAGCTGGCCGATCCCGAAAATCTTCCGCCTCACCGCGAAGGGCAAGCTCTCCGAAGGCATCTTCAAGGGCGAGACGATCAACACGCCGTCGATGCTGTGCGTCGAGGATTATATCTGGGCGCTCGAATGGGCGCTGACGCATGGCGGCCTCTCGGGCCTGATCAAGCGCGCCGACGAGAATGCGGCGGCACTCGATGCGATCGTGCAGTCTCGCGACTGGCTCGCGCATCTCGCGACCGATCCGGCGTCGCGCTCGAACACCAGCGTGTGCCTCAGGTTCGCGGGCGATGCCGTTGCCGGCCTCGATGACGATGGCCTCACCGCGATCGAGAAGGCGATGGTGTCGAAGCTCGAGACCGAGGACGCCGCGTTCGATCTCGGCTCCTACCGCGACGCGCCCCCGGGCCTGCGCATCTGGTGCGGCGCGACCGTCGACACCGCCGACATCGAGGCGCTCGGGCCGTGGCTCGACTGGGCCTTCGCCTCGGCACGCGCCGCCTGATTTCTGTGCTCCGGCGAAGGCCGGAGCGGTGGCCGCTGCCACCATACCCCTTCCAGCGCTCCGGCCTTCGCCGGAGCACGGCATCTTTCCGCAAGGACACCCGAAACCATGCCCAAAGTCCTCATTTCCGACAAGATGGACCCGCAAGCCGCCAAGATCTTCCGCGAGCGCGGCGTCGAGGTCGACGAGATCACCGGCAAGACCAAGGACGAGCTGATCGCGATCATCGGCGACTATGACGGCCTCGCGATCCGTTCCGCCACCAAGGTGACCAAGGAGGTGCTCGCCGCCGCCAAGAACCTCAAGGTCGTCGGCCGCGCCGGGATCGGCGTCGACAATGTCGACATCCCCTCGGCGTCTGCTGCGGGCGTCGTCGTGATGAACACGCCGTTCGGCAATTCGATCACCACCGCCGAGCACGCCATCGCCCTGATGTTCGCGCTCGCGCGCCAGCTCCCTGAAGCCGATGCCTCGACGCAGGCCGGCAAGTGGGAGAAGAACCGCTTCATGGGCGTCGAGCTGACCAGCAAGACGCTGGGCCTGATAGGTGCCGGCAATATCGGCTCGATCGTCGCCGACCGCGCGCTGGGGCTCAAGATGAAGGTCGTCGCCTATGATCCCTTCCTGACGCCTGAGCGCGCCAAGGATATCGGTATCGAGAAGGTCGAGCTCGATGCACTCCTCGCGCGCGCCGACTTCATCACGCTGCACACCCCGCTCACCGACCAGACGCGCAACATCCTGTCGGCGGAAAATCTCGCCAAGACCAAGAAGGGCGTGCGGATCATCAACTGCGCGCGGGGCGGGCTGATCGATGAGGCGGCGCTCAAGGCCGGGCTCGACAGCGGCCATATCGGCGGTGCCGCGCTCGACGTGTTCGTCGAGGAACCGGCGAGCGCCTCGCCGCTGTTCGGCACGCCCAATTTCGTCTCGACGCCGCATCTGGGCGCGTCGACCACCGAAGCGCAGGTCAACGTCGCGATCCAGGTCGCCGAGCAGATGGCGGACTTCCTCGTCTCGGGCGGGGTCACCAACGCGCTCAACATGCCAAGCCTGTCCGCAGAGGAAGCGCCCAAGCTCAAGCCGTACATGGCGCTGGCGGAAAAGCTCGGTTCGCTGATCGGTCAGCTCGAGCGCGATGCGATCAAGGGCGTCTCGATCGAGGTCGAGGGCGCCGCCGCCGAACTCAACCAGAAGCCGATCACGGGTGCGGTGCTCGCAGGCCTGATGCGCGTCTATTCGGACACGGTGAACATGGTCAACGCGCCGACGCTCGCCAAGGAGCGCGGGCTCGACGTGCGCGAGGTGCGCCACGACCGCGAGGGCGACTATCAGACGCTGCTGCGCGTGACGGTCCAGACAGACGCCGGCGAGCGTTCGGTGGCGGGCACGCTGTTCGGTAGCGCGTCGCCGCGGCTTGTGGAAATGTTCGGGATCAAGGTCGAGGCCGATCTGGCGGGCGCGATGCTCTACATCGTCAACGAGGACGCGCCGGGCTTCATCGGCCGGCTCGGCACGACGCTGGGCGAGGCGGGGGTCAACATCGGCACCTTCCACCTCGGGCGGCGCGATGCCGGCGGCGAGGCGGTGCTGCTGCTCTCGGTCGACGGCGCGGTCGACGAGCCGCTACTGTGGCAGGTGTGCAGGCTGCCGGGCGTGAAGACGGTCAAGGCGCTGACGTTCTGAGAAAGCAGGCGGCGGCGCTATTCCGGCGGCGCCGCCTTCTTCCGACGCAGCATCAATTCCATCTCACGGATGATCAGACGCCCCGCTTTCGAGCCTCCTGTCTTGCTCTCGGGATCGGACTCGAACAGCGCGCGCATCTGATCCGCCATTTCCAGCATTTTGCTGTAGCGCTCCTCGCCGAGCTTGCCCCGCAGGTTGGCGAGGCTGTCCTTGAGAGCTTGGAATGCGGTGTCGATACTGCGTTCCGGGAAATAGCCTGTACGATCCTTGAACGTCGGCGCGTTCAGCATCATCCAGCCCAGCTTCTCGTTCAACTCACCGATCGTTTGGCAGATATAAGGCTTGTAAGGACGTCTCATCACCGCTCTCACAATCGTGTTAAGATAATGCGCTCCATGAAGTGAATTTGGTCGCTTCCATGACCATCGGCTGGAACGGTGTCGCGCTCACGATCTCGCGACAGACACGGCGGCCGGTCCACCTCGGGGAGCGGCAGCGCTACTTCGGCGTCGCCGGCCGCTTGCGGCGCAGCAGCAACTCCATCTCGTGAATGATCTGCCGCCCCGCCTTCGAGCCACCTGTCTTGCTCTCGGGATCGGACTCGAACAGCGCGCGCATCTGATC
>Ga0302235_10002441_pt1 | contig 13354 bp, 16 predicted proteins | sample II_Palsa_N3_3_FD_193577 | JGI IMG/M metagenome (GOLD analysis project Ga0302235, IMG submission 193577) | Peat permafrost microbial communities from Stordalen Mire near Abisko, Sweden - II_Palsa_N3_3 | ecosystem: Environmental > Terrestrial > Soil > Palsa > Peat permafrost | place: Sweden... | reverse complement strand
ATCGACATGGATACCGAACTGCCGCCGGACGCCGACAAGACGGATCCGAACCTCTACCAGAATCTTGACTTCTATAGCTGGCTGGCCGCCAACAGTAGTCAGCACGATCAGCCGGCGAAACACTGAACCATGATCCGATCCCGTGCGTTGCGTTTGTCCGTGCTGTTCGCTGCCTTGCTGGGGAGCGCGCTCGTCGCGCCCCTGCATGCGCAAGCGGGGCCGCCACCGCCAGCGGGTGAAGTGGTGCCGCGCCCATGGAGCAGCCTCGACCCGGCGCAACGCGACATATTGGCTCCCTTGCAGGGAAAATGGGACAGCTTGCCACCGCGCAGGCAGGCGATCATGTTGAAGCGCGCCGAAGTGTGGACCATGCAACCACCGGCAAAGCGCGAAGAAATCCGCGAGCGCATTGCCCGCTGGCAGCTGTTGACGCCAGCGCAACGCCAACAGGCACGTATCAACCAGGACAAGTTTCGCCAGTTGCCACCGGCGCAGCGCGAAGAGCTTCACGCCGCGTTTGAACGCTTTCAGCAATTGCCGCCGCAACAGCGCGAGCAGCTGATCCGCCAATGGGAATCGCTGCCGCCCGATCAGCGCATGCAATGGTTGAAACACTCCGGCGTCAACGTTCCACCCGCTCCTCACGACCGCCCATAACCAACGCCACTCGCGCAGGTTGGCTGGGCGCAACGATGGCCCACAGTCGATGCGGGGATGTCGAGGAGTCGATGGCATCGCTTCGCTCAGCCCAACCTACGGAGCTACAGCTATCCGCGGGTTTCGCCGGCGTGGCTGAGGCAGCTCTTGGCGACCAGTTCGTCTTCGAAATCGGGCTGCAACGCGCCGTCGCGTATCAGCAGCTCGCAAAAGTTGTAGACATTGCGTGCGTACATTTCCGACGCATGCAGCGGCGCACCGGCAGCCAGGTTCAGCGGGCCGAGGATCATCACGCCCGCATGCTCGACGCGCTCGCCAGGGCGGGTCAATTCGCAGTTGCCGCCACTGTCGGCGGCCAGATCGACGATCAGGGCGCTCGGCTTCATGCCTTCGACCATCGCCGCAGTGAGAATCTTTGGTGCGGGCCGGCCGGGCACTGCCGCCGTGGTCACGATTACATCGATCGACTTGAGGTGCTCTGCCAGCGCCTGCTGCTGCGCGGCGCGCTCTTCGGCGGAAAGTTCACGCGCATACCCGCCGGTACCGGCTGCACTGACACCCAGTTCGAGAAACTTCGCGCCCAACGATTCAACTTGTTCTCTAGTCTCTGGGCGCACATCGTAACCTTCGATCTGCGCACCCAGTCGACGCGCGGTGGCGATGGCCTGCAGTCCCGCCACGCCGGCACCGATCACCAGCACTTTGGACGGCCGTATGGTGCCGGCCGCGGTGGTCAGCATCGGAAAAAATTTCGGTGCCGCTTCGGCGGCGATCAACATGGCGCGGTAGCCGGCCACTGCTGCCTGCGAGCTCAGCACATCCATCGCCTGGGCACGGGTAGTGCGCGGCAGCAGCTCCAGCGAAAACGCGGTCAATTTTTGTGCGGTGATGGCCGCGATGCGTTCCGCCGCGCCATAAGGACGCAACTGCCCCACCACCACGCTCCCGTGACGGAGGCGGGAGAACACCGTGTCGTCAGGCGGCAGCACACAGGCGAGTAGATCGGCCTGGGCCAGCACGTCCGCAGCCTCGGCAAAATCGACCTCGGCATAGGCGCTATCAGGAAAGCCCGCACTGCGCCCCGCGTCGTGCTCAAGCAATACCCGCAGACCCTTGCCGCGGAACTTCTTGGCCATTTCGGGCGTGATTGCCACACGCCGCTCCCCGGCAGCGGTTTCACGCAAAGCGGCTACGGTGATCGGCATGATGCGATATCCCTGGTTGATTCCAACATCTTAGCGGGACTTCGGCCCGACAGGTTTTGATTCCGTCCGGATCAGCAGAGTAAGCTGGCCCGCCGCCGTCAGCGGCTCGCGCTGCGCGGGGTCATCGCTGGATGATGTCTCCACCGGAGACATCCCTAATGGAGATCTGGATGTCCTTATCGCCTCACGCTTTTGACGACTTGCTAACCCTGGCGCGCAGTGCACGCGAACAAGCTTATGCGCCGTACTCGCATTTTCTTGTGGGCGCCGCGCTGCTGACGCGGGACGGCCGTCGGTTCAGCGGCTGCAATGTTGAAAATGCCTCTTACGGATTGTGCAACTGTGCTGAGCGCACGGCGTTGTTCAGCGCGATTGCCGCCGGCTGCAAGCCCGGCGATTTCGCGGCGCTGGCGGTCATCGGCGATACCCCCCTGCCGATCAGCCCCTGCGGTGCCTGCCGTCAGGTGATGTCGGAGCTGTGCGATGACGCAATGCCCGTCCTGTTGGGCAATCTGCATGGCGCACGGCAGGAAACCACGGTGGCGGCGCTGTTGCCCGGTTCGTTCAAGCTGCCCGCGCCGGCGGCATGACGGTTCGCGCACGAAGGGGACGCCGGTTAGCATGGGCATCCCCGCACCGCTGAGTTCACCCATGTCTGCCGCCCTTTCCCTACTGCAGCAACGCCACTCCGCTCCTTCGCGCCAGCTCGGGGAACCGGCGCCGGACGAGGCCACGCTGCACGCGCTGCTCGAGGCGGCAATCCGTGTGCCCGACCACGGCAAGCTGGTGCCATTTCGGTTGATCCGTCTGGCTGGCGATGCGAAGTTGCGCTTTGGAGAGCAGTTGAGCGCCCTGGCCATCCGCAACAATCCCGATCTATCCGAAGCGAAGTACGAGAAGGAGCGCCTGCGCTACACCTTCGCACCGCTGGTTATGGTGGTCGTCGCCTGCCTGCAGGCCGACAGCAAAGTTCCCGAAATCGAGCAGAAGCTCTGTGCCGGCAACGTGGCCTACAACATTTTGCTGGGCGCTTACGCGCTGGGCTATGGCGCGCAATGGCTAACCGGCTGGGCCGCCTACGATCGCGAAGTGGCAACCATCCTCGATTTGGCCCAACACGAACATGTGATCGGTTTCGTCCATCTGGGCACGCCGCAAATCGACGTACCCGATCGCGATCGCCCTGCCTTGGCCGATGTGTTCAGCACATGGACGCCGTGAGTGCAGCGCCCGGTGTACTGCCGGCCGTCCATCTGATCGACGGCAGCCTGTATGTGTTTCGCGCCTGGCATTCGATGCCGAACGAATTTTTCGATGCGGATGGCCACCCGGTCAACGCGGTGCATGGCTATACGCGTTTCCTGTGCGAACTGCTGGAGCGTGCCCAGCCCGAGCACATCGCGGTCGCGTTCGATGCCTCGCTGACCAGTTCATTTCGCAACACGATCTATCCGGCCTACAAAGCCAACCGGGAGTTGCCACCGCCGGACCTGGAGCGCCAATTCGTACTATGCCGCGCAATCACCGAAGCGCTCGGCATCCAGGTGATGATCGATCACAGCTTTGAAGCCGATGACCTGATCGGCAGCACGGTGTGGAACTTGCGCGCGCTCGGTTGGCGCAGCGTGATCGTCTCCGCTGACAAGGATTTCGGCCAGCTGCTGGGCGAGCACGACGAGCAATGGGACTACGCCCGCGGCACGCGCTGGGGCCCAGCCGGCGTGCACGAAAAGCTGGGTGTGCACCCGCATCAAGTCGCCGACTACCTCGCACTATGCGGCGACGCGGTGGACAACATCCCCGGCGTGCCCGGCGTCGGCGCAAAAACCGCTGCCGCCCTGCTCACCCATTTCGGCAGCCTGGACACCCTGCTCGACCGCATCGACGAAGTCGCCTTCCTTCGGTTGCGTGGCGCCGCCACCTGTGCCGCAAAATTGCGCGAACACGCCGAGCAAGCGCGGCTTTATCGTCGACTCACCCGCATCGCACTGGATGCGCCCGGCGCCATCAACGTCGAGGCGTTGCTGCGTCGACGCGGCGAGCACGGCCCGCTCGACGTTCTGTGCGAACAACTCGGATTTGGTGCGTTCACCCGCAGCAGGCTGCGTGCGTTGCTGCGCTGAAAATTCCCACGCAACGGTTGTGACGATCGTCCACGCGAGTCAACATGTGCGCTCGATCCTGAGCCCTGGCTGCCCATGAGCAACTCCACCAACCGAATTCCCGCCGACGCCGACGCACCGGTGGAAACCCTCTACGCAGGTCGCTGGCTGAGTTTGCGCAAACGCGGCCGCTGGGAATATGCCGAGCGCAACAACCCGGGCGGCGCAGTGATCATCCTGGCGGTAACACCTGACGACAAGGTGCTCTTCGTCGAGCAGTACCGCGTATCGATCCTGCAAAACACCATCGAGATGCCGGCAGGCCTGGTCGGCGATGTCGCCGATCATGCAGACGAAAGCGCCTTGCTTGCCGCCCAGCGCGAACTGGAAGAGGAGACCGGTTATCGCTGCCAGCGAGTGGAATTCACTCATCGCGGTCCCTCGTCATCGGGCATGAGCACCGAGATGATCACCTTCGTGCGCGCGTGGGATCTGCAGAGGGTCGGCCCGGGTGGCGGCGATGAAACGGAGAACATCATCGTGCACGAGGTTCCGCGACGCGAAGCCGGCGCCTGGCTGTTCGCCCGCGCGGCCGAGGGCTATTCGATCGATCCGAAATTGTTCGCCGGGCTATGGTTCATCGAACACGCGAACCTGCAGCAACCGACGCCGATAGACGTCTAGACGGCTGCTTGGGATTTTTCCCATCTTCCTTTAGGCATGAGACCGCATCCTGTCCATGTGGGCCTCCTTTCCATATGGACTGAGGCACGCCTTGCCCCTCTCCCTTTGGGAGAGGGGCAAAGCTGGCGTTAACCGTTGTCTGCTTGCCCACGCTGAAGCTGCTTCCAGCGCCAGAACGCCACGCCCACGCCAAGCAACGCCACAATCAGCCAGTAGCCAACCGCTTGGCTGTCATTGCCCAGCCACAACACGGTTGCCACCAATCCCACCGCGAACGCTCCCAAGGCGATAGCCAACAGCGGGTCGTGTCGAACGCCATAGGCGGGGAGCAGCAAAAACGCGCCGAGTGCGGCAAGCAATACAGCCAACACTTGCCTGATCAGCACGAATCCCGGCGGCACCGGTAGATCGGGAAAGATGTCGAGCAAGGGAGCGTCACCGACTTCAACATCCAGGCCCTTGCCGTCAGCCGTGTCTGCAGCTGCCACCAGTCGACCACCGTCGATGCGCGCGACGATGGTGACTTGCTGCAGCGGTACTTCATCCCAGCTGACTCGCACATCGCCTACCCGTGGATTACCGGGGCTGGCGCTGGTTACCAGGTAATTCTGATATTGGCTGAAGCTGGCCGCGAGATTTGCCGGCAGCGCTTTCAGATCCGGCGTCGCCTGTGTGGAACTTGGCAACGCATGCATCACCTGCGGCGACAGCGCGAATCCACCCAGTTGCACCAGGCCGGCATCGAACTGTTTGCTGCTGAGCGGAAGGCTGTCGGGATTGGTGTGTCCGGCTGGGTGTGCGAAGTGACTGGCATCGATCAATCGACCCGACCAATCCTGCTCGTAATGCACGTCGTCGCCAATGCGCACTTCGCGCCACTGGAACATTTCCACGTTGCGTATCAGCACTGGGGTGTTGACGTGAAAATTGAAGTCGGTATCTGTCGGTGCTTCCACCACGACCGGCGTTCCAACGACTCGGGCCATGAAGCCGTGCTGGCCGACCTGCGGGCCCGCATCAGCGTCGAGGTCAATCACTTCGCCGCCGTGTCGCTCGGCGGCCGAACGATAATTGAGCAGGCCGCGTGCCGTCATCGCCATCAAGCCGAGGCCCGCGAGGATCAGCAAGGTACCAATGACATTACGTGCCATTCCACGCGTGGGCGTCCATCGTCCAAGCTTCATTGGGCGGCTCCAGCCTGGGATCGCAGCGATTCACCGCGTAGCTCGCGTTGTTCGTGGGCGGTGCCGAAGCGACCGCGCTCATCACGCGTCACTTGAGCTACCGCACACTCGTGGTCATGGGTAAAAAATAGCCGAACATCGCGTGCCAGTTTGTCTTCAAGGAAGACCCGCTTCTCGTCGATAAGCTTCTCCGGCCAACGGTCATAGCCCATGGTGATCGGCAGATGTACCCAGAAACGTCCCGGGATCAGATCGGCGCAAAACACCACGCCCGCTACTTCGGCAAGCATCAGGCCGGGGGTATGGCCATCCGAAAAACTGAAACGTACCGACTGCCCGAGTGTCTGTGAATATTCGCCTTCAACCCGTTCCAGTCGACCGCTCGCTTCGAGCAGCAACTGCAATTCCGGGATGAACGAAGCGCGATCACGCGGATGTGGATCTAGTGCGCGCCGCCAATGTTCGGCACCCACCACGAAGCGCGCATTTGGAAACAACAGGCGCGGCGGCTGATTTGCCTCCCAGGCCGCCAACAAACCACCGGCGTGATCGAAATGCAGATGCGACAGCACCACAACGTCGATATCTTCGTGCTTCAAACCAACCGCGGCGAGCGAGTCGAGCAGCACATGCTGCGATTCGACTACGCCATAGCGCTCGCGCAGCGCAGGTTCAAAAAACGCACCGATCCCGGCTTCGAACAGCACATTTCGGCCGTCCAGATCCTTCACCAGCAGGCAGCGACAGGCCAGTGGAATGCGGTTCTGCTCATCCGGTGCGATCCAGCGCGACCACAACGCTTTCGGCGCGTTGCCGAACATCGCACCGCCATCCAGCTGCTGTGAGTTGCCAATGAGCGAGATGAGCTCCATGGCGCGACCTTACTGCACCTTGCCAAGGCCCGACGGATGGCGAGGATCGCTCGCCGCGTCGAGCTTGTTGGTCTTGCGATCCCAGGTGACCACATTCATGAAGCCCCACGACTCGCGCTGCTTCATGGTGTAGCCCATCTTGGTCAATTGATCGGTGGTCGCCGCATCGAACGTACCGTCTTCCACAGTAACCTCATCAGGCATGTACTGATGATGGAAGCGCTTGTGCGCGACGATCTGCTGCGCGCTTTCGCCGTCGATGAAATGCAGAATGCCCTCGAGCACCTGGGTGATGATGGTCGAGCCACCGGGCGAACCGATCACCGCGGTGCGGTCGGCGCCGATCACGATGCTCGGTGACATCGACGACAACATGCGCTTGCCGGGTGCCGGTGCGTTAGCCACGCTGCCGAGCAGGCCATAGACGTTCGGCTGGTTCGGCACCAGCGCGAAGTCGTCCATCTCATCGTTCAGCAACACACCCGTGCCAGCCGCGACGAAGGTGGAACCCATGGTGTAGTTCACCGTGGCGGTGACGGCGGCCATGTTGCCGTCGGCATCGATAATCGAGAAATGCGTGGTGTGCATGCCAGGCTCACTGGCCTCCGCTGCCGGCAGCATCGACGACGGCGTCGCGCGATCCGGCAGGATGCTCTGGCGCAGGCCATCGGCGTAGTAAGGCGACAGCAGCATGTCCAGCGGCATCTTCACGAAATCCGGATCGCCCAGATAATCGTTGTGATCGCGGAACGCACGACGCATCGCCTCGACGATCAAATGTACGCGATGCGCCTGATCGAGCTTGCCCAGTTCAAAGCCGGACAGGATGTTGAGTATCTCCACGATGGCCACACCGCCCGACGACGGCGGCGGCGCCGTGACGACGCGGTAGCCGCGATAGTTCACCGTGGTTGGCGTGCGCTCTTTCGCCTGATAGGCCGCCAGATCGGCCAAGGTCCATTTGCCGCCGGCGGCATTGACGGCGGCGATCAGTTTGTTCGCCGTGTCACCTCGATAAAAACCATCGTTGCCCTGTGCGGCGAGCAGTTCCAGCGTGTGTGCCTGGTCCGGATCGTGCCATAGCGCACCCTTGGCCGGCGGCGCGCCGTTCGGCAGGTATTTGGCCGCGGAGGCCGGCCAGCGTTGCAGGTCTTTCTGTTCGCCAGCAATCGCGCCCAGCAGGCGCGGATCGGGCTGAAACCCTTCGCTCGCGATGCGTATCGCCGGTGCCAGCGACTGCTTCAGCGGAAGCCTGCCATAGCGTTTTGAAAGGAGCACCAACCCAGCCGGCTCGCCGGGAATGCCAGCGGAAAGCGGGCCCTTCAATGCGGCGTCGCGGTTGGGGCTACCGTCTGCGTTGAGATAATCCTTCGGGTTGACCGACGCGGCCGCCGCTTCACGCGCGTCGATGAACACGTCGTGGTCGTCCTTCGCCCGATGCAGCACGGCCATGAAGCCGCCGCCAATACCGGAACTCTCAGGCTCCACTATCGACAGCGTGGAAGCCACTGCAATGGCCGCGTCAAACGCGTTGCCGCCCTTGGCCAGCACTTCGAGGCCAGCATTGGTGGCAAGGAAGTTTGCGCTGGCGATACCCGCGTGGCCAGGACGCTGCTGCGAGTTTACGGTTGCCGGCGCACCTTTCTGGGCGGCAGCTTTCTGGGATCCGTCAGCGGCAAATGCCGCACCACCCACCAGCAACAGGCTCAACGAAAACGCGCTCAATGACGACCGACTCAGCGACGGCAGCCTCCAACGAAGGGGGAAACTCATGCCGCTGACTCCTTGGCCATCAGGTAGTGGTATTTGAGGGTGAGCTGCTCGGTGGATTCGACGTGTTGCGGGTCGGTGATGATGCACTCGACCGGACACACCACCACGCATTGCGGCTCGTCATGATGCCCGACGCATTCGGTGCACAACGACGGGTCGATCACGTAATACTCCTCGCCCAGCGAGATCGCCTTGTTTGGGCAAGCCGGTTCGCAGACGTCACAGTTGACGCAGGTGTCGAGGATTTTCAGAGACATGGCAGTCGATACTACATGCTGGGGTTTGACGCCTGGAAATAGCGATCGACCCCGCGACCCGTGCCGTGCTCACGCAGGCAGGCATGGTCGACATTGTCCGCGCCGGCCAGGCCGGCGCGGACAATGGTCATCACATCGCGACGAAACGGAAGGTCGCGCCGGTCGGCTTCAAGGTGTCGGCGACGCGCTGTTCGTCGGCCTTGTCACCGATAAACAGGATGATCACGTCCTTGAACGAACCCTGCTTGGCGTCCTTGAACGCGGCCGTGATCAGGTCGGCGGTCTTGCTTGAATCCTGGCCTGCAAAAGCCAGCAGATTGCCCGGCAACACGCCGCGGGCGACGGTGTCCTGCACGCTCTGCAGCTGACGGTCGTTCTGCGCCTTGTCTTCATCGGTGACGCCCGGGGTCACCATGTAGGCGTAAGGCTGGCTGGCGGTCATGCCCTGCATGTTGTTCTGCACGAGCTGGCCGAGATAGGCACTCCAGGCCTTGCTGTCAGTGGGACTGGTCGGCTTGGCCACCTGCTGTGCCTTGGGGGCGGCCTGCTGATCGTCCTCCTGCTTGCCGCAGGCGCTGAGGGTCAACGCAGCGGCCAGTGCGACGGCAGCAATGAGAGCGAACTTACGCATAGTGATCACCTTCTTTTTCGGGTTGCTTGTTGGAGCCGGTCCGGCTCTTTTGCCAGCGCTGCCGCATGGCCTGTTGCACCGCCGGATGCACGAAACCGGAGATATCCCCGCCGAGGCGGCCGATCTCGCGCACCAGCGACGAGGAAATGAAACTGTATTGCTCCGCCGGCGTCAGAAACAGTGTTTCCGCCTTCGGAATCAGATGGCGATTCATGCTGGCCAGCTGAAATTCGTACTCGAAATCCGATACCGCGCGCAAACCACGGATGATCACCCCGGCGCCGATTTCCTCGACGAACGTGGCCAGCAGGCAATCAAAGCCGCGAACTTCCACGTTCGGCAGATCAGCCAGCGCGAGCCGCGCCAGGGTGATCCGCTCGTTGATGCTGAAGCCCGGCCCCTTGCTGGAACTGTCGGCCACCGCCACCACCACCCGATCGAACAGCGGGGCGGCACGCGCCACCAGATCCGCATGGCCGTTGGTGATCGGATCGAAGGTGCCTGGATAGACAGCCAGACGCGGATTGCCCAGAGGTTTGTTCACGGTACGAAGCGGCAGTGAAAAGTAGCCCTAGCTTAACGGAAGCTCAGCTACGGTGCGCCATCGGCGGGTGTCCGCAGGGCACGAATGGCCCCGCGTTAACGCTGATAAAGCGCAAAGCGCACTTCGCCGGCATGGCCCTCACGGTGCAACCGCCAGTTCAACGGCAACGCCGGCACCTTGGCGCGCGGCGATTCCACATAAATCCATGCCTGCGCGGCCAGCCAGCTGCCCTGTTCCAGCTGCTGCGCCAGCGTCGTCCACAGTTCCTGTGCGAACGGCGGATCGAGAAACACCAGGTCCTGCGGTTGCGGCGCACCTTGCAGGAACAGTCCCGCCTCGGCCGCGGCGACTTGTGCGCCCGTGGCCTTGAGTCGCTCGAGATTGCTGCGCAACGCCAGCACTGCGCGGGGGTCGCGTTCCACGAATTGCACGCTGACGGCGCCACGAGACAGCGCCTCGATGCCCAACGCGCCCGTGCCGGCACACAGGTCAAGACAACGCGCTCCGGCGATAGTCGGTGCCAGCCAGTTGAACAGAGTCTCACGCACCCGTTCGGCAGTGGGTCGCAGACCCGGCAAATCCGGAACATCGAGCCGCGAGTTGCGCAGGCTGCCACCAATGATGCGGATGCGCCCTGGCGCCGTGGCTGGTCGGTCGGTCATGCCGCCGTGCACTCACGGGGCGGTACAGGTCGGGGTGTTAGCATGCCGCCCATTGTCTTTGAATCACAGCCGCAATGCTCAAGTTCTGGAAGAAAAAGCCCGCCGAAACAAGTTCGGAGAATCCCGCCGCCGCCACGGCGCCAGCCGACGCCGTAGCGACGGATAGCGCCGACCCGGTGCTGAGCGAAGCGATGGCGCAAGTCCTCTCGCCTGCTCAGACGCAAGCCGATAGTCAACCGCTCGACACGGACGCAGCCGCTCCCTCAGCAGAGACGTCGGTAGCCGCCAAACGCAGCTGGCGCGACCGGTTATCCGGCAATTCGTTCGCACGTGGACTGGCCACGCTGTTCGTGCGCCATCCCAAGCTCGACGATGACCTGCTCGACGAGCTGGAAACCACCCTGATCACGGCCGACGTCGGCATCGAAGCCAGCACCGAACTGGTCGAAGAGCTGCGCAAGCGCATGCACAAGCGCGAATTTGCCGACGCCCCTGCCCTGCTCGCCGCCTTGCGCCAGTCGTTGATCGGTTTGCTGAAGCCGGTCGAGAAGCCGCTGGATATCGGCGGACACAAACCATTTGTAGTGCTCACCGTCGGCATCAATGGCGCCGGCAAAACCACCACCATCGGCAAACTGGCGCGCAGGTGGCGCGATGAAAAGCATGCAGTGATGCTGGCCGCTGGCGACACCTTCCGCGCCGCCGCCGTGGAACAGCTGAAGACTTGGGGCGAGCGCAACCAGGTGCCGGTGATCTCGCAAGGCCAGGACGCCGACTCGGCCAGCGTGATCTTCGACGCGCTGCAAGCGGCGCGCTCGCGCAACATCGACGTGCTGATTGCCGATACCGCGGGTCGGCTGCACACCCAGGGCGGCCTGATGGATGAGCTGGGCAAGATTGCCCGCGTGCTGAAGAAACTGGATGCCGACGCGCCGCACGAAGTACTGATGGTGATCGATGGCACCACCGGCCAGAACGCGGTGAGCCAGGTGCGCCAGTTCCGTCAGATTGTTGGCGTCACCGGGTTGGTCGTCACCAAGCTCGATGGCACTGCCAAGGGCGGCGTGGTGTTTGCGCTGGCACGCGAGTTTGGCTTGCCGATCCGCTATGTGGGCCTGGGCGAAACGGCCACCGATCTGCGCGTCTTCGAGGCCGAAGCGTTTGTCGACGGGTTGCTGCCAGCCAGCCTGGGTCGCGAAGAGCGCAGCCATGACTGAATCCTGGCCACGGCGAGGTTGAATGATGCGGCGTCGGCTGAGACTGATCCTGCTGGTGCTTGGCGGCCTCGCGATGACGGCCGTGCTGATAGTCGTGATCGCGGCCGATCTTCTACTGCAACCGAATCGCTTCACCGCGATGCTACAGACCGAGGCACGCGCTGCCGGGCTTGAGCTGAACCTGGCCAATCCGGCCAGCCCGACCTTGTTCCCGCACCCTGCGTTGGATCTCTACGGCATCACGCTCAGCGCACAAGGCGCCAACGCACCGATCCTGCTCGCCGCGCGCGGCAGCCTGGCCTTGCCCTGGCGCACCCTGTTCGGCGGTCCCACGGTCATCACGCAACTGCAGATCGACGCGCCCCGCGTCGATCTCGACGCGCTGCAGGCATGGCTGGCCGCGCTGCCCGCGCGCGAAGGCGCGTCCCCTGCCATTCCGCGCATCGACACCGGTTTCAGCATCCAACGCGGCAGCATCGTGCGTGGCAATCAGGTGTTGCTGGACAACGTATCGCTGGAAGCCGGCCATCTGGTTTCCGATCAATTGTTTCCGCTGCACATGTCTGCCATCACTGCGGCAGGTACGCCATTGCAACTGCAGCTGTCCGGCGTGCCGCGCATCCAGGGCAACATGCTGCAACTGAACAACATCGCGTTGCACCTGTCGCAAGGCGGCACGCTGACGCTTGACCTGACCGGCAATGCACGCTGGCATACCGAAGCCGATGCGACGGCCGACCTCACCGGCAAACTCGAGCAGGCGAAAGCTGGCCAGTACGACATTTCACTGAAACTCACGCCAGCGAATCAAACCAACCCACTGCTGCTCGCAATGAAGCTGGATGGCCCGGACAACCACGCCGACCTGCGACTGCCGCCGATGATGCTGGCGCACTGGTGGGGCGATCTGGGCGATGAGCAGGGAACGCAGCTGACCCTGCCGCCGGGTAGCGGCCATCTTGAAGCGGCAAAGATCGAGACCGACGACATCAGCATCGAAGGACTCACGATGCAGGCCGGCGATGATGTACCTGCTGCGAGCAGCACTGTCGCGCCCGCCAAATCTTCGACCAGCAAGCACCCATGACGGTAGCCACTCGCCTGTTGCGCTGGTTCGACCAGCACGGCCGCAAAGATCTTCCATGGCAGCGCAGCACGCAACAGGGCCAGCGCGATGCGTATCGCGTGTGGTTGTCCGAAGTGATGCTGCAGCAGACCCAGGTTGCCACCGTCATCGGCTACTTCGAGCGCTTCGTCAATGCGCTACCCAGCTTGCGCGATCTCGCCGCTGCCGATGAAGACCAGGTGCTGGCGCTGTGGTCAGGACTTGGCTACTACCGGCGCGCACGCTTTCTGCATCGTGCCGCGCAACTGTGCGTGGCGCAGTACGGCGGTGAACTGCCGCGCGACTATGACGCCCTAAGCGCCCTGCCCGGCATAGGCCGCTCCACCGCCGGCGCGATCCTGGCGCAATCGCATGGATTACGTTTTGCGATCCTCGATGGCAACGTCAAGCGCGTACTCACCCGTTACCACGGCATCCACGGTCATCCCGGCCAGAGTGCA
>Ga0302235_10002439_pt1 | contig 13369 bp, 9 predicted proteins | sample II_Palsa_N3_3_FD_193577 | JGI IMG/M metagenome (GOLD analysis project Ga0302235, IMG submission 193577) | Peat permafrost microbial communities from Stordalen Mire near Abisko, Sweden - II_Palsa_N3_3 | ecosystem: Environmental > Terrestrial > Soil > Palsa > Peat permafrost | place: Sweden... | reverse complement strand
CCGTCGCGCGGCGGCTGTATGAGTCATCGGGCTACCAGATCACCTCGATGAACATGCGCAAGGAACTCGGCGCCACCTGAGAACTGCCGGCCCCTGGTACCGAGAGGACTCGCCTTCAGGGTCGCGGCTGTTCGTGCAAGCTCTAACTCACGGCCAGGACCCGACCCGCGGGCAGGCCGGGGACCTCCGTCCCGCGCGGCACGATCGCGGCGGTGCCCTGGTAGACGCCGACCGCGGTGGTGACCCGGGCCAGCGGGACCGCCACGATGGTGGCGCCGACCGCCAGGGCCAAGTCCAGCAGCGATGTGTAGGCGTCCGGATCGCCGCAGGGCGGGGTGGCCAGGACCACGTCCCGGCAGGTCAGCCGGGGTACCGGCCGACGGATCAGCTGCGGGACCGCCCGGTCCGGTGCGAGCCCGTCCGGCCCCAGCCCCTCCGGCCCCAGCCCGGTCAGTGCGAGCCCGGGCAGCAGCTCGGAGGCCTGCTCGACCGCCGTCGGCCCGCTGTGGCCGTTGCAGCCGTTGTGACCACTGGTGCCGTTGGCGAGTCGCGGGGTCTCGAGCAGGGAGCCGAACGGCGTGGTGCCCTCGGCCTCGCCGAAGGCGTATACCTGCCGCACCCAGGAGCGCTCGGCGGCCTCGATGGCCACCTCGGCCAGCCCGGCCGAGGTGATCAGCAGCCGAGCCCGGCGTTCCTTGAGTTCGGCGGCGATGTCGGCCGCGGACTGCGCCGGGCGAACCGGCGCGGCGATGGCCCCGGCCGCCCGGACGGCGTGCACCGCCACCGCGTGGCTGCCCGCGTCGTCGACGAAGATCCCCGCCGTGTCGCCCTCGCCCAGGCCCCGCCGGGACAGGCCACGTGCCGCCGCGCGGACCATCTGCGCGAACTGCGGCCAGGTGATCACGGCGGCCGCGGTGTGGCCCTGGGCCACCGCGTCGATGAGCGCGGCCCCGCACCCGGCCTGGTCGGCCAGCGCCAGGATGTGCTCGGTCACCGCCCGCCGCGGCCCGTCCGTGTGCAGCGTCCGCAAGCCCGCCTCGATGGCACTGATCTCGAGTTCCACCAGAACCTCCCGCTGGGTGCAGCAACAGGCGGGTCCTGGCCTGGAGCCGGGACCCGCCCGGCCGCCGTGGCGGGCTTCGCTGATTCCCACCCCCCCTTGGGAACCAGCGGCTGCCGTGCTTTAGCGACGATTGAAACCTATGCCGGGCGGACCCGCGTGCACATGCACCGAACTATGCATACCCGTGTGCATCTTGAGCCGGGATCGAGCCCGGCCCGCGTGCACATATACACATGGTGGTTAGCGGGGCGGCTCGTGCCGCGCGGCCCACGAGGCAACCTGTGTACGCGACGTGAAGCCGAGCTTGGCCAAGATGTTGGCCACGTGACGCGCCGCGGTAGCCGGGCTGATCACCAGCTCGTCGGCGATCTGGCGGTTGGACAGGCCCCGGGCGATGAGGATCACGATCTCGTGCTCGCGCGCGGTGAGCGGGCTGGCCGACTTGGCCGAGGCCAGCCGGGCCGGGTCGGCCCAGGCCGCCTCGCCAGGCCTGCCCGGGTCTTTGGCTCCCGGATGCCCCGAGCTGGCGGGGAGACCGCCGGCCGTCTCGATGTGCGAGCCGAGCGCGTAGCTGACCGCGTCGTCGGCTGTCATCTCGCGGCCCTCGGCGAACCGCGCGGCCGCCGCCGCCGCGCCGAGCCGGTCGCGGGCCAGCTCGAGCAGCTCCACAACCCGGGAGCCGATGCCGGTCGGCTGACCCAGCGACTCCCGCAGCTGGGTGGCGGCTCCGGCCAGCCGGGCGGCCTGCTCGAACTGCTGCCCGGCCGCGGCCAGGGCCGCGAACGCCTCCAGCCCGCGGGCGATGCCCAGCCGCTGGCCGCAGGCCTGGTTGATCCGCAGGCTTTCGGCCAGCCGGGACCGGGCCAGGTCCAGGTCGCCGCCGACCAGCGCGAGCCAACCGACTCCGGCTAGGCAGCGGGCGATCTCAAGCCAGGCGTCCACCTCACGGAAGATCTCCGCGGCGTCTTCGAAGTACCGCAGGGCCATCTCGGCATCGCCCCGGGCCCGGGCCAAGGTGCCCAGCCCGTACTGGATCTGGGCGACTCCCCAGCGGTTGTTGTCGCTCAGCACTTCCAGCGCGGCCTCATACGACCGCTGCGCCGACTTCAGCGTGTTCTGGCGGACCGCGATGGCGGCCTTGGCCGCCAGCGTGAGCCCCGCCTCCCAGTCGTTGCCCGCCGCGTCGGCCGCCTTGATGGCCTCGTCGATCAGGGCGGTGGCGTCGGCGAACCGGCCCGCTCGCAGGGCGGCCTGGCCCAGCGTCCGCAGCGCGCTCGGCACAGTGAAATCATCGCCGCACGCGCGGCTGATCTCCAGGCCCTGCTGGGCGGTGCGCAGCAGCGTGTCGTAGTCCTGCAGGTCGAAGGCGATGTCGGCGCGACCGGTCAGGGCCCGGCCGCGGACCTGCGGCGAGACCTCCCCGCCCTCCTGGACCAGGAAGCGGTCGAACCAGGTGGCCGCCTCCCGCTGATCCCCGTGCGGGACCCACATGTTCAGCAGCCCCGTGCACAGCCGCAGACCCTCGGCGGTGTGCCCGTGGCTCAGCGACGTGCCCAGCGCGATCCGGAAGTTGCCGAATTCGGCGAGGCCGCGGCGGAAGATCGCCCGGCGCACCGGCCAGGGCGGGTCGCCGCGCCGGAACATCCGGCGGGCGGTGTCCTCGACCAGGGCCAGGATGCAGTCGCGGTGCCGCAGGAACAGACGGGACTCCTCGCCCGCGGCGACCAGCCGCTCGACGGCGTACTCCCTGATCGTGTCGAGCAGGCGGTACCGGGCGTCGCCGGCTGCCTCGCCGTCCAGCACGACCAGCGACTTGTCGATGAGCGAGATGAGCAGGTCGAGCACGGCGTCGGCCGGGATGGCCTCGTCGGAGCAGACCTGCTCGGCCATGTCCAGGTTCCAGCCGGAGAATACGGCCAGCCGGCGCAGCAGCATCTGCTCGGCCTCGTCCAGCAGCTCGTAGCTCCAGTCCACGGTGGCCCGCAGTGTCTGCTGCCGCGGCGGCGCCGTCCGATCGCCCGAGTCGAGCAGCTGGAACCGGTCCCGGAGCCGGTCGGCGATCTGTTCGACCGACAGCGCGCGGACCCGGGCCGCGGACAGTTCGATGCCCAGCGGGATGCCGTCCAGCGTCCGGCAGAGCCGGGCCACCGCGGCCGCGTTGTCTTCGGTGAGCGTGAAGCCGGGCCGGGCGCCCGCCGCACGCGCCGCGAACAGCCGGATGGCTTCGTGGCCGGCCAGTTCGTCGCCGACCGCGTCGTCCGGCGGCAGGTCCAGCGGCTGCACCCGCCAGATCGTCTCGCCGCGGACCCGGAGCGGCTCCCGGCTGGTGGCCACGATCCGCAGCCACGGGCACCGGGCCAGCAGCAGCTGGACCAGCGTGGCGCAGTCGCTGACCTGATGCTCGCAGGTGTCGAGCACGAGCAGCATGTGCCGGGAACGCAGCGCCTCGGCCAGCGTCTGGGCGAGCGGTACGCCCGGCTCCTCGCGCACGCCGATGGTGGCGGCCACGCGCTGGGCGGTCTGGCCACGCCAGTCGGCCAGCTCCACCAGCCACGCCTCGTCCAGGTCGGCCTCGCCTACGGTGCTCCCGACCCCGGTCCCGTCTACCGACCCGGCCGAGCCGATCACGTCACGGGCCAGCCGCACCGCGAGCCGCGTCTTGCCGATGCCGCCGGGGCCGCTCAAGGTCAGCGCGCGCACCTCGATGAGCAGCTTGGCCAGCTCAGCGAGGTCACGCTCGCGACCGATGAAGCTGTTCGGCTCCGCGGGCAAGTTGCCGGCGAGCAGAACGGTGGCGGACTGCATAGGTCCTCTGGAGTTTGCGCGCTAGAAGTGGAGAAAGGGGCCGAGTTTCCTAGACTCACCGTACATTGTTCGCTGGCAGCGTAGTGGTATCTAGCCCGCGACAATGCTGATCGGTATGGCTTGGCTGTACCGGACCCGGCCGAAATACATGACCTTGACCAGCGCCCACGATCGGGTCCCGGGCCGCGCGGTGGCGGGCACGGTGACCTCGAAGCGCACTACCGCGGGCTCCTGCGGTGTGACGCTGAAGCCCTGCGTGGGCGGCGAGAACAGGGCCCAGGTGCCGAACGGCGATACCAGTTGCGCCTCGCCGTATGCCTCGGAGGCCAGCTGGGTGGTGATGCTGAGCAGTATCTCGTCCCGGCCGCCCGGCGTCAGCCGCAGTTCCGGGGTGAGCACGGCCAGTCCCATCTCGGCCGCGGCGGCGATGAAGTCGGCCTGCATCACCTCCAGGGCCTCCTCGGGCGGCAGCGTCGGGTCGGGCCAGCGGCGCTCGCCCACGGCGACCATGGCCGTGTCCTCGATGATGTGGCCATGCTCGTCACGGATCCGCGCCGCCGTGAAGTAACGTCCGGGACCGGTCCCCGGCGCGGTCCGCACGGTCAGGTCCCAGGCCGCGTACCCACCGGATGTGAGGTCATAGCGCAGGTCCGGCTCGGTGCTGACGGTGATCCCGTCTGGCCGGACGAGCTCGACCGTGCCCGAGGCCGGCTCGGGCCCGCAGGCCACGGTCAGCGTGAGCAGGCCGACCTCACCCGGCTCGGCCAGGGCGACCCGGGCGGGGGAGAAGTGGACGGCCACCGGGAGGTTCCCGGCCGGCGCCGGGCCCTTCCCGTGCAACCAGTAGCGCGCGTAGACCGGCTGGACCGGTTCGACGGCGGCCGGGCCGCCGCCTCCGGCGGCCCGCCAGCCTGTCCGCAGGGCCAAGGTGACCGTGCCAAAGGCCGGCATGTCGACAATAACCGCGCCGTCTACCACGGGCAGGGTCGCACCGTCGGCCTCCTCGAGCAGGTCGGTCAGCCATGCCGCCGACACGGGCTGGGCCAGGCGGACCCGCGCTGCGGTGGGCTGCCCGCTGGTTTCCCGCAGCCGGACCGTGACCTCGGCCTCGCCGCTTTCCCCGGCGCCGAGCGCCGTGGCCTCCGGCGCGCGGCCCGCCGGGCTCCGCTCCGAAGCGAGCGGATTGCCGCGCGGTTTCACGGTGCTGAGCGTGACGTTGGCCGGCTCCACCGACAGCAGATCGGCCCCGTCGGGCGCAGCAAGCCCGTCACTCGTCACCGTGATCAGGTCGTGGTTGTAGTCCTCGGCGCTGGCGCAGAAGCCCGCCGTGCGCCAGTCGCCCGGGCCCGAGGCCAGCGCGTACTCGAACGTGTGACTCCAGTGCTGCCAGGCGAAACTGCTCCCGTCCGGCGCCGTGCGCGGATCCCCGTCGATCCAGATCCTGGACGGCCACCCGCTGCACGAGCGCATCAGCGACATGTGCAGCGTCCCGTCGGGAGTGACCACCCCGCCCGGCGTACCGCGGTTCAGCAGGGCCACCGACCGGTCCGCCAGCGGCGCCTCCTGTGCGGTCCGGACGGTGTCGCCGGGGGCTGCGAGCCCTTCAACCAGGGCGTCGGCCAGGTCCTCGGCCAGGGCGGTGACCGCCGCGGCCAGTTCGGCAGGGCCGCGGCCCGCCACGATCAGCACCGGCAGGTCCAACATCCCGCGGACGTCGGCGCTGGGCGCGAAGGCCTCGGCGCGGCTGCGCGCCGCGGGCACCCACACGCGCGCCGACCCGTCAGCCAGCGCGGATCCCGGCCCGGCGTTCGACAGGACCTCGGCGGTGAACGCGTTCACGTCCGGCCCGCCGACCGCAATCCTGATGTCGGGCAGGTTGGAGTCCGCGTCGAGCCCGCCGTACCTCGATCCGCTGGCCTGGCTGCAGGTCGCGGTCACCCCGGCCGCGGCCAGCGCCACCATGAGCTCGCGGATCACCGCCCGCAGCCCGCCGTCCGGGCTATCGGGGCAGATCACCTCGGCCACCCCGATGGCCTGGACCGGTCCGCCGGAGCCGCCGGTCCGGACCCGTGCCGTCGAGCCGAGTCCGAACCACTGATAAGCCGGGTTGTCCAGGGTGTACCAGTGGTCCGCCGAATCCACGTCCACCGCCCCGAACGACCGGCCGATCACCGCCGTCGCCGTCTGGTACACCGGCAGCCCGCCGGGTACGTCGGCCGGGAAGCGGACTCGCAGCAGCCGGTCCTTCTCGCGGTACCCGTCGACGTGGGTGCGGAACTCGACCCGCTCCGCGTCCTGCCACAGCACCGTCTCCTGGGTGACCTCGAGCCCGTCCAGCGTGAACGAGGCGACCAACCGGGATCCGGCCGGGCACCGCTCGGTTCGGACCGTGGCCGGGACCGATGACGAACCCGTCCCCGGTCCCTTGGGCGACAGGTGCCACGGGCCCTCCCCGTGCTTGGGATGCTGCGCGTACTCGTCCTGGATGACCAGCTCGTTGCCGGGCCCGGCTAGCACGCCCGCCCCGGTGCGCTTGTCGGTGACGCTGACCGTGCCGCCTCGCGTCGGATCCGCGGTGACCAGGTACCGGTCGTTCTCGATGGCGCCGGGCCCCGCGCTGACCTGCTGCCACTGCGCCGCGGATTCCTGGTCCTGCGCGGGGGTGACCTGATAGGCGCGGTAGCCGAGGGCGGGCACGTCGCGGGCCGCGAAGGTGAGCGTTACCTCGGCCAGCGACCCGTCCCCACGCCGCCGGACGCCCTCGGCCAGGGCCGGCACGGGATGCCCGGCGTCGTCGCGGAGCTCGATCCAGCGGCTGCCGTCGTGAGGCACCGCCACGGTGACAGTGGCCATCTGCTCCCGCGGCCGGGCCAGCCCGTTGAACACCCAGACCGCAAGCCCCGCCCGCGCCGTTCCCCCGGACCCCGAAACGCCGGATCCCGACAGATAGGCCACGGCATCCCGGCGCGCGCCGGAGCCCAGCTCCCACGCCTCCCGCCAGCCGCCGAGCAGGTCCAGGTACACCTGGTCGGACTCGACCCCGGTGATGCCGTCGTGGTGGGCCCCGTAGGCCAGCAGCCGCCATGCCTTGTCCAGCGCCGCGTGCGGGAACGGCGCTCCGGCCAGCCAGGCCAGGGTGCCGAGCCGCTCGGCCTCGCTGACCGCGCTCTCGATGGCGCGCTGGGCCTGCTTGGTGTCGATGTAGGAGACGTCCTTGCCGGTGTACACCGGGTTCATGTCCCGGGTCTGCGGCGTGATCCAGGCGCCCGCAGAGCCCCCGGAACCGGCTTCCGCGCGGACGGCGGCGAAGAACTCGCGCGGCACGGCCGTGGTGAACCTGGGCCAGACGTACCGCTGGTTCCAGTCCCGGTGGATGTCGGTCACCCACCGGGCCGGGATGACGTGGTCCGCGCCGACCGGCAGCAGGACGTTCCGGGTGGTCGCGACCTGCGCCAGCGCCCGGAACTGACCGTAGGCCTCGGCCTCGGCGGCCTGCAGGTCTGGGAGCGTGTGCAGCTTCCAGCCCGCGCCGTAGTGGTGCGCCATGTAGGCCGTGAGCAGCCCGCGGCCATCGGGTGAGATCCACTCGAACTCGGTGCTGAACTGCATCCGCCTGTCGCCGCCCGCAGCGCCGCTCGGCCCCCACTGGTGGAACGGACCGCGCGCCCACGCCGACGAGGTCAGCCCGGCCGCCGCCATCAGGCCCGGGTACCCCGGGTCGTGCCCGAACACGTCGAGCATCCACGCCGACCGCGGATCGCCGCCGAACACGTCCCGCTGAAACCCGATCCCGTATACCGCGTTGCGGATGATGGCTTCGGGGCTGATCAGGTTGGTGCTCGGCTCGTTGTAGTTGCCGCCGACGACCTCCACCCGGCCCTCGGCCAGCAGCGCGCGCAGGTCGTGCCGGTCCTGTGGGAAGGCGTCGAAGTATGGCTTCAGGTAGTCGATCTCGGCCAGCACGAACTTGTAGTCGTCATCCTTCCTGGCCTTGTCCAGGTGTGCGCTGACCAGCTCGAACGCGGCCCTGACGTCGGGCATCTCGCCGTTCTCGTCAGGCAGGCTGAGCCGGGCCTCGGCGAACTGCCCCTGGGTGTTCCACCACACCGGGTCATAGTGAAAGTGACTGACCATCCACATCGTCCAGCCCGGCTCGGCCACCGTGATGTCCGCCTCGGCCTGGGTCCGCCCCGACCCGGTCTCGACCGTCACCGTGACCCGGCGCGTGCTACCGGGCTGATAGGGCGCCGCGATCTCAACCGGGATTTCAAAGGCCTTCCGTTCGCCCAGGTTCAAACCCGTGATTCCGAACGGCCCCGGATCTCTCACTCCGGGCCCCTGCACGTATACCGTGGCCGCCGCGTCTGGGGCGCTAGCTGGCCCGTCGTTCTCCAGCGTCACCCGCACGACCTGCAGCGGGCGCTGCGCGGTCCCTACGAACAGGTCTGTCGATTCCACCTCGGCGATCCGCATATTTTCATCGTGGCATATGCGCTGGCCATCTGATCACACTGCGCGCAGCCGCCGGGTGAACGATCCCGTGGCGGCGGCCGGGTCGTCGGCGTCAGTGATGGCCCGGACGACGACCACGCGGGTAGCCCCGGCGGCCAGCACCTCGTCGAGCCGGGCCAGGCTGATGCCGCCGATCGCGAACCAGGGACGGGCCGGCGCCTGCCGCGCCACGTGGTTCAGCAGGCCCGGGCCGGTCGCCGGGCGTCCCGGCTTGGTGGGCGTGGTCCACACCGGCCCGGCGCAGAAGTAGTCGACGCCGGGCTCGGCGGCGGCAGCGTCCGCCTGGGCCGGGCTATGGCTGCTCCGCCCGATCACCGGCCCCGGACCCAGGATGGCCCGCGCGACCGGCACCGGCAGGTCGTCCTGGCCCAGATGAAGCACGTCGGCGCCCGCCGCGAGCGCCACGTCGGCCCGGTCGTTCACCGCCAGCAGGCGGCCGTGCCGGCGGCACGCGTCGGCGAACACCTCGAGCAGCCCGAGCTCCTCCTGGGCCTCTAGGCCCTTCTCGCGCAGCTGGATGATGTCCACACCGGCGCCGAGCACGGCGTCCAGGAAAGGGACTAGGTCACCGCGTGACCGCCGGGCGTCGGTGCACAGGTAGAGCCGCGCGTCAGCCAGCTGGGTCCGCGCATCGTTTGCCATCGCGCCATCCAATCACGTCGCTCAGGGTGAGATAAGCTAGGGAATCAACCACGGGAGCCCGCCAGGGCTGAGAGGGAGGCAGTGCATCCACGGGGGACGCCCCCCTGGTACCCCGCCGCACGCCTTCGACCGTCGAACCTGATCCGGGTAATGCCGGCGAAGGGAGTGGTCTTGGCCGAGATCGCAGACGTCGTCGTCGCGGGTGGCGGCGTCATCGGAACCGCGATCGCCTGGCGCGCAGCCGCCGCCGGGCTCGATGTCGTGCTGGTCGATCCCGAGCAGGGCCACGCCGCGTCACTGGTCGCCGCGGGCATGCTCGCCCCGGTGTCGGAAGCCCTGTTCGGCGAGGACGCGCTGCTCCGGCTCAACCTGCTCGCCGTCCGGCGCATCGGGTCCTTCGCGGCCGAGCTCGAAGAGGCCACCGGGCGTCAGGTCGGGCTGCGCCGCGAAGGGACGCTCGCCGTCGCCTATGATCCCGGCGACTACGCCGCACTGATCCGGCTGACCGCCTTCCGCCGGTCGGCCGGCCTGGACGCGGAAGAACTGGACAGCCGGGCCTGCCGCAAGCTGGAGCCCTTCCTGACCCCGGACGTGCACGGCGGCGTGCTGTTCCCGGGCGACTGGTCGGTGGACAACCGCCGGTACGTGGCGGCCCTGGGCGACGCGGCGCGTTCGGTGAAGGTCCGCTGCGTGCGGGACCGCGTGCTAGAGGTGCGGATCCGCGACGGGCAGGTCCGCGGGGTCCGCCTGGCCGACGGCGGCGACATCGGCGCGGCCCACGTCGTGGTGGCCGCCGGGTGCTGGTCCGGCGCGGTGGACGGGCTGCCAGACGCGCTGCGGACCGTCGTCCGGCCGGTCAAGGGCCAGCTGCTGCGGCTGCGCCATCCGGCCGGGATGCCGCCCGTGATCAGCCACACGATCCGGGCCATCGTCCGCGGCACGGATGTCTACCTGGTGCCGCGGGCCGACGGCGAGCTGATCGTGGGCGCTACCCAGGAAGAGCGCGGGCCAGACCAGACCGTGACCGCGGGCGCCATGCACGACCTGCTGCACGACGCGATGAGCGTGCTCCCGGTGACCAGCGAGCTGATCCTGGCTGAGACCTGCGCGGGCCTGCGGCCGGGCACGCCGGACAACGGCCCGGTCGTCGGGCGGTGCGGCCCGGACGGGCTGCTGCTGGCCACCGGGCACTACCGCAACGGCATCTTGATGTCACCGGTGACCGCGGATGCGGCCGTGGCTCTGCTGGCTGGCCAGGCCCCCGCCCCGGAATGGGAGCCGTTCACGCCCCAGCGGTTCGCCGGAGAGGAACGGTCAACATGAGCATCCAGGTGAAACTCAACGGCGAGCCGCGCGACCTGCCCGACGGCGCGACCCTAGCCGACGCGGTCGCCGAGGTGACCAAGCTGGCCAGCGGCGTCGCGGCCGCCGTCAACGGCAAAGTCGTCCCGCGTGGTTCCTGGGCCGCCGCGTCGCTGGGTGAAGGTGACCAGGTCGAGGTGGTCACGGCCGTGCAAGGAGGGTGAAATGACAGACACCGATGTGCTGAGCCAAGCGGCTAAGTGGACCCCGGCCGACCCGTGGGTGCTGGCCGGCCGGGAGCTGGCCTCACGGCTGATCCTGGGTACCGGGGGAGTGCAGAGCCTGGACGTGCTGCGCCGGGTGCTCGACGCCTCCGGCACCGCGCTGACTACTGTGGCCATGCGCCGCGTCGCGTCCGCGGGGAACGGAGCCGGCACGCTGCTTGGCACCCTGCGGGAGGCCGGAGTGAGCATCCTGCCGAACACGGCCGGCTGTCACACCGCCAGCGAGGCGATGCTCACCGCCCGCCTCGGGCGCGAGGCGCTTGGCACCGACTGGGTCAAGCTGGAGGTCGTGGCCGACGATCACACCCTGCTGCCCGACTCGGTGGAACTGCTCGACGCAGCCCGGATACTCGTCGCCGACGGATTCGTGGTGCTCCCGTACACCAACGACGATCCCATCCTGGCCCGCCAGCTCGAACGGGCCGGGTGCGCGGCGATCATGCCGCTCGGCGCCCCTATCGGGTCCGGTCTCGGCGTGCGGAATCCGCACAACATCGCGATGATCGTGGAGCAGGCCGGCGTCCCGGTCATCCTGGACGCCGGGATCGGGACGGCCAGTGACGCGGCCTTCGCCATGGAACTGGGCTGCGACGCGGTCCTGGTCGCCTCGGCCATCACCCGGGCCGCCGAGCCCGAGCGCATGGCCACCGCGATGCGACTGGCGGTGGCGGCCGGGTACGCCGCCCGGACCGCCGGGCGCATCCCCCGCCGGTGGCACGCCCGCGCGTCCAGCCCCGTCGATGGACGCCCGGAGCTTCCCGAGTGAACGGTGTTGACCCCGTGCCGCGGGTGCTGACCATCGCCTCGTCCGACTCGGGCGGCGGCGCCGGCATCCAGGCGGACCTCAAGGCGTTCGCCCGCTGCGGCGCGCACGGCATGTCGGCCATCGTCGCGCTGACCGCGCAGAACACCGTGGGCGTCACCGCCATCCACGAGCTTCCGCCTGCCTTCGTGCGCGCGCAGATCGACGCCGTCCTCGATGACATCGGGGCGGACGCGGCCAAGACCGGCATGCTGTTCTCCAAGCCGCTGATCCAGGCCGTAGCCGACGCGCTGGCGCCGCGGGACCTGCCGCTGGTCGTCGATCCGGTCATGGTGGCCAGTTCGGGGAGCAGGCTGCTGATGCCCGACGCCGTCGGAACCCTGATCGCGCGGCTCTTCCCGCTGGCTTCCGTGGTGACCCCCAATCTCCTCGAGGCTCAGGCGCTCACGGAGATCGCGACAGAGGACCGCGCGAAGCTCGCCGAGGCCCTGGTTGCCATGGGCGCGCGAGCAGCCCTCGTCACCGGCGGACACGGTACCGAGCCCGTCGACCATCTCTTCGACGGCTCACGGCACCTGGCCATCCCGGTCACCCGCTACCCGGTCGCCGCGACCCACGGCGCCGGGTGCACCCACTCCGCGGTGCTGGCGGCTGGCCTAGCGGCCGGGCTCTCCATGGTCGACGCGGCGCAACAGGCCGCTGCTCTAGCCGGTGACGCGGTGGCCCACGGCCTGTCCGAGCTAGGCGGCGGCGAGGGTCCCGTGCACGTCCTGCACCGTTAATCCCAGCCTTCGCCGACCGGCCGTGCTGCTTATTCGGCTGGCGCCGTTCGGCCCGGTAGCCCGGCCCCTTGGTCCACTCCGGCCGCCTCGTCGGCGGGCCCTTACCCAACGTCTCGGAAGAAGTGTTCCGAGCGACTTGTCAAAACAACCCTTTCGAGGGTAGTCTTTCGAAACATGGCTTCCGAACAACATCCGATAGCCGGATTGACCGAGACGCAGGCGGCGGACGAGCGCCGTGACCAGGACGAGACACGGCCTGCGGCACCGAGCGGCGAGCCGGACGAGGCTCGCAGGCTCAACCTGACCGATTCCAAGGCCATCCGGGCGCTGGCCCACCCGGTACGGTGGGCGCTGCTCGAGGCCCTGGGCCAGGCTGGCACCCTGACCGCGACCCAGGCCAGCGAGATGCTGGGCGAGTCCCCGGCCAACTGCGCCTTTCACCTGCGGACCCTGGCGAAGTACGGGTTCGTGGAGGAGGCCGGCGGCGGCCGGGGCCGGGAACGCCCGTGGCGTCAGACGTATGACGGTATGAGCTGGCGAACGCGCGTGGAAGATCCGCAGGCCTCGCAGGCCGCCGAGGCCCTGGATCGGGTGTGGCTAGACCGGTCGCTGAACCGGGCCCAGCACAGCCTCACGTCGATGGCGAAATGGCCGAAAGTCCTCGAGAACGCGCTGGGCGCGACGAATTCCAGGCTCTACGTGACCGCGGAGGAGGCTGCGGAGCTCTACACCGAGATCCATCAGGTGTTCCAGCGCCTCCTTGGGCCGCGTCACCGCTACGCCGATCGCCGCGACCCCAGCCTGCGACCAGCGGACGCCATGCCGGTCGAGTTCGTCTTGATGGCGTACCCGGTGCTGGACCTGCCCCCGCTACCAGCTGCCGACGAGGCCAGCGAAACGGGCGCAGACGACCCGGACTGACGTCGCCCGGATCCGGCGAGAATGTCAGACCCCTTCGGCATACTGGCCAAGTCGAAAAAGCGAGCGAGCCAGGCCGAGGGCACTTATCAGCTGGCCGCCCCGAACGTATAACTCCACAGACCCGGTGCCCCGGGGTCATAACCCGGAACCCAGCACCGATCGTTCCGAGACCCACTAGGGCTCGGAACTCGAGATATATCTTGACTGAGCTAATACTCGAGATATATCGTAACTAACAGACGCAGACACACACGAGGAGCCGTCATTATGAATCCGGAAACCGCGATGACCCTGG
>Ga0302235_10002435_pt1 | contig 13379 bp, 14 predicted proteins | sample II_Palsa_N3_3_FD_193577 | JGI IMG/M metagenome (GOLD analysis project Ga0302235, IMG submission 193577) | Peat permafrost microbial communities from Stordalen Mire near Abisko, Sweden - II_Palsa_N3_3 | ecosystem: Environmental > Terrestrial > Soil > Palsa > Peat permafrost | place: Sweden... | reverse complement strand
AGCGTTGGCGCGCCCGACCTGCCCGAGAGCATCGGCGCGAGCCAGCAGTACCTGAGCGACTTCAGCCGCATCGTCAACGAGGGCGGCAGCGTCGAGGACATCGTGAATGCCATGCTCAAACTGCACGGCGACCGGGACAACCCCCGCACCTTGTGGTACTCCGCCCGCACCGCCGTCGCCAAACGAGGTTAACTAGCTGGTCACCGGGAGCAAGCGGCCACGGGAGCGCCCGCCGCGCGCCCGTGGCCGGAGCTGCCGGAAGATCAAAAAGGCCGGTCCCAAGATTGGAACCGGCCTCTGGCCTGGGTGGAGCTGAGGGGATTTGAACCCCTGGCCCCCTCGATGCGAACGAGGTGCGCTACCGGACTGCGCTACAGCCCCGAGAACCTGAGACAGCGTAGCAAACCAGCGGCGTAGTCCGCGCATCGCGGCTCACGCCCGGGCGGGCGCCCGGTGACATCATGGGGCATGCGGCATCTCATCACAAACCGCCGAGGAGGTCCGCGATGACGACCGCCCCCGCACCCGGCTGCCCCGTCGACGAATCGTTCGACCCGCTCTCGCCCGAGTTCCTCGCCGACCCGTTCGCCGTCATGGCCCAGGCGCAAGCCCCGGTCTTCTTCGCCCCCTCGATCGGCTACTACGTCGTCACCCGGTACGAAGACATCGAGGAGGTGTTCAAGGACCCCGCCACCTACTCCGCGGCGGCCGCCCAGGCCCCGCTCGTGCCGCTGGCCCCCGAAGCCCAGCAGATCCTGCTCGCGGGAGGCCACAAGCCGCAGCCGTCCATGGCCAGCCTGGACGAGCCCGCGCACGCCCGGCTCCGCAAGCCCGCGGCCCGCGCGTTCAGCATGAAGCGGGTCACCGCGATGGTCCCCGCCATCGAGGCCGCCGCCGCCCAACTGCTCGACGCGGTAAGCAACGAGACGGAATTCGACCTGGTGGCCGCGCTGGCCTTCCCGCTGCCGGCCAACATTGTCTTCTCCCTGATGGGCGTGCCCGAGGACGACTACGCCCAGCTGAAGCAGTGGTGCGGGTACCGGGCCGCGCTGAGCTGGGGCCGCCCCGCCCCCGAGGACCAGGTCGAGATCGCGACCAGCATGGCCGCCTACCGCCGCTACATGCGCAGCCTGGTCGACCTCAAGGTCCGAACGCCCGGCGACGACCTGGCCAGTGACCTCATCGCCATCCACGACGAAGCCCCGGACCGGCTCACCCTGGACGAGATTGCCTCGATCCTGTTCTCACTGTCCTTCGCCGGCCACGAGACCACCACCGGGCTGATCAGCAACACCGTCCGCCGCCTGCTCGAGGACCCGAGCCGCTGGGACGAGATCGCCGCGGCGCCCGACCTGATCCCCAACGCGGTGGAGGAAACCCTGCGCTACGACCCGTCGGTGGCCGTCTGGCGGCGGGTCACCACGCGCCCGGTGACGCTGGCCGGGACCGACCTGCCCCAGGGCGCCCGGCTGTACCTGTGGCTGGCCTCCGCGGGCCGGGACGAAGCCGCGTTCGCCGAGCCCGACCGGTTCGACCTGCACCGTCGCGACGCCGAACGCCACCTGGCCTTCGGCAAGGGCCAGCACTTCTGCCTCGGCGCGAACTTCGGCCGCCTGGAAGCGCAGCTCGCCATCGCCGAGCTAGCCCGCCGCTACCCTCGCCTGCGGCTCGCGCCCGGCCAGCACTTCACCTTCCACCCCAACATCTCGTTCCGCGGCCCGCAGATCCTCAAGGTCCGCTCCCACTAGCCAGGTGAGCGCTCCGAAAAAAGGTTGTGCGGCGGGTCCGAGGTGGGCGATGTGCCTGGCTGGTCCGCTGTGGTTCCGCGAGCCTACCGCCGGCAGGTATCTGCCTCTGTCGCGCTTTCGTGGCGGGTGCGGCAGGCTCTGGTTACCTGGTTGGTGGGCCGTTGTACCTGCTCTTGAGCCCGTAACGCGACTGCCGGGGCCTGCGAGTCGGGTGTGCCAGTTCGTGCTGCGGGTAACTGCCGCTCCGAGGCCCGCCGTCCCCTCGCTCCCGTCCGGCTGTCCCCGCACTCCGGCCATCCCTCCTCGCCAGCCCCAGGCGCCCCGTCAACGTGGAGCATCCGGCTTCCGGGGTGATTTCGGGCCGGCTGGGGCGCACCGGATACGCCGCGGAATCCGGGTCCGCCGCACCAGGCGAGCCTGCACGCGACCACCGTGGTACCAGCGAGCCCCTCCTGGCTCAGCTGTCTCGCCCTGGGGCCGTTTAGCCGGGAGGGTTCGGGCTTATGGGATGCCCGGGGGGTCTATGGTGCACAAACCGCTCCCGCAAGCCCAAACCCTCCCGGATCTTGACGCCGGGCGGACGGAGCGGCCGCTGTCAGCGGCATCGTGGCCTCAAGGATCAGCCGACGGCTAACCCTTGAGGCCGCTTCCGGACCTGGCATGCGGCACCGGGGTTGCCTGAAATCTCCGCTTAGGCCAGGTCATCCGCGTTAATGGAGCCGTGAGCTAGCTGATGAGGGAGTGCCGGCGGGGCTAGTGCGGGCCGGGGACCAGGGGACCACGGGATGCCGGGCCCGCAGGCCCTGCCGCACAACACGCTGGCGCCAGAAGGTAATGGACACCACGGCCCCTGCAGTCGCGTTACGGGCTCTCTTGCAGGTACGGTGGCCATCCACCATGTTCGGCTGGCCGCGCCCGAGTGCCGTCCGCGCGGACGAATAAGGTGATCGACGATGAAACGGGCACCGTATCGCGATGCGCCGCAGACTCACGTGATTTCGGAGCGCCCACAGGTACCGGTCAGTCTCCCACGGCGCGCAGCTTGGCGTCGGCGTACTGGTCGTAGATCGGCTCCTGGGCCGACTCCTGCGGCGGCAGGAAGGCGATGATCTTCGCCGGGGGAGCCGCCGGAGCCATCGGAGCCGCCGGAGCCACCGGAGCCACCCGAGCAGCCGCAACAGGAGCCACGTGAGCCACTGCCTCCACCCGAACCGACCGCCGCTCGACGTCGGCCTTGGCCGCCTCTCGCAGCAGCAGCAGGTAGCCGAGCAGCATGACCGACGGCGGCACGATCACCCACCACGCCGCCATCCGCGTCTCCGCCAGCACCCCCGACGCGACGGTCAGCGCCAGGAGCATCATCAGCAGCCGCCGCCGCGCGGCCAGCACCCGCCGGTGCCCCGGGTCGGAAACCACCGGCTCAAAGTCCTCATCCCGCCCAGACCGCCGCTCCGGAGCCGCCTCCTCGTGCTGCCGCCAAGACACAGCCCGCCGAGACGCAGCCCGCCGAGACGCAGACCACCGAGGCACGGACCCCGGCGCGGGTCCCCGCGTCGACTCGCCCCCCAGATCCACCGAAGCCTCGTCGGAAGCCGAAGCGGAAACAGAAGCCGCAGCCAAAGCCTCAGCCTCGGCAGCAGCCTCAGCCTCCGCCTCAGCGGCGGCCTCGGCACGAGCAGCCGCGGTCGCCGAGGAGTCCCGCCGTAGCCAGCGGGGGATGAGCACGCCCGCCCAGATGACGACGATCGCGACGTACAGGATCGCGCTGCTCAACAATCCTCCCCTCGCCGAGCTAATCGCCGAGCTGATCGCGGACGCCGATCCCGGGCGCCGATCCCGGGCGCCGATCGCGGGCACACTGCTCCCGTCCAGCCTGCTTACGTAACGCAAAGTAATAGCTGATCCGGGTAGAGACGAGCACCGAACCCGGTGTGTCGCAATAAACGCCGAAGACGACCGGGAGGCTCAGGTCGTCCCGGACCGCGACGCGAGCAGGATGCTGCGCCACCGGGGCAGCAGTCCCTGCGGCACTTCCTCGGCCGTTATCGCGTAACACACGTGGTCCCGCCAGGCCCCGTTGATGTGCAACTGGCGGACCCGGACGCCTTCCTCGCGGAACCCCAGCTTCTCCACCACCCGGCGCGACGCGTGGTTCTCCGGCCGGATCGAGGCCTCGAGCCGGTGCAGGCCGATCACGCTGAAGCAGTGGTCCACGGCCAGGGCCAGCGCGGTGGGGGTGATGCCGCGTCCCGCGTACGCCTCGTCGACCCAGTACCCGACCTGCCCCGACCGCGCCGAACCCCACGTGATCGACCCGACTGTCAGCTGGCCCACGAACTCCCCGCCGTACGTCACCACCCACGGAATGGCCTGTCCCTGCCGCGCTTCCCGCCGCATGGCCCGGACCATCGCCACGTACGGCCCCAGGCTGGACCGGTAGAGCGGGGTTTCCGGGTTGGTCGGTTCCCAGGGCCGCAGCCACGGCGCATTACGCACCCGGATCTCGCGCCAGGCGCGGGCGTCGCTCACCCGGACCGGGCGCAGCCCGACCGGCTCACCGAGCAGATGAGGCTCGGACAGGCTTACCGGCCAGCCACGCATGCGTCCCACGAAACCATCATTCCCTGGCCAGGTGGCTGGCGTCACGGGGGTAGGCCTAAGTTCGTGCGCGCGTGGTCGCCGCCGTGGATCTGCGAGACCGCGTGCGCCAGCACGGGCCCCAGCACGGCCATCCCGTCCCGCACCCCGCCGGTGGACCCAGGCAGGTTCACGACCAGCGTCCGGCCAGCCGTCCCGGCCACGCCCCGGGACAAGATCGCGGCGGGCACCCCGGCCGCGGCCCCGGCCGCGCGCAGCGCCTCGGCGATGCCGGGAATCTCCCGCTCCAGCACCCGCCTGGTCATCTCGGGCGTCAGATCAAGGGGCGTCAGCCCGGTCCCGCCGGTGGTCACCACCACGTCGTACCCCTGAGCCACCGCGTCCCGCAACGCACCTTCGACCGCGGCGCCGTCCGGCACCACGAGCGGCCCGTCCACGGCACACCCGGCCGCCCGCAGCAGTTCGGCCAGCACCGGCCCCGACCGGTCCTCGTACACCCCGGCCGCCGCCCGGTTCGAGACGGTGACCGCCAGCGCCCGCATCCCGCCAGGACCGCCGGGCCCGCTCACCTGTGCCATGGCCCGGTCTTCCCGCCTTCCTTCCACTCCACCCGCACGTCGGTGATCACCGCGGCCGGGTCGATGGCCTTGACCATGTCGATCAGCGCCAGGCCCGCCACCGCGACCGCGGTCAGCGCCTCCATCTCCACCCCGGTCCGGTCCGCAGTCCGGGTCACCGCAGAAAGATCAACGCCGGAGTCGGTCACGATCACCTCGACGCTGACCCCGTGCAGCCCGATCGGGTGGCACAGCGGGATCAGGTCCGGCGTCCGCTTGGCCCCGGCGATCCCCGCGATGCGCGCCACGGCCAGCGCGTCGCCCTTGGGTACCTGCCCGGTCCGCAGCGCCGCGACCGCCTCGGCCGACAGCAGCACCCGCCCGGACGCGCACGCCGCCCGAGCCGTCACGTCCTTGCCGGACACGTCCACCATGCGCGCGTGGCCCGCGGCATCCACATGGGTCAGCGACCCCGGAGGCGCTATTTCGCTCACAAATTCACACTACATTTCTTCCGAACGGCCGTGGTGCCTGCGCCCTCAAGGCAGCACGAGCACGTCGGCCGTCTCGCCCGCGGCCATTTGCACCACCCACTCGGGCACGATGATCAGCGCGTTGGCCTTACCCAGCGTCGCCACCTGGTGCGACCCCTGGCCGGTCAGCGGGGTGATCTTCGCGGTCCCGCCATCCAGCACGCCGCGCAGGTAGGAGCGCCGGCCCGGCGGCGAGCGCAGCGGTCCGGTCACCTCGGCCCTGAGCGTCTGCAGGCCCAGCCCGTCGTAGTCCTGCAGCGCGCCGAGGGCCGGCCGGATGAAGATCTGGAACGACACGTACGCGCTGACCGGGTTGCCGGGCAGGGTGAAGATCGGGACCCGGTCGTGCTCGTCCGGCCGGATCTGGGCCTCCCGTACCTCCCCGCGGTCCGCGAGCCGGCTGAGCAGGCCGCCGCGGGCCTTGCCCTCCGGCGCCGCGGAGTCAGGCAGCGCCAGGGTCCCGAACCCCTGTGGCATCCCCGGCTGCATCGCCACCTTGCGGAACTCGATGGTGCCGAGCGCCCGCAGGGCCGCCTTGACCACGTCGTACTCGCCGCCCATGCTGACCCCGCCGGTGGTGACGATGAGGTCGGCCCGGCCCAGCTGGTCCTCGATCGCGCGCAGCACCTGCTCCGGGTGGTCGGGCACGATGGCCTGCCGGTAGGCCAGGCAGCCGGCCTCCCGGGCCGCCGCGACGATCATGAAGCTGTTGGAGTCCCAGATCCGCCCGGGAATGATCGGGGTGCCGGGTTCGGCGAGCTCGCTGCCGGTGGACAGCACCACCACCCGCGGCCGCGGCCGGACCAGGACCGTGCCGCGCCCGGCCGCCGCGATGACCCCGATGTGCATCGGGCGGAGCCTGGTGCCCTTGGTCACCAGCACCTCGCCGGCCTTGGCGTCCCCGCCGGCCAGCCGCACCGAGTGCCCGAAGTCCGCCGGGGCCCGGATGGTGACCCGCGACTGCCCCCCGTCGGTCCACTCCACCGGCACCACGGCTTCGGTCCCGTGCGGCAGCATCGCGCCGGTCATGATCCGGATGCTGGTCCCCGGCTGCAGGGCGTACGCCCCGGTGTCGCCCGCCGCGACCTCAGCCACCACCGGCAGCGTGACCGGGTTCTCCCGCGACGCGCCCGCGACGTCCGCGACCCTGACCGCGTAGCCGTCCATCGCCGAGTTGTCGAACGACGGCAGCGGGCCGGCCGCCGCCACGTCCTCGGCGAGCACCAGGCCGTACGCGTCGTTGATGCCGAGCTCGGTGGGCACCAGCGGCCGGATCGTGGCCAGGATGCCGGCCAGGTGTTCCTCGACCGAGGTCAGCGACTCACCCTCGACCACCTCGGTGTGGCTGCCGGTCACTGTACCCCCCGCTCGCTCATTTGAGACTGTCCAGGTACTTCCGTAGCCAGGGCACGATCTCCTCGGCCAGGTCGGACCGCTCGCAGGCGAACTGGACCAGCGTGCGCAGGTAGTCCAGCTTGTTGCCGGTGTCGTAGCGGCGGCCGTGGAACAGCACGCCGTGCACCCGGCCGCCCTCGGCCGGGCTCATCGTGGTCAGGGCCAGCAGCGCGTCGGTGAGCTGGATCTCCCCGCCCCGGCCGGGCGGGGTGCGGCGGAGCACCTCGAAGATCGCCGGGTCGCAGACGTACCGCCCGATCAGGATCCAGTTACTCGGCGCCGAGCCCGGCACCGGCTTCTCGACCAGGTCGGTGACCGTGACCACGTCCGCCTCGGCGGTCGGCGAGATGGCCGCGCAGCCGTACTGCGAGACCTGCTCCGGGTCGACCTCCATCAGCGCCACCACGCTGCCGCCGTAGCGCTTGCGCACCTCGATCATCCTGGTCAGCAGCTTGTCGCGGCTGTCGATGAGGTCGTCGCCGAGCAGCACCGCGAACGGCTCGTCGCCGACGTGCCGGTCGGCGCACAGCACGGCGTGGCCGAGCCCCTTGGGGTCGCCCTGCCGCACGTAGTGCACGGTGGCCAGCTCGCTGGACTCGCGGACCTGGGCCAGCCGCTCGTACTCTTCCTTGGCGGCCAGCGCCTCCTCGAGCTCGTAGGCCCGGTCGAAGTGATCCTCGATGGAGCGCTTGCTGCGCCCGGTGACGAGCAGCACGTCGTCCAGGCCGGCCGCCACCGCCTCCTCGACGACGTACTGGATGGCCGGCTTGTCAACCACCGGCAGCATTTCCTTGGGCGTCGCCTTGGTCGCAGGCAAGAACCTGGTGCCCAGGCCAGCCGCGGGAATCACGGCCTTGGTCACGTCAGCCATGTCATGAACACTAGCGAACCCGCGAGACGACCCTAGCCAGGGTATGGTCGGGGCGTGCCCGGGGTTCAGCAGGATAAGGCCCTCCTGCGGGCGCGGCTGCTCGCTGCCCGGGCCGCCCTCAGTAGCGATGACCGCCGCGAAGCGGGGCGGCTGATCCGGGACGAGCTGCTGTCCCTGCCCCAGCTGCAGATGGCCGGGACCGTGGCCGCCTATTACTCGGTGGGCGCCGAGCCCGACACCCGCGGGCTGGTCTACGCGCTGTGGAAGCGCGGCACCTACGTGCTGCTGCCGCTGCTCCTCCCGGACGGCGACCTGGACTGGGCCTCCTACGAGGGCCCGGACTCGCTCGTGCCCGGGCCGCGCGGGCTGGCCGAACCGGGCGAGCCGCGGCGCGGGCCCGAAGCGGTGGCCCGCGCCGACGTGGTGCTGGCCCCCGCGCTGGCGGTGGACCACGCCGGGAACCGGCTGGGCCGCGGCGGCGGCAGCTACGATCGCGCCCTGGCCCGGGTTACCCCGCTGATCCCGGTGATCGCCCTCCTCTACGACGCCGAACTCCTCGGCCATGTCCCGGCCGAGTCGCATGACACGCCGGTCCGCGCGGCGGTCCGCCCCGGGCCGGGGATCACCTGGCTGCCCGCGGGGTAGCCGGGCGCGGAATCTAGGGCGTTCCTGCGTGGTTGGATATGCTTAGCAGTCGAATACCGCGAGTGCTAACCTGAACCACCCCCAAAGCTGTGCCTGCGCGGACTGGGATGGTCTGCGTGAAGGAGGGTCCGTGCCCACTTATCAGTACACCTGCACCGACTGTGGCGAGCCGGTTGAGGCTGTGCAGAAGTTCACCGACGAGCCGCTGAGCGTGTGCGCCGCCTGTGGCGGCCGTCTCCGCAAGGTGTTCTCGCCGGTCGGCATCGTGTTCAAGGGATCGGGCTTCTACCGCACGGACAGCCGGAACGGCTCGGTTCCCCCCGCGGACGCCAAGAAGGACAAGCAGGACAAGCAGTCCAGCGAGTCCAAGCCCGCCTCGGACAGCAACGGCTCGGCGGACAAGACCGCCGCCAAGAAGTCCGAGACCGTGAGCACCGGGGCCAAGTCGTCCTCCAGCGAGAAGGTCGCCTGACCGGCATGGCCGGCCTGGCGGACATCGCCGTCATCGGCGGCTCCGGCTTCTACGAGTTCCTGGAGAACGCCGAGGAGGTCAAGACCGACACCCCGTTCGGCCCGCCTAGCGACCCCATCGCGGTCGGCGAGGTGGCCGGCAAGCGGGTCGCGTTCTTGCCCCGGCACGGCCGTGACCACCGGTTCCCGCCGCACAAGATCCCGTACCGCGCCAACCTGTGGGCGCTGCGCTCGCTCGGCGTGCGGCGCATCCTGGCGCCCAGCGCGGTCGGCTCGCTGACTCCCTCCTACGGCCCCGGCACCCTGGTCATCCCCGACCAGCTGGTGGATCGCACCCGCACCCGCGAGCAGACCTACTTCGACGAGGGCGCCTGCCACGTGCCGTTCGCCGATCCGTATTGCCCGTCCCTGCGCCCGGCCGTGATCGCGACCGCCCGGGGGTACGGCTGGATTCCGGCCGGTTCCGGGACGCTGGTCGTCATCGAGGGGCCGAGGTTCTCCACCCGCGCCGAATCGCTGTGGTTCGCCGCCCAGGGCTGGACCCTGGTCGGGATGACCGGCCACCCCGAAGCCGTCCTGGCCCGCGAGCTCGCCCTGTGCTACGCGCCGCTGGCCCTGGTCACCGACACCGACGCCGGGGTGGAGGAAGGCGACGGCGTCACCCAAGCCGAGGTGTTCGAGGTCTTCGCGGCCAACATCAAGCGGCTGCGCGACCTGGTCGCCCGGATCATCGCCGCGCTCCCCGACGAGCGCGAAGAAGACCTGTGCGCGCACGCCGTGGACGGCCTCCCGCTCCCCTTTGAGCTTCCCTAACGAGGGTCCGCGTGAATGAGGCTGCAGGGTTGCCTCATCGACGCGGACCCTCTCACGTCCTCCACGACCGCGGCAGGGACGCTGGCCGTGTGGAGCAAGGAACTCTGCTACAGATCATGCCCAACCACTTACTAGGACCTGCCCTCCAAGAGGTTCAGTTCTGGCTAAGACTTTCCCGGCCCCACCCCAGCCACCCCAGACCGCCACCACCCAGCACCACATCGTCCTCCCCACCCCAAATTCTTCAAAAACATTTTTGACCGAACGCCCCGTGGCGCCCGCCCTCCGGTCTCCCCTCCGCTTCGCGCACCCAGCGCCCGCCGGACGGCTGCGCCCAAGGTGACCCGCCGGTAAGCTTGCCTCGGGCCCCGATAGCTCAGCGGATAGAGCGACTGCCTCCTAAGCAGTAGGTCCCGCGTTCGAGTCGCGGTCGGGGCGCAGATAGTGCTGGTAGGACTCAATACTCGAAACTATGACTGTTCTATTGAGGTACTGCTCGCAGGCAGTCACTCGAAGGTGATGTGCCGCACTGCGTAGCCGCGAACGGCATGCGGCGACCAGGCAGAATTGCGTAAGGGACGCGGGCCACCGAGGTGTTCCGCCACCGGGGAGCCAAACGGGGAGCCAACGGCATCCGCCGTAGCCGATGAGTCGTGGCTGCTTTCCTTTGACCGGACGGCTCGGTCGGCCAGAGGACATGCCGTAGGAATGCGGCCCAAAGCCCTCCCGCTCGACGCGGGGTTCATGGTCGCAGAACGTAATATGCGATCTGCGACTGGTGCAATTTATCCGCGCCGAACGATGCCGAATATTCGCCCATCTGCCGCTATGCCAGCACCCGTGAGCGCAAGGCGCATATCAACCATTCGGGCGTGGGCTTCGGACCTCACCCAGCGCTCTGAGCGGCACTCTGGCTGGGCGAGCCAGTCGCGTTAGCAGCGGCCGGGGACAACGCGCTCACGGTGTGAGTATCCAGTCATGCAGACCGCGGTTGTCAGCACCGACCGGGAGTTCCGGGAGCGCGGGACCGTGATCGCGCTGATGTACTGGGCGCCTAAGATCGGGCCAAGCCGCGGCAGCGGAGCACGCGCATGCCTGGCGGGCGACACCGCGCCGGTCAGGTGAAGAGGAGCGCGGCGGCGGCCAGCATCACCGCGGCCGTGGCCGCGTGCACGCCATAGGCGGTGGCCTTCGGGCCGTTGTGCCGCAGCACGGTGATGGCGTCGCCGAAGGGGATGATGCTGGCCGCCAGCATGAACCAGCCCAGTAGGTGGGGTACCCCATTGGCGAGCAGGATGAAGGCGATGACCCCGGACGCGATGTCCCGTACGCCTTTGACGGAAAGGTAGGCATTGGTGGTTGTGCCAGCTGTCCCGATGGCCAGCCCGAAGCCGGCGGCGGCCGCGCAGGGGGCAAGGAGAAACCGTGCGCCTATGAAGATGATGCCCAGGCCTGTCAATCCAGTCAGCCCGTAACCTATGCCGGTGAGAAACATGGCCTTCCTCTCTTCGCGCTGCAGAGGCAGCACGGCTGGTGGTTCGTAAGGGAATTTGCCCGGGCTTTCGCGCGCCGGATCGTCGCCAGGATGTGATCGGGGTCCTTGGTCCAGGTCAACGGGCGGCGGCATACGGGTCCTCGGGCGCTGGGACGGCGCTTAGTGTGTTCGTAGTCGTCCTGGCTGCGGATCGTCCCCGCGCCGTGCGGACCATGAGGACGGCCGGGCTGGCGTAGAGGTCGCTGCCGTCCGGCGCGGGGATCCGGCGGTGGACCGGGCTGCCGTCCTGGTGTCCTGCGGAGGGCCGCTGACCGGGATATCCTCGACCTCCATCTGCGTCCCGTGCTCAAGGTGGCGTCGGAGGAAGGCCTCGATCCCGCTCCGGCCCTGGTAGGCAGGGAAGGCGTCCCGCCCAAGCCGGGGATCATGATGCTGCCGCGACAGCGTCCTGGTGCCGGAAATGTCAGCTCGGCGTAGCGGACGAACATTGCCAGCGCCGGCTCGTAGCTGCCCTCGGCGAGCGAACGGATGCTGCCGCGGCGTACCAGCATCCGGACAGAGGTTCTGCTCATCTTTCCTCCTTGCTCCTGTCAATTCGCGGATGCCGCATCTGGGAGTCGTGCGCAGCGGCGCTGGAGGGTTGCGAACAAGCTCGCGGGAGCCTCCTTGATGGTGCGCCGTTGGCGAGGCCTGGCTGGCCTCTACGAACCCGGCCGATCGCCGCCGCGGGTTGGCCGCCAGGCCGGGCCGTCGTCGAAGAAGGTGCCGTAGGGGGCCTGAACCTCGAGCAGGCTCCGGGGCGGCTGCTGGCCTGTGGTGATCCTGGCTGGGTGGCGGAAATGCTCGAATCTCTCAATACCGGGGTGATCACGATCAGCAGATCGGCGTCTGATCCCCGGGCGGCGGCGAATGCGTGGGGCAGTCCGGGCGGCACGGCGGCGAGGTCCCCTTTCGCCAGCGACGAGGAGGCGATCACCGGCGAGCAGCTGAACTGCGCCGCTCAGCATGTAGAACAGCTCAGCCGGCGAGGCGTGGTGGCGGGGATTGGCGCCATCGGCGCCGCCGGGAAGGGTCACCCGCTCGCGCTTAGCCTTCGGCCGGTGGACGAGCTATCGGCCAGGAGCCGGACCGTTTGCGATGGGAACCCGACGAGCTCAGCGTCTGTGGCGCGCACCAGCACCGCAGCGCCACCGCTGGAATCGATGTGACTCATGGAACTGCTGCCTCCGTGTTGCTGGTGAGCTGCGCGCGAGTCATCCGGGCCGGCGTCGGCTGCGGCTGTCTTGCTGGCAGTCATCTGGTTCTCGTCCAGTAGTGACGTTCTGATCGCCTTGTCAGCGCGCCGGCTCGTCGCCGGCGTCGCGCGTGACTAGGGAGGGCAGCGCGTCCGGGACTACGGCGGCAGTCCACGGATCTGAAGCCGGCTTGAAGGGCGGCGCCGGCGAAGGACAGCCAGCGGCCCGACCCGTACCGGGGCGGGCGGGGCTGATGGCGCCGGCGTCGCGGCTGCGCAGGGCTATTCCGGTAGCAGAGACGAATATCAGCAGCAGGACCCCGGACACGTACACCGCTGAGGCAAGGCCCGGGGTGAGAAGCAGGTAGCCCAGCCCGGACGTCACCACGGCTGCGGCCAGCAGGGCCCCCAGGGGCGCCAGCCAGCGAGGCAGGATGGGTGAGCGCCGGGCCAGCTGGGAGATGGCCAGAGCCATCGCGGCCAGCAGGAACATCTTCGCCCCGTCCATCCGCGTGATCGCGTGGTATATGGCCCCGGCAGTGGCGGTCCGCCGGTTCGGCACCAGTCCGCTGATCAGCCATGTGCCCAGGGCCAGCTGTGCCCAGGAGACCGCTGCTGCAGCGATCCCAAAGGCGGCGGCGGCCAGTCCGGCCCGGGGCTGCCCGCAGCGGCGGGCGGCACGCGCCGCCGCGGTCATCACGGCAACCAGGGCGATCGCGGCGACGCCCTCGGCGAGGGCGAACATGGCCAAGGCCGGCCCGCTGCGCCCGGCAAACGCGGCCACCACCTGGCTGCCGGACGCGGCCACGCTCGGGTTCGGCGCCCCCACCGACAGGCTGATGATCCAGGCAGCGGCATAGCCGATACCCGCCAGCGCGGACAGGCTGACGGCCATCCGGCGGCCGGGACGGTCTGCCTGAGCAGATGTGATCTGAGCGGTCATCGTGTTCCTCTTGTGCGTCCAGTAGGGATCGGTGGTTGATCGAGTGAGTGGTTGATGACCACTCCGGGGAACTGCG
>Ga0302235_10002434_pt1 | contig 13383 bp, 9 predicted proteins | sample II_Palsa_N3_3_FD_193577 | JGI IMG/M metagenome (GOLD analysis project Ga0302235, IMG submission 193577) | Peat permafrost microbial communities from Stordalen Mire near Abisko, Sweden - II_Palsa_N3_3 | ecosystem: Environmental > Terrestrial > Soil > Palsa > Peat permafrost | place: Sweden... | reverse complement strand
AACGATCCGGGCCCAGTTCTTGCCCTGGCTGTTCGCCCGCGCCATCCACAGCCACAGGGCGATCCCGACGATGCCGGAGAGCAGGGCCAGCGCGATGATGAACGTGTTCAGCTGGTTGACCTGGGCCGCGGTGAGGCTCGGTCTCGCCTTCCTGATCTCGGACTTGGTGCCGCCGATGCTGACCAGGGAGACGATCAGGCTGACGGTGCTGACGGCGGCGCCCGCGTACATGAGCTTGACCGCGTTCACGACTGTCGTGGGCGCAGCACGCCGCTCCGGCTCCACGGTATGGCCGCCGGACGGGTAAGGCTGGTACATGATGACCTCGGCTAGGTGACGACGGGCTCAGTCCCGCGATGCTCTAATCGAGCTTAGTGGCTCGCCTCGTGACGGGCGATTCCCGCCGCGCGTTCGGCGATACTGAAGGACGATGACCGACGAGACCTCGACGAGCCCCGCGCCCGCGTCGGCCGGCGCCGCGGATCTGGCGTCGCCCGGCGCCGTGTCCGCAGCGGACGCTCTGCCCCCGGCGCCCCCGGCCGCGCTCGCCCCGCCGCCCGCCCGCCTGCAGCGATGGGAGATCGTCGCCGTCCTGGGCGTCTCGCTCGGCGCGAGCGGCCTGTACGCGCTGGTCGATTTCATCGGCTCGCTGACCGCGAAGCAGTCGCTCGGCAAGCAGACGGCCACGCTGAACGGCAGCCTGGCCCCCGGCCGCCCCCTGCTCGACCTGTTCCTTCAACTGCTCAACATCACCCTGTCGCTGGCCCCGGTGCTGCTCGTCTTCTATCTGCTGGCCCGCGCCGGCGAGCGTCCGTCGTCGATCGGCGTTGACGTCAGGCAGCCAGGCCGGGACCTCGCGCGCGGAGCGGCGCTCGCCGCGGTGATCGGCGGCAGCGGCCTGGGCCTGTATTTGATCGCCTACCACATCGGCGTCGAGCTGAACGTCGTGGCCGAGAGCCTGCCCGACATCTGGTGGCGGATCCCGGTGCTGCTGCTCTCCGCGTTCCAGAACGCCGCCCTGGAAGAGGTCGTCGTCCTGGGCTACCTGATTTCCAGGCTGGAACGGCTCGGCGTCCGGCCGTCCCGGGCGATCGCCATCAGCGCGGTGATCAGGGGTTCCTATCACCTGTACCAGGGCGCGGGCGGGTTCATCGGCAACGCCGTCATGGGCGTCATCTTCGGCATCTTGTACCGCCGGTGGGGCCGGGTGACCCCGATGATCATCGCGCACTTCCTGATCGACGCGGTGGCCTTCGTCGGCTACGCCCTGCTGGCCGGCCACGTCTCCTGGCTGCCCGCCCCATGATCGGGCCGGCCTCATGAACGTGCTCGCCCGGGTCTGGGACCTTGTGGCGGCCAGCCAGCCCCTGCCGCCGGCCTGGGTGGTGGGCCTGACCGGCCTGATCGCCCTGATCGTCGTGCTGAACACGGGGTCGTGGCGGCTGTCGGGCAAGGTGATCACGATCGCGCACGAGGGCGGCCACGCGCTGGTGTCCGTGCTGTCCGGGCGGAAGCTGGACGGGATACGGCTGCACCCGGACAGCTCGGGAGTCACCTACTCACGCGGCCGGCGGACCGGTCCCGGCCTGGTGCTCACCGCCGCGGCAGGTTACGTCATGCCCTCGCTGCTGGGGGCGGGCGCGGCCGCCCTGCTGGCGGAGCGGCACCTGACCGCGATGCTGTGGCTGGCCCTGGTGCTGCTGGCCGCGACGTTCCTGGCCGTCCGCAACGTATTCGGCGCGGTCGCGGTGCTGGCCACGGCCGTCGCCGTGTTCGCCGTCAGCTATTACGCCCCGCCCGCCGTGCAAGCGGGATTCGCCTACCTGGCCGCGTGGTTCCTGCTGTTCGGCGGGGTGCGGCCGGTAGTCGAGCTGGCGCGGGGCGAAATCCGGGGTCGACGGGGGGCGGGTGGCTCGCGGGGCTCGCGGGGCTCGCGGGGCTCGCGGGCCTGGGTCCAGGCCTCCGACGCCGACCAGCTGGCCCGGATGACCGGCGTTCCCGCGGGCCTGTGGGTGGCGTTGTTCGCGCTCGTGGCCCTAGCCGCCCTGGCCGTCGGCGCCAGCCTGCTCATCCCGTCCGGCTGGCATCCCTGAATCCCGGCTGGCATGCCTGAAATCCGTTGACTGTATACCGCCGACACCGTTATCATCTGCCGATAGTTAGGTTCTGATTAGTCGAGAAGGGTCACCCTAAGAAGGGGCACATGGCCAGGGCTTCGGCGGTAAAAATGCCTCCGGAGGCGAGTGCCGCACATGGTTGCGAAGGGGCCCGTCGGGTCCTCGCTCTGATGCTGGCGTTCTCCGCCGAAAGGAACACCCTCACAGCGCGCGACCTGGCTGCGGCCACCGGCATCGCGCTGCCCAGCGTCTATCGGTACATTACGCTGCTGCGCGAGACCGGTCTGCTGGCCGGGGACGAACGCGGCAGCTACCGGCTCTCGGCCCGGCTGGTCGGCCTGGCCAGAGCGGCGGAGGCCGCGGAATCCATCATCGAGTTCGCCGATCCGGTGATGCGCGACCTGGCGGCGGAAACCGGGGAGACCGTCATCTTGGTCCGGCTGATCGGCCGGGCGGCGGTGTGCGTGCACCGGGTGCAATCGGTGCAGCGGCTCCGGATCGCATTCGAACCGGGGGCGACGCTTCCGATCGAGCGGGGGGCCAGCGGCAAGCTGCTGCTCTCCGGCCTGACGCCGCAGGCCCGCAAGGAAATCCTGGCGCCGCTGGCGCAGCGCGATCCAGACGCCGCCGCGGTGCTCGAGGCGCGGGTCGTGCGGGCCGGGCAGCAGGGCTACGCCACCAGCGAGGAGGAGATCCACCAGGGGGTGTGGGCGGCCTCGGCCGCGGTCGTGCAGGGCAAGCGAACCCTGGCCGCTCTGACCGTGCCCTCGCCGCTGGTCCGCGCTCCGGCCGAGGAGCGCAGACACCTGCTGGACCAGGTCCGGGCCGCGGCTGGCCGCCTCAACGCCGAGCTCCGCGCCGTACGCCGGTAGCTCCGCCGCGCAGGGCCGCCGGCGGCACCGTTATTCTTCGCCCATGCCGGACTTCCGTGATGCGTTCCCGGGTAGCCGCATCGGCGCTGGCCAGGCGTCGCTCGCCGGATTGCAGGCCGAGATGGCCTCCGGTGCGCTCACCTCGGCTGCACTGACCGGTTTCTACCTCCAGCGCATCGACCACCTGAACCCCGCGCTGCACGCGGTCATCACGGTGAACCTGGACGCCCCAGCCGAGGCCGCGGCCAGCGACGCGGCGCGCGCCGCGGACGGCCCGCGTGGCCCGCTCGAGGGCATTCCCGTCCTGGTCAAGGACAACATCGGCGTCGCGGGCATGCCGACGACGGCGGGATCGCCCGCGTTGCTCGGGGCCGAGCCGGACGACGCGTTTGTCGTCTCCAGGCTCCGCGCCGCCGGAGCGGTGATCATCGGCAAGGCGAACCTGTCCGAGTGGGCGAACTTCCGCTCGACCCACTCGACCAGCGGCTGGTCGACCCTGGGCGGGCAGACCGCGAACCCGTACGCGCTTGACCGCAACCCGTCCGGCTCGAGCTCGGGTTCGGCGGCGGCGGTGGCGGCGGGACTGGCGCCTCTCGCGATCGGCACCGAGACCGACGGCTCCATCGTGTCCCCGGCCAGTGCCTGCGGGGTCGTCGGCATCAAGCCCACCAACGGCCTGGTCAGCCGGCGCGGCATCGTGCCGATCTCGCCGGTCCAGGACACCGCCGGGCCGATGGCGGTGTGCGTCGCGGACGCGGCGGCGCTGCTGTCCGTGCTGGCCGCGGCCGACCCGGCCGATCCCGTCCGCGCCGGTGAAAATGATCTGGCCGAACGGGCCCGGGTGACTCATTCCGGTACCTCTTACACGACCGCGCTGGACGACGCCGCCCTCGACGGGGCCAGGCTCGGAATCTGGCGTGACGTCTCGTCCCCGGCTGGGCCGGCGACCGCGGCCCTGCTGGAGGAGGCCGTGGCCAGGCTGCGCTCGCTCGGGGCCATCGTGACCGATCCGGTGACGCTGCCCGACGCGGGCAAGATCTCCGAGCCCGAGTTCGCCGCGCTGCGCCACGAGTTCAAGTACGGGATCAACGCCTACCTGGCCTACCTGGCCGACTTCAGTACCGGCGGGGGAGTGCCGGGCACCCTGGCCGAGCTGATCGACTTCAACAAGCGGAACGCGGACCTGGTGCTTTCCCGGTTCGGTCAGGAGCTGTTCGAGCAGGCCGAAGCGACCAGCGGAGACCTGACCGACAGCGGTTACCTGTCGGCGCGGCGTGAGGCCACCCGGCTGGCCCGCACCGCCATCGGCACGCCGCTAGCGCAGCACGGGCTTGAGGCCATCGTGGCCCTGACCGCCAACCCGGCCGGCCTCACCGACTACGTGCTCGGCGATCACCACGTATTCGGCGCCTCGGGGCCGGCCGCGGTCGCCGGATGCCCGTCCCTCACGGTGCCCTGCGGTTACGTATCGGGCCTGCCCGTCGGCCTTTCGTTCTTCGGCCCGCGCTGGACCGAGCCGCGGCTGATCGCCCTCGCCTACGCCTACGAGCAGGCCACCGCCGTCCGCCACCCCCCCGCCCTAGCCGCCAGCATCCCCTAACCCCGCCCTCATCCCCACCCCCGGCCTCATCCCCACCCCCCCGCCAGCATCCCCACCCCTCGCCGCAACCGCACCGATGTCACATCGAGGCGGTTCCAACCGCACCAATGTGACTTTGGTGCGGTTAAAAGTTGGCCTCGCGGTCTTCCCTCGTGCCACTCTGGCCCCTCGCTCATCCCGTGAACTGGCGCGCAGGCGTGGGTCGCCGGGACCGGACGGCGCGATAACCTGACAAACATGGAGTCATGGCGTCGTGCGGATGTCCCGGTGCTTCCGGGGAGCGGTCCGGCGCCCCGGCTGCACGACACAGCCACCGGGGAGCTGGTCCTCGCCTCGGCGGGTCCGGTGGCCACGCTGTATGCCTGCGGCATTACCCCCTATGACGCGACGCATATCGGGCACGCCGCCACCTACACCGCCTGGGATCTGCTCGTGCGCGCCTGGCTGGACGCAGCCCCAGAAGCCCCAGAAGCCCCAGAAGCCCCAGAGCCCCAGTCGTCCCCCTCCCGCTTCACGGTTATCTACGTGCAGAACGTCACCGACGTCGACGATCCGCTGCTCGAGCGGGCCACCCGGGACGGCGAAGACTGGCGTGAGCTGGCTCGCCGCGAAACGCAGCGGTACCGCGAGGACATGGAGGCACTGCGCGTGCTGCCGCCCACCCGCCTGATCGGGGCGGTTGAGGCGCTGCCGATCATCGAGCGGTTCACCGCTCAGATGGCGGACCGGGGTGCCTTGTACGGCGTCGATGAGGATGTCTACTTCGCGAAGTCGGCGGACCCGCGGTTCGGTCTGCTGTCCGGACCCGGCACGGCCTGCGCATTCGACCCGGCGGAGATGGCCGAGCTCGCCGCGCAGCGCGGCGGTGACCCGAACCGGCCGGGGAAGAAGGATCCGCTGGATTGCCTGGTCTGGCGGGCGGAACGGCCCGGCGAGCCGTCCTGGGACTCGCCCTTCGGCCGCGGCAGGCCCGGCTGGCACGTCGAGTGCGCCGCGATCGCCACCGAGTACCTAGGCCCGGTCTTCGACGTCCAGGCGGGCGGAGTTGACCTGGTGTTCCCGCATCACGAAATGAGCGCTTCACACGCCCGGGTCGCGCTGGCTCCTGCCGAGCACGCGTTCGCGCGGGTATACGTCCACGCCGGGCTGGTCAGCTATCAGGGCGAGAAGATGTCCAAGTCGCTGGGGAACCTGGTGTTCGTGAGCAGGCTCCTGGCCGATGGCGTGGACCCCATGGCGATACGGATGTCGCTGCTGGCGCACCACTACCGCTCCGACTGGGAGTGGACCGACGCCGTCCTCGGCAATGGGCAGGCCCGGCTGGCCCGCTGGCGCGCTGCGCTGGCCCGCGCCGAGGCAGCTGTTCCCTACCCGGCCGCGGACTCCGCACCGGGGCCGATGGCTTCGGAGGCCGAGTTCGGCGGTCGCAAGGCCGAGTTCGGCGTGCCCGGCTCGGGTCCGCCCAGCGATGCCGTCGGCGTCCTGGCCGGAGTGCGGGCACGCCTTCGCGACGACCTCGACGCTCCCGGTGCGCTCTCCATCGTCGATCGCTGGGCTGACTCGCTGCTGGCCAAGGCACCCACGAGGATCACCCCCCAAGACGCCTCCGGGGCCCGGCTCGTCAAGGAGACCGTCGACGCCCGGCTCGGCATCACCCTGTAGCCCGCTTCGCCTGCCAGCGGCAACGACATTTCGCGCTGAACGCTCCACCCCGCCTGTGGATAACGTGATTCATCCACAGGCGTTTTTGACACTTCGCGTAAGCCTTCCCGAAGTCACAGGCTGACGGCATGACACAAACTTGCACTGCGGGTGACGAAACCCCGCAAAACTCCCAATTCCGGGCCGACTCGCCCGCGGCGCTCCTCGCCGTCGTCCCGCAGCTACTCGGTTTCGTGCCCGAGACCAGCCTCGTGGTGATCGGGATCGAGCCCCCTGGCCGCGTCAAGGTCACGCTTCGATATGACCTGCCTGATCCGCCTGGTGCAGGCGTGGCCGCGGACGTCGCCGCCCACGCCGTCGGCGTCATCAGCGCGCAGGAGATAACCACGATGGTGACGGTCGGCTACGGTCCCGAGACGCTGGTCGACATGGTGGCGACCGCGTTGCAGGCCGCAGCGCGCGAAGCCGGCATTGAACTGGGGGAGTTTCTCCGGGTCGATGACGGCCGCTACTGGTCATACACGTGCGACGACGATGTGTGCTGCCCGGCCGCGGGCGTGCCCTTCGACGCAAGCGCGCCGTCCGCCACGGGTGCCGGCACCGCGACCCAGGTCCTGCCGGACCGGGCCGCCGTGGCCGCCCGCGTTGCCCCGCTCGGCGGTATCACCGCGGAGTCCATGCGTCAGGCCACCCGCCGGGCGGAGCGGCACGTCACGCGGTTGCTTGCGAAGGCCCGCAAGTCCGGGCGCTTGGGCGCCGTGCGGCACCTGATCGCCTCTGAAGGGCTGGCCACGGTCAGCGCAATGATCACCACCTATCGGGCCGGCGGCCGCTACGGTGCGGACTACCAGCTCGCCAGGATGATGGTGGCCTTGCGTGACCTGCGGGTCCGGGATGATGCGTGGGCCCGGATGGATCCCGCGCACCGGGACGCGCACCGCCGGCTGTGGATCGATGTGACCCGTCGCGCGCAGCCCGGCTACGTGGCCGCGCCGGCGGCTCTGCTGGCCTTCGTAGCCTGGCAGTGCGGCGATGGCGCGCTGGCGAACGTCGCACTCGACCGGGCCCTGGCCGATGATCCGCGGTACTCGATGGCCCTGCTGCTCCGGCAGGTGATCACCGCGGGCGCTCCGCCGTCGCTGGCCAGGCTGCCGATGACGCCGGAGGAAGTGGCCGCCAGCTACGACGACGCCGAACGCAGCTACGATGGCGCCGTAGGCGAGGGCGGGGCCGACCATGACCACGAAATGGACTCCGGCGTCCACGACCCGGACTCAGATGACGAACTATGAGGTCAGGCGAAGGTGCGGATCGGCGATCTCGAGGAAGACCCGACGTTGCGAGATACACTGCCTGAGATGTTCGTCCAGCTCAGCATGTATCCTGCCCATTTGCCCGCCCCTGCCCGTTCCCGTCAGAGGCGACAGCCGGTTACCGGAAGGATGTCCGCATGACTGCCGACGCGCATGAGGCCGCGGTGGCCCGGTTGCGTGACGCCTATGCGGCCTGGCCGCCGGGGACACCCGTGCGGCTGGCCAAGCGCACGTCCAACCTGTTCAGGTTCCGCGACTCGGACGCCGCGGCCTCTCTGGGCGGCAAGGCCAAGGTCGCCATGGCCAAGGCCGCCACGGCGGGAGCCGGCGCCGGCTTGGACGTTTCCGCGTTCGGCCACGTGCTGAGCGTTGATCTGGTGGCCAGGACCGCGAGGGTCGGCGGCATGACCACCTACGAGGACCTGTGCGACGCGACGCTCAGGCACCAGCTGATGCCGCTGGTGGTGCCGCAGCTCAAGACGATCACCCTCGGCGGTGCCGTCACCGGGCTAGGCATCGAGTCCACCTCGCTGCGTAGCGGCATGCCGCACGAGTCGGTGACCGAGATGGAGATCCTGACCGGCGACGGCCGCGTGGTCCGGGCAACCGAGAACAATGAGTACGCCGACCTGTTCCGCGGGTTTCCGAACTCCTACGGGACCTTGGGCTACAGCCTCTCGCTCACGATCGAACTCGAGCCGGTGCAACCTTTCGTGCACCTTCGCCACTTCCCGTTCGGCACGGCGGAAGATTGCCTGAACGCGGTCGGCCAGATCGCCGCGGAGGGAAGCTATCGCGGCCACCGGGCGGATTTCGTCGACGGCACCGCGTTCGCGCCCGACGAGCTCTACCTCACGGTCGGGGCGTTCAGCGACGTCGCACCCTGGCGCAGCGATTACACCGGCCAGCAGATCTACTACGAATCGATCCGGCGCGACAAGGAGGATTTCCTCACCATCCGGGACTACCTGTGGCGCTGGGATACCGACTGGTTCTGGTGCTCGCGGCCCTTCGGCGTGCAGAAGCCGGTGATCAGACGGCTGTGGCCGCGGCGCTACCGGCGCAGCGACGTGTACCGCAAGCTGGTCGCCTTCGACCGGCGTCATGGGCTCAGCGACACCCTGAATGCCCGCCGACAACTTCCGCCCCGCGAGTTCGTGACCCAGGACGTGGAAATCCCGATCAAGCGCGGGGCCGAGTTCCTGCAATTTTTCGCCGCAAATGTGGGGATGAGCCCGGTATGGATGTGCCCGCTGCGACTTCGTGGTGAGCGTGTCTGGCCTCTGTATCCACTGCAGCCGGGTGAGGTGTACGTGAATTTCGGGTTCTGGGGAACCGTCGCGTTGCCGACGGGACTAAAGGGCCGGACCCAGGGTTACTACAACCGGCTTGTGGAAGACGAGGTCGCGAAGCTGGACGGGCACAAGTCGCTGTATTCGACGTCGTTCTACGCCGAGGACGAGTTCTACCAGCGCTACAACGGCGACGCCTACCGGGCGCTCAAGCGCGCCTACGACGGTGACGGGCGCCTGCTCGGCTTGTATGAGAAGTGCGTCACGGGACGCTGAGTTACCCCAAGAGCGGAAAGGAACGCTGAGGATGGCACTGGCGCAAGTCTTCGAGTCATTTGTGGGGCCCGATGCCCCGCTGGAGTTCGCGGCCTATGACGGCAGCCGGGCCGGCGCGCCCGGGTCTCCGGTGAAGGTCACGGTTCGTTCCCCGGTGGCCGTGGCCTACCTGGCCCAGGCGCCGAGCGAACTCGGCCTGGCCCGGGCCTACGTGGCTGGGCACCTGGACGTCGACGGCGACATGTACGAGGCCCTGGCCAGGATCACCAAGGCCCAGTCCATCAGCATAACGGTGGCCGAGAAGCTGCGCCTGCTGCAGTCCCTCGGCGGCCCTAAGCTGCTGCTGCACCGGATGCCGCCGCCGCCGCAGGAAGTCACGCAGAGCCGTCGTTGGCTGACCGGCCGACTGCACTCCAAGAGCCGCGACGCCAAGGCGATCTCGCACCACTACGACGTGTCCAATCAGTTCTACGAATGGGTGCTCGGGCCGACGATGGCCTACACGTGCGCCTGCTACCCGCGCGAGGACGCGACCCTGGAGGAAGCGCAGGCGTACAAGTTCGACCTGGTCGCGCGCAAGCTGGGCCTGCACGAAGGCATGCGCCTGCTCGACGTCGGGTGCGGCTGGGGCGGCATGGTCATGCACGCCGCGCGAGAGTACGGCGTCAAGGCGCTCGGAGTCACGCTATCCGCCCAGCAGGCCGCGTGGGCGCAGGCCGCGATCGAGCGGGAAGGGCTGTCCGGGCTCGCCGAGGTGCGGCACCTGGATTACCGTGACGTGCCGGAAACCGGCTTCGACGCGGTCAGCTCCATCGGGCTCACCGAGCACATAGGCAAGCAGAACCTCCCGGCCTACTTCTCGTTCCTGTACGGGAAGCTGAAGCCCGGCGGCCGGCTGCTCAACCACTGCATCACCCGGCCGGACAACATCGAGCCCCCCATCCGCAAAAGCGGGTTCATCAACCGGTACGTGTTCCCGGACGGCGAGCTCGAGGGGCCCGGCTACCTGATCTCGCTCATGCACGACGCCGGCTTCGAAGTGCGGCACGAGGAGAACCTGCGCGAGCACTACGCGAAGACCCTGGCCGCCTGGGGCGCCAACCTGGACGCGCACTGGAACGAGGCGGTCGCTGAGGTCGGCCAGGGCACCGCCAGGGTGTGGCGGCTGTATATGGCCGGCTCGCGGCTCGGATTCGACCGGAACCACATCGAGCTGCACCAGGTGCTTTGCGTGCGGCTGGCCGCGGACGGGACCTCCGGCATGGCGCTGCGGCCCGACTGGGAGGCCGCGCCGGTGCTGGCTAGTTAATCCATCCCGAACGGACCGTGCTTCTCCGTCCTGTATCATCGTTTTCCGCGTGCCCGCCGAGACCCTGCGGTGCCTGTGATCCGGCCGGTTCGCCCATCCGCATCCGCGGTATGGCGCGGCTGGCCAGGGTGTCAGCGCGCCCGGACGAGGCCAGGAACGGCAGCAGGTCGGTGATGGCCCCGGCGGCGAACAGAGCGGCGATCATCGTGGCCGCCATAGCCGGGTCCGACCCATACGCCCCGGTGAGGCCGGCCTGGGCGGGCGCCGGGACCGCGACGGCAGATATTCCACAGCATTCGGCGGCCGTGGCCGCCAGAGCCGTGTCGGGCCCGGCCGTCACGATCAGGTCGGCGTCCTGAGCCGCCCGCGTCATCGCCTGGGCGAAGAGCACGGGCAGGGTTACCTGCCTGGCGAGCGTATCGGCGATGTCGTCGGCGGCGGTGAGCGGGCGCCCGGTGATGGTGGAGATGAGCCTGCGTCGCGGCGGCGCCATCCGGGTGCCCGCCAGGACAGTGCGCAGCGGGGCGACGCACCTGGCCACGGCGCGGCAGTGCATGGCGCTGGTGCCGGCCAGGACCTCGACCGGGACGCCGAGCGGCCCGGCTCGCCGGGCTAGCTCGCGTATGCCGACGGTGGACCCCGCCAGCACGTGCACGCCAGGTGCCTCATAAGCAGCGATATGCAGGCGGTCCGCCGCGCAAAGCGCGCGGGTCACCTCGGCATCGGCGGTGACGCGGGCCATCGCGGCCGGCTCGCAGCCGCAGCCGCGCAGGACCTGCTCGCACTGGGCGACCAGGCGCGCCGCCTCGGTCGCAGGCAAGCTCCCCGCCCAGACCAGCCCGGCAAGCTCCCCGCCCAGACCGTAGCCCACCCCGGTGACCGGCTTGACGCCGAGCAGATCCAGGGTGCCGAGCGCCTCGAGCGAGACGGCGAGCCTGGCCGGCTGTGACGCCGCCGATTCGGCGCGTCCGGGGAAAAGCACGACGACCGCGCCAGCCGCTCCGGCTGATACGTACGTGCCCGGCTCCGTCGTGGCCGAGGTCGTTCCGCCCGTCCTGAGCAACCAGGCGGCGAACCGAGCCTGGTCAGCCAGCCGGGAGGGCGTGGCGGCGGCCAGCGCGACTCGCAGCGGCGCCGTCTGGCCCGCGGCGCCTTTCGCGCCGGCCGCCAGCTGCCGGGTGAGCTCACACAGTTCGGCGTCCGAGAGCGTGGCGGCGCTCACCGCGATATCGTCGAGCCGCTCCGCCACGGCGCCGGGATCCCCGCCGCACCACGCGAAGATGCTCGGCGGCTGTCCGGCTCTATAGCCCCAATCCCCCCGATTGTCCATTGCCCCCCCGCACCGCCCAATGGTTAGCTCTGTTCCTCAGTCATGAGTAAGTGCTGGCAGGGCACCCGTCAAGGGGAATGACGAGACGCGCTGATTTCGCGCGCGGATGGATTTCTGGGCCGTCATGGAGACCTTTGACCGCTATGCGCGGGCGGGATGAACTGTTGCCGGGGAGGGCACCCGATACCAGGCACCCGGCCGCGGGCAACTGGCACCCGCCCTCGGGCAGCGGACACCGGGGCGGGCATACGGCGGGTGCGCTATCCTGTGCGCATGCGTGCCGTCCGGCTGCTTCTCACCTAGCCGCGCCGACCTACCCGTCGTTGGCGCGGCTGCCCCTCGTCTCGAGGGGCGTTTTCATTGCAGGTGATCATCACCCGAAGGGTTGATGGGTTTTAGCGGTCCGGACCGATTTCAATGGTGAGGAAACGATGACAGCGGCCGAGAGCGCCGAGCTGGCGCAGCGCTATGACCCCCGTGATGTCCAGGAAAAATGGCAGGCACGCTGGGCGGAGCTAGACCCGTTCCGCGCCAGCGAGGATCCGGCCGATCCCCGGGAGCGCTTCTACCTGGTGGACATGTTCCCGTACCCGTCGGGCGACTTGCACATGGGCCACGCCGAGGCGTACGCCATCGGCGACGCCCTGGCTCGCTATCACTTCCTGCGGGGCCGCAATGTGCTGCACCCGATCGGCTGGGATGCCTTCGGCCTGCCTGCCGAGAACGCTGCGATCAGGAACAACACCCACCCGGCCGACTGGACGTACGCCAATATCGAAACGCAGGCCGCCTCGTTCCGGCGGTACGCGACCTCCTTTGACTGGAGCCGCAGGCTGCAGACCTGCGACCCGACCTTCTACCACTGGAACCAGTGGCTGTTCCTGCGTTTCTACGAGCGAAGGCTGGCGTACCGCCGGGACGGGTACGTGAACTGGTGCCCGGTGGACCAGACCGTGCTGGCCAACGAGCAGGTCATCGCGGGCAAGTGCGAACGCTGTGGCGCCGACGTGGTCCGTCGGATGCTGAACCAGTGGTACTTCAAGATCACCGAGTACGCTGACCGGCTGCTCGCGGACGCGGAACAGCTCGAGGGCTCCTGGCCCGACCGGGTCCTGTTGATGCAGCGGAACTGGATCGGCCGCTCCGAGGGCGCCGAGGTGCACTTCGCGGTGGAGGGGCGCGACGAGCCGGTGACGGTCTTCACCACCAGGCCCGACACGCTGTACGGTGCGACGTTCTTCGTGGTGGCGGCGGACTCGCCGCTCGCCGAGCAGCTGTGCGCGCCCGATCGCCTGTCCGAGCTGCGCGCCTACGTTGAGCAGGTCAGGAAGCTGACCGACATTGAACGCCAGTCCACCGACCGGGAAAAGACCGGAGTCTTCCTCGGCCGGCACGCCATCAACCCGGTGAACGGCGAGCGGATCCCGGTGTGGGCCGCGGATTACGTGCTGCCCGACTACGGCACCGGCGCCATCATGGCCGTGCCCGCGCATGATCAGCGGGACCTGGATTTCGCCCGCGCCTACGGGCTCGATGTCCGGCTGGTGGTCGACACCGGACAGCCGGACCCGGCGCAGACCGGGATCGCGACCGCGGGTGACGGGACGCTGGT
>Ga0302235_10002432_pt1 | contig 13399 bp, 9 predicted proteins | sample II_Palsa_N3_3_FD_193577 | JGI IMG/M metagenome (GOLD analysis project Ga0302235, IMG submission 193577) | Peat permafrost microbial communities from Stordalen Mire near Abisko, Sweden - II_Palsa_N3_3 | ecosystem: Environmental > Terrestrial > Soil > Palsa > Peat permafrost | place: Sweden... | reverse complement strand
CAGCGGGGCGCAGGATCGCCGGCGGCGCCGGCGCCACGGGCAGGACGCCGCGCTCGAACGGAATCGCCGCGTAGTCGATCGACGGCAGATGCCAGACAGCCGCAAGCTCGGTGGACGCGAATACACCCTTGTGAAAGGACGGCAGCGGATTGCCCTCCCCGCGTCGCACGCGGCGGGCATACAGACCAAATAGGCCGTGCCGCACGGCGGTGCCGCGCTCGACCAACCGGTTCTCCGCCTCTTCAGCGCGCAGCTCGGAGGCGATCTGCTCGCACTGATCGCGACTGGAGGCGATCACGCGCAACTCGACGAAGAACAGCGGGCGGTGCTGCACGTCCAGGCCACCGCGCAGCTCGATGTCCTCGACCAAGGACCGGTCGCGCATCACCACGTGATCGTGGCGCTCGCGCGACAGGCGATCCTCGCGGCGCTTGAACAGCCGCTTGGCGTGGCGCTCGAAGGATGCAGGCGTGGGCGTCATCGCGACCTGCACGAACGCCTCGCTGCCGCTCGCACCCAGCACCGTCATCAGCCGGTTCATCCGCGGTTCGCGCTCGTGCTCAAAGCGGTCGAGCACCTTTGCTCGCTTGATGAACTCGGCGTGCTTCTTCAGCCGCAAGACCGACGGGGCCAACCCAACCAACTGCCGCTCTGCCGTTAGCCGGCAGTTGGGATAGGCGGTCCGCAACGCCGCCTGCACCATCTCCTCGTATCCGGCCGGAGCGCTCACCGCCAGCCAGACCGTGCCGCGCGCGTGGTGAACCTCCAACGCGATTGAGGGTTGGCCTTGGAGCAGGCGCCGCCACCAGCGGCACAGCAGGCGCTTGTGCAGCGCCTCGAACATCCCCACGATCGCTTCCGCGCTGGCCTTGTCGGTGCGATAGGTCTGCACTCTCAGCCGGACATATTCCCGTCGGCTTCGTGCCCGCCAGCGCGCGATCGCAACGAGAGCGCCGAGTAGAAGAATCGCCGCAAGCAGGAACCTCGCCGGGAAGACCCCGCCCGGAGCCCAGTCCCAGACCGCGCGCAGCTCCGTGGAGAGGATGTTGGGCAGAGAGTCGAGCTCATTTTGCCCCACCCTCGCGGCTGCGGTCTCACGCAACGCCGGGGCCAACGCCGTTGACCCTGTGGATACCCGCGGCCCGGGGCTGTTCACAGCTGCTCGCCTGAGCGCGGCCTCAGATCCGGTGGACCGCGGTGTTGCGGCGCTCGACGCCGTGGGTCCTGAACCCCGCAGCGCAGCGCCAATCCCGCCGTCGAGCAGCCAGCCGGTCAGGGCAAGGGCCAGGAGGACGGCGAGCAGGCCCAGGGCTCGCCACAGCAGGAAGCGGAGCACCTCGTCTTCCTACTCCGACCGCGCGCGGCAAACGGGACAGTCCCTAGAGAGATCTCACGACATCCAACGGGACATAGTCGGAACCACGTATCAAAGCTCATGCTCGATGTAGACTCGCCACGATGACCTCAAAGCGGATCGAGCACCAGATTGACGATGCGCTCCTAGCAACAGCGATGGGCGCAGGATTCCTCTACGCGCGCCGACGGGTTCGGCGGCTGCTCTCTCGCGCCGCTGTCGCTGCGGCTACTGGCACCGCGACCGCCGCCCTGGGCGCGCTCGGGACGGCGGGCCTGGTGGCGGCTTGGCAGCGAAATCGCTCGCAGCGCTCCTAATACCGCTACGGGGATTCGAACCCCGGTTTCCGCCATGAGAGGGCGGCGTCCTAGTCCCCTGGACGATAGCGGCGCGTGAATCTACGGGGCCGAGGCTAGCAAAGCGAATGCGGATGAGAGGACTCGAACCTCCACCTGATTGCTCAGACACGGACCTGAACCGTGCGCGTCTACCAATTCCGCCACATCCGCGTGCCGCTGGTGGGAAGCGAAGATATCGCACCGGCCTTGGCCTGGGCCGCCGGCCGCTCACGAACTCGCCTGCGTGAGGTCGTAGACAGTCTGTCCCCCAACCTCCACAGACTTGAAGTTCGCCTTGACCCAGGTGGCGATCGCGCTGCTGCTCGACGCACCTGAGCCACCACCCGGGCCGGCGCCGCCACCGCTGCCGGAGACGATGTAGTAGTGGATCTCACTTTTGGCCACGTACGCCTTGAACTGCGCCAGTGTCAGGTTGCCGCCCTGGTTGTTGAAGCCGCCGATCGCCATCACCGGCTCGCCGCCGCTGCCGAGCTCGAGCGAGGCCGCGCTCTGCGATCCCGACACTGCCGCCACCCAGCGAAAACGACTCGCGTCCGTCTCGAGCGCTTTCATCAAGGCGCTGCTCACGGTGCTCTGTCCTCCTGCGCCGCCACCTCCGCCGGCCGATGGAGTACCACCGGCCGAGGGAAACCCTCCCGCGCTGGTCGATGAGCCACCGGACCGCTTCGCGCCTGAGGAACCGAACAGCTGGACGCCTCCGGCTTCCGTGCTGCCTGACGACGATCCCGAGGAGCCGCTAGGAGCGCCACCGCCCCCCTGAGCACCCGGCAGGCCAAGCCTATGGCCGCTCGCGCGTCCACCGGGCCCCGTTCCTCCGCCAGGCCCCATACCACCGCCCATGCTCGAGCTCCCCGGTCCCGCGGAGGGGATCGACCCGGTGTGCGCGGTCGTGATCGTCTGCGCGGAGTACGCGGCGGGCCCGGCAAGGCAGGCCACGAGGGCGAACACGGCCACGGCTACCGGGGCTCGACGCCAGAGCCGTCGCAGCGCCGGGGCGGCGAGTAGGCCGATCACCGCGAGAGCCGCGCTCACTACGATCAGCGGGCGCAGCCAGGCTTCCCAGTGCGGCGTGCGATCGAGCAGCACATAGGACCAGGCGGTCGTGATCGCCACCGCTATCGCCGCGGTGATCCTCGCGCCGGCCGTCTCACGCACCCGCCACAACACAGAGCCGGTGATCGCGATCAGGGCGGCGATCGCCGGGACGAGGGCGACCGTGTAGTAGGTGTGGATCACGCCTTGCCCAAAGCTGAAGATCGCCGCGGTGACGAGCAGCCAGCCACCCCACAGCAAGAGCGCCGCGCGGGTGCGGTCGGTGCGGGGCGCGCGGCGGGAGTGCCACAGGCCGACCACGAGCGCGAGCAGCGCTGCCGGCAGCAACCAGGACGCCTGTGCACCCATCAGTTCGTCGAATAACCGCAGCGGCCCGGTCGCGCCGCTGAAGCCCGTGCCGCCACCACCGCCGCCGCCACCGGGGCCGCTGGAGCCAAAGATTCGCCCGAGGCCGTTGTAGCCGAAGATCAAGTTGAAGATGTTGTTGTCGGGCGACCCATCGATCATCGGACGTGAGCTCGCCGGCCACAGCGCCACGATCGCCACCCACCAGCCGCAGCTGACGACGATCGCCAGCGCGCCGGCGAGCAGCTGCGCGAGACGCCGGCGCAACCCGGTGGGGGCGGCCACGAGGTATACCAGCCCGAACGCCGGCAGCACGAGGAACGCCTGCATCATCTTCGCCAGGAACGCCAGACCGATCATCGTCCCGGCGGCGATCACCCACTTGGTCCCTGCATGCTCGATCGCACGGGTCAGGCAGTAAGCGCTCGCCGCGAGCAGGCATACGAGCAGCGCGTCGGGGTTGTTGAAGCGGAACATCAGCGCCGCCACCGGCGTGATCGCGAGCAGCGCACCCGCCAAGAGGCCGGCGCCCGCGCCGAACCAGCGCTTGATCGCGGCGTACAGCAGCGCGACCGCCGCGACGCCCTCGAGCGCCTGCGGAATCAGCATGCTCCAGCTGCTGAAGCCGAAGATCCGCCCTGATATCTCCATCACCCACAGCGACGCCGGTGGCTTGTCCACCGTGATGAAGTTCGACGAGTCGATCGACCCGAAGAACATCGCCTTCCAGCTTTTCGTCCCCGCCTGTACGGCGGCCGCGTAGAAGCTGTTCGCGTAGCCCGACGCGCTCAGATCCCAGATGTAGGCGAGCGCCGTGCCGAGCAGCAGCGCGATCAGCGCCGGGCGCACCCAGCCTGGACTCGAGCGTCGCCACTTGCGTTCCTTGGCATCCTTTTGATGCTCCTGGATATCCGTGAGAACCGCAGATGGATCGCTGGGCGCCGCTGTCTCGCCGGCCGGCCGGTGGAGTAGGTATGTGGAGTTCATACCGCTCACCCTCGCCGCCCTCCATAAGACGAACGTGGCGTGAAAGTAGGAACATCCTAAGGACGATGGCCACCGGAGACGAGGAGCGACATGGATAGACCCGTGAAGCGGCGCTGGGAGATTTTGATCGGGCGCTACACCGCCAACCCGATGATGCGGGGGATGTTCAAGCTCGGGATCACGCCGCCCGGCATGGCGCTCGTGGAGACGATCGGCCGTCGCTCGGGTGCCGTGCGACACACGCCCGTCGCCTACACGCCCGGCGAGGACGACACGCTGTGGCTGATCGCCCAGCACGGTGAGCACGCCGGTTGGGTGCGCAACTTCCAGGCCAGCCCGCAGATACGTGTGCGCCTGGGTCGCCACTGGCGCACCGGCAGCGCGGAGCTGCTCCCCGACGACGACGTCAAGGCCCGGATTCGCACGTTCTCGGACAGCGCAGTCGGCCGGGCCATCACCGCCGCTACATTCCGCGCGCTCGAGAGCCAGCCCGTGACGGTGCGGATTCAGCTCGAGGGCTGAGTTCGATACGTGAGCTCGAAGCCTAGTTCGATACCTGAGTTGGACCTCTGAGCAGCATCCTCGAAACGATCTGGCAGGGCATCTCGAACGCTTTCCTGATGGCCTGGGCGGTGTGGTGGGCGCTCGTGCTCGGCTTTGCGATCTCCGCGATCGTGCAGGCCTGGGTCCCGCGCGAGCGGATCCAGCAGGCGTTGGGCGGCGGCGGCTTTCGCCCGATCGCGGTGGCGACCGCCCTCGGAGCGGCCTCCTCGTCCTGCTCCTACGCGGCGATCGCGATCGCCAAGTCGCTCTTCCAAAAGGGCGCCTCGGCCGCATCGGCGCTCGCCTTCCAGTTTGCCTCCACCAACCTCGTGGTCGAGCTCGGCGCCGTCATCTGGGTTCTGCTCGGCTGGCAGTTCACGCTCGCCGAGTTTGTCGGCGGCCTCGTTTTGATTGGAGTGATGAGCCTGCTCCTGCGCCTGTTCGTCTCCAAGCGTCTGGAAGTGCAGGCCCGCAGCCATGCCCAGCAGGCCGACAGCGGCCATCAGCACCACTCTGCCGGCGCGTCGCTCTCCCTCCGAGAGCGCCTCATCTCGGCCTCGGCCTGGTCGGACGTGGCGCACAACTTCCGCAACGACTGGTCGATGGTCTATCGAGAGATCCTGCTCGGGTTCTTCCTCGCCGGGTTCATCGGGCTGCTTCCCAACTCGTTCTTCTCCAGCCTGTTCCTCGCCGACGCCCCCGCGCCGGTGCGCCTGCTGGAGAACGTGATCGTCGGTCCGATCGTCGCGATCCTCAGCTTCGTCTGCTCGGTCGGCAACATCCCCCTCGCCGCCGTGCTGTGGTCGGGCGGGATCGGCTTTGGCGGGGTGATCGCATTCATCTTCGCCGACCTGCTCGTCCTGCCGATCGTGGCGATCTACCGCAAGTATTACGGCACTCGCTTCGCGCTGCGGATCGTCGCGCTGATGTTTGTCACGATCATCTTGGCGGCGCTCGCCGTCGACGGGCTCTTCAGCGCCGCCGGCCTGATTCCGCAGACGCGTCCCTCACGCGCGGACATCTTCGGCTCGGTCTCGCTCAACTACAAGTTCTTCACGAACATCCTCGGCCTCGTCGTCTTCGCCGCCCTGTTCGCGTTGACGATGCGCCACAACGAAACGCCCGCCGACTAAAAGCCGGCGGGCGTAGCGTTTCCTTAATCAGATCTTCCTGGCTTACAGTCCGCCGTCGCGGCGCTGACGGCGCTGCATCACCATGATCGAGCCGCCGGCGCAAACCAGCAGCAACCCACCGCCAACCGTCCAGGTGAGATTGAAGCCCGTGAACGGCAGTGTGCTCGCTTTCGCGGGTTCCGTCGCCGTCGTCGGCGTGCTGCTCGTAGTCGCGGGCGAGGTCGTGCTGGACGGGGTCTTCGTCGATTTTGAGGGCGACGTGCCGCTGTTGGGCTTCGGCTTCGCGGCTCCCGAATTGTTGTAGGTGCTCAGTGGTTCGGTCGCCGCAAGCGCCGGCGCCACGGACGCCAGGCTCAGTGCCAGGACGACCGGCAGGATCACAAGCCGGCGCCGTGCACGGGACGATCCGCTCCTCGTCGTTGCATTGGTTCGAGTCATGCCAACCTCCCGTTCGTGGTCTTGTGAGCTGCGGCCCATCGGGGCCTCTTGCGGTGATTTGCCCGCTAATTCTATTGGCAAAACGCCTTCCTTGCTCGTGATTCGCCGTTTCCTTACGGCCCCCTCCTATAGATCCGCCTACCTGAGGGATGCCGCTTGCCCATAAGGTTTATCACCAACCGCGGTCGTCAGACCCGCACACGCCCTTCCAGCGTCCCCTCGGCCAGCTCGCCACGGAGCACCTTCTTGTCGAACTTGCCGACGCTCGTCTTCGGAACCTCTTCGATGAATGCGAACTCGTCCGGCAGCCACCATTTGGCCACGCGTCCGCGCAGGTGCTCGACGAGCTCATCCGCGCTCGTCTGCGCCCCCTCGCGCAGCACCACGCAGCACAGCGGGCGCTCGGCCCAGCGCTCGTCGGGCTTGGCGATCACCGCCGCCTCGACCACATCGGGATGCGCCATCACCTCGTTCTCCAGCTCGACCGATGAGATCCACTCGCCGCCGGACTTGATCACGTCCTTCGACCGATCGGTGATCTGCACAGAGCCCTCCCTGCCCACGGCGGCGATGTCGCCGGTGCGCAACCAGCCGGCGTCGAACTTCTCGGGATCGTCCTCGTGGAAGTAGCGCGCGGCGATCCACGGCCCGCGCACCTCGATCTCGCCGGTGGACTCTCCGTCCCAAGCGACCTCCCCACCGTCATCGCCGATCAGCCGCAACTCAACCCATGGCAGCGGCTTGCCCTGCTTGGCGCGTCCGTCCCAGTAGGCGTCGTCGTGCTCGCCGGTCTCATCGGGGCGTGCGTAGGTGGCCACGGGGCTCGTCTCGGTCATGCCCCAAGCCTGGAAGATCCGCACGCCGTGGCGCTCCTCGAAATCCTTCATCAGCTGCTTCGGAACAGCTGAGCCGCCACAGGCGGCGTTTTGCAGCGAGGAGAGATCGACATCGGGGTGCTCGTCGGCGTAGTGCAGCATGTCGGCGAAGATCGTCGGCACGCAGCCCATCAACGTCGGGCGCTCGGCCTCGATCAGCTGCGCCAGCGGCTCAGCCTGCAGAAAGCGGTCGGGCAGGATCAGGTCGGCGCCCGCGAGCGCCGCGCCGTGCGGCAGGCCCCAGGCGTTGGCGTGGAACATCGGCACGACCGCCAGCACCCTGTCGACGTTCGACAGGCCGAGCGCGTCCTTCATCAACGTCGCCGTTGAATGCAGGCAAATCGAACGGTGCGAGTAGAGCACGCCCTTCGGGTTCCCTGTCGTCCCGCTCGTGTAACACAGCGCGGCCGCGCTTCGCTCGTCGATCTCCGGGTAGTCGAATGATCCGGACCCCGCCCGCCCCTCCGCCTCTGCCAGCAGCTCCTCGTAGTGCAGCACGTTCGGCAAGGTCGTCCGCGGGGAGCCTCCGGCCTGGGTGGCGTCTGCAGAATCCCCCATCAAAACGTAATGACGAACGCCCTTCAGGCTCGGCGCGAGCTTCTCCAGGATCGGCGTCAGCGTCTCATCGACGAAGATCACCCCGTCCTCGGCGTGGTTGACGATGTATATGAGCTGCTCCTCGAACAGCCTGACGTTGAGCGTGTGCAACACCGCCCCGACGCACGGAATCGCCATGTACAGCTCGAAGTGGCGCTGGTTGTTCCAGGCAAACGTCCCCACGCGGTCGCCCGGCTCGACACCGAGTGAGCCGAGCACGCGAGCGAGACGGTCGACGCGCTCTGCCACCTCGCCGAAGCTCGCGCGCTTCATCGTGCCCGGCGCGGTCAGCGTCACGACCTCGGCGTCGGGATGGGCGTCACGCATGCGGCGGCGTATGTGGTGCAGGTTCAGCGGGAAGTCGTCCTGCATCAGGCCCATCAGCGGCTCGGTCATGCTCTCCTCGCTCCTTCCTCGCGCTGCGCGCTCTCCCGGCGGGGCGCCAGCTCGTTGTAGATCCCACGTGTGCGCCGGGCGATGTCCTCCCAGTCAAAGCTCAGCACGTGCTCTGAGGCCTCAGCCACCAGCCGGTCGCGCAGCTCGCCGTCGACGAGCAATCGCTCGATCATCGTGCCCAGGTGCTCCGCGTCGCCGCCGTTGAAGCGCAACCCCACACGCTCGCCCTCCGGCACGACCTCGCGCAGACCTCCCGTGTCGGCAACGATGCAGGGACAGCCGGAGGCCATCGCCTCGAGCGCCACCAGACCGAACGGCTCATAGATCGAGGGCACCACGCACAGATCGGCGATCCGGTAGAGCGAGTGCAGCGCGTCATCGCCGATCCAGCCGAGGAAGGTTCCGTGCTCGTCCAGCCCCAACCGCTCCGCCTGGGCCTTCAGCTCGGCCTCGTGCGTGCCGCTGCCCGCCACCAGAAAGCGCACGTTGCCGACCCGCTCGATCACGCCCGGCAGGGCGTCGAGCGCAAGTTGGAAGCCCTTCTCGTAGACCAGCCGCCCAACCAGCAGCACGAGCTTCTCCTCGGGCTTGGCGAACTCTCTCCGCAGCGCCTTCAGATCCCCCACCGGTCGCAGTTCGTCCGGGTCGATCCCGTTGGGGATCACCGCGATCCGGCGCTCGTCGATATCGAAGATGTCGGCCACGTGCCCGCGCATGTAGTAGGAGCAGACGATCACAGCATCCGCGCGCTGAGCCATCCAGCGCTCGACGGAGTGGATGTGCGCCTGCGGCTGATCCTGCACCCAGCCCTGATGGCGCCCATGCTCGGTCGCATGAATCGTCGTCGCGTAGCCCACACCCAGCCGGTCGGCGAGCGCGGCGGAAGCGTTCGCGACGAGCCAGTCGTGGCCGTGGACGAGGTCGTAGTCGTGCTGCTCGGCGAGCGCTTCGCCCGCCGCGATCATGTCCTCGTTCATGTGCTCCACCCAGGCCACGAAGCGATCGAGGTCGCGTGGCCAGCTCGGCTCGCGCACGCGATGGACATTCACGCCGCCACGTCGTTCGACGCCAGGAGCTGCTCGAGCGGCGGCCCCGCGCGTGAGCACGTCCACGGCGATTCCCTGCCGCACGAGCGCCTCGGCGAGCTTGCACACGTGCCGTGCCAGGCCACCCTCGATCACGGGCGGGTACTCCCAGGAGAGGAGCAGCACGCGATTCCGTCTCATCCCCGCACCCTATCTCCCCCGGGCCCGCACCGTGCCGGCGCGGCAGCGCTCTCCCCCGGCCCCGCGGCGTCCGCTACCGTCTCTCACACGCCGATCAGCCCCAGCTCGTCAAGGCGTCGTGCCGCGTCTGACGCCCACGCCTGATGCTCGGTCATGCAGAGCACGCCCTCTCGCTCCAACCGCCGCAACGCTTGCTCGACGGCCCGCCGGCCAATCTCCGCTTGCTCGGATTCCAGCTCGGATTCCAGCTCGATCGCCAACTGCGCGTGGGACCACATCCGCTCGTGGTCATCGCGCAGCAGTTGCAGGACGATCGCTCGTTCGAGGCCCGTGTTAGAAGCGGCTCGCGACCCTTTTGACTCTCTGTCCATTGCAGCCAATCCCTTCGTGCCGGGCGTCTTCGTCCGAAGTCGCGCCGGGCCAACCGTTTTTTCAGTCGATCGGACCATACACACAGCTTGGAACGGTTCAGCTTGGCGGGCGCTTGCGGGCCTCCTTTTTGATCCGTCCGTCCCATGTCGCAGGATGCCGGGCTCTTTGAGAACGCTCGCCAATCCAACATCCCTGCGCGCATGGCAATGTCTCGCGCTCGAGCAGCTCGCCGGCTGGGAGGACGGCCCGTTCCTGATCTCGGCGGCGCCGGGCGCCGGCAAGACGCGCCCCGCCCTGGAGCTCGCCAAGCGGCTGCTCGCATCCCAGACGGTCAGCCGGGTGGCGGTCCTGTGCCCCACGACCCCCCTGACGCGCCAGTGGGCAACTGCCGCGGCGGCGCTCGGGGTGCAACTGGCGCCCGACGCCCGGGGACCCCGTCCGCCGCGCGACTTCAACGGCGTGGCGGTGACCTACGCCCGCGTGGCGAGCGACCCGCGCGGGTGGGCGCAGAAGGTGACGCGCGACACGCTGGTGATCCTCGACGAGGCGCATCATCTCGGCGAGGACCTCGCCTGGGGCACGAGCTTCCAGCTTGCGTTTGCCGCGGCGCCGCGGCGGCTGTTGCTGTCGGGCACCCCATTTCGCTCGGACGCCACGCCGATCCCGGGCGTGCGCTACGACGCCGAGCGCCTGGCGATCCCCGACGTCTCCTACACCTACGCCGAGGCAGTGGCCGACGGGATCTGCCGCCCGGTGACGTTCGTGACCTTCGACGGCACCCTCTCATGGCGCAGCGGCGAGGATGTGATCGAGTCCTCCTTCGAGACGGTGCTCAGCGGGCGCGAGGCGAGCCGCCGCTACCGCACCGCGATCTCGACCGAGCTGCCCGACGGCCTGCCCCGGATCCTGCGCGAGGCCGACGCGAAGCTGCGCGCCCTGCGCGCCGCGGGCCATCGCGACGCGGGCGCACTCGCCGTTGCCGCGGACGCGAGCCATGCGCGGCAGATCGCCAAGCTGCTCACCGAAGCCACCGGGCGGGCACCGGTGGTCGTGCTCCACACCGAGACGCGCGCCTCGCAGAAGCTCGCCGCCTTCCGCGACTCGCGCGAGCCGTGGATCGTCGCGGTCAACATGGTCTCCGAGGGCGTCGACATCCCCCGCCTGCGGGTCGGCGTCTATGCGACGGCGGCAAAAACGCCTTTGATCTTCCGCCAGATCGTCGGGCGCTTCGTGCGCACGCTCCCCGGCCGGGCGCCGGAGCCGAGCTGGGTGTATCTGCCCGCGGAGCCGATCTTGTGCGGCCATGCAGCCGAGATCGAACATGAGCTGCGCCGCGCGCTGCGTGACCTGGACCTCGAGGAGGGCCTGGAGGAGCCATCCGAGCGGCGCGTGAGTGAGCCATCCGAGCACGTCGAGTTCGTCCCGCTGAGCGCCGAGTTCGCGCCCCAGATGACTTTGTTCGGCCCGGCCCAGAAGGCGCCGACGAGCACCTCCACAGGACTGCCGAGAAGCGAGCCAGCGCCACGGGCGGCGTTCGAGCGGCGCGCCGATCTACGTCTGGAGCGCAGCCGCCTCGTGGCCGACTTGCAGCGCCGTGACGGGCGCAGCCACCGCGAGATCAACGCCTGGCTGAACCGTGCCGTGGGGGTAGACCGCGTGGACGCGGCCACGATTCCCCAGCTCGAGCGCTCGGTGGCGGCGCTCGTCAAGGAGCTGACGCGGCGCAGTCGATCTCCCGCGTCCCGCTAGCCGGATCGGCATCGCCAGGTGTCGAGGCCGCTGGCCGGATCGCCTTCCAGATCAGATCGTCGTAGGAGTTTCCGTCGAGCATCCGGAAGAGCACGGCGAGGTTCGCGTCGCTGCGAGCGAAGTACTGCGCGATCGTCTTGCGATCGGCGTCGAGGGGGCGCTGCTCGAAGACCGAGGATGCGCGGCTGAGCTCATCGTCGTAGGCCGCCTGGAGACCGGCTCGTGTGTCTGAGATCCAGCGATGGATCTCATCTGGCAGATCGACGAGCAGCCCGTCGAGATCGTCGCCGTCGCGCATCGATTCCCAAATCTGCCGCGCGCTCACTTCGGTGATGATCCTGTGCAGGCGCAGATACTCGGCGAACTTGACCTTGACGCGCAGCCCAGACGCAAACGCGACGACGAAGCCCTCACGGTTGCTCTCCTCTCGGGCCGCGAGGCTGTCTACGTCGACCTGACCGTGATGCTGCACGACGGGACCGGAGTAGCGTGGCAGCGGCTCATCCAAACCCGTCTCGTTGTTGATCGCCGCGAGCAGCGTGAGATCGCGCCGGTCGCCGTAGTCAACGACGATCTTGTTGGCGGGGTAGACGATCTCAAACAACGGCGTAACACCCTCCACCCGCTCAATCTCCTGCTCGCGGATCATCGCGGTCGCCTCGATTGCCTGCTCGCTTACGAAGTTGCCACGCGTGGCGATGCACGGCGACCCCTCCAGGTAGTAGAGAATGCCGAGGCTCCCATCGAGCTTCTCGGTGACAACGAACGGCTCAGCCGGGAGGCTCACCGCCTCCGGGGTTCCGTAGTTGAAGAACTTCGGGAACGCCCGCGCAACGACATCGCCCGCCTGATCGAGTATCAGGCCACGACAGACGAGCGTCTCCGCCGTCCAGTGTTTCTCATACTGGGTCCTCTTGGTGTAGTTGTAGATCCACAGATCGGCATCCGGATGCCGTTGGCTGCGAAGCCATCCATCCGCCACCAGGGCCTGCAGGCGCTCGCGATCGAACTGGCTCATGCTGTCTCGGCCTCCGTCGCCTGCGTCGTCTCCTCCTGCACCCCCGCGCGCAACCCGATCATGCCCGCGATCGCCGCGGCCGCCATGATCGCCGCCATCACGTAGAACACCGTCTGCGTGGCTTGCGCAAAGTCGAGCCGCACGAAGTGGGGAATCGACGCGGTGCTGCCGCTGCCGCCGCGCGACTGGGCGATCGAGGACGCTTCACGGTGGGCACGGGCGGCGGGCTCGCCGAGCGAGATCAGCGACTTGGTGACGTGCGAGCGCACCTGCGAGACGAGGATCGAGCCGAGGATCGCGAGACCGAGGCTGGCGGCGTAGTTGCGGACCGTCTGCGTGATCCCGCTCGCCTCGCCGTAGGAGAGCCGCGAGGCGCGATTGACGGCGTCGGTGGAGGCCGGGCCCAACATCATCCCCATGCCGGCCCCGGCGATGATGATGTACCACTGCTGGGTGTTGAAATCCAGGCCCGTGACCTTCCCCGCCCACAGGTAGAAGCCGACGGCGCTGATCGCGCAGCCGAGCACGACGGGGCGCTTGGCGCCGATCCGGTCGAGCATCCGCCCGCCGATCTGCGCGGCGATCACAAAACCGATGAAGAAGTACAGGATGTAAACGCCGGCGTTCGAAGGCGTCTTGCCGAGCGCAATCTGAGCGTACTCCGAGGCGAAGAAGAACACCGGGATGAACACGAGCATCGCGATCCCGAGCACGATGTTCTCGACGAGGAACGGGCGGATCTTGAAGATGCGCACTTCGATCAGAGGCGACTCGGTGCGCAGCTGGACGAAGTAGAACACCACCAGCAGCGCCGCGCCGACGATGATGCAGGCCCACGTCCCCGGGTCGCTCCAGCCCCAGATCGAGGACTGCTGGAAGCCGAACACGCTCAGCGCCACGCCCGAGGCGATCAGGGCGAGGCCTTTGTAGTCCATCCGCGCCGGCCGGTGCACC
>Ga0302235_10002429_pt1 | contig 13405 bp, 9 predicted proteins | sample II_Palsa_N3_3_FD_193577 | JGI IMG/M metagenome (GOLD analysis project Ga0302235, IMG submission 193577) | Peat permafrost microbial communities from Stordalen Mire near Abisko, Sweden - II_Palsa_N3_3 | ecosystem: Environmental > Terrestrial > Soil > Palsa > Peat permafrost | place: Sweden... | reverse complement strand
TTTCCGGCAGGCTCGGATTCTCGCCTTCTGGAGACTGGGATTCAGGCAATCCGGCTTTCGCCATATCGCGCGGATCTCCCGGCACGCCGCCCCGTACGCCTCGGCAACGGCTGCCGGTTTCCTGGCATGCTATTGTCCCCGGTTCTCCTTTCGGATCACGGGTCAGCCATCAGATCCAAAGACACCTCCTCCAGTCCATGCCCGCTCTGCGGGCTATATAGCAGTGCGCCTCGTGGCGCACGCAGAACATCCCGATCCGCCCGCCCGCCGTCGTAGTAACGGCGGGGGCCGGCCTCCCAGCAGCACAGCCGGTTGGGTCAGGCCAGGTGGCGGAACCCATTCGGTGACCGCCCAAAGGCTAGCTGTCACAGGCCGGGCTCCAAGCCGATGACCACCCAGCCGTTGATGCATGCATCCTGATCGAGGAGATGATGCGGTTATGAACAGCGCCGATGAACACCGGCCACCGCTGCGCGACCCGGCAAAATCGTCCTCCAGGGCGGATCAGATACGGCAACGGGTGGCCGTGTTGAGCAGCTCGTTCCGGACCCTTTACCTGGAATGGTTCGCGCGGCTTAGCGCCCAGGATTTCGATGAGGGGGACGTGGCGGCGATCCTTGACGCAGCGGAGGCAGAATTGGCAGGCCTGCAACTGAGGTACCGCGGCGGCGGGATCACCGAAGCCGGACTCGCCTACGGTCGCGAGCAGATCCGCGATCTACTGGAGCGTGTGATCAGGCAGTACGCGGTGACCGCGACCACGAAGCGCCAGATTCGCCATCTGATAACCGACTCCTTCGAGCGGAGACTGCTGAATTCCCCGGGCCGGTACACGCAGGACTGGTTCTCGTATCACGAAGCGCATTGGTCTGGGCACTTCGGTCACCTTGCCGGACGTCCCGGTTTGAATGCCATCGAGATCGGATCCTTCGAAGGCCGGTCTGCCTGCTGGATCGTGCAGCACCTGCTGACGGGCGAGAACAGCCGATTGATCTGCGTCGAACCGTTCGAGCAGTACGAGGATCAGGAGCGGAACTTTGATCACAATATCCGGGTGGCTGGGTGTACGGACAAGATTGTCAAGCTCCGCGGCCGTTCCCAACAGGTACTGCCCTTCCTGGCCGGGGAGTCGTTCGACTTTGTCTACGTCGACGGCTCGCACCTGGTTTTGGACGTACTGCAAGACGCGGCCATGTGCTGGCCGCTGATACGACCTGGCGGAACTCTCGTCTTCGACGACTACGAGCACCCGCTCTTCCCTGATTCCTTTGGCATGTCGGCCGGCCCGGCGATAGATGCGTTCCTCTCAATGCTCTCCGGCAGGTATGAGCTGATATTCGCGGACTGGCAGGTAGCTCTCCGTAAGAGTGGCGGGCCGAATGAAAGTCATTGAGCAGGATCCGGCGTTAGCGGCGGCCGGATCGCGCCTGACCTGCGTCGTCGGGGTGTCGGGTGCCGGTAATAATCGAGCCGTGAGCACCGCTATGGCGTCCAGTTTCCTGAACACGGCCGGCAGGCTGGGCGGTGACGATCAGCGAGCGGATCGTGGCGGCCCCGCGGGAGCGGCGGGTGCTGGCACGGGTCTCCCGTGCCGCGTGGCGGCTGGACCAGGCCGAGCGGGAACGTACGTGGGCGCTGGTCTCGGCCCGCGCCGAGGGGATCTCGATCCGCACCCTGGCCACGGCGGCCGGGCTGTCACCCTCCCGGGTGCACCAGCTCGTGGCCGATGCGACGTGGACGAGCTCGCCCGAGCCCGGCGGGCCGGGGACCTGGACACCGCCGCGGTGCTGCCCGACCGGCGGGCGGAGCGCCGCCGGCGGCTGGCCGAGCCGGACCTGGAATTCCGGGTGACGATGCCGTAGGCGCTGCGCTCGGTGCTGCCCGGGCCGGCCGCGAGTCGCGGAGCCGCCCGCCTGGGTCGCGGGCGATGCATAGCAGCAACCGGGCGCGGCTGGTCAGGACACTCCAGCTCGCCACCCTGAAGAATGGTCACGATTTCTGGAAATCTATTGCTAGTTTCTAATTGCAAGCGTAGTTTGAGGGCAGACACCGGGGATCAGCCGCCTACGGCGGCCAAGGTACCCCAGGGTCACCGGAGGGAGCCGCCCATGGTCCTCATCGGCCGGTCATCTTCGTAGCCGTGCTCATGGTGATCGCGGTGCCGCGCATTATCCGGCGGCAGATGTAACTGCCGGACGCGGGTTCCCCGGGCCAGGGACCCTGGCCCGGGGCGGAGACACGATGAACGCCCTCACCTCCGGCGGCGGCTGACAGGCCTGAATGCGGAACGGCCGGAGAACCACCCTGCCGTATCAGAGGACCCCGCCAGCCCAGGCCGCACATCGTTCCCGGGCACACCACACCAGGAGGAGGCAGCGATGCCAGTGGCCAGGTTCGAGCCGTTCCGGGACCCCTTCCGGGAGTTCGATCGGCTCTTCTCCATGGCCGCGAGCGGGACGCGTGCCCCGCTCAGCATGCCCATGGACGTCTACCGCGGCGAGGACGGCAGCTACCACCTCGAGGCCCGACCTGCCCGGCGCCGAGCCTGACAGCGTCGAGGTGACCGTCGAGCACGGCGTCTTGACGATCCAGGCCTAACGCACCCCTCACTATGGCGACAGCGGGCAGGTCATTGTCGCCGAACGGCCCCAGGGGTCGTTCGCCCGGCAGCTCTCCCTCGGCGAGGGAGCCGACTCGGAGAACCTCACCGCCGGCGTAGCCGGCGGTGTCCTGCACGTGACCATCCCCGCGTCACCGAAGACCCGGGCCGGCCGGGTTGAGGTCACCCGTGCGGCCGGGGGCAGCCGCATCGTGCCGGGGCGCACCGTCGAGCCGGGTCAGGCGCCCGCCGGCAGCACGGGGCGGCGGCGCCGGCTGAATGTCCCTGTGCCCTGCCACCGGAAGCTGTACCGGCTTTTCCCGCCCCGGCAAGTGGCCACGCTGGCAGCACATCTAGCAACGCGGGCTCAGCAGGAAGTCAGGATGCTGAACGAGGAAGATCCGGTCCACGCCGCGATACCGCCTAGCCAGCCATCACCACGTCCACCTGTCGGCAACAGTGCGGGGCAGCCAATGCCATCGGGTATCCGAGCGGCACAGCATGGCCGAGGCGGCCCAGGCCGTGCCGCGCCGCTGGCGGTGCCGGTCAGGTCGCCAGGCGCCCGCGGGTCCCGCCGGCGGCCGCCGTGCCCTCAAATCACCGCGGGCGGCGCACCGGGCGCGGCCCCGGGCTTGGCCACGGCCTCGAACGTGAACTGCGCTTCCGGCCCGGTGCCCTCCACATCGACCGTGACGATCTGGCCGGCCCTCAGCTCGCCGAAGAGGATCTTCTCGGACAGGTTGTCCTCGATCTCCCGCTGGATCGTGCGGCGAAGCGGGCGCGCGCCGAGCACCGGATCATAGCCCCGCTCGGACAGCAGCGTCCTGGCCGCGGGCAGCAGCTCCAGGCCCATGTCCCGGTCCTTGAGTCGCTGATCCACCTTGGCGATCATCAGGTCCACGATGGTGAGAATCTCCTCCCGGCTGAGCTGGCGGAACACGATCGTGTCATCGACGCGGTTCAGGAATTCCGGCCTGAAGTGCTGCTTCAGCTCCTGCTGCACCGTGGTCTTCATCCGGTCATACGAGCCGCGCGACTCGCCTGCGGTGCCGAACCCGACAGAGACGCCCTTGGAGATGTCCCGGGTGCCCAGGTTGGTGGTCATGATGATCACCGTGTTCTTGAAGTCGACCACCCTGCCCTGCGCATCGGTGAGGCGCCCGTCCTCGAGGATCTGCAGCAGCGAGTTGAAGATGTCCGGGTGAGCCTTCTCGATCTCGTCGAACAGCACCACGGAGAACGGCTTGCGGCGCACCTTCTCGGTCAGCTGGCCGCCCTCCTCGTATCCGACGTACCCGGGCGGAGAACCCAACAGCCGGGACACCGTGTGCTTCTCCGTGTACTCGCTCATGTCCAGCTGGATCAGCGAGTCCTCATCGCCGAACAGGAAGTCCGCGAGCGTCCTGGACAGCTCCGTCTTGCCGACCCCGGACGGGCCGGCGAAGATGAACGAGCCCCCGGGCCGCTTCGGGTCCTTCAGCCCGGCCCTGGTCCGCCGGATGGCCTGCGAGAGCGACTTGACGGCCACGTCCTGCCCGATCACCCGCCTGTGCAGCTCGTCTTCCATCCGCAGCAGCCGCTGCGATTCCTCCTCGGTCAGCGTGAACACCGGGATGCCCGTGGCGGTCGCCAGGACCTCCGCGATCAGCTCCGCGGTCACCTCGGCGACGGTGTCCATGTCGCCGGCCTTCCACTCCTTCTCCCCGGCGTCCTTCTTCCCGGTCAGCTGCTTCTCGGTGCCGCGCAGGGCGGCGGCCTTCTCGAAGTCCTGGGAGTCGATGGCCGACTCCTTCTCCCGGCGGAGGTCAGCGATCTTCTCGTCGAACTCGCGCAGGCCCGGCGGGGCGGTCATCCGGCGGATCCGCAGCCGGGACCCGGCCTCATCGATCAGGTCGATTGCCTTGTCCGGCAGGAACCGGTCGCTGACGTAGCGGTCCGCGAGCTGCGCGGCGGCGACAAGGGCGTCGTCGGTGAACGACACGCGGTGATGCGCCTCGTAGCGGTCGCGCAGGCCCCTGAGGATCTCGATGGTGTGCGCGATCGTCGGCTCGGCCACCTGGACCGGCTGGAACCTGCGCTCCAGCGCCGAGTCCTTCTCCAGGTGCTTGCGGTACTCATCCAGCGTGGTCGCGCCGATCGTCTGCAGCTCGCCGCGGGCCAGCATCGGCTTGAGGATCGAGGCGGCGTCGATCGCGCCCTCGGCCGCGCCCGCCCCGACCAGCGTATGCAGCTCGTCGATGAACAAGATGATGTCCCCGCGCGTCCTGATCTCCTTGAGGACGTTCTTCAGCCGTTCCTCGAAGTCGCCCCGGTACCTCGAGCCGGCCACCAGCGCGCCCAGGTCCAGGGTGTAAAGCTGCTTGTCCTTGATGGTCTCCGGCACCTCGCCCTTGACGATCTTCTGGGCCAGGCCCTCCACCACAGCCGTCTTGCCGACGCCGGGCTCGCCCACCAGCACGGGGTTGTTCTTGGTGCGCCGGGACAGCACCTGCATGACCCGCTCGATTTCCTTCTCCCGGCCGATCACCGGATCGAGCTTGCCCTCGCGTGCGGCAGCGGTCAGGTTGCGGCCGAACTGGTCGAGTATGACCGAAGCGGAGGGCGCCGTCTCGGACGGCGCGCCTGCCGCGGCTGGCTCCTTGCCCTGGGAGCCCGCCAGCAGCTGGATCACCTGCTGGCGGATCCTGCCGGGGTCAGCGCCCAGCTTGACGAGCACCTGCGCGGCGACGCCGTCGTCCTCGCGGATCAAGCCGAGCAGGATATGCTCGGTGCCGATGTAGTTGTGGCCCAGCTGCAGCGCCTCGCGCAGCGACAGCTCAAGCACCTTCTTGACCCGCGGAGTGAACGGGATATGCCCGGAAGGTGCCTGCTGGCCCTGGCCGGTGATCTCCCCGACGTGCTGGCGGACCGCCTCCAGGCTGATCCCCAGCGACTCAAGGGCCTTGGCGGCGACGCCCTCGCCCTCGCGGATCAAGCCGAGCAGGATGTGCTCGGTGCCGATATGGTCGTGGTTGAGTATCCGGGCCTCTTCCTGAGCCAGGACCGCAACCCTCCGCGCCCGGTCGGTGAACCTCTCGAACATCTCGTCGCCCCCTCACCGAGCGGTCGGCGAGGCAACCGAAGTCTTGCTCGTCCCTTCGCATGCTAGCCCGCGCGCCGGGCGACGTTGCGACGCGGATGTCGCACAAGTAAAACGTTCCCCGTCCGCAGCGGGGTTCACCCCGTCCGGCCTGGCGCAACGGGCAAGTGTGCCCAGCTACGCCGGGAGCGAACGCGCGCCAGGCCGGCGAACGCGCGGACCAGCGAAGGTGGATGACGGCGAGCGCACCATGGACGGCCTTCCCGAGCAGCGATGACGTCCGCTCGGACGTGAATCGCGGCGCTGTTACCCGGCGGGCGGCGGTTGTTGCTGGCCCGTGGGGCGCAGCCTGCCGGTGTCGAGATCGGCGACGAACACCTTCTGCAGCATGTGCCAGTCCTGCGGGTGCCTGGCGATCCCATCCTGGAACACCCTCGCCAGCTGCTGGGTCATGGCGGTGATCTTCTCCGGCCCGGTACCTGTCTCGGGCACGGGAATCTCCGGGTGAATGTGCGCCCCCCAGTTCTCTGCCTCGTACCACAGCGTCACCGGCATCAGCGCGGCCCCGGTCTGCTCGGCAAGCGCGGCCGGGCCGCCCATGATCCTGGCAGGCTCGCCGAAGAACTCGACCTCGACCCCGCTGCCGGCCAGGTCCCGTTCACACAGCAGGGCGACCAGGCCGCCAGCCTGCAGCCGCTGCGCCAGAACCCCGAACCTGCTCGCGCCGGCCGAGTGCGGCAGTACCTCCATGCCCAGCCTCTCCCGGAACGCCACGAACCGGTCATACAGCGATTCCGGGCGCAGCCGCTCCGCCACCGTGGTGACCTTCCCGGCGCCGCGGAGCACGATCCAGGCGCCCGCGTGCTCCCAGTTGCCCATGTGCGGCAACGCGAAGATCACCCCGCGGCCCGCCGCCAGGTGCCCGAACGCGCTCTGCTCCTCGCCAGCCGCCCGCATCCGGCCGAGGATCTCCGCCGGCGGGATCACCGGCAGCCGGAATACCTCCAGCCAGTACCGCAGATACGAACGCATCCCGTCCCGCGAAAGCCGCCGGAGATCCATAGCCGATGCATCCGGGCCAATCACCCGCGCCAGGTTGGCCTCCAGCTGCCTGACGCCCCGCCCCTGCCGCCGCCACAGCTGGTCTGCGATCTGCCCGAACATCCACTGCGCCCACCGCCCGGGCACCCGGCAAACCACGATCCAGCCGAGCACGTACAACCAGCCACTCACCCGTTCTCGCACCGTGGACACCTCACCAGCGAACTTGCTGCCCGCGCAGGGCATTATCCCGCGCATGGCCGCCATCTCGCGCATGGCCGCCTGGCCGCGACCGGACGCTGCCCCGCGAACATCCGCCGTCCCTGGCCCGGCGCAGCCCGCCCCCGCCCCGTGCAGGCACCGCACACCCGCGCGGACCGCAGCGCGGAAGCCGGGAAGCCGGGAAGCGTTCCGGCACCGGGGCTCATCCAAGACGACGGCCAGCAGACCCCGAAGCTGGCCTCGCTCCTTGCCCGGGCGCGCCCCGCGCCCGGTGGCGGCAGCGATGTGCGCCGGCGCCCGCTGCCGGCGGGCAGCAGTGCGCCCATGCCCCGGCCAGCTCGACGGCCATCGCCCGAACGCGCGGGCTCGCGTCGATGCCCAGGATCGCGATGGCCGGGAGCAGTACGGCCGCGGCCGCTGTCCGGCAGCTGCCTCGCTTGCACCGCTCGCCGGCCACTGCGTGGAGGGTCTCGGCGCGGACTTCGGCCGCCGGGCCAGTCCACGCGGGATGTCCACTGTCCTGTGCGGCCTGCCGCGGGGCACCCGGCGGCGGTCATCCGCGCGGCAGGCCGCAGGCAGGTCTCACTCGCGAAGCCTGCCACGACTGCCACGCACATTGCGGCTATCTCACAGTGCACCAGCCAGGTAGTGGATGGACCAGCCATCCTCATCTGCCCGCATATCGCACGCCAGCTCCAGTATGTCCAACCAGGGCTGGATCGAAGATCGGCCTCGAGGTGATGCCGATCGCCAGTGTGACGATGAGTGACGGGCACGGTCCGGGAGAACGCGCGCCGACGTCGATCTGGCGCCTAGCCGTTCTCTCGGCGCCCGTGATTGCGGGCGTCCAGATACGGCCGTTCTGTCGCGTGTCCGCGAGTGGTGCTCGCTGATGCTAGGCACGACAACGTTGCACGGCGGCGCTCTGATGAATGAGGGGCTGCGGATCACCTGACCGGCCAGACCGGCATCCCTTATCCGGCTTATCCTGCTGGGTCTGGTCAGGCTTCCGTCAGCAGCCCAGCCGTTATCCGGTGGCATTACCGTCGCCGGGCTGGATGGCTGGGCCATCCCGGACCTGCGGATCGCTGTGTAGAGCCCCCGGAGCACGCCCGGCGACGGCTGCCTTGCACCCGCAGGATGGCCGGCAGGGTGGCTGACCCGTCGCTTGACGCTCCGGTGCACCACCAGGGCTTTGCCGGGACGATGTAAGACATCCCCGGCGGATCACGCCGCGCCACGGGGCAGCACCGGCACCTGTCCCGGCCATTGCGGCGGCCGCCCGCCCGGGCCCCGAGAACGGCGGTCATCCTTACGGTGCACTGCCGCGGACCCGGGTGGCTGACTGCGCCGTTATCTGTGTCCAGCTGGATCCGGTCCGCCATCGGCCAATCGCCTGGATGAAGTTACGCATGATCGCCGTACCGTGAATGGTCAGGACTGACTCGGGGTGGAACTGCAGGCCTTCCACCGGCTGGGTGGCGTGCCGCAAAGCCATCGGGATGCCCTCGCGCGTCCGGGCCGTCACAGTGAGCGCCGGGGGCAGTGATTCCGCGGCCACCAGCAGGGAGTGGTAACGGGCCGCCTCGAACCGGTTCGGCACCCCGGCGAACAGGCCGGATCCGTCATGCACGATCTCGGATGCCTGACCGTGGACAGGCCGGGAAGAACACACGATCCTGGCACCGAACGCTGCGGCGATCGCCTGATGGCCCAGGCAGACCCCCAGCAGCGGAATGGTGGCGCCACACACGCGCACGACATCTACGCTGATGCCCGCGTCGGCCGGGGCACCCGGTCCCGGGGAGATCACGATGCCTGCCGGGGCGAAGGCTGCGACCTGATCGGCGGACACCTGGTCGTTTCGCACGATCTCCACGCGGCAGCCGCCGGTGAGCAGCATGTGCGCCAGGTTGTAGGTGAAGGAGTCATAGTTGTCGATCAGCACGATGGCGGGCTTCGCGACGCCGTGCTTCGGGCCGGGCCGGGAGGCTGGCCAGATTGCTGCGCGCCGGGCCTGAGCGGGGCTGCCACGGTCGAGTGGCCGCCTGGCCAGTGCCGCCGCAAGCAGCCTGGCCACCGGTCCCGGCGCGCAGGCCACAGGGCTGCCGCCGATTGCCTGCACCGGCATCACGCCGCGCAGGGCATTGGTCACGAACACTTCGCTCGCATCGGCAAGCTGTGCCCGCGTGATCGCGCCCGTCGTGACCTCGATCCCGTTGAGCCGCGCGGCCTTCAGGACGGCCGCCCGGGTCACGCCGGGCAAGATCCGCCCGTCCGCCGGCGGCGTCTGCAGGCTGCCATTTACCACGGCGAAGATGCTGGCCCGGTCGGTCTCGAGTACCTCGCCGCCGGCGTCCTGGATAAGAAGCTGCTCGCCTGGTCCGCGCAGCCGCTGCCGGGTGAGTTCGGCGATCAGGCGCCGGTCAAGCCACTTGTGGCCGCCGAGGCCGCCCGGTATGACCGCGGGGCGCAGCCGCACGGTTTCCGGCTGCCCGGCTAGCGGGATAACCGCCACGCCGACGCGCAGCTGGCCGCCGGAGGGCTGCGCCGTGACGCGCAGCCTCCCGGAGGGGCGCTGGGCCAGGCACGCCGCCAGGTCGTCATGCAGGGACTGCGGCAGGCGCTTGCCGTACAGCTGCGCCGTGCTGTCCTCCAGCCGCGCGAGGTGGCCGGCGAGATCACGTGTCGTGCCCAGGTCAACCAGGAGCGAGGTGAACACTCCGGCCGCTGGCCTTGGCCGCGCGGACGGCCGGTCCGCGGCCGGGTCCGGTCGAGCCGTCATCGCATCCCCTGCTGACCGGCTGGAAAGGGCACCACCCGCCGCCCGGATGAGCGGGCCCGCCTTGAGCAAGCACTCCAGGAATTCGTCGTCGGCTAGCGAGTCCGCCACGATCCCCCCGCCGGCGCCGAGCCACATCCGCCCGTCGCAGAATTCGAAGGTCCGGATGGCGACGTTCAGCTCGAGCCCGGCAACCGGGCTGCGGTACCCGACAGCGCCGGTATAGATCTCGCGCGGCACCGCCTCCAGCTCATGGATGATCTCAAGGGCCCGGACCTTAGGCGCGCCCGTCACCGACCCGGGCGGAAAGGTGGCCCGGATGAGGTCACCGTCGCTGGATTGCGGGTCGAGACTCCCGCGCACGTCCGACACCAGATGCCATACCCCTGGGTGGGCTTCGGCGTGCAGCAGGCGGGGGACCTCGACGCTGCCGGCCACGCAGGCCCGGCTGAGATCGTTCCGCATCAGGTCGACGATCATCACGTTCTCGGCCCTGTTCTTGGCCGACTTCTCAAGCTCGCTGCGCTGAGCTGCGGCCCGCCGCCCGGAGGCTGACCGGCGGCTGGTTCCCTTGATGGGACTGGACAGTACCGTCCGCCCGGTCCGGCGCAGGAAAAGCTCGGGCGACAAGCTGGCCACATCGCCACCTGGCAGGCGCAGGAACGCTGCGTAGGGCGGCTGCAGCTCAGATGCGGCGCGGCAGAACAGGTCGAGCGGGTCGCCGCGGAAGACAGCTTCCAGCCGCAGGCAGATATTTGCCTGGAATATCTCTCCCAGCCGGATGTACTCGACCGTGCGGCCGACGGCTGCCCTGTGCTCGCTCGCCGAAGGCACCAGCTCGAAGTCGCCGCAGGCGTAGTTGCGGGGCGGCAGTACCGGTGCGCGCGCCCGGCCTGACAGCTCCTCAAAGCGGCGTTCCAGCCCGGCTGCACGGCCTGGCGTCCACAACGCCTCGAAATACCACCGGGCCGATGTCTCCTCCCACCGCAGCACGTGATCGTAGTAGCCGAACCACCAGATCGGCAGCCGCCGCGGACCGCCGGGTGCCGGGGGCTGGGGAAGCAGGTCGCGGGCGAGCCCGTAGCCGAGGCAGCCGATCCAGCCGCCGCCGAAAGCAGGGCCGCCCGTTCCGGGATAAGGCGCATCCAGCACATCACCAAGATCCTGCGGCGGGCTGCGGACGAGCACCGGCTCGGATCCGATCACTGCGCCGCCTCCGGCCCAGGCGCCCAGCAACGCGACCGGATGCGGGTCGTCTCGCAGCAGCCGGAGCACGTCGAGCGGCCGCAGATCCCAGTTCAAAGCACGGCGCAGGAGATGGTGCGCCGGCTGCACCTGCACAGGTCACCTCTCCTCATGATGCCAGGGCTCTGCCGGGGCTGCCCGACCGGAATGACATCGTAGTTCCCCGGCCCACAGTGAACAGGGCCCGGCCAGCATCGGGCCGGCGGCTCACGCGCCGGTCACCTGCGGGCGGGTTGTGTTGTGTCTGGGGTTCGAGCGTCATATTCGCCCGTTGTTTCGTGACAAGGACCAGACCTCGATGCTGAAGGTGTCCGGCCTCTGGTCGCATGGCGAGGTGCTCCCTCACCCGGACGCCGTCCTCGATCAGCTTCGTCAGAGCAGCACGCCCTGCGACGGGACCTGGCCGAGGGACCAGGCAGCCCCGTTCAGCCGCTGGATCTCCGCCACGTCACAGCCCTGGCCGGACTAGCCAGCAGCCGCCGCGGCCCGGATCATGAACCACGGCATGACACAGCGCTCCGCTGGGCACGAAGAACATCTGGCTGTCGCGGGCAGTCACCGGTCGCGCTCGCTGTCGGCGACGAAGACATCTGTCCCTGACGGCCTGGGACGCCCCGAACTGGCTGCTCTGTGCTCGACGCCGTTGACAACGCGACGCGGTCGCCTGAGCGTGAAGAGCAGCAAATATTCGGCAGGGAGCTGCCATACTTCCTTAAGTCACTGCTTGGCTGTCACTCAGCGCGGATACGTGATAGTTCCCATTTGGATATTCCGCCCGAAGGCGTGACCGGCAGCTGGGACGAGGCCAGCGCGTCAGTACCCGTACGGTCGTGAGCCCGCGACGCTGGTGGGCGGTGCATACAAGGCGGGGTCGATCTATGCGTCCCCGCATATCGACACGACCGCGCCCGGTCGTTAGTAATTGAGTTAACACTCCCCAGACACAGGCTGCCAGCGTTCACCCGTCCCCTCGTCCCTGGAGCGTGCTTCATGACCATGCGCTTCCTTGGCCGCGCCGCGCTGCCGGCGGCTGCGGTGCTCGCGACCCTCGCCATCGCGGTCCCGGCCAGCGGCAGCCCGGCTGGACTCCCGCACCTAGACATCACGGGCGTCTACGTCACTGGCGTCTCATCCGGCGGGTTCATGGCCACTCAGCTGCAAGTCGCCTACTCGGGTACCTTCGACGGGGCTGGCATCATCGCCGCCGGGCCCTACGACTGCGGCCAGGGGAACGTCATCGGCTTCGCCACCTGCGACATAGGCGCCAGCCTGCCGGCCTTGGAACAGCAGGCGGTTACCTGGTCGGCCGAGGGGCTGATCGATCCGATCAGCAACCTGGCGGGCAAGCCGGTCTACGTTTACCACGGAATCCTCGACCCGGTAGTGAATGATCTGGTCTCGGACTCCGGCGTGGACTTCTACCAGTACTTCGGCGCGAACGTGGAGTACCACTGGTGGGATCCGGCAGGTCATGGCTGGCCCACACCAGAGGGGGTGTTGCCTTGCTCGCTGACCAGCCCGCCATTCTTGATCAACTGCGGCGACGATCCCGAGGGCCAGATGCTCACCCACTGGCTGGGCAGCGTCAACCCGCCGGACACCGGCACCCCGGACGGGACGCTGTCCTCATTCGACCAGAACCTGTATGCACCCGGCGGCAACGCGCCAGCGTTCAGCATGGACAACAGCGGCCTGCTCTACACGCCGCCGGCCTGCGCCAGCGGCGCGCCATGCAAGCTCGTCGTCGCGCTGCACGGCTGCCTCAGCGGGCAGTACCTGCTCGGCGACGAGTTCCCCGACCTGGCCAATCTCGATACCTACGCCGACACCAATAACCTGGAGATCCTCTACCCCCAGGCGATCGCCAGCGTCGTCCCGTACAACCCGGAGGGCTGCTGGGACTGGTGGGGCTACGACGGGCCGGATTTCGCGGTCAAGAGCGCCCCCCAGATGGTCACCATCATGAACATGGTGCACGCCCTCGGCGGCTGAGCGCCGCCGGAGCCTCCGCCGTACCCCGGGCAGGCGCGGCTGCCCGGGTGTAGCCCGCTACAGGGCCGACGATCGCAGGCTGTCAAGCGCCGTAATCGACTGCGCGAATGCGAGGACCTCCGCGCGTACCCCGCGCAGCTGCCCGGGGTCCGGCGGACCGCCGTGCCCGCGCGGGTGCTGCGGGGCGCGTCATGGCCGGGTCAGGTGCTGTCGTCCATGATCCGGTCGTAGCCGCGGCGGGCGCGGGCGCCGCGGGCGCTGGCGCCGTACCGGGTGAGCATCTGCGGGGAGGTCCAGCCGTTCAGTTCCATCAGGTCTCGTTCGGCTCCGCCGCGGTCGAAACTCGTGTGGCTGTATGACGCGGGCTGCACCTGGGGGATCCCCGATCATGCGCTGCTGCAGCGGCTCAGCTGCCTGCAGATGCCGGTGTTCGTCGCCAACGGCG
>Ga0302235_10002421_pt1 | contig 13439 bp, 11 predicted proteins | sample II_Palsa_N3_3_FD_193577 | JGI IMG/M metagenome (GOLD analysis project Ga0302235, IMG submission 193577) | Peat permafrost microbial communities from Stordalen Mire near Abisko, Sweden - II_Palsa_N3_3 | ecosystem: Environmental > Terrestrial > Soil > Palsa > Peat permafrost | place: Sweden... | reverse complement strand
CTGGCTGTTGATGATGTTGGCCGAGTGCTGCACCAGGAAGCTGGACACCGAGTAGACGATGCCGGGCTTGTCCGGGCAGGAAAGGGTCAGGATGAACTCCCGCCCGCTGCGATCCTCCGTGCTCATATCCCCACCATTCGGGACGGCCGAGCCGTGCGTCAAGGGGGCGGCCGACCGCGTTTACCTCGCCTGTCCTCGACGCCAAATGTACGTGGCGCGGCGCTGTGACCTGACCCTAGGAACGATCGCGATGACCCCGCTGAGCACACACTTAGATTTCCAATCCGGCCACATTCCCTTTTGGTGTTTTCCACAAGGTCGGCCGGAACGCCTGCGCTCAGGCCGACCCGAGGCGGGCGCGCCTATTGACACCAAAGGCCATATCGTAGAACTTGGTCCCATAACGTGGTTTAGCCCGAGAGGCGAGGCGCGGATGGGCAACCCCAACGGCACGCAGGCCGTGGACCGGGCGGCGACGCTGCTGTCGGAGGTTGTGCACGCGTCCGACCCGGTCACGTTCACCGAGCTGACCGTCCGGACCGGGCTGGCCAAGTCGACGACGTCCCGGCTGCTGCTCGCGCTCGAGCGCAACCACCTGGTCCGCCGGGATGACCACGGCCGGTTTCTGCCGGGCGAGATGTTCGTCAGCTTCGCCTGGCGCGACGGCGGCGGATCTTCGCTCGTCGCGGTCGCGCAGCCATTTCTCGAGCGGCTCGGCAAGGCCACCGGCGAGACGATCAACCTGGGCGTGGTGACCTCGGGGCACAGCGTCGACCAGATCGCCCAGGTCGACTGCGCCTATCTCATCGGCGGCACCAACTGGGTGGGCCGCCCGGTCCCGCTGCACGCCTCGGGGCTCGGCAAGGTGCTGCTCGCCTACGGCGCCGCCAAGCTGCCGCCGGGCGAGCTCGAGCCGTGCACCGAGAAGACGATCACGAGCGAGGCCGCGCTCCGGGCGGAACTCGCCGCCGTCCGCGCCCGCGGCTACGCGGTGACCGACGAGGAGCTCGAGGCGGGGCTGATCGCGTTCGCGGCCCCGGTCTTCCGCTACGACGGCACGGTGGTGGCGGCGATGTCAGTCTCCGCCCCGACGTCGCGGATGACCAGGGAGGTGGCGGCGAAAGCGGCCCGCCGCTGCGCCGACGAGGCGGCCGGGCTGTCGGCCGCCCTCGGCCACCGGCCGCGCAAGCCGCTATCGAGGACCGTGGGGTGACTGAGTTTGCTTGAGGAGACACCATGACGGACATGCCGGCCCGCGCGAGCGCCGTGGTCATTGGCGCGGGAATCGTCGGCAACAGCCTCGTTCACCACCTGGCGCTGCTTGGCTGGCGGGATGTCGTCCTGCTGGACAAGGGGCCGCTCCCGAATCCGGGCGGCTCCACCGGCCACGCGTCCAACTTCATCTTCCCGATCGAGTACTCGCGGCTGATGTTCGAGCTGACCAGGGACTCGACCGAGCAGTACAAGGCGCTCGGCGTCTTCACCGAGTCCGGCGGCATCGAGGTCGCCCGCACCCAGGACCGGATGCAGGAGCTGCGCCGGCGTACCACCCAGGCCAAGGCCTGGGGCATCCCGGCCGAGATCCTCACCCCCGACGGCGTGCAGAAGCTCGTCCCCTACCTCGACCCGTCGGTCATCCTCGGCGGGGGCTACTTCCGCACCGTCGGCGTGGTCGACTCGCTGCGCGCGGGCACCCTGATGCGCGAGCAGGCGGTGGCGTCGGGGGCGCTCACCGTCGTCTCCGGCGCGGAGGTGCTCGACATCAGCACCGCCGCCGAGCGGGTCACCGGGGTCGTCACCAGCGAGGGCGAGATCGCGACCGAGAACGTGGTGATCTGCTGCGGCGTGTGGTCGACCAAGGTCGCCGCGCTGGCCGGGGCCCGGCTGGCGCTCACCCCGGCCGTGCACCAGATGATCAGCGTCGGCCCGATCGGCCTGTTCGCCGGGACCACCGGCGAGATCTCCTACCCGATCGTCCGCGACGTGGACGAGGGCATGTACGAACGGCAGCACGGCGGCGACATGGAGGTCGGCTCGTACATGCACCGGCCGATCATCGTGCCGCCGGAGACGATCCCGTCCAACGAGGCGGCCGTGCTCTCGCCGACCGAGCTGCCGTTCACCGCCGACGACTTCGACCCTCAGCTGGCGGCGTCGCTCGAGCTGATGCCGGAGCTGCTGGGCGACGAGAAGGCCGGGATCAGGTACGCGATCAACGGGCTGATCTCGATGACGCCGGACGGCCATCCTCTGCTCGGCGAGACCCCCGAGGTCAGGGGACTGTGGGCGGCCGCCGCGAGCTGGATCAAGGAGGGCCCGGGCTGCGGGCGGGCGGTCGCCGAGCTGATGTCGGGCCGGGTGCCGACGGTTGACGTGCACGAGGCGGCCGTCTCCCGGTTCTACCCGTCGTCGCGGACGACCGGGTTCGCCCGCGCCCGCGCGGCCGAGTCGTTCAACAAGATGTACGGCATCGTCCACCCGGCCGAGCAGTACGAGTCGGAGCGCCCGCTGCGGACCGGGCCGCTGTACGAGCGGGCCAGGGACCTCGGCGCGGTGTTCCGCGAGACCGCCCGCTGGGAGCGGCCGCACTGGTACGCGTCGAACGAGCCGCTGCTGGCCGCCTACGCCGGCCGGACGATGGACCGGCCGGCCGAATGGGACTCGCGCTGGTGGTCGCCGATCATCAACGCCGAGCACCTGGCGATGCGCGACGGGGCCGGCCTGGTCGACCTGTCCGCGTTCACCATCCTCGACGTCACCGGCCCGGGGGCGCTGGCCGGGCTGCAGCGGATCGCGGTCGCCCAGCTCGACGTGCCGGCCGGCCGGACCGTCTACACGCCGTTCCTCAACCAGGCCGGCCGCTTCGTGGCCGACCTGACGATCATGCGGCTCGGCGCGAGCCACTTCCGGGTGGTCACCGGCGCCGCCGACGGCGGCCGCGACGCCCAGTGGATCGGCGACCGGCTGCCAGCCGACGCACAGCTGGTCGACGTCTCGTCGGCGTGGTCCACGATCGGTCTCTGGGGACCCCGCGCGAAGGATGTCCTCGCCGCCGCGAATCGCGACGGGGACCACAGTCGCCCGGGACCGTTCGGGATGATCGAATCCTTTGAACTGGGCGGGGCGGTGGTGCTCGCCTCCCGGATCTCCTACGTGGGCGAGTTCGGCTGGGAACTGCACGTGCCCGCCGATCAGGCCGGGCACCTGTGGGACCTGCTGCTGGCGGCGGGCAGGCCGCACGGGCTGGTGCCGGTCGGGATCGGCGTGTACGGGACGACGGGCCGGCTGGAGAAGGGGTACCGGGCGTTCGGCGCCGAGCTCACCGGCGAGTACAACCCGGTCGAAGCCGGGATGACGCGGCCGAGGGTGAAGTCGGCCGACTTCATCGGCAAGGAGGAGTACCTGGCCGCCCGGGCGGCCGCGCCCGCGGCGGTGCTGTGCACGCTCACGGTCGATTCGCAGTTGTCGGCCGACGGGACGCCGCGGTACCTGCTGGGCGGCGAGCCGATCCTCCGGCTGGACGGATCGCGTCTGGTGGACGCCCTCGGACGGCCGTCCTACGTGACCTCGGCCGGGTCGGGGCCGTCGGTCGGCCAGCACCTGCTGATGGCGTACCTGCCGGCCCCGGTGGCCGAGGTCGGCACGCCGCTGCTGGCGGAGTACCTGGGCGAGCAGTACCCGGTGACGGTCGCTTCGCACGGGGCCGTGTTCGACCCGGCCGGCCAGCGGATGCGGTGAGCGGCGGCTATGGAGATCCTGGTCTGCGTTAAGCGGGTTCCGACGGTCGGCGGCGCGATCACGCTGACGGCTGACCGGCGGGCGATCGACACCAAGGCGTCGGGCTTCGCGATCAGCCCGCACGAGGAGTGCGCGGTCGAGGAGGCGGTCCGGCTGGCGGAGCGGCTGGGCGGGTCGGTGACGGTGGCGACGCTGGGACCCGCCGCGGCCGAGGAGCAGTTGCGGGCCTGCCTGGCGCTCGGGGCGTCCGGCGCGGTGCTGATCGAGACCGAGCCCGGCCTCGAGGTGGGGCCGATCGCGACGGCGGCGGCCCTGCACGCGGTGGCGGCGGGCGGCCGGTTCGACCTGGTGCTGCTGGGCAACGAGGCGTCCGACACCGGCGACTACCAGGTCGGCATCCGGCTCGCGCACCTGCTCGGCTGGCCGGCCGCGACCGGGATCAAGGCGCTCGCGGTCGATGATGCCTCGGGCTGGGTGTCGGCGTCGCGGACCTACCGGGGCGTGCTCGAGATGTTCGCGCTGGAGCTGCCGTGCGTGGTGACCGTCAAGGAAGGGATCAACCTGCCGCGCTATCCCTCGCTGCCGGGGCGCCTGCGGGCCAAGCGGGCGCCCGTCACCAGGGTGCCGGGTCCGGAGCCGGCCGGTGCAGCGGCGGCGGACGTGCGGATGACGTCGCTGCGGGTGCCGGACGCGCCGAAGAAGCAGGCGACCGTGCTCGGTCAGGGCGCCGAGGCGGTGCCGGCGCTGGTCGACGTGCTGGTTGAGCTTGGGGTGGTGTCATGACGGCGTTCTGCCTGGTGGAGCTGGACGGCGGGACGGTTGACGGCACCGCCGCCGGTGTGGCCGATGTGTCGCTGCGGGCGATCACCCTTGCCCGGGGGCTTGCCGCCGGTTCGGCTGACGCTTCGGGACCGGGCGGCGGGGTCGCCGCGGTGGTGTTCGTCGGCGGTGCGCCGACGGGCGGTGCGGAGCCCGGGGTCGGTCCCGGACTGGTCGCGGACCTGGCCGCCTACGGCGTCACCGACGTGTACGCGGTATCAGGGATCGACGGGTACGCGCCGCTGGCGTGGGCCCGGGTGCTGCAGTGGCTGATGAGCGCGCCCGCGAACCCGGAGCTCCACGAATCGCCGCCCGGGGAGTCCTCGCACCCCGCACCGGAACACCCGGGCCACGCGGTGGTCGCGGCGGGGACCGAGCGCGGCAACGAGGTGCTGGCGCACCTCGGCGCGATCACCGGGCTGCCGATGGCGGCGAACTGTGCACAGGCTGTGGATAACGGCGACGGCGGGTACGCGATCGTCCGCCAGCGATGGGCCGGGCTGCTGCTCGAGGAAGCATTGCTCGAGGCGCCGGTCGCGCTGCTGACCGTGGCGACCGATGCTGTCTCCGCCGTTCCAGTCGAGGCGGGGGCGGCCGCGGTTCACCACGTCGCGCCGTCGGTGGACGGCAGCGATCTGGCGGTGCGCGCGGTCGAGACGCCGGCCGGCGCGGGCGGGGCGTCGCTGGCGACCGCCCGGGTGGTGGTCGGGGGCGGCCGCGGCGTCGGCAGCGCCGACGGGTTCGGCCCCCTCGAGGAGCTGGCGGCGCTGCTCGGCGGCGTCGTCGGCGTCTCCCGGGTGGTGACCTCCGAGGGCTGGCGGCCGCACACCATGCAGGTCGGCCAGACCGGCACCAAGATCACCCCGGAGCTGTACCTGGCCTGCGGGATCAGCGGCGCCATCCAGCACTTCGCCGGGTGCTCGGGCGCCAAGACCATCGTCGCGATCAACACCGACCCGGCCGCTCCCATGATGACCCGGGCCGATTACGCCGTCATCGGCGACCTGCACGCCGTGATCCCGGCGCTGACGGAAGCGTTGCGGCAGCGGCGAAGCGCCTCCGATTAAACTCCACTGGAGTGAACTACACTAGAATGTAGTTCAGTCAGATGTAGTTCACTCGAATGGAGCTTCATGCCAGGAGGGTTCGTCGGCAGATTCACCGAGCTGGACCGGCTTTCCGCTCTCCTCGGGCGGGTCGGTGATCCGGCCCGCGATCTGCCCGGGGTCGCGGTAGCGCTGCGCGGACGTCGGAGGGTCGGAAAGTCGCGGCTGGTCGAGGTCTTTTGCGAGCAGGCGGAAGTGCCCTTCGTCTTCTTTCAGGCGAGTCAGGGTATGTCGGCCGCAGCGAGCAGGGCCGGGTTCGCGGAGGCGATTCGCTGGTCGGACCTTCCAGGGAAGGACCTGTTCAGCGAGGGGACCGTGCTCCCCGACTGGTCAGCCTTCTTCCGTCAACTTGCAGCCGCCGTCCCAGCGGACCGTCCGTCAATCGTCGTCGTCGACGAGCTGCCGTGGTTGCTTGAGTCCGATCCGGCTCTGGAAGGCGAGTTGCAGACCGCGTGGGATCGGGTGCTCTCCCGCAAACCGGTCCTGCTGATCCTGATCGGCTCCGACCTCGCGATGATGGAGCAGCTTGACGACTACCGGCGCCCGTTCCATCAACGGGCCACGGTCATGGTGCTGCCTCCGTTGAACCCGGTTGAGGTCGGCGACATGCTGGATTGCGATGCCGCTGAAGCGCTGGATGCGTACCTGATAACCGGCGGGCTGCCGATGATCTGCCAGGAGTGGCGGCGAGGTCAGGGTCTGCACGATTTTCTCCTGGAAGCGCTGCTTGACCCGACGTCGGCCCTGCTGGTCTCCGGTGAGCGCTCGCTGGCGGCCGAATTCCCGGCCGAGGTTCAGGCGCAGGCAGTGCTCGCTGCGATCGGGACTGGGGAACGTACGTGGAAGGGCATCAGGAGTGAACTATCCGATGGCGCCGGACAGCAGATAGCCGAGAGTTCGCTCGCCAAGGCGCTGCGGGTGCTGGAGGCCAAGCGCGTGGTCGCCGTCGAAACTCCGTTGTCAGCCAGGTCGGGCGAGAAGGAGAAGCGGTATCGGGTCGCTGATCCCTACCTGCGCTTCTACCTCGCGTTCCTGCGGCGCGGCCTGCCGTTGGTTGAACGGGGGCGCGGCGATATCGTCCTGCTCACGATTGAACGGTCGTGGAGAACATGGCGCGGCCGCGCCATCGAGCCCGTTGTCCGAGAGGCGCTGCTGCGTATCGGGTCAGACCTCGGCTACGCGGAGGTTGGCGAGGTCGGCGGCTGGTGGAATCGGCAGAACAATCCCGAGATCGACATCGTGGCGATGAACCGCGACGGGCGCGGTACCGCCGTCACGTTCGTTGGCAGCATCAAGTGGCGCGAGTCGCAGGCGTTTGGCCGAAGAGAATACGCGGATCTCGTCCGGGACGCCGCTCAGGTTCCGGGGGTCGACGGTAAGACCGAACTGCTGGCAGTCACGAGGACAGGAACTGTCGGCGACGAGGTGCCGATCCGATGCCTCGGGCCCGATGACCTGCTGAACGCGTGGCAGCGTTCGGCCGCGGGATAATCGGGTCGTGCGATTTCATCGGGTGCAGGTGGTGCGGAAGATGCCGCATCCCGGACGCGGCTTCTCGCAGGGGCTGCTGGCCGAGGGGAGCTCGGCCTGGGAATCGGTCGGGAATTACGGGCAGTCGGCGCTGCGGAGGTACGAACTCGGCGCGGGCTCGGTCGCCGCGCAGGCGGAATTGACGCCGGAGTTCTTCGGCGAGGGGATCTGCCGGGTGGCGGACCGAATCTGGCAGCTCACCTGGCGCGAGCGGATCGCGCTGAGCTGGGACGCGGAGACGCTCGAGCTGCGGGAGAAGGTCCGCTACAACCGCGAGGGCTGGGGGATGTGCGCGGTCGGCCAGCCGCCGGTCGACGGCGCCGCGCCGCTGCCGGACGTGGTGACCAGCGACGGGACGAGCGAACTGGTGCGCCGGGACCCGGTCACGCTTGAGCCGCGCGAGGTCCTGCAGGTCCGCTGCCAGGGCCAGCGGGTGCGCGGGCTGAACGACCTGACCTGGGCCGGCGGCCTGGTCTGGGCCAACGTGGCCGGGACCGACTACCTGGCCGGGATCGACCTCGAGCTCAGCGAGGTCACCGACGTGGTCGACGCCAGCGCGGCGGCCGAGCGGCACTGGCGCGACCCGCAGGCGATCATGAACGGCATCGCCGCCGTCGCCGCCCCGGGCGAGTTCCTGCTCACCGGCAAGGGATGGCGTTCGATCCGGCAGGCGCGGCTGGTTCCCGACCGCGACCGAGGCCACGTCAAGCGGCTGCTGGCCGGCCTCTCGCGCTGATCGTCGGGCGTGACCGGGCCAACGTCGAACGCTTGCGGGCGGGGCGATATTAAAGATTTGGCTAAGTCGGCCACGGTGTCTGTTTTCTCTGTTCGTTTCACGATTTAATTTGTCTTCTTCCGGTGAGCGAACCGGTGACAGAGACCCGAGGTGGCGCAGTCCGATGTTGTTTAACGTGTACATCTTTTTCCTCATTGCCAGCGGCGTGGCGATGCTCGCCATGGGCGGCCTCCGGCTCCCTTACGCCCGGCGAAGCCGGGTGCTGAACTTCATTCTGGGCGCGGCCTTCATCATTTACGGCCTCTATTTGCTGCTCTTCTTCACCGGCGGGCACGTCTTCATCTTCTTCTACGCGTTCGTGCTGCCGATCCTGATGGCGGTGCGGTTCTTCCGCGAGCGCGCGGCCTACCGCGCGTACCGCGGGGCGCAGCCGGAGTCCCAGCCGACCGCCCGGGTCTGACGCTTAGGTAATTGAATTCCGGGCTGGCCAGCGGAGCGGGCGATCGCGGTACCCGCCGTCGGCCAGCCCGGCCAGCCGCTCGAACGGATTCCACGCGCCGACGTCCCCGGACAGCAGCCAGGAGGCCCCCGCGGCGGCGAAGTAGCACGGCAGCATCAGCAGCCCGCCGCACCACGCGTACTGGGTGGCGTGCCTGGCCTCGTGCCTGAACAGGTCGCTTTCTGCGTCAATCCAGGGCCGCCGGGTGATGATCACGTTGCCGAGGGTGAAGGCCGGGGCGGACGGCACCGGCAGGCTGTAGCCGGCCGCCGTCAGCAGGCCGCCCTGGCCGCCGGCAGACAGCCGGGCGCGGCCGAGCCGGGCGACGGCCAGCCCGGACAGCGTGGAGCCGTTGACCAGGTTCACCGCCAGCCGCAGCCGGTGGCTGGCTCGCACCGTCAGCCCTGATCGCCGCCGTGACCCCCGAGCTCGATGGTGTCATCGCCGACGGATCCGTTGCCGGATCCGTTTCCGTTTCCGTTGCCGGTCCCGGACCCGTTGCCGCCGAAGCCTCCGTCGACGTAGCTGCCGGTCCCGTTGCCCGACCCGTTTCCGTTCCCGTTGGTCCCGTACAGGTCGGCCGGGCTGTAGTCGATGGCGTAGGCCGGAGTCGGCACCGGCAGCGGCACGTCGGGCCGGCTGTGCTCGCGGTGGGCGCGGGCCACCGCCACGTGATACTCGCGCAGCCGGTCGATGAACGCGTCGTCCGCATAGGGCGTGCCGTCGACCAGTGGCCCCCGCGTGCCCTCGAAGATCGCGGTCATGTCCTCGCCGCTGAACGTCTTGTGGCTCTCAAGCGCGTGCGCGACCGCGAGCACCCAGCGCTCGTTCTCGCGCAGGATCTCCTCCGCCCGGACCAGCAGCGCCGACAGGTTGTCCTCGATCCGGTCGGCGAGCCGCTGGATGCCGGGCACGGATCCCTGGTCGCCGGCGGGCGTGGCGGCGACCATGCTGTTGCCGGGGGTCTCGCCCTCGAGGCGGCGTGAGGCCCGAGAGGAGGAAACCGTCTTGCCCATCCCCCAGTACGCCTCCATGAACGAGGCGGTCGTGGTCGCGGAGTCCAGGTCGCCGGAGACCCCCGACGAGCTGTCGTTGTCGAAGTACAGCCGCTCCCCGGCCAGCGACGCGAGCGCGGTAAGGATGTCCGACTCCAACTCGCTGCGCCACTGGGTGAACTGGTCCTCCGGCTTGATAAACGACACCATGCCGAGGTAGTTGCTGCCCTTCTCGATCGTGGCGATGTCGATATCCAGGTGCTGCCGCGTGCGGTAGGCGATCACCGCGTGGCAGGCCTCGTGGATCGCGACCGCGTGCCGCTCGCGCTCGATGTAGTCGACATCCTCGGGCGGCCCGAGCTCCTTGAGCTGCTTCGCCTTGATCACGTCGGGCCAGGTGATCACGTCCCGGCCGTCCCTGATGGCGGTGATCAGCGCCTCGTTGACCAGGTCCTTGATGCTGGCGCCGGTCGCGTAGGGGGTGATCGTGGCGAGCTTGTCGAGCTGCTCCTCGGTCAGCTCGTGCGCGACCTTGTCGAAGTACCCCTCGTAGGTGCGGATGCGGCCCTTCTTCGACGGGTAGCCGACCCGGTACATGCGGTCGATCCGGCCGGGGCGCAGCAGCGCCTCGTCGAGCGTCGACGGCATGTTGGTCGCCATCATGATCAGGATCCGGTAGTGCGGCGGCGGCTTCGGCCGCATGCCGAGCGCCCGCCGCACCACCCGGTTGATGAACCCGCGCGGCTTCTTCAGCCCGGACAGCTCGGTCAGCAGCGCCTGCAGGGTGCCCATGCCGCCGCCGCCACCGCCGCCGCCCATCATGCCGCCCATGATCTGCTTGCTCCGCCGGATGCGAGGCGCATCGTCGCCCTCGGAGAGCTCCGATCGCAGGGCATCCCTGGTCAGCATCGACTGGGTGTCTGACGAGAGATAGTTGAAGCCGTGGCAGCCACCTCCGGCGAATGCCGCCGGGGTCGCCCGGGTGGGCCCGCCGGGCGCGCCGCCCATGGCGATGCCGCGGTTGCCGAGCGAGTCGGCCTCGTCGAAGAAGACGATCACGCCGCCGTACCGCAGCGAGAGCTTGCGGAGCTTGCGGAAGAGGCTCTTGACCTTGAGGATGCCGACGCCCATGAACATGTTGATGAACGCGCCGGGGTCGACGAACACGTACGGCTTGCCGGTCTCGCCCGCCACCGCCTCCGCCATCAGCGTCTTGCCGGTGCCGGGCGGCCCCCAGAGCAGGATGCCGCCGGGCACGTAGCCGCCGCGGTCCTCGACCAGCTCGGGGTGCTCGAGGAAGATGATGTTCTCCTTGACCCGCTCGAGCACGTGGTCCTGGCCCCAGACGTCGGTGAACCTGGTCTTGATGTCGTCCGGGTAGTAGACGTCCACCCCGCCCCTGGACATGAACCAGAACAGCAGCGCGAACTGGGCGACGGTGAAGAACAGCAGGAACGCGTACTGGATGAAGGTCGGCAGCGCGTGCCACAGGATCCCCGGGATGAGCACGACCGCGTTGAGCGGGGCGTCGTGCATGATCTTGCCGGCGATGATGGCGATGACGGCGAGCACCACCACCCAGCGGATGATCCGGCCGATCCGGTAGCGGGTCCACGCCGAAAACCTGCGCTCCTTCAGCCGCTCCGAGCTGCGCCAGACCTTCTGGATCCAGAACTGGTTGTACGCCGCCGAGTGCTCGCTGATCAGGAAGTGGGCCTGGTGCAGGACCTCGAGGCCGGCCAGCACGAATACCCACCAGCCGAGCTGCGTCTCGAGCCGCACCGCGTCGACGAACCCGATGAGCGGGTTGTCCGCCATCAGCGACCAGACCAGCAGGATCCAGATTATGGCCAGCAGGACCAGCCATTTAATCCGGTCCCAGAAGGAGATTGGCCGCCGGGTCAGGATGTCCTCGTCTTTCGGCCGCCCGCCCTCATAGGTGAGTCCCTGCGCTGCCGGCAACTGGGACTTCTTCATGTCGAGCTCCCGACGGTGAATGACGTCATGACCGTGTTGATGGCGTTCTGGTTCTGCGTGTAACAGGCGGCGGTGCAGTGCACCTGGAGCAGATAGACCTCGGTCTGGTCGGCGTTGGTCAGCACGTCCTCGTCGAAGGTGTTGACGGCCCCGCCCGGGAACGTGTACTGGAACGTCTCCCGCACCCCGTGCACGCCCGCCTTTCCGGTGATCGTCTGGTCAAGCAGCTGCTTGAAGTCGGTCAGCGGGAAGCCCTCCTGGGCCTCCGCGCTCCGGGTGCTCGAGGTGACCGGCAGCAGGAGGTCCCGCATCATGTTGTAGGAGAGCTCGTTGCTCGCGGTCGAGTTCAGCGCGAAGACCTCGGCGAACGCGAAGGGCTGGGCGAGGTCGCCGGCCGTGACGTGGTCGGCGTTCGGACCCGCGCCCGCGTCGAACGCGGTCGACCAGATGCCGGTGGTTGGTTCGCCCTCGGACTGGAGGAGGGCGTTGATCTGCTGCTGGGAGAGCGGATGCCACTGGACCGGCACCTTGTAGTAAGTCCCGGCCGCGTCGTCGGCGACGTAGTTATATGCGGGGGCGCCGCAGCCGCTCAACCCGACCGTGGTGAGGACGCCCGCGAGCAGGACCGCCAATCCCCCGATGAGGCCTCGTGTAGAGCGGAAGGCCCGATTCATCAACGGGGTGACCTCCACGTTGTGTGTTCTCTAGCTAAGTATGCCGATTCATCTCGATTTGGTAAAGGAAAGAAGCCAGCGGATCGAACGGACCCTGGCCGACTCTCCGGGCGACGATGACCGTGACTAAGACAATGCCCATATCGGGCTTATCCAAAGCACTGTCCGTCCCCTCGATAGGTGGGGACGCTGACGGCATCCGACTCATCGGGGCTGACCAGGTGATACATAGTCAGCCGCTCGGCCAGCTCGCCGCCCTTGGCGTGCCGCATCCAGACCCGGTCGCCGATCCGCAGCCCGTCGGCGGCGGTGCCGAGCACCGGGGTCTGCACCTCGCCGGCGCCCTCGGTCTTGGTCAGCCGCAGCCCGGCCGGCCAGTACGGCGACGGCAGCCGGTCCGGCGTCCCGGTCCCGGAAGCCACGTAGCCGCCGCTGAAGAGGGTGGCCACCCCGGCCTTGGGCCGCCGGACCACCGGCAGCGCGTAGAGCAGGGCCGGCTGCGGGTGGAACTTCGCGTACGCGTCGAACAGGGTCGGGCCGACCAGGCCGGAGCCCGCCGCCAGCTCGGTGACCGACTTGTCGGCCGAGGTCGACTCGAGCGAGCCGGTGCCGCCGCCGTTGACGAACTCGAGCGGGGCGATCGCCCGGATCCGGCGGACGACCTCGGTCCGGCGATCGTTCAGCTCGGCCGACGAGCGGGCCTGCATCGCCTGCACGAGCGCGGCCCGGACCGGCCGCCCGGGCGGCGCGTCGCCCAGGCCGGCGATCTGCCCCTCGTAGCCGAGCACGCCGACCAGCGAGAACCCGGGCCGCTTGAGCACGGTCTCGGCGAACAGGGCCGCCTCGGCGGGCGAGCGCAGCGGCGACCGCCACGTTCCGATCTGCACCACGGGACCGCGGGTGAGCGGACGCCAGGACATGTCCAGGTCGAGGCAGACTCGGATCTGGGGGTGGCCCGCGCCCATCGTCGCGTCGATGAAGTCCAGGTGGCCGGCCGAGTCGATGGTCACCGTGATGTGCTGCCGGGCGGCCTCGTCGGCGGCCAGCGCCCGCAGCGCCGCGCGGTCCGCGGTGGGGTAGGCGACCAGCAGGTCATCGCTGAGGCCGATGGAGTGCAGCCAGATCGCCTCGGCCAGCGAATAGCACATAACGCCCCGGTATCCTGGCTGGGCCAGGGCGCGCTCGATCAGGTGGCGGCAGCGCAGCGACTTGCTCACCACCCGGATGGGCACCCCGCCGGACCGTCGCACCAGGTCGCGGGCGTTACTGTCGAACGCGGCGAGATCCACCACCGCGAACGGCGGGTCAAGGTCGGCGGTGGCCCGGTCATAACGGGCATACCGGTCTTGCACGGCCGTTCCGGCG
>Ga0302235_10002419_pt1 | contig 13441 bp, 14 predicted proteins | sample II_Palsa_N3_3_FD_193577 | JGI IMG/M metagenome (GOLD analysis project Ga0302235, IMG submission 193577) | Peat permafrost microbial communities from Stordalen Mire near Abisko, Sweden - II_Palsa_N3_3 | ecosystem: Environmental > Terrestrial > Soil > Palsa > Peat permafrost | place: Sweden... | reverse complement strand
ACGGGATCGACGTCGGCGCGCTAGCCGCCCTGGATGTCGGTGGCACCGCCGTCCTGCTGCACACCGGCGACGACGCCCGGTTCGGCACGCCGGCCTACGCAGAAAACCGGCACTTCCTCACCCGGGCGGGCGCCACCTGGCTTGTCGGCCACGGGGCGGCACTCGTCGGCATCGACGCGCTCAACATCGACGACACCGCCGACGCCGAACGACCCGCGCACTCGCTTCTGCTCGCCGCTGGCATCCCCGTCGTCGAGCACCTGACCGGCCTCAGCCAGCTACCGCCCACCGGCGCCCGCTTCACCGCCGTGCCCCTGCGCATCGAAGCAACCGGCACCATCCCCGTGCGCGCCTTCGCGCGCCTGCCCGTTTGAGCTTCCCTGACCGGCATCGCAGGACGCGGCTTGGATTCGTGTTCGGGTGCTCTTGACTCTTCCGTTGCGTGAGGGCTGCATGCTCGTGTCATGTTCAGCATCGGCGAGTTCGCCCGGCTCGGCGGCGTATCTGTCCGCACGCTCAGGCACTACGACGAGATCGGGCTGCTGCGGCCGGCGACGGTCGACCCGGATACGGGGTACCGCGGCTACTCGGCAGCGCAGCTGCGGCAGCTTAACCGGATCATGGCGCTGAAGGAGCTCGGGCTCTCCCTGACCCAGGCCAGGCGGCTGTTGGACGGGGTCACGCTCGGCGAACTGCGCGGCATGCTCATCCTGCGGCGCGCCCAGCTGGAGCATGAACTCGAGGAGCACAAGAACCAATTGCTCGGAGTCGAGGCCCGGCTCCGCAGCATCGCCCAGGAGGATGCCATGCCGGCAGATGACATCGTGACCAAGAGAATTCCTGCCATTGGCGTCGTCGTGATCGCCGGACAGGCTCCCGGATTCGGGGCGGCGAACATCGTTCCCGTCGTCAACCAGCTGGCCACGCTGTTCGACCAGCTCGGAATCCATGACCGGGTCAAGGAAGCGGGGCCCCGCATCGTCTTTTACGAACGCGAGCACGGCGAGGACGTCACGGTCTGCCTGGCCCTGCCGGTGGCCGAACCGCCGGGCGAGCTGCCTGCGCCAGCGCACTACCGCGTCCTGCCGCAGATCGAGGCAGCCGCCACGGTGCGCAGCGGCCCGGCGGCGGGAATCTTCCCGATGGTGTACAACGATCTGGTCGGGTGGATCGAGGAGCAGGGCTACCACCCGGTACCCGGCCCGGGCCGCGAAGTGTGGCTACATGAAGTAGACGAGATCGCCGACGTGGCCCAGCAGGTGTTCGAGATTCAGTTGCCGTTCATCCGGGCGGCAGGGCCGTCGCCGGACACGGGGGAGTAACCCGTGATACACGCCATGGAACAGCTAGCGGCAGAGCGGGTTCGCAGCTGCCGGGAACTGGCGGAGCATCGGCGTCAGGCACGACGGCAGCGCGCGCTGCGCCGGGCCCGGCGGAGGGAGCGCACGGCTGAGCGGCGCATGGTCCAGGCCTGGCGCCGCGCCGCCGAGCTCCGCGCCAAACTCGAATCCTCCGGCTACTGAATCCAATCGCGGATGCCGATGCCCGGAGAACGCCCGCGTCAGGCCGCATCTGCCCGGTCATGACCCGGACGCATGACAACAGGATGACAGTCCAGGACCCCGGTCCTCAATAATCTGCGTATCACGCATTACTTGCGTGATACGCAGATTATTGTTACGCTCATGCCATGAACACCCGGCCACCGCGAAAGGAAGCCCTCTCATGTTGTTCCTGATCAGCCACCGCTACCCGGTTCTCGGCGCCGTCCTCAGCGCCATCTCCAACGTCGTCTTCCTGGCCCTCGGCCTCGCCGAGCACTCGGCCCTGCTGATCGTGATGAGCGCCCCGTTCCTGGCCCTGTCCATCGTCCAGTTCGCCCGCCGCCGCCACCACACCCCGCAGGCCCGCTCATGACATCGCCCCTACCGGCACTGCTGGACCCGCCGGCCCGACGCCGCGACCAGCAGAAGGAGCAGACCCGCCTCGACCTCGCCCTGGCCGCATTCGAGCTAGCCAGACAAAACGGACTGGCCGGCGTGCGGGTTCCCCAGATCGCGGCGGCGACCGGTGTTTCGCCCCGGACCTTCAACAACTACTTCGCCAGCAAGGAAGCAGCGATCGTCTGGCCGACCACCCGGCGGGCAGCCCGGCTGGCGGCCAACCTGGACGGCCGGCCGGCGGAAGAGCCGCTCGCGGACGCTCTCGCCGCGGCCGTGGCCAGCATGTACGAGCAGAACGAGACGGATGGCCTGCCCTCGGGCTGGCTCCACGACTTCCGGGCCCTAGTGGCCAAGGAGCCGGCCTTGCACGGCGAGTACCTCAAAGCCGCCGCCGCCGCCGAGGCAGCCCTGGCCGGCGCCATCGCCCGGCGCACCGGCGCCGAAGAGGACCAGCTGGAACCCCAGGTCCTGGCCGCGGTGGTGGCCGGAGCGGAGCGGGCTGCTGTCCGGTACTGGGCCCGCCAGGCCAATCCGTCCTCGACGCTCCCCGATGTCGTTCGCGCCGCCGTCGGCATGGCACTCCGGGGGATGGCAGGCGGCTCATAAACGGCCAGCTCGTCCGGGCTGGTGCGGCCGGCGAGGAAACCGACCGTTTGCCTTCAAGCGCTTGAGGTGTGTCAGGCTGCGTGCATGACAGCCTTCACCATCCAGGATGTGTCGCGGCGCAGCGGGTTGAGCGAGCCGACGCTGCGCTATTACGAGCAGGTCGGGCTGGTCGGCCCGGTCGACCGCGACGAGAACAGCGGGCATCGCCGCTACCGCGACGAGGACCTCCACACCCTCGAGGCGCTGGCCTGCCTGCGCGCGGTCGGCGTGGGCATCCAGGACATGCGCACCTACCAGGCCAACCGCTCCCGCGGCCGGGCGGCGGCGGCCGAGCAGCGCGATCTCCTGCTGCGCCACGCCGAGCGTATCGAGGCCGAGATCGTCGCCCAGCAGGCGCGACTCGGCTACCTGCGCGCGAAGGCGGCGATGTGGGACGCCCGCGATCGCGGGGATGCCGCCGCGGAGGCGCAGGCGTGGCCGGAAGTCAGAGCCGCGGCCGGCCGTATGGGGGTGCAATGATGAGCCCGGTCCTGGTCACCGGCGGGTCCGGCTACCTGGGCACGCAACTGGTCGCCGCGCTGCTGCGGACCGGGAACCCGGTGCGCACCACGGTGCGCTCGAAGGACCGCGAGGCCGACCTGCGCGCGGCGGTGCGCCGCGGCGGTGCCGACGACGCCGACCTGGAGCTCGTCATCGCGGACCTGTCGGCCGATGACGGCTGGAAAGCCGCTATGGCCGGCTGCGAGGAGGTCCACCACGTCGCCTCGCCCATCCCGTACGTCCAGCCCGAGGACCCCGACGATCTGATCGTTCCCGCCCGCGAGGGCGCGCTGCGGGTGCTGCGGGCCGCACGCGACGCGGGTGCCCGGCGCGTCGTGCTGACCTCGTCGTTCGTGGCGATCGGCTACACCCCCAAGCCGGGCGCCGAGTTCACAGAAGACGACTGGACCGATCCCGGCACGCCGGGCCTGGCGCCCTACCCGCGCTCCAAGGTGATCGCCGAACGGGCCGCGTGGGACCTGATGCAGCACGACGGCGGCGACACCGAACTCGTCGTCGTCAACCCGACGTTCATCCTCGGGCCCACCCTGACGACCGACCTGCGCTCCTCGATGCAGCTAATCAAGGCGATGCTCGACGGGACTATGAGCATCGCGCCCCGAGCCCGGATGGGCGTCGTGGACGTACGTGACGTCGCCGACCTGCACATCCGCGCCATGGCCGCCCCCGACGCCGCGGGCAAGCGCTTCATCGGCGTCGGCGACGGCCCGACGACGAGCTTCGTCGAGGTGGCCGGCGTCCTGCGCCGTCGGCTCGGCCCGCTGGCCGCGCGCGTGCCTACCCAGGAGGCGCCGGGGGAGGACCGCCCGCGCCCGGTCATCCACAACGACCGGGCCCGCAGCGAGCTGGGCTGGCGTCCGCGCCCCGTCGAGACGACGATCGTGGATTCGGCCGAGAGCCTGCGTGACCTCGGCCTGCTCGAGGCCCACGGCTGACAGCGGCGTCTCTTCTAGCTGCCTAGGGGGCTGGGGAGCAGACGGGACAGGACCTCGTCGATCGCTCCGGTCCCGGCCAGCATGTCCGCGTCAGGTGAATCCGAACGGGCGACGAACAGCGCGATCTCGTCGATCGCGGCCAGGACGACGTGGGAGAACACCTCAACCAGCTCGGGAGCCAGCCCTCCCTGGCCGGCGATCGCCGCGACGGCTCCTTTGATCAGCCCGAGGGCGTAGCGCTCCTCCAGGGCCCGCCAGCGCTGCCACCCGAGCACCGAGGGCGCGTCGATCAGCAGGATCTGCTGGATCACCGGGTCCCGGGCGATCCGGATCCATTCCAGGCAGCCAGCCCGCAACGCGGCCGCCGGACCGGTCGCGCCGGCGGCTGCCGCGATGGTGCGCCGCCCGACGTCGGTTTCCAGTGCTTCCAGCACCGCCTCGAACAGGGCGTCCTTCCCCTTGAAGTGGTGATAGAGCGAACCCCGGCTGACGCCGGACTCCTGCAGGACGGCGTCGATCGACGTCGCCTCGTATCCGCGCTCGGCGAACAGCGCGGTGGCCACCGCGAGCAGGTGCTCGCGGGTCGCCGCTCCCCGCGCGACGTTCTGGTTGATCCGGTCAGGCATGCAACCCAAAACTCCTTTGACAAACCGACTGTCGGTCTACAGAGTTAGACCGTCAGTCGGTTTACTAAAACATACCGGGTCCGGACCCGCCGGACCAGGCGCCACTGGAGGGACTGTGACCATCATCGAGCTCGAAGCCCACCGCCGCACCGTCACCACGCCGCAGGGCCCCGTCAGCTGCATCGACGTCGGCGACGGGCCGGCCGCCCTGTTCGTCCACGGCGTGGGCACCAATGCCCTGCTGTGGCATCACCTCATCCGGGCATTTGCCGGCGAGCGCCGGTGCGTGGCCATCGACCTGCCGCTGCACGGCCGGACCCCGGCGGCGCCGGGCCAGGACTTCAGCCTGGGTGCCCTGGCCGACGTGGTCGAGGGATTCTGCCAGGCGGCCGACCTCAGGTCGGTAGATCTGGTGGCTCATGACACCGGTGGGGCCGTGTCCCAGGTGTTCGCGGCCCGGCATAGCGACCGGCTGCGGTCCCTGTGCCTGACCAACTGCGACGCGCACGACAACCTGCCCCCCGACGCCTTCAGGCCCACCGTCGACATGGCCGCCTCGGGCGCCCTGGCCGCCGCGGCACCAGCCCTGCTGGCCGACCCCGAAGCGGCACGCGCGGTGGTCTTCGGACCCGGGTACGAGGACGTCACCCACCTCGATCTCGAACTAGCGCGCTCCTTCCTCGATCCCGTTCTCGGCACTCCTGAGCGGGCGCGCCAGTTCGAGCGCCTCCTCCTCTCGCTCCGTCCCGACGACCTGCTCGCCGCCGAACCCCAGCTCGCCCAGCTGACGGTGCCCACCCTGATCGCCTGGGCCACCCATGACGTGTTCTTCGACCTGTCCTGGGCCTACTGGCTCAAGAACCTGATCCCCGGCGCCAGCGGAGTCATCGAGATCGACGGCCGCCTGTTCTTCCCCGAAGAACGCCCAGGCGATCTCATCGACGCGCTCGGAAAGCACTGGGACCGGTGAACGCCGGCCACGCGGCCGCCCGCAGGCGCATCACGCTGCTCGCGCTGTGCCTGGCGGCCTTCATCATCAGCCTGGACGTCACGATCGTGAACGTGGCCCTGCCCAGCCTGGTCCGGCAGGCCGGCGCGACCACCACGGACCTGCAGTGGGTGGTGGACGCCTACAATCTGGTCTTCGCCGCGCTCGTCCTGGTCGCCGGCAGCCTGTCCGACCGGCTGGGACGCAAGGGAATGCTACTGGCCGGCCTCGGCGTGTTCGGTGCCGCCAGCCTGGCCGGCTCGCTCGCCACCTCCACCGGTCAGCTGACCGGGGCCAGGGCGGTCATGGGGCTCGGCGCCGCGATGATGTTCCCGGCCACCTTGTCGCTGCTGACCAACGTCTTCACGGCCCGGCGCGAGCGGGCCGCCGCGATCGGCCTGTGGGGTGCCACCACCGGAGTAGGGATCGCCACCGGCCCGATCATCGGCGGCTGGCTGCTTGAGCATTACTGGTGGGGCAGCGTCTTCCTGTTCATGGTCCCGGTGGCGGCTGGGGTCGCCGCCCTGGCCGCCTGGGCCGTGCCGACCTCACGGGACCCGCGTATCCGGAAGACAGACTGGCGGGGCCTGATCCTGTCCGCCGCCGGGATGGGCGTGCTGGTCCTCGGGATCATCCAGGCGCCGAGCTGGGGCTGGGGCTCGGCGCGGACCCTCGGCACGCTGGCCGCCGGCGCGGTCCTGCTGGCCGCCTTCGCGGCCGCCGAGGCCCGGACCGCGGACCCGATGCTGGACATCGCGCTGTTCCGCAACCCGCGCTTCACGGCCGCCAGCGGGTCGGTGGCCATCGCGTTCTTCGCCCTGAACGGGTTCATCTTCCTGGCCACCCAGTACTTCCAGATTGTCAAGGGCTACGGCCCGCTGGGCACCGGGGTGCGGCTGCTGCCGGTGGCCGGGTCGGTCGCGGTCGCGTCGGTGACCGGAACCAGGCTGGCCGTCCGAATCGGCAACAAGATCATCGTCGGCGGCGGGCTGACGTTGTTCTGCGCGGGGCTGCTGTGGATCTCCACGGTGTCCCAGGCGACCTCCTACGGGGTGATCGCCGCGCAGATGATCGTGTTCGGCACCGGGCTGGGGCTGACCCAGGCGCCGGCCACCGAGGCCATCATGGGCGCCGTCCCGAAACACAAGGCCGGCGTCGGGTCGGCCGTCAACGACGCGACCAGGCTGTTCGGCGGCACCCTCGGCGTCGCCGTCATCGGCAGCGTCGCCGCCTCCCTGTACACCAGCCGGCTGGCCGCCACCCTCCCCGCCGGGCTGCCGGCCCGGGCCATCACCGCTGCCAGGGGATCGGTCGGCGGCGCCGTGATCGCCGCCCAGCAGGCCAGCCAGGCCGGGTCCGCCGAGCTCGGATCCCGGCTGAAGGACGCCGCGATCCTCGCCTTCCTGCACAGCTTCTCCGGCGGCTGCCTCGTCGCCGGAGCGGTAGCCGCCGCCGGCGCTCTCGTCGCCATCTTCCTGCTCCCGGCCCGGCCCGCCGACCCCGCGACACAAGCCCCGCCACTCGCCGCGACGGACCCTCAGCACGCCAGCACCCCCGGCCGCCAGAACGTCCAGGCCCTGTGAACGGCCGACCTCGTCTTTACCGAACGAACCGGGTGCTCGCCCCCGGCCAGGCTAATGCGCGGAACCGTGTTCAGGCCTCAGGTGAGAATCACTTTGCGGTAAGTCAGATAGAAGTCGACGGTGAACTCCGGACCATTCTCGGCTTTCTCCCAACGGCCCGTGATGGTGTGAGCATCGTCGCTGATCGTCCCTATAAACCGCTGCGGGAATGGCGCACCCTCGCGCTGGAGTATCCACTCCCTGCTGTCAATGCGCATGGTGTAGATACGGCACACCCCGCGCTCGTCGCTGTAGAGCTGGACATAGCTGCCAGCGGCACCGTCGCAACCCATGATCGAGATGCTGTCCGGGACACCAGGCACATCGATGACGGTGCGCTGGACGAGATGCGCCTGGGAGGGATGCCACTGAAAACTTGCCCGGCCTGCACCGGGCCACGCCTGCCCGTCTGGGCCTTCCGCCTGCACTGTCCACTCGCCCACGAGAGGCTCTAGGGCCCGTAGTGCCTGTTCTGCGCTTACCTGCGCCATCGTTTTGTCCCTCCTCAAACCACGGGCCTTCCTGCCTGGTCTGCTCGTTCCCCGAGCTGGGTCGGTTGCCTGTCATTGAGACCATGAAGCCAGTGTCAACTCATCGGCCGGGTACCGGGGTACCATGAGCAATGGTGGTTCCGGCCGCCTCTGGATCCGCGGGCAGTGCTTCAAGCTCACCGGCCGTATACGGCGATGACCCACACGACTGGTCTTTGTGGTCTTCCCGCCCGATGCCGCGGATCCTCGGGCATGAGGAAGGACTGCCATGCCTGATCAGCCGCGTCCGCTTGCCGGCCAGCCGAACCTTCGTTACCTGAAGCTGGAAGCCAGGCGCCGCCTGGCCGCCGGCGAGTTCACCACCCTGCATGACGCTCAGCTGGCCATCGCCCGTGAGCACGGCCAGCCGAGCTGGACCGCGCTCAAGCAGCTCATCGAAAGCCGGCTCGATGAGCTCGGGCATCCCGCGCTCGCCCAGCTGCGGTGGGTGATCTCCCGGTTCGACGGTGCTGACACGCCGGGCTGGGCGGCTCCCGCCGACGGTGAGCTGCGCGAGCACCTCACCGGTGACCTCCTCGAGCGGGAGATGTCCGACCTAGGTCTGGGCAAGGTGGTGACGGCGCTCACCCGCAGGGCCGCGAGCGGGCGCGAAGGGCTCGTGATCACCCAGGACGGCCCGCTGCATGCCCGCGCCCGGGCCAGCGGCTGGTTGCTGGAGGTCGATGCCGATCCCGCGCCGCTGCACCGGCTGACCGGCCTCCGGATGACTGCGGTCGGGAGCCAGGTCACCGACGCGCGGGTCGCGGCACCGCCCACGTCCAGCTCCGGCGCGGTTCCGGTCGTGGCGGCCGAGACCGCGGCGACAGAGTTCCGGGAGCTGGGCCTGGCCGGGCTCGTCCTGGCCGGCGGCGCGCCGGGCGGGGCCGCCTGGGCGATCGCGCGGGGCTGGGCCGACCTGGAGCGGGCCGAGCCGCTGCGCCCCGGTCACCGGTTCCCCGCCTACGGCATCACCAGGCTCATCACCGCCACCGCCGTGCTGCGGCTCATCGCCGACCAGCGGGTGGGGATCGACGATCCGGCCAACGATCACCTGCGCACCGTGCGGCTCGCCGATGACTCCGTCACCGTCCGGGAACTGCTCAGGCACGCCGGCGGAGTGGACGCTCCCGCCCCCGCCAACCTATACGCCAGCACCGTCCCCAGCCTGATATCACTCTACGGCCCGGTGCTGCCATGCAGCCGCCCCCGCGGCACCGTCCGGGGAAAAGCCCCCGGCGACTACGCGGCCCTCTGGCAGCTGATCGCGGACGTCACGGGATCGGACTACGCCGCGGCCGTCACCCGGCTGGTGCTTGGCCCGCTCGGCATGACCGGCTCGTCGTTCCCGGCCAGCTGGCCGCACGAGGACCCGGACGCGGTCACCGGCTACCAGCTGGAACCCGACGGCACCTTCGTGCCCGATCTCGACGACCTCACCGCGATCCTGCTCGCGGCCGGGCTGTGGACGACCGCCACCGACCTGGTCAGGTTCGGCACCGGGTGGTCATCCCTCATGCCCGCCGGCCTCGCCAGCGAGACGCTCCGGCCGCAGACCGCCGCCCCCACGCACATCGGCCTCGGCTGGCGCCTCAACCTGGCCGACGGCATGGCCTGGGAGGCCGACGACGGCCCCGGCGGGAGCGCGTCCCTAATCGTCGGCCTGGCCGACAACCACGCCTACGTCGCGCTGACCAACCGGAAGGTGCCCATCCTGAGCCTTAATCGCAAGATCTTCCGGCCAGGCTCGTAGTCCCGGTGCACCCGTTCCTTATCCCCGCCGCGGCACCGGCCCTATGTTCCATCGGTCCGGTCCAGTGCGGCCTTATGTTCCATCGGTGCGGTGACGGCGCGGCCCGCAGGTGGCGGGCGGGGCGGCCGGCCTGGGAATCACGGGCCTGGTGCTGCAGGGGAGCCCCGTGATCATCCTGATATGCGCCCCAGAGCCGCGGCGGGAGCAATAATTCTCTACTTCGCCATGTGGCCGGACTATAGCTGGTTATGTACGAGGGTTTCGAAGGCCTGGTTGATGAGGTCGGGTAGTTCAGGGGTGCCGTTGTTCTCGACCCAGGTGAGGACGGCGGTGCTTGCGGCCGCGAGGCATGCCGCGACCGTGACCCTGGTCCCGAAGTCGGGGCGGGGGCCTAGGGCCGCCAGGATGAGCTGCTGGGTGGCCATCTGGTCGGCCCAGAGCCGTTCCCGCAGCACGGGCGTGGACACGATGAGCTTGTTCTGGGCCAGCAGTGCGTTGCGGTCGCTGTCGTAGACCTGTGCCAGGCCCTGGAGCAACGCGGCCCGGATTCGCCGGGGGAGCGGCCAGGTGGCCGGGGTCTGCTCGAGCAAGGCGGCAATCATGGGGTCGTAGCTGTCGGACAACGCCACGTCCTCCTTGGCCGGGAAGTAACGGAAGAACGTCATGTGCGAGACGCCGGCCGCGGCCGCGATCTGCTCGACGGTGGTGGCGTCGTATCCCTGTTCGCGGAACAGCCGCAGTGCGCTGGCGCGGATACGGTCGCGGGTAGCGGCCTTCTTGCGCTGCCGCCAATCGGGTTCGGTCACAGCTGTCATCGTCGCGTACCGGCGTCCCGGGCCGCAGCCGCCTCCGGCGGGCCCGCTCCGCCGGCCGCAGCTCCCTCCGGCGGGGCCGCTCCGCCGGCCGCAGCTCCCTCCGGCGAGGCCGGACCGCCGGGGGCGGCGCGGCCTGGCAGGTACCCCAGGCTGGTGAGGGCGGCGAGGGCAGCGGCTCCGGCGCAGATGAACATGACGATGCTCATGCCGTGCAGGAACGCGGTTCCGGCGGCGCTCCGCAGGGCGGAGCCGCCTGATGGCAGGCGGCTGGCGACCTCGGCGGCCTGGGTGATGGAAGCGCGCGCCTCGGCGGCACCCCGGCCGGGCAGGGCGGCCAGGGCGGGCCGCAGATCGCGGGCGTAGGTGGTGGACAGCACGCTGCCGAGCACGGCGACCGCGATCGCCCCGCCGACCTGCCGCAGCGCGCTGTTCACCGAGGCACCGATTCCGGCTTCGCCGCCGCCCGCGGCAGCCATGACCGCGGCCATCGCGGCTGCGATGGCCGCGCCGGTCCCGAGCCCGCACATGGCCAGCCCGGCCGCCACGAAGGCATAGCCCGTGACCAGGTGGATCTGGCTGAGCATGGCGAGTCCGCCTGTCAGCAGGGCCAGCCCGGCGGCCACGGTGAGCCTGGTGCCAGCGGCCCGCACGACCTGGCCGGCCACGCCGCCGGCCACCAGCAGCCCGCCCATCAGCGGCAGCAGCCGCAGCCCGGCGCTGATCGGGTCGTCGCCGAGCACGCTTTGCAGGTACTGAGGCACCACGAACAAGATCCCGAACAGCGCGACCGAAACGGCGATGGTGGCGGCCGTGCCCCAGGTGAATCGCCTGTCCCGGAACAGCGCCGGGTCGATGACCGGGTTCGCCGAGCGGTGTTCGCGGGCGAGGAAGGCGGCAAGTAGCACCGCCGACCCGGCCAGCAGCATCGCTGTGGATAGCGCCGTCCAGCCGTGTTCCGGGCCGTTGATGACGCCCCAGACCAGGCAGGTGACCGCCCCGGCGGGCAGCAGCGCGCCCAGGGCGTCCAGTGGCGGCGCGGCGGAGTTGCGCGATTCGGGCATCAGAACGGCCCCCGCCGCCAGCGTCACACACGCGGCGGGCACGTTGATCCAGAACACCGAGTGCCACGAGAAATGCTGCAGCAGCAGGCCGCCAAGCACCGGCCCGAGCGGAAGGCCGAGCGCGACGACCGCAGTGAGGATGCCGATAGCCTTGGGCCCGTCATCATCTCCGAACGTGGCCGAGACCACCGCCAGGGAGAGGGGGAACATGATCCCGGCGCCCAGCCCCATCAGCGCTCGCGCCGCGATCAGCTCTCCCGCCGAGACCGACAGCGCGCACCACAGCGACGCCGCCAGGAACACCGCCAGTCCGGCCAGCAGCAGCCGCTTGCGGCCGAGGCGGTCCCCGATCATCCCGGCGGGCAGCATGACCCCGGCGAAGACGAGCGAGTAGGCGTCAACGAGCCATTGCAGGTCGCCGGTGCCTGCATGCAGCGCGGCCGAGATGGCGGGCAGCGCGATGTTCAAGATCGTGAGATCCAGGCTCACCACGATCACCGATAGGCACGTCACCGTCAGCATCCACCACTTGCGGGCCCGCACTGGCACCTCCAGTATGTTAGAAACTAACATGTTAGTTGCTAACATACTAAGGACGGGACAGCTCAGCAAGCCGCTTCGGGGCGGATCACGTGCTGCTGGCGATGCCCAGGAAAACAACCACCGCCCGGTTGAGCCGAAGGACGCTGGCGTCATCAAGCACGCCGACCTTCGTGCCGAGCCTGGAGCGGCGCACGGTGGTGACCTTGTCCACCATGATCCGGGTGGGTCCGTCCAGGCCGTTGTCCTGATCCGGCTCGATCAGCAGCCTGAACAGCGGAGCATCCGTCGGGTCGGTGGTGAACGGGCATAGCGTGACCGAGTCGGTATCGAAGTGATCATCTTGGATGATCACCGCAGGCCGCGGTTTGCCGGTGTAGTCGGCTCCGCCCGAGACCGTCCAGATCTCGGCTCGCCTCACGGCTCTGGCCACTCCGATACCGAATCCGTGAAGGCCTGGTCATCACCGGCAGCATCGCTGACGGCCACCGCACGCGATTGCCGGTGCGCCTCCGCGGCGAACCCCTCGGCGTTAACATCCGGTACCCAGATCTGCACCGGCCGCAGGCCCTGCGCGCGCAGTCGCTCCCGGTGCGCACGGACGCGCCGCCGCGAGCCAGTGTCGGCCATCCATGCCCCCTTCGTTACATGTAACGATACCGGTGGCTAGATGTTCCTTCAAATTCGCCGCAGGCGACACCTTCGACGCCGGGCAGGTCCTGGTCGCCCGCGGCTTACGTGTCGGCCGAGGTGTCAAGCTCCCCGCGCAGCAAGGGTGTGACGTCGAGGTTGGCTTTGTAGCTGCGAAGGCGGTCACATGCGCCACGGCTGCCTCAGCCGCACCATTACAAATAGCTGGCCAGTCGCTGAATGTGACATTATGCCCAAAAGAATGGGTACAATGGCACATTCATCGAATATCTGAGCGAGGGTGCGAGCAGCGGGTGGGGTTGGTGGTGTAAGTGGGGCCGGGGTGAGCCGTTGCGGCGGCGGCCGGCGGAGGATTGCGCCCGGGCCCTGACCCGACCCGCCCAGGCGTTAACTACGTGACCTTGGGTCGGTAATCTGTCGGTGGCAACCGACCCGTGGGAGGTGTCGTGGGACGCGCCAGCAACCGCAAGAAGGCACAGCGCCAGGCTGCCCCCAGTTCCCGGCAGGCCAGGGCTGACGCCGAGAGACAGCAGGCGTTGCACATCGTGGCGGCTGGCCTGCAGGCGCTGATCCAGGAGACAGACGAGCGCGAAGAGCGCGAAGCCGCTGCCCGCCGCACCTGGTCCGGCGGCGCCGAACCTGTCCCGGCCGAGGCACCGCGATGGCCCGAAGGCTCGCTCGGCGACCGGTTCTTCACCGGCACCTACCTGGAACAGGCGCGGGACGCGCCGAGCCTGGCGACCGCGGAGATCCCGGACGCCGCGGTGATCGCCGCCGATCCCGGGCACTGGAACGTCGCGACCGACGCCCTGG
>Ga0302235_10002418_pt1 | contig 13447 bp, 15 predicted proteins | sample II_Palsa_N3_3_FD_193577 | JGI IMG/M metagenome (GOLD analysis project Ga0302235, IMG submission 193577) | Peat permafrost microbial communities from Stordalen Mire near Abisko, Sweden - II_Palsa_N3_3 | ecosystem: Environmental > Terrestrial > Soil > Palsa > Peat permafrost | place: Sweden... | reverse complement strand
AATATCCTGATGGGCGTGTTCCATCCCGACCTGGTCGGTATCCAGGTGCGTGTGCTGCAGGCGCTGGGCGCCCGGCAGGCGCTGGTGGTGTGGGGTCGCGATGGCATGGATGAGATTTCGCTTGGCGCGACCACCCTGGTGGGCGAACTGCGTGACGGCGTGGTGCGCGAGTACGAAATCGAGCCGGAGGACTTCGGCTTTGCCATGGCCTCCAGCCGCAACCTGCGCGTGGAGAGTGTGGACGAGTCGAAGGCGATGTTGCTGGAGGCACTGCAGGGTCGCCGCGGCGTGCCGCACGATATTGTCTGCCTCAACAGTGGCGCGGCACTTTACGCGGCCGGCGTGGTCAACTCCATCGATGATGGTATCGATCTGGCGCGCTCAACCATTGCCAGTGGCGCGGCGCATGAAAAAATGCGCGCGTTCGTGGCCGCGACACAAGGGCTTGCCGCGGCCGCGTAAATCAGGTGTGAAGGCTCGGCCGTATTTCCTGCGTGCTTGCACGACGCGAAGCGGCGATACTGGGATCATGCGCAGCACGTCGCGCGCTCCCACCCGCTATTCCAACAAGAGAAATGCCATGACCGACATTCTCAATCGCATTCTTGCGCGCAAGGCTGAAGAAGTCGCCGAGCGCAAAGCAAACATGCCGATCGCCGAACTGATCGCGCGCGTCAAGGATTTGCACGACACCCGTGGCTTCGCTGCCGCGATCGAGGCAAAGATCGCCGCCGGCCTGCCAGCCGTCATCGCGGAAGTGAAAAAGGCCAGCCCGAGCAAAGGCGTGATCCGCGCGGATTTTGATCCCGCCGCGATTGCGCGCAGTTACGAGGAAGCCGGCGCCGCTTGTCTTTCAGTGTTGACCGATGCCGATTTTTTCCAGGGCAGTGAGGCGTTTCTGCAGCAGGCGCTGGGCGCGTGCTCACTGCCGGTGCTGCGCAAGGATTTCATCATCGATCCGTATCAGGTGTACGAGGCGCGTGCGATCGGTGCGGACTGCGTGCTGCTAATCGTTTCGGCGCTGGATGATGACGTGCTGCTGCAGCTTTCGCTGCTGGCCGCCGAGCTGGATCTGGACGTGCTGTGCGAAGTGCATGACGAAGAGGAGCTGGAGCGGGCGATGGCCGTGCCGGTGCCGCTGATCGGCGTCAACAATCGCAACCTACGCAGTTTTGAGACCTCGCTGGACACCTCGCTGGCGCTGCAGGATCTGATCGAATATGACCGCGTGCTGGTGGCCGAGTCCGGTATTCACACGCCCGAAGACGTGGCGCGCCTGCGCGAAGGCGGCATCCAGGCGTTTCTGGTTGGCGAGGCTTTCATGCGCGCCGAAAATCCGGGTAGCGAACTGCGACGGTTGTTTGGTACGCCGTGACCGCACCATTGCCGCATGATGCTATGCCTGATGAAGCATTGTTAGTTGTTGCAGCCGGTGGCGTGGGAGTAGTCACATCGACCGTCATTGAAAACGCGGTGAGCGAATCAGCTGCTATCGAACCCGCTGTTATCGACGCCAAGGTGTCGCGCGTGGTGTTGTTCGATTTTGATGGCGTGCTTATTCAGGCTGATTCCTTCGGCCTTTATATGCGTGATCGCTATAAACGATCGTTAGTGCGCAAGCTGCTGGTGCTGCCGACTTTGCCGTGGTTGCTGCTCGGGCTGATGGTGTCTTGGCGTTGGCCAGTGCGCACGCTGGTGCACATCGGCCTGCTCGGCGTTAGCGAGCAGCGCTATACCGCCACCGCGAAAAGTTTTGCAGCCCAGCTCGTGCGTCGTCCGAAACTGTTCAGTCGCGATGGCCTGCTGGCGCTGCGCCGGCATCAGGCGGCGGGTGATCGGGTCATTGTGGTGACCGGTTGCGAGCACACGCTGGTCTCCGGCATCTTGCAGGAGCTGGGTTTGACCAATATCGAAGTGCTGGCCTCGCAGCTGCGGCCCAGCTGGCTGGGCATGCGCGTCAAGTCGCACAACGTGGGCAAGCGCAAGCTGCAGGAACTCACATCACATGGCTTGCAAGCTTGGCGCGTGGCCTATACCGATTCGTCGCATGACATTCCGATGCTGAAACCCGCTGCGGAGGCGGTGCTGGTCAACGGCACGCCGAAACTCTGCAAGAAGATCGAAAAAGCACTGGGCCGCAGCGTGACGCGGGTAGAGTGGTTCTGAGTCCGATGTCAATGTCTTCGTCGCATACAACCGAAGGGCAGGGCGCGCCGCCATCGCTGCAGATCGTGCCCTTCGAGCCCGCATTGCGCGACCATTTTTATCGACTCAATGCGCAGTGGCTGGAGCGGCATTTTCATATCGAGGATATTGACCGCCTCGTGCTCAGCGACCCGGAAACGCACGTGCTGCAATCCGGTGGTGCGATCTTCTTTGCGCGGCTCGGCGAGCACATCATCGGCACCTGCGCGCTGCTGCACGAGTCGCCCGGTGTGTATGAGCTGACCAAGATGGGCGTGGACGAAAGTTTTCGCGGGCAGGGCGCGGGGCATCGATTGCTCGATGCGGCGATCGTCGAGTTTCATCGCCGCAATGGCCAGCAGTTGTTTCTTGAATCCAGCAGCACGCTGACCACGGCGCTGCGCATGTACGAAAAAGCCGGCTTCGTTATGCAGCCGGCGATTCGCGCTGGTTCGCACTACCAGCGTGCGGACGTCTACATGATTTACGCCCCGATCGAGCGCGGGGCGCTGGCAATCGATCCCGTGGCTTAGCGCGTGCCGCGCACCACGATGGTCTTGCCCGACACATCGATCATGCGCTGCTCTTCCAGCTGTTTCAGCACCCGGCCGACCATCTCGCGTGAGCAGCCGACGATGCGGCTGACTTCCTGGCGCGAGATGCGGATCTGCGTGCCCTCCGGATGCGTCATCGAATCAGGTTCCTGGCACAGGTCCAGCAGCGTGCGTGAAATACGGTTGGTGACGTCCATGAAGGCCATCCGGCTGACCTGACGCGAGGTGCGCAGGAGTCGGTTGGTCAACTGCGCGCCGATCGCAAAAAGAATCTTTGGGCACTCCTCGCGCAGCGGGCCTTCCATCAGCTGGAACAGGCGTTCGTAGCTGATCTCGGCCATTTCGCACGGCGTGCGCGTGCGCACCATCGACTCGCGCTGTGCCTGCTCGACGAACAGGCCCATTTCGCCGATGAACTGGCCGCGGCTGATATACGCCAGGATCAGTTCACGACCCTGTTCGTCCTCGGTGCACACCGCCAACGAGCCCTCGATGACGTAGTAAAGCGTGTTGGCCGGGTCGCCCGGGCGGATGATCGCGGTCTTGCCGGGGTAGCGGCGACGATGGCAGAGCGCAAGAAATCGCTCCATCGAGGCGGGGTCAGGCGCGAAATTGAGCGGCGCTTGAGAAAGTTCAAAAGCTTGCTGTAGTTGGTATTTGAGTTGCGCCACTATCATCCCCGCAGAAGGTTTCGTGCTGGCGGTGGTCAAGGCTGACCGCCAAATCAGTATTCGTTGCCGTCCCCTGTTCACCTGCATTATGGCAAACCTCAGTGCCTTGCCGCAGGTTCAGTTTTTCGACGTTTTACCGCATACTCCGCGGTCTTTCGGCGAGGGCAACCATGTGTTGTCGCACGCCGGTCACAAGGATCGCGGAAGGTTGTTGTCTGCGCGCCACACCATTCAGCGGGGACCCTTGTCGCTAACCCGCCTCTACTGCTGGCCTCATACCGCCATGGAGAGTCGTCTTGGTTAAACCACTTCCCCGTCTTCGCTTGCAGGGCTTCAACAACCTGACCAAGGCGTTGAGCTTCAACATTTACGACATCTGCTACGCGGTGTCCGAAGAACAGCGTCGCAACTACATCGAGTACATCGATGACCAGTACGACGCCGATCGCCTGACCCAGATCCTGACCGATGTGGCCGAGATAATCGGCGCGAATATCCTCAGCATCGCGCGTCAGGACTACGACCCGCAGGGCGCATCGGTGACGATGCTGATCTCCGAAGAGCCGGTGCTGGAGAAGCTCGGTCGCGACACCATTTCCGGTGCCGTGGTCGCGCACATGGACAAGAGCCACATCACCGTCCACACGTATCCGGAAACGCACCCGCACAACGGCATCGCGACCTTCCGTGCGGACATCGACGTGGCGACCTGTGGCGTGATCTCGCCGCTGAAGGCGCTGAATTACCTGATCGACAGTTTCGAATCGGACATCGTGGTGTGCGACTACCGCGTGCGCGGCTTCACCCGTGACGTGAAGGGCAAGAAGCACTTCATCGACCACAAGATCAACTCGGTGCAGGACTATCTGGCCAAGCACATCCGCCAGAAGTACGAGATGTTCGACGTCAACGTGTATCAGGAAAACATGTTCCACACGAAGATGCACATCAAGGACTTCGACCTGGACACCTACCTGTTCGACTCGCACGCCGATGATCTCTCGTTCAAGGAGCGCCAGCGCATCGAGTCGCTGCTCAGGCGCGAGATCGAGGAGTTGTTCCACGGTCGCAACCTGATGTAACGAAAAACCCGCCGAAAGGCGGGTTTTTTATGGGGCACCTGCGAGGGCTCTCGGGTCAGATGCGATAAGCGATCGCCTTCATCACCATCGAGCTGAGATGCATCAGCTTCGGCAGCGGAAAAGGCAGTTCGATGCCGCCGCGCTCCTCGGCCTCCTGCGCGTGGCGCACTTCGTCGGTCTGCATCTGGGTCAACACGGCACGCGAACGTTCGTCCGCGGCCGGCAGTTTTTCCAGATGATCCTGCAGATGCGCTTCGACCTGGCGCTCGGTTTCCACCACAAAGCCGAGGCTCAGCGGATCGCCGGCCAGCGCCGCGGCGGCGCCAATCGCATAGCTGCCTGCGTACCACAGTGGACTGAGCAGGCTGGGGCGACTATCCAGCTCCTTCAGTCGCGTGGCGCACCAGGCCAGATGATCGGTCTCTTCGTCCGCGGCGTGCAGCAGGTGGTCGCGCGTGTCGGCATTTCGGGCCAGCGCCGCCTGACCGAGATAAAGTGCCTGCGCACAGACTTCACCGGTATGGTTGATGCGCATCAGGCCGGCCGCGTGGCAGCGTTCGCTGTCGTCCATATCGGCCTCCGGGATGCTTGCGGCCGGGGACGGCCGCTGCGCTTCGGGCGAGCCGGCGATGGCTTCCAGCGCTCGCTCGCACTTGGCGAACACTTGATCCAACGGCGTCAATACGCGGACATTCATGTGCTTTTCCTTATTCGCTAAAGGTCCGGCGGTCGGCAAATTGGCCTGTCTTTGTCGGATCCTGCCGCCAAGCGGCTATGGTATTGGACGACGATCGCTGCTGTCCTTGCATCGTGGCAGCATGCCGCAGTATGAGCCTGCGAGCCACTTGAGCCCCTTCCAGGGCAGGCAGTGTGGGATCGGCATCCGCACGTGCGACGTGGTCGGTTCGATGGTTCGTCGCAAGCAGTGGCCAATGGCAGTCTGATCGGGAGGATCAGATTCCCGCTTTGGGGGACTTTTCAAGCGGTATGCCCATCATGCTATCATTGCCAGCTCACAGCCCGCCGGACGGCAGGCTTGCACCGTAGATGACAGCTCCGCTATCATCTCGCGCCTCTGATCGACCGATGATATGTACCGCCTCACCGCGGCAGAACAGGTATTCCGAAATGAAAACGTTTAGTGCCAATGCAGACAACGTCAAGCGCGACTGGTTTGTGGTCGATGCCACAGACAAGACGCTCGGTCGCCTGTCGACCGAAATTGCAGTTCGTCTGCGCGGCAAGCACAAGCCGGAATACACGCCTCATTGCGATACCGGCGATTACATCGTCGTGATCAATGCGCAGAAGGTGCATGTCACCGGCCGCAAGCTGGACAACAAGAAATATCACCGTTTTACCGGTTACATCGGCAACCTGAAGACCACCAGTCTCAAGGATCTGCTCGCTACCTATCCGGAGCGCGTGATCGAGATCGCCGTCAAGGGCATGCTGCCGAAGAACTCCCTGGGCCGTGAGATGTACCGCAAGCTCAAGGTGTACGGCGGTGCCGAACATCCGCATACCGCACAGCAGCCGCAGGCGCTGGAACTCTAAGGAACCATCATGACGATCCAGCAGAATTACGGCACCGGCCGCCGCAAGACCTCCGCCGCCCGCGTGTTTCTCCGCAAGGGCAACGGCCAGATTGTGGTCAACGGCAAGTCCCTCGAACAGTTCTTCGGTCGCGAGACCTCGTGCATGATCGTGCGCCAGCCGCTCGAACTGACCGACAACACCAGCAAGTTCGACATCCTGGTGACGGTTGCCGGCGGTGGCATCACCGGCCAGGCCGGCGCGATCCGCCTGGGCATTGCCCGCGCACTGATCGAGTACGACGAAACCCTGAAGTCGCCGCTGCGCAAGGCCGGCTTTGTGACCCGCGACGCCCGCGAAGTCGAGCGTAAAAAGGTCGGTTTGCACAAGGCACGTCGCGCTACCCAGTTCTCCAAGCGTTAATTCTCCAGCGAATTGCGTTTGTCGGTTCGATGCACCAGAGTCAGAGCGCATCGATCCAGCAGTTTTTGGGAGATCGTCTAACGGTAGGACGACAGCCTCTGACGCTGTCTATCTAGGTTCGAATCCTAGTCTCCCAGCCAACACCTTAAGCCCCTGTTTCTACAGGGGCTTTTTTGTTGGTCGTGATACCGGCGGCGGACGCTCTGGCGGACGGTGACCACATGACCACTTTGCGCATACCCCACTACCTGACCCGCGACCGGAAGGGGTTCTGGTTTCGCATCTTTGTGCCGCTGCACCTGCGCCCGATCATCGGGCGTAGCGTGTTCAAGAAATCGCTCCGCACGCTCGATCCAGTCACCGCCGCTGAACGCGCGCAGGCCCTTGCCGCGCGGTACTCTCAGACTTTCAGGGTGATCGGGATCGGAGTGATGGCAGGAGACGACGACGAGTTAAAGGTTGGGCTGGCGGCCCTTTACGGCGGCACAGCCAAGAAACTGGAAATCGAAGGCCATACGCCGAGCGGACAGCATTTCAGGATCAAAACCGATGGCAGCCCGGCAGAAAATGCCGTGGCGAAAGACATGGTGGCGACGATGTTTGACAGCGAGGCGTACCGCAATGCGGTCGCCTCCATCAACGCGCCCGTACCCGAAATCGCATCGACGGGACCGTTGATCGAGGCCGCGTTCCACACCTATTTCCAGATCGGCGACACGTTGGGACCGGAAAACCGCGATGCGCGGCAGCGGGCGGCTCGGTGGTTTGTCGAGTATGCCGGCGCCGGGGTGCGCACACACGACGTCACGAAAGCGATGGCGGTCCGGTGGCTAGACGCTCTGCAACTCGACAAAACGGAAATCGCGGGAAAGGATCGGCACGGCAAACCGGTGGCCAAGACCATTCCTGGGATGACGAAACTGACGGCGCGCGGGTACTGCGGGCACCTCAAAATGATCTGGCGGTGGCTGATACGGCGCGGACAAGCGGAAACGAATCCGTGGGAAGGCATCATCAACGTCAAGAAGATCGAGAAGAAGCAGCGGCGGAAAGAAGGCAACTGGCGGGAGCCCTTTGACGAGCAGCAACTGCGGGCGATCTTCAACCCGGCCACGTTACAAAAGGCGGGAACGATGCACGCCCGTTGGGGTGCTGTGCTGGGGCTGTACACAGGTGCGCGCGTCGGCGAAATCGCGCAAATCTATCTGCGCGATTTCGGCGCGGAAGACGGGGTGCCATTCGTGAAAATCACGGACGAGAACGAAGGGCAGCGCGTGAAATCGGATGAGAGCGTGCGGCGGTTGCCGATCCACCCGGAGCTGATCCGGCTCGGATTTTTGGAGTACGTTGAGGAACGACGCCGCACGGGGGCGGATCGCTTGTTTGACGTGAAACTGGACGGGGCGGGTGGTGTCGGCAACGCCATGGGGAAGGCGTTCGGCTATTACATCAAAACGCACGTCGGCCTCAAACCAAAAAAAGAAAACGCGGAACTTGGGATGCACTCGTTCCGCAAAAGCCTGACGCAACTGTTGAAGAGCCACGAACGGATCGCCTCGCCGGGAAAGCGGTTGCAGTTCATGGGCCGGGAAAACAAACAGGGGGTTAAAGACGTCAACGAAACCGAGGATGACCATTACGCCGTTGAATACACCGTGCGCGAACTGGTGGACGTGAACGACGCCATCGACTGGGCCGCGCGGCTGGCGTTGGATTTCGATGGCCTACGGACTTTGCTCCACGAGCAGAAGAAACTAAGGAAACAGCCGAAGCCGCGCAGCGCTTACGCCGAACGTCGCGCTGTGGAACGGGCAGCCGAGGCAAAGGCACAACAAGCGGGTTCGGCGGGTAAAAAGAAATAGCCAATGCCCGAGCGTTTTTGGCGTCCTGCGGACACAAGCGCCGCGCACGGCTAACTCACTGTGGCCGAGGCCTTCGCTATTACGTTAGGAAGGTATGCGGCGATGGCTTTGCGTTGAGATTCGGTCAGGGCTTCCCACGCATCCAGACAACCAGTGCTTTCAAAGTACGAACCGGCGATGATCAGTCGCCGTGTTCGTTTTGCCCGTTCTGATTTTGCCGCATGCTTTTCCAGCGCGTCAGCACGGGCGCGCAACTGCTTAGCCCGCTCGAACGGCGTCAACTTGGTTTTGCTGGGTTGGGATTCCGACATGGCAGGGGCCTCGCGCAGGTTACTTTGATCCAATCAGGTTTGCGCATTCGCGCAATGTCGGAAGCATGAGCCACCTCACACCTCGCGGCCTAATCTCCTCTCGACGGTTATGCGCATGTCGATAGATTGAAACCCAAGGCCGAAGCGAGCGCCGCGAGCGTAGGCCATCCCTTGCCCGTGAGCGCAGCGAACAAAGCAAGGGCGCACTTATACATCGCTGCGCGACGTGTGCGGTCAGGGCTCCGCCCCGACACCCAACCACCAAAAACAGCGGAGCATTTCGCCTGTGGCCATCTATCACCTGTCCGCTCAAATCATCGGACGCGGTGATGGCCGTTCTTCCACCGCTGCGGCGGCGTATCGTCTCGGCACGGTGATGGATGATGAGCGCACCGGCCAGCGGTACGACTACTCCCGCAAGACGGGGGTTGATGGCTGGCAGATCATCGGGCCGGACAACATGCCGGATCATTTCCATGACCCGGCCCGATTGTGGAACACGGTGGAGGCTGTGGAGAAACGACAGGACGCACAACTGTGTCGTGAGATCAATATTGCTTTGCCCTGTGAACTCACCGCCGAGCAAAATAGGGCGCTTGTCATCGACTGGTGCCAAGACTTTGCCAGCGCCGGGATGATTGCCTGTGTGGCGTTTCACCATCTCCGCGAAGAGAACCCTCACGCACATGTGATGTTGACCTTGCGCGAGGTGTCATCCGGTGGTTTCGGCCACAAGGTTCGGGCGTGGAATGATCGCAAAGCGCTGGATCACTGGCGCGAAACCTGGGCAGAAATGGTGAACCATCATCTTGCCGCCAAAGGTTTGGAAACCCGTGTGGATCACCGAACCTTGGAAACGCAAGGCGTGGAACGCGCGCCGACGCAGCATCAGGGGCCCATCGCGCACGCGATTGCAAAGCGGGGCGCCGTGCCGGATCGGTCGCGTGTGGTCATGCCCACGCCGCCGACGATGGGTCACGAGCAGGCTGCGGAGGATGTTGCACGCGAGCGTAACGAGCCCGCGCCAGAACCGTTGCCGCCGCATGTGCGCGAAGCCTTGGAGCAAGTGGCACACGCTCGCCAAGCCCATCAAACCGCCGTAATCGAGGAAGCGCAGCGGCATGCAGCCGCGCAGCGGGCCGCCGCCGAGCGATTCGCCAAGAAGCTGACCGCGCAGGCCGACTGGCAAGCCCATCAGGCCGCAGCGCAATGCGCCAAGGCCTTGCGCCGGGAAACGCAGGAGCACGGGGCCAATATCGAACAATGGAAGCGTCGTCGCCGCTGGCGTGTATGGCTTTGGCGGCATGGCATCGATGCCGCCATTCCTGACGCGGTACGCCAAGCCGACAAGGCGCGTGCCGAAGTCAAGCAGCGCGCTGCCGAGGCGGAACGCCATCGCCAAAGCATCGCCGAACTGGCGGCGGTGTCCCAACGCCAGTTTGTGCAAGCCGACAATGCACACCAGCACCGTCAGCGCGTGCATTTGAACGCCTCGCGTCAAGTGGCCGAGGCGGTCGAACGGATGCGGCGAGCCGACGCCCGATGGGCCGACGCGATAAAATCCGGCGGCGAGCAGCGGAAAGCCGAACGGCTGCGACAGCAGGCCGGCGCCATCGATCAAGAATCCATCCCCATGCAACGGCGACACCTTCGCCGATAACCCGAGGCCTGCTCGCCATGACACTTTACGAACTCATCACCCAGACCCCGAGCCTGGATACCATCAGTCCAGCGGTTATCGCGCATTGGGCTGTGCTTTACACCGTCGGCAACAACGAAGCCGACGTGATGGCGGCGATTGCACGGGAGCGTTGTCGGCGTGCGTTAGTCGCTGCGGCGGCCAATGTATGCACGCCATCCATCGGCGCACAGGTAACGCTGTTCCCGGTGGCCCCCGTCACGGCGGAAAGCGTGATGCGTTGGCGGACGAAGCAGGTGGCGCAGACCGCAAAGGCGGCAAAGGTGTCGTCGCCGGGGCGGCGGTCGCCCCAACGATAACGCCCACGATTGGGGGCGGTGCGTGCGACATGAGGAAGGTTACGCGCAGAGGAGCGCGGCAATGTTGTCCTGCCGGTCTCGCTCCGCCTGCTGGCTGGCGGTTGGGGCGCGTACGGCAGCCGCCGAAGGTGCCGAATGGCATCCGCGCGGCTGCGCGCCATCAGGCGTCCAGTTTAGAGCCATCCCGCGCTCTTGAAGGGCCTCAATCCCAGCAGCGACCTCGCGTGGGTACAACTTGGCGACGGTGGCCAAGCCCTGTTTGGAAATCAGTTGCGGGTTGAGAAATAACCCGTGTGGCATTTCCAAAACGATACCGGCGTTCACGAGTGCTTTCATATTCCGGCTAACGCTGGTTTTAGAAACGCCAAGCCGCGCGGCAAGACCGGTTTGGTTGATGCTGATGAGGTTGCCAACGGCGCTGATATCGATGAGTTCAAACAACAGGCGCAGCGCGGTGCGGGACATGTTTGTTTTGTCCATGATCTGCGCCATCGATGCGTGAAAACAAAGAGAGAAGGCGTTAGCCGGTGCGATGGTTTCCCGGCGCTTGGTTGTGCGTACTTCAATGTTGCCCGTGCCGTCTTGCGCCTGTGCCTTGCTGATGGCCGCAGCGAGATCGAGGATGGCGGCAGCGGTGTTGGGGCTGATGGTGTCGAGATGAGCAGGAAGGGACGATGACATGGAGCAGTTCCGTTTTGTGGAAGAACTGTTCCAGTATGCGCAACTTTTTCCCAAAGAAAAGATTGCTAATAATAAATGGATAGATATTAAAGATCAGAGGAAAGAGATAAGAGATGAGAATAAGAGAGAGAGGGATATAAAATCATATAGCGTTTCAAATGCCGTGGCTGTGCGGTTTATTTGTAAATATATTCACATTTGAAGTTGCAGAAAGTGCAACAACGGTTGCCAATGCCGCAACAGAAGTTGCGAAAAATGGAGAGATGACACCGGCGTGACCACAGACGAGGCCCAGAGCGGCCGCCTGTGGCGGCCAGAAGCGGGTGAATGGAGGCGGGGAACCCGCCCCGGCGGCTGGGCGCCGCCAGAGCCTACGGCCTTTTGGGTGGACTTTCGTTTATAGCCATCGCACAGAGCGCGCAGAAGGGTGACACATAGAGCCCAGCACCTATCCACGGATCGGTACTTGTCCAGTGCATGAGAAGACCAAAGGCTAGGAAACCTAGAAGCCAATAAATCCAAAACTCATGAATACGGCGCAGGGTGATGGGGAGTAACTCAAACCGCAAAACGCGGCACGCGGCGAAATAAAGCGCAAACACCACAGCCCCAGAACCGATTAACACATAGCCCGATAGTGAAGTCACGGTGGTGCGGCCTTTAATGAAGAACGCTAGATCGAGTTGTGCTCGGCGACCTGATCATGAATGCGTTTCAGCAATGCGCTACGGTCGGATGGAGACAAGCCAGGAGCAACAAGCCAATATCCGTTCTCGTCGCCATCGATGCGCATGCCCACGACGTACCCTTCCGTGAGCGGAAGACATTCACGGAGCAGGTCGGTGAAGCGATTAGGTGTCACGCGCTCTTTCATGACGCCACCCTAAAATCTTCTGATCGCGAAGTTATCACGGGTGCCAAGCAGGATCGAAAAGAATCTTCAATCGTGCGGAAGACGCATCCAAGTTCGACAACACCCCCTTTGCGTATGTTTCGGTGATGACCACAGTTCCCTTACCGCTCTGGAGCGTGTAGGGCGAACCGGATGCGGCAGCCTCGAGCATGGCTTCACTTGTGAGGGCGTGGGCGTTTGTCGGATCGACTTGGCGTGAGGCATCTTCATACGCCTGAGTTTTCACGACCTGATGGGCTTGAGCGGATAATAAGATGCTTTCCCAAAACTCCTTCTGGGTATGAATTCCCAAATCGAACCCATCAATGGCTTCTTGACGGCGTTCCGGGGTATTCACCACCGACGCAGGGATCAGGCTCCAGAAGCGGCTGTGGGTTTGCTGATCAACCTGGGCGCCGTAGATAACTTGCTGGGCGATCGCGAGCAATTCGGGTTTGTTTGCTTCAAACTTTGCGGTGTCTTTTGCATCTACCGCATTTCTGTCCGCCGTGGGCGCTTGAGGCGGTAAGGATGCGAGCGGCTCGGGGAGGAGGATCATGTGGGCGACAGTGACTACCACCCATGCAGCCAAGAATACGCCGACAGAATGGAGCCTCCCGTGGCTCTTTGCGACACGTCCAAACCGCTCAATCAATGCCCATATGATCAGTGCAGTGATTACCTCAGTGATCGCTGAGTTATACAGCCACGTCATTGGTACACCCTCCCTTGGGTCGTGTCGATCATAGTCGCCAAAAGCATCGATAGAACACAAATGGTCCAAGCCAAAAGCGGGGGAATGGGGCGGAACCCGCCCGCCTTGGACGGTGCCGGAAATGCCGCCTCCGGCCTCTGAAACTCTAAGTTCGATCTCTCTTGGAAAGGCTTGCTCGGGGACCGCCGTGCGAGGCATGATCGGGCCAGACCACAGCGGACGGTCCGGCGGACGGTCCGCTGGAAACTGCTGCTGGGATCATGGCTTACAGGTCATGGCTTTGAGGCGGACAGCGGACGGTCCTAGTCTCCCAGCCAAAATAAAAAACCCGCCCAAGTGGCGGGTTTTTTATTTTGGTCTGTGGAGGCAACGGAGGCGAACCACCGTTCGACAAAATCGTCTGGAACGATTTTGGACAGCCGAAGGTTGGCCCCGCGAAGCGGGGCTGGTCTCAAAGGGTGGGACCAACAATCGCAATCTCCCACCCAATATCAAAGCCTGCTCGTGAGGGGTTTTGCTTTGGTCTGATGCAAGGGTT
>Ga0302235_10002408_pt1 | contig 13476 bp, 16 predicted proteins | sample II_Palsa_N3_3_FD_193577 | JGI IMG/M metagenome (GOLD analysis project Ga0302235, IMG submission 193577) | Peat permafrost microbial communities from Stordalen Mire near Abisko, Sweden - II_Palsa_N3_3 | ecosystem: Environmental > Terrestrial > Soil > Palsa > Peat permafrost | place: Sweden... | reverse complement strand
GTCGGTCGAGAACGCCTCCCGTGCGAGCCGCGCGGTCGTGATCGCGTCGCGGGCGGTGTAGCACCCCGCGGTGTTCGGCAGGATCTCGACCCCGGCGGCGGCGAGCACATCGAGGATCGATCCGCGTGGATGCTGATCGCGCCCAACCCCGAGCCGCCGCAGCGCGACCGTGCACAGCTCGGCCTCGGCCGCCGCGAGCGCCTCGCTCAGCAGCTCGTGGTTGCTGAAGCCGCCGGTCCCGAGGATCAAGCGCGAGCTCAAACGCCGCCCGGCGATCACAAGCTCCTCGCCGATCATCCGCCCTGCACCGCCGTCAGTACCTCGACTCGGGCGCCCGGGCCGAGCACCGTCTCCGCCCACGCCGAACGCGGCACGACCTCGCCGCCGATCGCGACGGCGACGCCGCGCCCATCGCCGGGGCCGCCGATCGCCTCGACCAGCGAGCTCACGGTGGTTCCGTCGCCGAGCTCGCGGTGCTGGCCGTTGACCGTCACGACGATCACGCGCGGACGCTCCGCTGCGCTCGGACGACGGGCGCGAACCTGGTCGGGTCGCACGTCAACGCCAGCTCGGGCACGGCCTCGCCCGCCAGCCCCGCGGCTACCAGCTCGGCCGTGAGCGGGGTCAGCAGGATTCCGTGGCGGTAGTGCCCGGTCGCCCAGTACAGGCCCTCGAGAGCCCCGCGGCCGATGATCGGCGCGTTGTCGGGCGTCCCGGGACGCGTGCCCGCCATCAGCTCCTCGATCACCCATTCGCCGACCCCCGGGACGAGCTCGATCGCGTCTCGCAGCAGCTCGAACACCGCGCCCGCGGTGACGGTCGTGTCGAAGCCGCGCTCCTCCATCGTCGCGCCGAGTACGTAGCGACCATCCCCACGGGGAACGATGTACCCGGGTTGCATGCGGATCACGCGCTGCAGGAGACCCGGGCCGGCGGGGTCTCGGAGGCCGAGGCTCTGACCCTTGACCGGCCGCATCGGCACGCGCGCCGGCTCGGGCAGCCCGGGTACCTCGCCCGACCACGGCCCTGCCGCGACGACGACGTGGTCGGCCTCGATCTCGCCGCCGCCAACCAGCCGCACCCCGCGCACCCGGTCGTCATCGCAGATCACCTCGCCAACTTCGCTGCGCAGCCATGCCTCGCCGCCGGCGCGGGCGAAGGCTTGCGACAGCGCGCGCGCGAGGGCGCGCGGATCGATCGCATGGTCGTCGGGGATCTCGAGCGCGAGCCGGAGCGTCGGGGCGAGCGCCGGCTCGAGCGCCCGTGCCTCGCTCGCGCGCAGCCGCGCCACGGGCAAGTCGAGCGAGCGGCGGAAGGCGTGCTCGCGATCGAGCGCGGCCGCCTCGTCGGCGTCACGAGCGACGAGCAGCGTCCCGCACCTTCGGTAGCCGGGATCGATGCCGCCCTCAGCGATCAGTTCCTCGACGAAGCTCGGGTACAGCTGCGCGCTCGCGCGCGACAGGGCGAGCACGGCGGGCTCCTTCGGCGCCGCCTCGGCGATCGGCGCGATCATGCCGGCCGCGACCCGCGTGGTCGCCTCGCCGAGGCTCACAGCGCGGTCGACAACGATCGCCCGCAGGCCGCGGCGCTGCAGGCGCCAGCCGATCGCCAGCCCGATCACGCCGCCGCCGACGATCACCACATCGGTTGAGGAGCGGGGCTCGGTCACGGTTCAGGAGTGATGCTACCGCGGCGCTCTTGGCAGACTTCGAGGCTGATGAGCGTTCCGCCAGAGCACGCAACCGCCGGCAGCGCCGCCGGCGCCGGGGCCGCTCGCCGCGCTCGGCTGGCCGCCGCGAGGCTGTACCTCGTCTGCGACCGGATCGAGCCGGCCCGAGTCGACGCCGCCTTGCGGGGCGGCGTCGATCTGGTGCAGCTGCGGATGAAGAGCGAGAGCGACGCGGCGATCCTGGCGGTGGCCGTCGAGCTCGCCGGGGTCTGCGCCGCGCGCGGCGCGCTGTTCATCGTCAACGACCGACCCGACCTCGCCGCGGCGGCCGGCGCCGATGGGGTCCACCTCGGTCAGGAGGACGTCCCGGTCGCAACCGCGCGCGTGCTGCTCGGTCGCGACCGGCTGGTCGGGCGCTCGACACACTCGCCGGAGCAGATCGAGGCGGCGAACGAGCTCGACGTCGACTACATCGGCGTCGGACCCGTGCACGCGACGCCGACGAAGCCGGGGCGCGGAGCGGTCGGGCTCGAGCTCGTACGGTATGCGGCCGCGCACGCCCGGATGCCGTTCTTCGCAATCGGGGGGATCGAGACCGGCAACGTCGGCGCGGTCGCCGCCGCCGGCGCCAGACGGGTGGCCGTCGTCCGCGCGCTCACGCAGGCGGCCGAACCCGAACTGGCGGCGCGCAGGCTGCGAGCGGCGCTCGAGCACGAGGATCGCCGTGACGCAGCGTAAGGCGCCACCGCCCCCCGACGCACCCGCGCCGGCCCCAGACGACTTCATCGAGCGCTACCGCGCTCGCACCGAGGCGCAGAATGCCGCCGCGCGCGCCCGGCTCGAGCCGCTGGCGCCCGGCGAGCGTCCCTGGCCGCTACTGGCCGCGACCGCGGTCGCGGGCATCTCCGGAGTCGTCAATCTCGTCCTGTACGCGGCCGGCGCGACGATCGCCGGAAGGCATCCGTCCGCCGCCCCGACCCTGCTGTTCTCGGCGGTCACGATCGCGTGCGCGGTCGGTATGTGGCGGCGCTCGGCCCAGGCGGTGCTGGTGTTCATGGCGCTGCTCGCGATCGTGATCATGCTGTTCTCGCTGCTGTTGGTCGAGGCGTCGAACCTGCTCGGGTTCCTCGTGCCGCCGCTGTTCATCGTCGGCAGCGGCTGCCTGCTCTGGAAGCTCGTGCGCGTGCTCGCCCGGATGCAGGCGCCGACGGCCGGCTAGCTGTAGTTCGGCTACGCTGCGACCGTGCCCGACTCAAACTTCGACTGTGTCGTAATCGGCTCCGGCCCGGGCGGTTACGTGACCGCGATCCGGGCCGCGCAGCTCGGTCTGAAGACGGCCGTGATCGAGCGGGACAAGATCGGCGGCCGCTGCCTCAATTACGCGTGCATCCCCGCCAAGGCGGTCCTACGCAGCGCCGACGTGCTCCAGGAGATTCGCGACGCCGGCGAGTTCGGCATCAAGGTCGCCGCGCCCGAGGTCGACTTCCCGGCGGTGATGGCGCGGCGCGACAAGGTCGTCAAGACGCTGACCGGCGGGGTCGCGGGGCTGCTCAAGAAGAACTCGGTAGAGGCGATCGATGGCGTCGGCTCGCTCGCCGGCAACGGCGGCGTGGCGGTCGGGGACCGGATTCTCAAGGCAAAGACGATCGTGCTCGCGACCGGCTCGGTCCCGCGGCCGATTCCGGGGACTGACTTCGGCGGGCGCGTGATCGGGACCGAGGAGGCGTGGGCGCTCCCCGAGCTGCCCGGGTCGCTGGCGGTCGTCGGAGCCGGCGCGTCCGGCGCCGAGATCGCCTCCGCATACGCGCGCCTCGGCGTCGAGGTGCGCCTGTTCGAGGCGCTCGACCGGGTGCTGCCGACCGAGGACGCCGACATCTCGAAGGCCGCCGAGCGTGGTCTGCGGCGCCAGGGCATCCAGATCCACACCGGCACGTTCGTGACGAGCGTGGTAACCGGCGACAAGCTGGTCGAGTTCGTGTTCGGCGAGGAGTCGGGGACAGCGGACTGGCTCGTGATCGCCGCGGGGCGAGGGCCCGACGTCGCAGCGCTGAGGCTCGAGGAGGCCGGCGTCGAACTGGACGAGCGCGGCTTGATCAAGGTGGACGGCGCGCTGCGCACGACCGCTTCGGGCATCTACGCGATCGGCGATCTCGTGCCCGGGCCGGCGCTCGCGCACAAAGCCTCCGACGAAGGGGTGATCGCGGTTGAGGACGCCGCCGGGCTGCCCACCCACCCGATCTCCTACATCGACATCCCGCGTGCGACCTTCTGCACGCCCAACGTCGGATCGTTCGGATTGACCGAGCAGCAGGCGCGCGAGGAGGGCCACGACGTCGTCGTCGGCAAGGTCCAGTACGGCGCGGTCGGGGCTGGAACCGTCTACGGAGACCGCAACGGCGTGATCAAGATCATCGGCGACCGGCAGTACGGCGAGCTCCTCGGCGGCCACATCTGCGGCACCAGGGCGACCGAGCTGATCCAGGAGCTTGTCATCGCCAAGGCGCTCGAGGGCGGCTATCCCGAGGTCGCGCGCACGATCCACGGCCACCCGACCCTGTCCGAGGCCCTGATGGAGGCCGCGCGCGCCGCGGACGGCTGGCTGATCCACGGCTGACGCCGTGCCAGAGCCACCCGCGCAGATCGTCTTCTACTACGACCTCGGGGATCCCGAGTGCCACCTCGCCGCCGAGCGCGCGGTAGCGGCGCTGGGAGGCGCCGCGGAGTGGGAGCCGGTGCTCGCATCGGCCGGGTTTGCCGCCCCCGACGAGCCAGATCTCACGGCGCTCGCCCGGCGGGCGCAGTCGCTCGGACTGCAGCCGCTGCGCTGGCCGCGGGCTTGGCCGCCGGACACGCGCGACGCGATGCTGGCGGCGACCTACGCGAAGCAGGTCGGGCGCACGATCGCGTTCTCGCTGGCTGCGTTCCGCCAGGCGTTCGCCGGCGGGCGGGACCTCAGCGAGCTCGACACCGTGCTGATCGCCGGCGCGGCCTGTGAGATCCATCCGGCGGCACTGATCAAGGCGACCCGGCTGCGGTCCGTCGCCGATCGCCTCGATGCGGCGGTTGCGCGGGCTCACCGGGCCGGCGTCGACCGGCTGCCGGGGGTGACGGTCGACGGCGAGGTGTTTGCGGGCGCCGGCGCGATCGAGGCGGCGGCGCGGGCGCTGTCGGAGGCGGCGTGAGAGCCAACCGCGCGTATCACCTGATCGCGAGCCGTGACCGGGTCGCCCCGGCATTCCTCGACGAGGACCGGCTCGACCGCATCGAGGTCGTCTCGATCGACGACGGCGAGGTCGCGATGTTCTGGGAGCTGCCGGCGCGAGACGCGTCGCGGCTGTTGCGTGACCTGCGGACCGACCTGGCCGGCATCGACGCCGAGGCGTTTCTCGACAAGTGGCTCCCCCGCTCCCAATGAGCCGTCCCGGCGACTCGGGCGTCGGTTTTGCCGCCGGGCGGCGCCGCGCCAGCGGCTATGGTCTGGTCATGAACGACTCGACCGCGAGTCTCGCTCCCAAAGGCGAGGTGACGACGATCGAGCTGGACCGCCACGAGCGCGCGATCGCGCGGCGCAGCGCGGAGTCGCGCGCGACCGTCCCGAGCGTCGAGTTCACGGCCGAGGTCGACATGACGCCGTCGCTCGCCCGAGCGGCCGAGCTCGGATGCGGAACCACCGCGCTGCTGGTGCGCGCGGCGGCACACGCGCTGACCGCTGTCCCCCGCGTCAACGCCTCCTATCGCGACGGTCGCTACGAGCTGTACGCGCGGATCAACATCGGGGTGACGATTGCCGATGAGGGTCTGTACGTGATGCCAACGGTGTTCGACGCGGATCAGAAGTCGGCGATCGAGATCGCCACCGAGCTCGCCGAGTTGTTCGTGCGCGCAAGAGCGAGAAGCCTCACGCCGCCGGAGCTGACCGGCGCGACGTTCACCGTCACCGACTCGATCGCGTACGACATCGCCACCCTCACCCCGCTGATCATCCCGCCGCAGGCCGCGGCGCTCGCCGCCGGCCCGATCCGCGACGTGCCGGTCGTGCGCGACGGCGCCGTCGTGGCGGGACACACGATGGTCCTGACCCTCGCGTGCGATCACCGGATCGTCTACGGAGCCCACGCCTCAGCGTTCCTCGAGGAGCTGAAGGCACACCTTCAGGAGGCAATGCCATGAACGACGAGTCCCTCGAGGCGCTCGCCGAGCGACTTGCGGCCCGCGGACACGAGGCGCTCGCGGAGCAGTTGCGAACCGCGTTTGCCCAGGCGGCGGCAGCCCACGCAGACATCGTCCAGATGGACGAGGAGAAGCTCGAGACGGTCGTGCAGAACTACCTGCCGCGCGCCGACGGGCTGCAGTGGCGCCGTGCGCTGGCCACGATCGCCGCCGAGGAGCTGGGGATCGAGCTCGGCGCGGCGATCGGACATCCGGCGGTCGCGCGCGCCCAGGAGCTGGTCGGCGCGCCGTCGTACGAGGAGAGTTTGAGCGCGCTCGTCCGGCGATCCGGACCGGAGAACTCGGACGCCGAGCTGACCGCGCACAACGGCCGCCAGGACGAGACTGCCCAGGACGACCAGGGAGTTCGCGAGTACGGCGGGGTAGCCGACGCCGACTACGCGACGCCCGAACCCGAGGCATACGCCCCGGTGCAACCCGAAACAAACGCACCGGCGGAACCCGACGCATACGCCCCGCCCGAACCCGAGGTGTACACGCCGCCCGAGCCGGGCAGCTACGCCCCGCCCGAGCCCGAGCCCGAGCCCGAGCCGCACGCGCCGCCGGAGCCCGAGCCGTACACGCCGCCTGAAACCGAGACGTACGCCCCACCGGAACCGCCGACCCAGCCTCGGCCGGCTTGGGCGCCGGCGACGGCCGCCGGCGAGCAGGCCCCGACCCCGGAGCCCGCGGTCGACCAGGACGGTTTGCAGCTGACGGCGATCCATCTAGGCGGCGTCGCGAACCTCTCGGGAACGCGTCAGTCGGTCGAGGTCCGGATCTCGCAGGAAGGCTTCGACATCCTCCGCGATGACGGGCAGATCGTCGGCCGGCTCGAATGGGGGGACATCGAGTCGCTCGAGGTGCCGGCGCCGCGGGGACTGCTGCGCAAGCGGACGGGCGCTCCCGGGCAATTGGTCGTGCGCACGCAATCGGGCGACGCGAGCTTCGAGATCTCGACGTTCTCCACGGACGAGCTCCGGGAGCGCGTCGATGCGCTGGTCGAGCGGTTCGCGCGCCACTGACGGAGCGGTGGATGTGAACCCGGCCGCCGCCCGGGAGCTCGCCTACTCGCTGGCCCCGTTCGTCCGGGACGCGAGGGTTCTGACGGCGATCGCTACGGTTCCGCGGGACCGCTTCGTGTCGCCGGAGCTGCGCTACCGGGCGTACGAGAACGTCGCGCTGCCGATCGGGGACGGTCAGACGATCTCGCAGCCGCTGGTCGTCGCGCGGATGCTCGAACTGCTCGAGCTGTCTGGGTCAGAGCGGGTGCTCGACATCGGCACCGGCTCGGGCTACCACGCGGCGCTGCTGGCCCGGCTCGCGGCCGAGGTGTGGTCGATCGAGCGCCACCCTCAGCTGTCGGAGCTCGCCCGCGAGGCGCTCGCCGAGCTGGGCGTCCAGAACGTCGAGCTGTCCGTCGGCGATGGTAGCCACGGCCTGCCCAGCCGTGCACCGTTCGATGCGATCAATGTCGCCGCGGCGGTCGAGATGCCGGTCCCGCAGCCCCTGCTCGACCAGCTCGCGCCCGGTGGGCGTCTCGTCGCGCCCCTGCGAATCGGCCCGGACTCGCCCGACAGCCAGCGGCTGGCGGTGATCCGCAAAGACGATGGGGTCCTCAGGCAGGTGGTGCTGGAGGCGGTCAGGTTCGTCCCACTGGTGACCGACTGAGCGACGCGCCTTGTGGGCGCTATAGCGCCCATTAGGCGCGTCGAGCTAGCTCCACTAGCTCGTAATCGCCTCCGGACCGCCGGCTCCGAGCCGCCTGCCCATGACCGCCTGCGCGGTCGGACTCGAGTCGATCAGGACGAACCGGCGACCGAGCTGCCGGCAGACGGCGCCGAGTGTGCCGGAGCCGGCGAACGGGTCCAGACACCAGCCCCCCGGCCGCGACGAGGCCGCCACGATCCGCCGCAGCACCCCCTCGGGCTTCTGTGTCGGATAACCGGTCTTCTCCCGGCCGTTGGTGGGGACGATCGTGTGGAACCAGACGTCGGTCGGTCGCTTCCCGCGGGCTGCCTTCTCGGGACCGACGAGTCCGGGGGCCATGTACGGCTCACGCTCCACTGCGTCCGCGTCGAAATGGTGCCGCCCCGGAGTGCGCACATATACGAGGATCGTGTCGTGCTTTGCGGGCCAGCGCCGCCGCGGCTTCGCCCCGTAGTCGTAGGCCCAGATCAGCTCGTTGAGGAACGCATCGCGGCCGAAGACCTCGTCGAGCAGCAGCTTGCAGTAATGCGCCTCGCGGTAGTCGATGTGGAAGTACAACGTTCCGTGCCCGGCGAGCAGCTCGCGAACGGCCTGCAGGCGCGGCTCCAAGAAGCCCAGATAGTCGGCGAACGCATCGTCGTAGCTGAGGCTCTGGAGCAGGCGGGACCGGTAGATCCGGCCACCGAAGCCGCGCCGCGTGCCCCCGTCCGCCGCGCGCTCGTCGCGCGTGACCGAGATCGTCTCCCGCGTACGCAGCCGGCCGGTGTTGAATGGCGGATCCATGTAGACGAGGTCGAAGGCGCCCGCCGGCAGAGCGCTGAGCACCGGCAGGTTGTCCCCGGACACGATCAGATCGTCATCCAGCGGCGGCAGCGCCTCGTCCGAGGACTGGATGCGCATGCCGGCGGACGCTACATGCTGACATCGACGTGACGTACCGAGGGATAGGATTTGAAGGGTGACTGCGGATCTCGTGCGCCTCCTGCGCCGTGTCACTCAACGGCGGATCGCTCGCTTCGCGATCGCGTCGGCGGTCGCCGCCGGGACGAGCGCCGTCGTGTTCCCGATCCTGTACGTGCTAGGCGCCTCGACAACCGTCTGCTCGGTCGTCGCGTTCTTCGCCGGCGCGATCCCGAATTGGACGATCAACCGGAGCTGGACCTGGAACGTCGAGGGCCGCGTCGCGTTCGGCCGGGAGGTCGTCGCCTACGTCGTGCTGTCGGCGACGACGCTCGTGATCCTGTCGCTCGTCACCGCCTGGACCGACCGCCGCGTCCAGTCGGTTCCAGCGGGCCATGGCCTGCGCGCGCTGATCGTGACCGCGTCGTACTTCGCCGCGCTCGCCGTGCTGTACGGCATGCGCTTCTTCCTCTACGAGCGCTGGATCTTCTCGGGTCGCAGCCGCGTCCGCGCCGCCCTGCGGTCGCGCCGCCAGGTGTGGATCGCGGCGCGCGCGAACCGCACGCCGTAGCCGAAGTTCCCGCCCTTCTTGGTACCGGTCGCGTGGATCCCGCGGTCGCGCATCGTCGTCGGCACCTCGGCGAGCCGGAAACCGTTCAGGGCTGCGCTGATCTGCAGCTCCGACGCCTGATACTGGGCCTGCTCGAGCGTGACCGCGGCGGCGACCTCGGCTCGCATCGCCCGCAGGCCGCAGGCCGGATCGGTGATCCGGTGGCGCGTCAGAACCGTCAGGATCGCGCCGAACACGATCACGCCGAGATGCCTCGTGGCGTCCGTCGTCAACTCCGTCCCGAGCCGCCGGGAGCCGGACACGAAATCGGCGCGGCCGGCGACAATCGGCTGCACGACGGCCGCGATCTCGCTCGGCTCGTACTGGCCGTCCGCGTCGATCGTGCAGATGATCTGCGCCCCGCGCGCGCGCGCGAGCCAGTAGCCGAGGCGGAGCGCCGCCCCCTGCCCGCGGTTGACCGGGACGTCGCAGACGAGCGCGCCGGCGCAGGCAGCCTCGCGCGCGGTGTTGTCGCGGGACCCGTCGACGACGACGATGATTTCCAGCGCCAATCCCGCGGCGGCGTCCGAGATCTCCCGAATCACCTCGGCGACGGTCGGCTCCTCGTTGTAGGCGGGGATCACGATCGCCAGCGGCGCGCCGGCGCCCGCCGGATGCTCGTCGAGAAAGGCGAGCGCCGCGTCGCGCTCCTCGGACGCGAGTGACGCGACCTCCGCGGCCCGCTCGAATGGGCGCGACTGGGCGAGGGTCACGCGCGGCCTCCGGTTGCCGTCGATAGCCCAGCGCCGCCGGGCATCGGGGTGGCCCCGGCGATATCCAGCGTGCGCCACTCCTCCCAGACGCCGCGAACGCCCTCCGTGAAGCCGTAGCGCGGGTGCCAACCGGCGGCGTGCGCGCGGCTGGGGTCGACGATCACGGCGGGCATCTCGCCCGCCTTCGGCTGTCCGTGGGTGACGTTCAGCACGGCGCCGGTCACGCGCCGGACCTCGTCGACCACCTCGAGCACCGACAGCGACCGTCCCGTGCCGATCACGACAGGACCCCGCCAGCGCTCGTCGGTCAACGCCAGGGCCGCGGCGGCGACGACATCGCTGGCGTGAACGTAGTCGCGCACCTGGGTGCCGTCGCCGTAGATCTCGAACGTCGTCCCCAGCCGAATCGCGCGCATCAGCCGTGCCACGATGCTGTCCTTCGCCTGCATCCCAGGACCGTACACATTCGTCAGGCGGAGGCACGTGCAGCGCACGTCGTAGGCCGCGGTGTACGCCGACATCAGCATCTCTCCTGCCGCCTTCGTCGCGCCGTACGGGGTGAGCGGCGCGAGCGAGGCGCGCTCGGTGATCGCGGGCGCCTCCATCGGGCCGGTGACCGCGTTCGTCGAGGCGAACACAAGTGCACGGACGCCGGCAGCGCGAGCGCCCTCGAGCACACGGTGAGTACCCTGGACGTTTGTGCTGTAGGTCAGCTCGGGGTGCTCGATCGACTTCAACACCGAGGTGACGGCGGCGAGGTGCACGACGCCGTCGAATCCGCCCTCGAAAGCCGCGTCAACCGTGTCGACGTCGGCGATGTCGCCGAGGATCACCTCCACGGTTGGATCGGGATGCGCCTGCAGGTCGACCACGCGAACCGCAGCGCCGGCGGCGGCGAGCGCCGCGACGACCTGACGGCCGATGAAGCCGGACCCACCGGTGACAAGCAGCCGCCGACCGCCGAGCCCGGGAAGCGTTGCCTCGGTGCCGCTCACGATCGTCCCGGCCCGCAGGCCGTGTGAACCAGGGTTTTCATTCGGGATGCTCCAATAAGTACAGGCCGGTGGAAGGCGTGCCAGCGACCCGGCCAGCGGTCCACCTACACGTGGCCCCAAGGTGGAGGGGACCGCAAGTGGGCCGAGGATAGCCGAAAGCGATCAAGGAGCGCAGAACCACGTTGAGGAGAGATTTAGAAACCGGGTCGCGAAGCCCGGCGCACCGGACTCCGCGCCGCCGCGCTTCCCCGCGCGTGATCCGGCGCCGCCGGCAGCTCGCGGCGGGCGCGGCCGCGCTGTGCGTCGTGGCGCTCGCGCTCCTGATCAACGGCCTCTCGGGTGGTGGGTTGCCGCGGCTTCCCGCCCCCGGGCTGGCCGGCCCGGGGGCGGCGGAGGCTCTCGGCGTGTACGACTATGTCGCCGCGCACCGAGCGGCCTACGTCGCGCGGGCGACCGCCGGCAACGCCCAGGTCCTCTACACGATGAGCCCCGGCGGCGTGTTCGCGACCGCCGCCCGCGTCGCCCGCTACCGGCGCCTGATCGACGCGACTGTGCGGGGCACCGGGATCCCGCCGGCGATGCTCGAGGCGCTGGTGTTCGTCGAGAGCGCCGGGCGCCCGGAGGTGATCGCCGGAACGAGTGCCGCGGACGCCGCGGGCCTCACGCAGATCCTTGCGGGAACCGGGCGAACGCTGCTCGGCATGCGGATCGACCTGGGCCGGAGCCAGCGCCTCACGCGCCGGATCGAGCTCGCGCTGGCCGCCGGCAAGGTGCACCTGGCGCTGGCACTCGAGCGCCGGCGGGCGGCGATCGATGAGCGCTTCGACCCGGCCTCGGAGCTCCGGGCCACGGTGCGCTATCTGCAGATCGCCGAGGCGCATCTCGGCGGCCGGCTCGACCTCGCCGTGGCCGCCTACCACGCCGGGATCGGGAACATGCAGCAGGTGCTCGACGACTACGACGGCGGCACAGCGGTCGACTACGCGCGGCTGTACTTCGACGTCTCGCCGATCCGCCACCCCGCAGCCTACGACCTTCTCTACAGCCTCGGCGACGACTCGTCGCTGTACCTCTGGCGGGTCCTGGCAGCAGAGCAGATCATGACGTTGTACCGGAGCGACCGGGCGGCGCTTGCGCGCCTGAACGCGCTCGAGACGGCATATCCGTCCGACGCCGTGGTGCTGGTGCCCCCGACGGCCTACCCTGGGTTCGCCGACCCCGACGCCCTTGCCTCGGCCTATGAGCGTGGCGCGGTCGTACCGCTGCCGCGCAACGCGGGCGCCCTGCACCTCGACTACGCGTCGTCGATCGGCTCCTCAGCGCGCCGGCTCGGCGTTTCGAGCGCCGTCTATCGTGGCCTGCGCCCGGCAGCCCTGCGCGTGCTGATCTCGATCGCAGCCGAGGTCCACGTGCTCGACGCTTCGGCGACGCCGCTGGTCGTCACGGGAGCCGTGATCGATCGTCGCTACGAGGCGGCGATCGGGGCGGTCGACGCGCCTGCGAGCACCGGATTCACGTTCTCGATCGAGCGCCGCTACGCGTCGCCGGCGGAGGCCGCAGCGTTCCAGTTCGTGCTCGACCGACTGCAGTCGCTCAACCTGATCGCGTGGTTCCGGACCCCGATCACGATCGAGATCACCGTCGCGCCGGACGCCAGGGCGGCCCTGGCCCACGGCCTTTGACGGCAGGTTCCTCCCGTCAGACCTGGCCTTTAGCTGCGCGACGCGACCGACTCGGCCGGCTCCCTGTCGGCGGCGCCGATCGTCTCGGCCATCCGCTGCTCGTAGGCGGCGCGCGCGGCGTGATCGGGGTTGGCGAGGACCTGGTCGCCGCGGAAGAAGTGTGCGATCCGGTCGACGACCGTGCGCGGCAGCAGCGGCTGGCTGCGCAGCACTGGGCCAATCCGGCGAGGCACGTAGACGTCGACACGACCACTCTGGAGCGCCTCGACGATCGCTGCGGCGACGTCCTCCGGTTCGACCGGCTTGAACCCGCGGGCATCCGGCAGCCCCGATCCGAGCTCGGTCTTGACCACGATCGGCATCACGATGCTGACGTCGATCCCGGCGTGGCGGACCTCGCCGCGGATCGTCTCGCTGAGGCCGACGACGGCATGCTTGGTCGCGCAGTAGGTTGCGCCGCCGGGGAAGCCCGACTTGCCGGCCGTCGAGGCGATGTTGACGAGGTGGCCACGGCCGCGAGGCAGGAACCGATCGAGCGCGAGCTTCGAGCCCAGGATGACTCCGCGCAGGTTGATATCGATCAGCCGATCCGCGGTCGCGTCGCTCTCGTCGACAAACGGGCCGATCGGCATGATCCCGGCGTTGTTGACAAGTACGTCGAGCGGTCCGAGCCGACGCTCAACCTCCGCCAGGAACGCGGCGAAGCTGGATCGCTCGGTCACGTCGAGCGGCAATCCGACCGTGCCGGCGCCGAGCTCGACCGCGGTCGACTCGACCAGCGCCGCATCGATGTCCCCGATCGCCACCTGTGCGCCTTGCGAGATCAGCGCCGCCGCCGTCGCGCGCCCGATTCCACGCGCGCCGCCGGTGATCGCGACGACTGTTCCAACGAGCGACTTCTTCGGGGCCTTTGCCATGTGCTCCTCCTTGTGTCTGCGGTCGGCCTGTAACGAGCCAGACCTTAGTTGCTCCTCTTAGGGCGAGGATC
>Ga0302235_10002406_pt1 | contig 13499 bp, 13 predicted proteins | sample II_Palsa_N3_3_FD_193577 | JGI IMG/M metagenome (GOLD analysis project Ga0302235, IMG submission 193577) | Peat permafrost microbial communities from Stordalen Mire near Abisko, Sweden - II_Palsa_N3_3 | ecosystem: Environmental > Terrestrial > Soil > Palsa > Peat permafrost | place: Sweden... | reverse complement strand
TGGCCGGCCACCGCTGCCAGGCCGCTATCCCGGCCACCATGAACGACAGCCCGACCACCGCGAAGCTGATCTCGACCGGCGCGTACTGAGAGTTCGGGAGCCAGGACGACCAGACGAAGCAGCCTACCGCGGCGGTCGCGCCCGCGGTCAGGGCTGCCCGCAGCCACCGGTTCATTACGGTTCCCGGGCCAGGAACCGGCGCAGTGCCACGCCAGACAGCTGATCTTTGGGCAGGAACCCGGCCGCCGGGCTCGAGGTGATCCGGGCCCCGTAGTCGCTCGCCTCCCGGGTCGAGGTCAGCACGATCACCGGCCCCCCGGCCTGCCCGGCCAATCGCCTGGCGACCTCGAAACCGTCGAAATCCGGAAGCTGGATGTCGAGCAGGATCAGACCGGGCCGGACGATCCGGGCCGCCTCCGTCGCTTCCGCGCCGGTGGCCGCCTCCGTAACCGTGAAGCCGTCGGCCTCGAGCATGACCCGGGCAAAGGCCCGGAAGCCGTCGTGGTCGTCGACTATCAGGATCGCCGCGGATGACTGCACGAATCCAGTCTGGCACCGCGCCCGGCCGGTGGCATCAGGGTCAGCCCTGAGGCTTTCCCGGGTTCGCCCGGACGGAAATTCAGGGCTCGGCCCGATCCCGGACGGCGGCGAAATTTCTAACGTCTGCCTTGCCGGGAATCAGCGGTCCCGGGTCCGCGAGAAAGGACGCAGATAATGAACCACACGGGAATGCCATGGCGGATCTGCCGGGCCGGGATAGCCGCGTTCGCCGGGATCGCCCTGATCGGCCTGGCCGTGACGGGTTGCGGCGGGGGAGGCCCCGCGCCGGTCAATCCGCCGCCGTCTTCGGCTCATAGCGCGGCGGAGCAGGCCGCCGCCATGAACTGGCTGGCCAAGACCAACGCCATGTGGACCAGCGGCGACTTTGCCACCCTTGATCAGGTCACCACCGCCGCGATGCGCACGATCTACATGTCCGAGGAACCGCACGGGAGCGTCCCGGGCAACGCGGACCGGCAGGCCTTCCAGTTGACCGGCCTGTCGATCACGATTCCCTGCCATACCGGGCCCAGCAATGTTTTCGTGGCGTACGGCGACACCGACGTCTTCGACCTCGGGCCGGTGATGCAGCCCGTCGCCATGGTGTTCGAACGGATCGGCGGCTCGTGGAAGCTGGCCGCAGCCGTCGACCGCCCCGAGGCGGGCTGGCCCGCGCTGTGCACCCAGGGGACGCCGCCAACCACCCCGGCCGTGCTCCCGCCGGCGAGCTATGCGCCCGTCCTGGCCCAGGTCCTCACCCGCGCCATGACCGGCGTCGCCGAGACGTCCGCCGCGGCCTCGCCCTTCGCGGTCAACGACTTCCTGGCAGGCTCCGGTTCGATCACCGCTCAGTCCGCCACGCAGCTCCGGCAGGACCGGCAGGCCGGGATCACCTTCACCGGTCGGTTCGCCCCGGCCCCGGACCCCACGCTCGGGCTGCCGCTGGCCAACGGCCGGGGCTTCTGGATGATCGGCTTCCTCACTCAGAGCGGTACCTACAGTGCCCCCTCGGGGCTGCGCGCGAAGTCCTGGCCGGACGGCAACCAGGTCGCCACGCCCAGGCCCGCCGTGGTGCATCGCGAGGCCGACACCTTCATCACCACCTACACGGCGATCGACCCGCTGCAGCCGGCTCACGCTAACGTGACCCTGGACGGCTTCTTCGGCTGGCCCCTGACGGCCGTCGCGAGTTAGCCAGCAAGGAAGTACCCATCAGAAGGAGTCGGCAGTGGCAGACAACGAGAACTTCAACGACAAGATCATCAAGGAATTCCGCGAGAACGACGGAAAAGTAGGCGGGATGTTCGAGGGAGCCCCGGTCCTGCTGCTGCACCACGCCGGGGCCAAGAGCGGCACGCAGCGGGTGAACCCGCTCATGTACCAGCCAGTAGGTGACTCGTTCGCGATATTCGGCTCGAAGGGAGGCGCGCCGAGCAACCCGGACTGGTATTACAACCTGGCCGCGCACCCGGACACGACGATCGAGCTGGGCACCGGGACGGTCAAGGTCAGGGCGCGGGTGGCGGGCCCGGACGAGCGGGACTCGATCTGGGAGAAGCAGAAGAAGCTTGCCCCGGGCTTCGCCGAATACGAGACGAACGCCGCGCCGCGCCAGATTCCCGTCATCCTGCTCGATCCCGTAGCGTAGCCTCACTGCTGGCGGCCAACCGGTCAGCATCCGGACATATCCGCCGTGCGGCTTTGAGCGGCGACGCTCGAGCCCACGCGGCCCGGCCATCAAGGCCCGTCGGCAAGGGGTGCGCGCATGGACATAACCGAACCCGTGGTCCGCACGGCGGGCGGCCAGGTCCGCGGACGGACGGAAGATGACGTCGCCATCTTCCGCGGCCTTCCGTTCGCCCGGCCGCCGGTGGGCGGTCTGCGATTCGCGGCGCCCCGCCCGGCCGAGCCCTGGGACGGCGTCCGGGAGGCGGCCGCGTTCGGCCCGTCGCCGCCGCAGTCCGGGTCCACGCTCACCCCGCCGCCGCCGTCCGTGCCCGGTTCTGATCCCGATGACTGGCTGACCGTCAACGTGTTCTCGCCCGATCTCGGCGCGGCCGGGCTTCCGGTCATGGTCTGGATCTACGGCGGCGGCTACCGCTCCGGCACCGCCAGCAACCCTGGCTACGACGGAACGCTGCTCGCCAGGCAGAACGTGGTCGTGGTCACCTTCAACCACCGGGTCGGGGTCGAGGGGTACGCCTACCTGCCCGGCGTTCCGGCCAACCGGGCGCTGCTGGACCAGGTCGCGGCGCTGCGCTGGGTGCGGGAGAACATCGCCGCGTTCGGCGGTGACCCGGATCGGGTGACCGTGTTCGGCGAATCGGCCGGGGCGGGCGCGATCGCGGCCCTGCTCGTCATGCCAGTTGCGGCGGGCCTGTTCCGCCGCGCAATTGCCCAGAGCGTTCCTGGCACCTTCTTCTCGCCCGACCTGGCCGCCGACGCCACCGCCGCGATCGCGGCGGCGGCCGGGCTGCCTGCCACCGCCGAGGCCTTCGCGGCCGCCGACCCGGCCCGGCTGGCGACCGCGTCGGACGCGGTGTGGCCCGCCGACCACGCCGGCCGATGGGGCCGGGTCGCCCACACCGGTACGCCCTTCTCGCCGGTGGTGGACGGCGAGGTGCTGCCCGCCGCGCCGTGGCGGGCGGTGGCCATGGGCACCGGCCGGAGCATCGACCTGATCACCGGACATAACCGGGATGAGTTCCGGTTGTTCACGGAGCTGTCATCCCAACGCGGGCAGATCACCGCCGAGGCGGCCAGTCACGCGCTGCGAGGACTCGCGCCCGGCCAGGACGGCGAGGCGGCCTACCGGCACGCCTATCCGGACGCGGGCCCCGAGACGCTGTTCGAGCTGGTCAACTCCGACTGGCTGTTCCGGATGCCGAGCCTGCACCTCGCTCAGGCGCACGCCGCGGCGGGCGGGCGGACGTTCCTCTACGAGCTCAGCTACCCGGCCTCGGTCGCGGGGCTCGGCGCCTGCCACGCGATCGACGTCCCGCTGGTGTTCGGTGTCTACACCGGGATCGGGCAGATGTTCTTCGGCCCGGAGCCGCCGGCCAGCGCGGTCCGGCTCGGAAACCTGATGCGCTCGCACTGGGCGGCGTTCGCCGCGGACGGGGACCCCGGCTGGCCGCAATACTCCCCGGGGCACCGGATGACCCGCATCTTCGCCGACCCGCCGGATGTGGCGCCGTACCCGGAAAGGACGTCCCTGCACCTCTGGGACCAGCACCGCTTCGGCGTCCTCGACCTGACCGATGGTCCCGACCCCGACCCTGACCTCGACCCGCAGAAAGGGCCCGATCGTGCCGATATACGCGCTGGGCGATTACGAGCCTGAGATTCACGAGACCGCCTTCGTCCATCCCGATGCGGTCGTCATCGGCCGTGTCCGGATCGGCCCGGAGGCGTCCGTATGGCCCTGCGCCGTGCTGCGCGGTGACCACGGCCGGATCGAGGTCGGGGCGCGGACCTCGGTGCAGGACGGAACCGTAGTCCATTGCACCCACGACTGGCCGACGCTGATCGGAGCCGACTGCGTGGTCGGCCATAACGCGCATCTGGAAGGCTGCGTAGTGGCGGACATGTGCCTGATCGGCTCGGGTTCGGTCATCCTCAACCGGGTCAAGGTGGGGACCGGCGCGATCGTCGCCGCTTCCTGCCTGGTGCCGGAGGGCTTCGAGGTGCCACCCGGCGCCCTGGTGGCCGGCGTTCCCGCGAAGATCAAGAAGACCGGGCTGACCCCCGACTGGGTCGATGGCGCGGTGAAGACCTACGTCGAGTCCGGCCGCGCCTACCGGACCGGGCTCCGCCGTCTCGAACCCCGGGCCGTCTCGAACCCCGGGGCCGTCTCGAACCCCGGGGCCGTCTCGAACCCCGGGGCCGTCTCGAACCCCGGGGCCGTCTCGAACCCCGGGGCCGTCTCGAACCCCGGGGCCGTCTCGAACCCCGGGGCCGGCCTTGATTCCCTGGGTCGGCTAGACCGGTAGCGCGCGCCGATGATCGACGGCATGACGGTGATCGATGCCCACATGCATGTGCCCAGGCTGAGCACGGTGACGCCCGCGTGGATGCAGTGGGCCTCCGACTTCGGCAAGGATTGCCCGTGGCGAGAGGTGTTCGGAGCCAACGGGGACCCGGTCCCGGCCCGGGTGGACGCGCTACTGGCGGCCGAGGGGGTCGATCTGGCCCTGTTGTTCGCCGAGTACAGTCCGCGGACGACCGGGATTCAGCCGGTCGAAGACCTGCTGCCGATCATCGCGCACAACCCGGGCCGGTACCGCCTGGTCGCCAACGTCAACCCGGAGCTGCACCCGTCCCCGGCCGCCGAAGCCGAACGCCAGCTTGACCTGGGCGCGGTCGCGCTCAAGGTCCATCCGGTGCATGGCGGCTTCCGCCCCGACACCGCTGACATGTACGCGGTCTACGAACTGTGCGCCGAGCGCGGCGTGCCGGTGATCGTGCATACCGGCGGGAGCATCTTTCCGGGCTCGCGTCCCGAAGCGGGAGACCCCGCTCTGATGAGCCAGGCCGTGGCCGACTTCCCCGGCGTCCAGTTCGTGCTGGCCCACGGCGGACGGGGGCAGTGGTACTCCGGCGCCGCCCGGATGGCCCTTGACCGCGCCAACGTCTGGCTTGACCTGGCCGGGCTGCCGCCCAAACGGCTGCCCGACTACTACACCGGGTTCGACCTGACCGAGCTGGCCGCCAAATGGATCTTCGGGACCGACTGGCCAGGCGTCCCCGGCGTAGCACGGAACGCACGTGCGGTGGCCGCGCTCGGCCTGCCCGATGACGTCCTGGCCGGCGTTCTCTCCGGCCACGCCGCTCAGGTTTACCTCGCCGTCGGCTAATCCCGCTCTAGTTTCAGCCCAGCAGTCGCTGCAGCACCACGACCTCGTTGCTGTCGAGGTCAGTGGTGATGGGCATTTTGCCAAGCCGCTCGGCGGCCAGCGCCAGCGAACATTGCGCGGCCTTGAGCTCCTCCCGCAGCCTGACGTTCTCCTCGGCCAGCTCGCCCTGCTTGGTCCACGCGCTGGCCAGTTCGTATTCCAGGCCGGTGACCGTGGCTCGCAGCACAGAAAGGTGCGGTTCGGAGGCTTCGGCCTGGGTCGTGGCGTCCGGCTCGGCCACGGCCAGCCGCCGGACCAGCTGGACCAGCAAGCGGCGGGCCAGCTTGTCGTAGTCGAAGCCAGCCGACCCGTTGATCACCTTGGTCCCGGCCAGCCCAGCCGTCCCGGTCCCCGCGTTCTCAGCGTCTCCCAGGTCAGCGTCTCCCAGGTCAGCGTCTCCCAGGTCAGCGTCTCCCAGGTCAGCGGTCCCTAGGCTGATCCGGTACGTTCGTTTGCCGCGGACGTCCCGCTGAATGAGCCCCGATCGCTCCATTCCAGACAGAAGCTGGGCGAACGCCACGCTCGAGCCCGGGTAGCCGACCGCGGCAGCCAGCTGCGTGCTGGCCATCCCGTGGGCGTCGAAGAGCTCATGCACCTCTGCGAGATACGCGACGATATGCTCACGCGTTCCTACGGCCCGTTTCCTGGCCGTCATTTTCCCGACCCCCACGTCAGCACCCTCTCCCGTGGCCATCACGCCTGCCGACGAATTCATGATAATACGGCAGGCTGTTGCCAGCATGGTGAGCGTTTGTACGGGTAGGGCCCGGCAGATAACAGTTCGGTCCCAATCACGCCAACCGGAACGCTATGAGGTTCAGCCGCCGGGCGAGGCGGCAGTTGTGAGGAGAGCAGCTAGCGTACGATTGAGGTGCGTACCCAGCACCCGTGCGTCACGCGCTGCGCCAGAAACTAGCCGTCGGCAGTGCACGTTGTTCTTGATACCGGCACAGCTGCACCTGATGAAGACAGAGCACCGTGGACCTGGATGTTGACTACGCAACCACCCTCGTGGCTGCCGTGCTGCTCGGGATCGGTTTCGTTCTCCAGCAGTGCGCCGCCGAGCAGGAGCCCGAGTCGCGGTTCCTGTCCTGGCGCATCCTGACTGACCTGCTGCATAAGCCGAGATGGCTGTTCGGCATCGGGTGCATGATCGGCGGCTACGGGCTGTCGGCGTGGTCGATCGGCCACCTGGAGCTGACGCTGGTGGAGCCACTGCTGACCACCTACCTGGTGTTCGCGCTGGTGCTCGCGGTTCCGATGTCCAAGCAATCGGTCCGGTGGGCCGAGGTGGGCGGCGCGCTCGTCTTGTGCGCGGGCGTGACCCTGCTGTCGGTTTCCCGTTCGACCACACCCATCGGCCGGTCATTCGGCTCATTTTCGCACTGGTACGTGGCCGCCATCATCGCTGCTATCGCGTTCGCGGCCGTGCAGATCGGCCATCGCAAACAAGGACATAGCCGGGCCACCCTGACCGGGCTGGGGGCGGGCCTGGTCTTCGGCATCCAGGACGCGCTGACCAGGCAGACGCTGGAGATCTTGCAAAGGCACCCGTGGACGCATGTGTTCGGCTTCTGGCCGCCCTACTGCCTGATCGGCGCCGGCATCGTGGGCCTGTGGCTGATGCAGAACGCGTTCAGCTCGGGTCCACTGCACGCCTCGCTGCCCACCATCGCGGCGGGCGAGCCGGTCGCGGGCATCGTGCTCGGCATCGTGGTCTTCGGCGACAGAATCCAGATTTCGCCGGGGCCGCTGGCGATAGAGGCTGGCGGGATCGCCGCGCTGATTGTCGGAGTGGTCGCGGTGGCGCGCTCTTCCGCCTTCGGCGGGCTGCGCAAGATCACCGATACCATCAAGCTGGACTCCGGCGGCCCAGCCGACCGGCCGCAAGACACCGCCCTCCCGCGCAAGGCGGGCGGGCCGCGGTTACCGGCACCGGGTTCACGGCTCCGCGTCCGGCGAGGAGGGCGGCTGAGCCCGTACGTCGGCCAGCGGGCCCGGTCGCCTGACGCGGGACCCTCCCCACCCGGCCAGCGCGTTTCCCTGGTGCAGCATCGTCTCCAGCGCCCCGCTCATGCTCCCGTCGGCCGCCACCAACTGCCTGATGATCGTGATCATGGTGGGCACGGCCCAGAAGTCTCCGCACACCCACAAGATGGCCGCGCCGATCTGCTGGTCGGCGAACGGCGGCAGGGTGACCCCGGGAATGTGCGCGTAGACCGGGTACACCGAACCCGAGGCGAAGATGCTCAGCGCCATCGCGAGCCCGATCATGACGACGTTGGTGACCAGCAGCGCGGCGGCCCGGCTGAGTAGCGGCATCCGGCGGCGGAACGGCGGCGACGGAATGAACTGCAGCCAGAACAGCACCCCGGCGGCGAAGAAGCTGCCGTGCATCAGCCAGATGTGGATGGCCTGGTTGCGTTCGGCGAGGTCGTAAGGACCGGGCAGGTGCCAGAAGATCATCACCGCGTCGAAGATCCCGACCGATACCCACGGCCGCAGCACGACTCCGCCCAGCGCCCGCAGTGGCCGGGACCAGACGCCGGCCAGCACCCCACGGGTCACGCTGCGCCCGGACCGGCCGGGCAGTGCGTCGAGCAGCGGCTGCCACGGTGCGCCCGCGACGACCAGCGACGGCGCGGCGAACATCAGCAGCAGATGCTGGATCATGTGCACCCAGAAGTAGTCATCGGCCCAGTAGTCAATCGGCGACTCGACCGCGAGCAGCAGCACCACCAGCCCGGCGTAGAACCACAGCGACCTTAGCCGCCGTTCCCGCGTTCGTTCTGGCCGGGACCGGCGGGCCATCCGCCACAGCCCGATCTCATACCATCCGGCCACGACAACGGCTAGCACGAGGAAGGGGTCGAAGGACCAGTGGCCGGTGAGGTAGCTCATGCGCCGCCTTAGCTTGAGGAGCCGTACTCGATCGGCACGTTGATCCGCTGGACCTGGGCCCAGGCGCCCTTGGTCAGCCGCCAGACGGTGAGCTTGGACCCGGCCACGGCGAGCGCATCGTACGAGCCGCCTGGCCCAGGGGCGAGCGTCGCGGTCCCGGCCGGCACGGCGGGCAGCGACTGCCAGGACCCGCCCGTTCCGCTGACGGCTTCGGCGCGACCGCCGCTGAGCAGCAGCCACGTGCTCCCGCCGGTCCCGAAGCCAGACGCGCGCACGGCGCCGACCGCCACCGGGGCGGACACGGTCCAGTGCGTCCCGTTCGACCACGCAGCGAGCAGGCTGTCCCCGGCGAGCAGCAGCGCCACGTTGCCGCCGGAAGTAGCGGCCAGCCCGAGCACCTGCGCCTGATCGCCGCGGTACGCCGCGGGCAGCGCCAGCCCCGCCGACTGCCATGTACCGCTGGTATCAGTGAAAACCCCGGCCACACCCGGCCGCTCACAGCTTCCCGCCGCCACCGGCGTTTTACCTGGGCCGAACGACACGGCCTCCAGCGCCTGCAACCCGCACTCGCGTCCCGCGGCCGACGCCGCCAGGGCCTGCCGCGTCGTGAGCTCCGACCACTGCCCGGTCGCCGCCGCGCCCGCCGTGGGCGCCGCCTTGATTGTCCCGTCTTGCAGCAGCGCGAGGGCCTGTCCCGACGGGTCGACGGCGATGGCTCCCGGGTCGTTGGCCAGGTCGGCGTCCAGCAGGCCAGGCGTCCAGTCCTTACCCGTGTCGGTGCTCGTCGCCAGCGGTGAGAAGGCCAGGTTCTGGCTCGCCCGGAAGCCGATGACCAGGGACGCCGGAGTGCCCGCGGCCACTAGGCCGCCGTTGTCGGCCACGCCAGGGGGAGTGGCAAGCGACCACTGGCTGGCGCCGGCGGGCCGCACGAAGAGCTGCCAGAAATTGTTCGCCGACCCGGCCGACCCGCCCATGACCGCGATCGCCCAGGTACCCTGCGCGGTGACCAGCGAGGTGCTGAGCGGCACGGTCACCGCCGGAGCACTGGGGAGGACCGGCCCGTTCCGTGAGCCGGACCCGGACGCCCTCGGTGACCCGGACCCGCAGCCTGCCACAAGACCCGCACAAGCCAAGGCCAGGCCCACCCGGGCCCACCCCGAGAACCCCGAGAATCCGGAGATCATGAGCGGCCCAGCGCCTGGCGGGCGTACTGGGTGAGCAGGACGGAGAACGAGGACTTGGTGCTCGTGCTGCCCGGCCCCGGGTCGGCGGCGACCTCCTCGCGGATGTTACCTGACCCGTCGATGACCACGGCCAGGTCGTTGTGCGCGGACATCGCGCCGGCCGGCAGGTTCTGCACGGTGACCCCGTATTGCCGCCAGACCGCGCCCAGCTGACTGAGCGAGCCGGTCAGGTACAGCCAGTTCGGTACGGTGGCCAGTCCTTCCTGCCGGTCGAACGCCTGGGTGAAGGTGGTGGACCGGTAAGTGGGGTTGGCCACCACCGCGACCAGTTCGACGTCCTTGTCCTTCCCGCCAAGCAGTTCCCCGGTTTGCTTGAACTCCTGGGCGATGATCGGGCAGTCGGTCGTGCACACCGGGTCGAGGAAGGTCATCAGCACGACCTTGCCGTGCAGGCTCGCCAGGCTGACCGCCTGGCCGTCCTGATTGGTGAGCGAGAAGCCCGGGGCGGGAAGGTCGAGGCTGGTGCTGCCACCCTCGATGGCCAGGGCCAGGATCGGATCCGCGCTGCGGTCCGCCGCCGCCGAGGCCATCGGCGCCGCCCCGAGCACGATGACCGCCACCGCGGCCACCGCGGCGACCGATCGGGCGCTCGCGCTCGCGACCATACCGCCCAGCGTCCGAGGCCTCAAGGCACGCAGTCGCTGACCCCATCCAGCCCGGGCCGCCGTCGCGTTAGCCCCAACCGCCTCCTGCGGCGGCGGCGTGAGGGCCAGATAGCCAGCCGAGAACAGCAGCGCCATGGGAATCATGCTGTTCGGGTCGGTCCCGACCCCGCCGAGGAAACCGAAGTCCTGGACCAGCACCCAGTCGGCGAGGCAGAACACGATCCCGAACCACACCGCGTACCTGACCAGTCGGGGCCGGGCGGTCAGGAAGATCGCGCCAAGCACGGCGAGCACGATCACGACGACCAGGTTGACCGCGAAGCCGTTGCCCGCGACGAACGAGCTGAAGCTGGAGAGCAAGGCGGAGAGAAAGTGCGGCTGGGAGGTCGAGGCCATCGACTGCACCATGTGGGTAAGGGATCCCGGCCGGCCGTGCACCGTACCCTGCCAGAAGCCGCGGCCGGGCCAGGCCTGCAGGACCGCCATGGCGATGAAGAAGATCCCGAAACCGGCCAGCACCAGCCGGCCGAGCCTGGGGCTGCGCCAGGCACCTTCAGGCAGCGCGGTAAGCGCGCCCGCGGCGACGTAGAACAACACGCCTCCGGGGGCACCGGTCAGCCAGCTCAGGCCGGGCGCGAATATCCCGCCGAACGATTCCCCGAATACCCAGACGACCAGTCCCCAGCCCACGCTGGCGGCCCCGGCGAGCCTGGACCACCGCCCGCGTCCCCCAACGATGAGCCAGGCACCGATCCCGACCTGGATCCAGACGCTGGCGGCGCCGGCCTGGATGGGGTGGTAGGACCAGATAGTGCCGCCCCAGTTGACCAGGTGCTGTACCCAGGCGGGTGAGTCAGCCGCGGTCGGCTCGATGACCAGCGACGGCAGCCCGGCCGCCATCTTCGGCTGCGCCTGCAAGATCCCGTCGAGGATCCAGAGCACCCCGAACCCGATGCGGAGCAGCCACCGCCCCCGGGCTTCTCCCAGGCCGCCCCGCTCACTTTTCGCAGCCTCAGTGGTCTCTTCGGCAGTGGTCCCTTCGGCAGTGGTCCCTTCGGCATCGCTCGCCGCACCAGCACCGCCGGTGCTTGGTGTCGCGCTTGGCGTGGTGAGCCGCCAGGTGCGTGCCGTTGCCCAGATGAGCCAGAGGAACACGACGGCGATAAAGGCGATCGTGCCCTGGTGAAGCAGCGCCGACCTGAAGGCGGCGACCAGCGTCGGGTCATCGGGGCTCAGCCCCGAATTCATGCCGGGCACGGAATCCGCTCCTCTCGTTCCGGCGCGTCGGGTTCGCGTGCGGCCAGGCTTAGTGTGCTCAGGGTAGTGCGTCACAGCAGAGCGGGGCCCAGTCGGGTGGCAACATGATGAATATGTAATGGCCGGGACGGATCGCCACATCCTCGAACCGTCTCCGCGGTCTCCCAACGGGTGTCCTCCGGCGTGTCGCTGAGATCGAGGCCGGTCGCCGTCAGAGCGTGCCTGATGGCGTCGGCCGCGGCGAAATTGCCTTCGGCCCGCAATGTGTTCCGCAGCGCGATGAGTGGCTCGACCGCAGGCCGCAGCCGGTCCCTGGGGTCGGTGAGCCCATCGGCCGCCCTCCGTCCGAGCCGCCCGATAAGGCTGCGCAGGACCGCGCGCGCCTGCTCGGTGCCCTGGTCCTCGTCGGTGTCGGCCTCCCACTGCTCGATCGCGGTCTCCAGGGCCAGGATCACCGCGACCATCGCGGTGGCGTCCCGGGCGCCGGCCGCCACCCCGAACCTCCGTTCCGCCTCCGCCATGACCTCAGGCAGTGGCACGGGCTGTGCACCCTTCCCCTGCTTCTCCGGGGCCTCGCCTCCGCCTCCGGTAGCCGGGCCGGCCCCGCCGGCCCAGGCCCCGCCGGCCCAGGCCGCGCCGTCTCGGGTCGCGCCGTCTCGGGTCGCGCCGTCTCGGGTCGGCTGGGCCCGGGCGCCGCTGCTCGCCGGCTTCGCGCCCAGGACAAGACCTCGCAGGTCCGCTACGGAAAGTGACGTGCCAGCGGGCAGAATCGTGCTGTCGCCGGACCGGCGTACGGTGACGCCACCGCGGCCGCGAATCTCGACGCCATTAGTTCGCAGGTCGATCAGCACGGCGGTGTGCTCATCCACGCCGAGCACGGCGGCGTCGGCCGGAAGCTCGCGCTCCATGGCTGCCAGCCGTCGCTCCCCGAGGTAGCAGTACCTGGTGTCGTAGTGGCCGCCCTCGGCGTTGTCGTAATGCGGGATGACCGCGACCCTGAGGCCGAGCGTGCCTAGCAGGTCAAGCCCGGTCAGCCAGTGCGGCGCGCCGCCCGCCTTGTAGATCTCGTACACCGGCAGGGCGAACTGGCCCGCCGTGGCGGCGGCGGCCGAGGCCAGCACGGTCAGCCCGGCGCCGGCCAGGACTCGTTCCCGCAGCGCCGCGCCGACCGGCCCGGTCCGCCAGTGCGCGAGCGCGTACGACGGGCTTCCCGGCCCGGCGAATACCCAGTCCGCGGACCTGATGTCGGCCGCTTCCAGGCTCTGTTCGCCGTCGTGTCCGTCCAGACCCCGGCCTGGTGGCCCGGCCCCGTCCGCCGTCTCCCCGACCATGGGGGGAGCCATTTCGGGACCGGCGTCACGGCTGGTACCCGGCGCGATGCGGACGTCCAGGCCAACGCTGTCGGCGAAATACCGGCACGCCCGCGCCGACACGCTGGCGGCGTTTTCCTGGAAGGCATACGCAGTGGCGAGCAGCAGCGCCTGCGGACTACGTGGGCCGAGCCGCGACAGAAGGTCCCTGTGCACCGTGACCATCGTCGGGCTGGTCTCGCCGGAGCCGATAATCGCCAGCATGCGGCATGCGGGGTAATCACTTCTCCCTGCTTCGGTAACCACACGACGCACACCCTAACGTCTCGCCGCCGACGCTTCGCTGAACCGATGGTCGGGGCAAACTGCCCTCACTAGTCAATACGCTGTCACCTAAATGCTGGGTAGCTGCGTAGATCATCGAGACCCACTGTCCGGAGGCCGGTCAAGCCGAGCACCACGCCACTGTCCGGAGGCCGGTCAAGTAGAGCACCAGGCCAGTAGCCGGGTCCTCCATCGGTCGATCACAGCTGCCGCGCATCCCATTTGTCCGGTTCACTCATATTTACTAGCGGGTTTCGGTGGTGGATCCGGGCCTAGCGGTGGATCCGGTGGGTTATGTCGACACTCCGAAATAAACTGAGTTTCCGGCGTGTCGCGTGCCAGGATTGCGGTATGAGCGTGAACGCGGAGCTGGTGAAGCTGATGGGACCGCAGCTGGAGCTGCTGCTGCCGGCGCTGGATGAA
>Ga0302235_10002397_pt1 | contig 13532 bp, 10 predicted proteins | sample II_Palsa_N3_3_FD_193577 | JGI IMG/M metagenome (GOLD analysis project Ga0302235, IMG submission 193577) | Peat permafrost microbial communities from Stordalen Mire near Abisko, Sweden - II_Palsa_N3_3 | ecosystem: Environmental > Terrestrial > Soil > Palsa > Peat permafrost | place: Sweden... | reverse complement strand
CTCGCTGCGCGCCGAGATCGTCCCGTACGTGCGCGGCGGCGCGCTGATCCGCCAGGCGGATGTCCGGCGCGGTTCTGCGTGACAATGTGACGCATAGCTGCGTGAGGTGCGGAGGCGGGCCGCACCCGCGTTTGATGACGGAGGAGGCTTTGCAACAGGCAGGATTGGGCAGCGGGGTGGTGCCACGGCGGCTGGTCGTGATCGCCGTGATCGCTGGAATCGTGGTCGCGCTCGCGGCGGTCACCCCGGGGACGGCGTCGGCGCGGTCCAACGCGCGCGCGACGAACCTGCAGTTGGTGCTGCCGCTCCAGGCGCACTACGCGGCGCTCGCTCGCTACACGCGGGCGGTGACGACGCCGGGCTCGCCGCTGTATGCCCAGTACCGCTCGATCGCGTGGCTCGCGCGGCGGTTCGGCGCGAGCGCAAGCGCGACCGCACGGGTCGTCCGCTACCTGCGCCGGTCCGGGGCCGAGGCGCTCCGGGTCGACGCGACCGGGCTGTTCGTCGATGCGCGGCTGCGCGCCACCACTGCCGAGCGGCTATTCGGGCCGGCGCGCAGCACGCTCGATGAGCAGGCGGCGATCAGCGGCGGCGCCGCGGCGCCGCGCGTGACGATCCCGTCGCCGCTGCGCGGCCTCGTCACCGGCGTCGTCGGTCTCGACACCGAGCCGATCGCGACCGCGCCCAGGACCAGCCAGTCGGGCGGCTCGGGCGGAGTGGGGGCCGGCGGCCCCACATCGACCACATCCGCCTATACGCCTGTCAGCGGCACCCCGAGCGGCTGTGCCGCGGGCACGGCCGCCGGCGGCTTCACCCCAAGCCAGTACCTGACCGCCTACGACTACGTACCGCTGCAGCAGACCGGGGTGCTCGGTCAGGACGAGCGCGTTGCGTTGATCGAGATCGACGGCTACAAAGCGAGCGACATCGACACGTTCGCCAAGTGCTTCGGGCTGAGCGTCCCGCGGATCGAAGGCTTCGGGGTGGGGGTTTCATCCGCGCTGCCGCCCGGCGGCGAGGCGACGCTCGACCTCGAGGTGCTCGACGCGACCGCGCCCGATCTACGCTCGATCGACGTCTACGAGTCCAAGCCCGACGCCTCCGACGTCCTGATGGCGCTGACCGCGCCGCTGCAGACCAACGGCTACAAGCCGCAGGTGATCTCGGCGTCGCTGGGCCTGTGCGAGTCCCAGACCGAGCAGGCCGTCGGGCGCTCTGGCGTCGACGCGACCGAAGCCGCGCTGCAGGAGGCGGCCGACAGCGGCATCAGCTTCATCGCCGCCAGCGGCGACTATGGTTCGGCCGATTGCGTCTCGTCGAACTCGAACGATGCCGCGCCCGACCCTGACCTGGCGGTTAACTATCCGGCGTCCTCGCCGTACGCGACCGGCGTCGGCGGTACGAACGTGGTGCTCACGGCGGCCAACGCGATCGAGTCGCAGGTGGTCTGGAACGACGGCAACGCGACGACCTTGGTCGGCGCGAGCGGCGGGGGTTTCAGCACCCTCTTCGCGCGCCCGGGCTATCAGACCGGGACGGTCGTCCAGAACCATCGGGCGGTGCCCGACGTTGCGCTCCTCGCCGACGTGGCTCCCGGCTACGACGTCTACTGCTCGGCCGAGCCCGACTGCCTCAACCAGGCCCAGTCGAACCCGTGGCAGACGGTCGGCGGCACGAGCGCCGCGACCCCGCTGCTCGCGGGCGGCCTGGCGCTCGTCGACGAGCTGTTGCTCCAGCATCAGCTCCAGGGGCTCGGCCTCGTCAACCCGCTCCTGTACGAGATGGGGCGCAACCCGACGCAGGCGCCGCTCGTGTTCGACGGCGTCACAACCGGAAGCAACGACGTGGGGCCCTTCATCCAGGCCGACGGCGCGGCGCTCGGGTGCTGCACCGCCGGCCCGGGTTACAACGAGGCGACCGGGTGGGGCGGTGTCAACCTGGCTGCGCTGGCGAACGCCGCGCTCGCGGCCGAGCCGCCGATCGCGGACGTCGCCGTTACGCTCCCGCAGTCTCAGCGCCCCCTGAAGAACAAGCACATCCTCGCGACCGTCGCCTGCAGCAGCGCCTGCCTGTTCACGTCCTACGGCAAGGTGACGATCGGCCACCAGAAGCCGTTCCTCGACCACTCCGCGCTCTCAGCCCTGCATGCGGGCGGGGAGCGGACGGTCAAGATCAAATTCTCGAAAGGCCAGCTGAGCCGCCTCAGAAAGGCGCTCGCCGCCCACACGCGTGTAACCGCGATCGTCACCGGCGCGATCGTCGATCCGGCGTTCGACATCGAGCGCCAGTCACCGCAGGCGCACCTCGTGATCCGGCACTGAGGCCCCACTTGATCCGCTATTATCTAAGTCATCCTGACTTAGATTTTTGAGACCGAAGGCTTTCAGCGCATGCAACCAGACCGCTTCACGATCAAGTCCCAGGAGGCCCTGCAGGCGGCGCAGCGGCTAGCCGAGGACCGCCGCAATCCGCAGACCCAGCCCGAGCACCTGCTCGCGGTCCTGCTCGAACAGGGGGGCGGCGACAGCCGGCCGGTTGTGGACGGCGTCGTCGTGCCCGTGCTACGCAAGCTCGGCATCGAGCCCGCGGTCGTGCGCCAGACGCTGGCGCCCGCGCTCGAGGCGCTGCCGAGGCTGACCACCCAGGGCGGCCGCGAGGAGCTCGCGGGCGGCTCGAGTGAGCTCGTCCAGCTCCTGCGCGCCGCCGAGACGGAGATGCGCGACCTCAAGGACGAGTACGTCTCGACCGAGCACCTGATCCTCGCGCTCGCCGGCTCGAAGACCCGCGCCGGAGACGTGCTCCGCTCTGTCGGCGCCACTCGCGAGCAGCTGCTGAAGGCGCTCGCCGAGGTGCGCGGCAGTCACCGCGTGAGCGACCAGAACCCCGAGGAGAAGTTCCAGGCGCTCGAGCGGTACGGCCGAGACCTGACCGAGGCGGCCGCCGCGGGCAAGCTCGACCCGGTGATCGGTCGCGACGACGAAATCCGCCGCGTGATCCAGGTGCTCAGCCGCCGCACCAAGAACAACCCGGTGCTGATCGGCGAGCCGGGCGTCGGCAAGACCGCGATCGTCGAAGGGCTAGCCCAGCGGATCGTCGCCGGCGACGTGCCGGAGGGGCTCAAGGACCGCCGCGTGATCGCGCTCGACCTCGGCGCGATGGTCGCCGGCTCGAAGTACCGCGGCGAGTTCGAGGACCGGCTGAAGGCGGTCCTCAAGGAGATCACCGACGCCGAGGGCCAGATCATCGTGTTCATCGACGAGCTGCACACGATCGTCGGGGCCGGCGCCGCCGAGGGCGCGATGGACGCCGGCAACATGCTCAAGCCGATGCTTGCGCGCGGCGAGCTGCGCGCCGTCGGCGCGACCACGCTCGACGAGTACCGCAAGCACATCGAGAAGGACCCGGCGCTCGAGCGCCGCTTCCAGCCGGTGTTCGTCGGCGAGCCGACGGTCCAAGACACGATCGCGATCCTGCGCGGCCTCAAGGAGCGCTACCAGGTCCACCACAAGGTCCGGATCCAGGACAGCGCGCTGGTCGCCGCCGCCCACCTGTCGCAACGCTATATCGCCGATCGGTTCCTGCCCGACAAGGCGATCGACCTGGTCGACGAGGCGGCGTCGCGGATCCGGATGGAGATCGACTCCAAGCCGACCGAGATCGACGAGGTCGACCGGCACATCATGCAGCTCGAGATCGAGCTCCAGTCGCTGGGCGACGACGACGATCCCGGCACGGTCGCGCGGCGCGAGCAGCTCGCGCGTTCCCTCGCCGAGGAGCGTGAGCGCTCGACCGCGATGCACGCCGAGTGGGAGCGTGAGAAGGAGAGCGTCGGCGCCGTCGCCGAGATCCAGGAAAAGCTCGAGAACGCGCGGATCGAGCTCGAGCGCGCCCAGCGTGAGGCCGACCTCGGCCGCGCCGCCGAGCTCCAGTACGGCACGATCCCGGAGCTGAACAGGCAGCTGGCCGAGGCCGCGTCCGCCGCGCAGGACGCATCCAGCCACGGCCCGCGCTTTCTCAAGGACGTCGTCGACGCCGACGACGTCGCCGAGATCGTCGCGAAGTGGACCGGCATCCCGGTGTCACGGCTGCTCGAGGGCGAGATCGAGAAGCTCGTCCACATGGAGGAGCGCCTGCACGAGCGGGTGATCGGCCAGGACGAGGCGGTCGCGGCGGTGGCCAGCGCGCTGCGACGCTCGCGGGCCGGGCTCCAGGACCCGGACCGGCCGATCGGCACCTTCCTGTTCCTCGGCCCAACCGGCGTCGGCAAGACCGAGCTGGCGCGGGCGCTCGCCGAGTTCATGTTCGACACCCAGGACGCGATGATCCGGATCGACATGTCCGAGTACATGGAGAAGCACGCGGTCAGCCGCCTGGTCGGCGCGCCTCCGGGCTACGTCGGCTACGACGAGGGCGGCCAGCTGACCGAGGCGGTCCGCCGGCGCCCGTACGCGGTCGTGCTGCTCGACGAGATCGAGAAGGCGCACCCCGACGTGTTCAACACGCTGCTGCAGGTGATGGACGACGGGCGCCTGACCGACGGCCAGGGCCGGACCGTGTCGTTCAAGAACAGCGTCCTGATCATGACCTCCAACATTCCGGGCGGCCGCGCCGGGGTGGAGACGTACTTCAAGCCCGAGTTCATCAACCGGCTTGACGACATCGTCGAGTTCGACTCGTTGACCCGCGAGCAGATCGGCGAGATCGTCGAGCTTCAGGTCGAGCAGGTCGTCGACCGGGTGCGCGAGCGCGGGATCGAGTTGGCGCTGTCCGCCGGCGCCCGGACGCTGCTCGCCGACCTCGGCTACGACCCGACGTATGGCGCGCGCCCGCTCAAGCGGGTCATCCAGAAGCGCCTCGTCGACCCACTGGCGCTCGCGATCCTCGAGGGCCGGTTCGCCGCCGGCGACACCGTCGAGGTCGACGCGCGCGACGGCGAGATCGTGCTCGAGCGGGCCAGCGCGCCCGCGGCGCTGGCGGTCTGATCGCGCCGCGCGGGCGTTTGCTCCGCTGCCCGCGCCGCATTGAGTGCTAGAAGTCGCCAGTCGAACCGATCTCGAGAGGAGCGCCCGTGCCGACCTACATCATGTTGACCACGCTGACGCCAGAGGGCGTGCAGACGATCAAGAACAACCCCGCGCGGATCCGTGAGGTGAATCGCGAGGTCGAGCAGCTCGGCGCGAAGGTCAAGGCACAGTGGGCGACGCTCGGGCAGTTCGACTTCATCAACGTGATCGAGGCGCCCGACGAGAAGACGATCGCGCGCGTCTCGCTCGAGCTCGGCTCGCGCGGAACCGGGCGCTACGAGACGCTTCCGGCGATCCCGATCGACGATTTCATCGGGCTGATTTGAGGGTTCTCGTGATCGGCTCGGGCGCGCGTGAGCACGCGCTCGTCCAAGCGCTGGGGCGCTCGCCGCAGGCGCCCGAGCTGCTGTGCGCGCCCGGGAACGCTGGGATCGCCGCCGACGCGAGGCTGATCGACGTGCCGGCTGACGACCTCGAGGCGCTGACCGAGACCGCCGTGCGCGAAGAGGTCGAGCTCGTCGTCGTCGGCCCCGAGGCCCCGCTCGTCGCGGGGATCGCCGACGCTCTGGCGGCCGCGGGGGTTCCGTGCTTCGGCCCCACGGCGGCTGCCGCCGCGCTCGAGGGCTCGAAGGCGTTCTGCAAGGAGGTGATGGCGACGGCCGGCGTTCCGAGCGCCGCCTACACGGTCGTCGCGGATCCAGACGCGGGGATGGCGGCGATCGGCTCATACCCCGCCGTGATCAAGGCCGACGGCCTCGCCGCCGGCAAGGGGGTGACGATCGCCGCCGATGCGGCGCAGGCCCGTGCGGCGCTGCAGGCGCTGCTCGTCGAGCGCCGGTTCGATACCGAGCGGGTGGTCGTCGAGGAGTACCTGCCCGGCGAGGAGGTGTCGCTGCTGGCGATCTGCGACGGCGAGCGGGCGCTGCCGCTCGCCTCGGCCCGGGACTACAAGCGGATCTTCGACGGCGACCGGGGCCCGAACACGGGTGGCATGGGGTGCTACTCGCCGGTGCCGGCGATCGGCGCAGAGCGGGCACTCGAGCTGTGCGCCGCGGTCCACCAGCCGGTGCTCGACGAGCTGCGGCGGCGCGGCCACGCGTTTCACGGCGTCCTGTACGCGGGTTTGATGATGACCGCCGACGGGCCGCGCGCACTCGAGTTCAATGTGCGCTTCGGCGATCCGGAGACGCAGGCGATCCTGCCGCGTCTACGCAGCGATCTGCTCGAGCTGCTGGCCGCCGCCACGACGACGGGCGGGCTCGATGGGGTGTCGCTCGACTGGGATCCGCGGCCGGCCGTCACAGTCGTGCTCGCGAGCGCCGGCTATCCGCAGTCAGCCTCGCTCGGCGATGCGATCGCCGGCCTCGACGCGATCCCGCCGGATGTCGTCGTGACGCACGCGGCGACCGTCGCCGGCCCGGGGGAGGTGCTCGTGACCGCGGGTGGGCGCGTCCTGTGCGTAACCGCGCTCGGCGGCGATTTCGCCGACGCCCGCGCCAGCGCCTATGCTGCCGCCGACATGATCGAGTTCGAAGGGCGACAGCTGCGCCGTGACATCGCGGCTCGGGTGGCAGTTCGATGAGCTTGGAGCCGCAGATCGTCCCCGTCGCCGAGCCCGCCACGGCGTTCGACGAGCTCGACGTCGACGCGCCCCGCGTCGGGATCGTGATGGGATCGAAGAGCGACCTGCCGACGATGCAGGCCGCCGAGAAGGAGCTCAACGATCGCGGCATTCGCTGCGAGGTCCGCGTCATGTCCGCCCACCGCGAGCCCGACAAGGTGTCCGATTACGCCCGCAACGCCCGTATGCGCGGGATCCGCGTGATCATCGCCGGCGCGGGCCTGTCGGCCGCCCTGCCGGGCGTCGTCGCCGCGCACACCGAGCTGCCCGTGATCGGCGTGCCGCTGACCAGCCGCACCTCGATCGGCGGGGGCCTCGACGCGCTGCTGTCGATCGTGCAGATGCCGCCGGGCGTCCCGGTCGCCTGCGTCGGGGTCGACAATGCGCGCAACGCTGCGGTCCTGGCGGCGCGGATTCTGTCGGCCTGAGGATCCGAGCCGGCCCGCCGGGCTACATTCGAGTCGTGATCGATCGTTACACGCGCGCTGAGCTGGGCGACGCCTGGTCGGACTTCGCGCGCTTCGAGGCGATGCGCCTGGTCGAGGTGGCCGCCTGCGAGGAGATGGACGGCCCAACCGAGGCCGGGCTTGAGGCGATCCGGCGCGCCACCTTCACGGTCGAGGCGATCAGCGAGCGCGAGCGCATGACCGATCACGACGTCGCCGCGTTCGTCGACGTGCTGGCGGAGTCAGCCGGGCCGGCGGGACGCTGGATCCACTTCGGCCTGACCGCGAGCGACGTGCTCGACACCGGGCTGGCGCTACAGCTGCGACGGGTCGCCGCGCTTGTCCTGCCCGACTCCCGCGAGCTGGTGTCCGCGCTTGCCGCGCGCGCCCGCGAGCACCGCGACACGCTGTGCGTCGGGCGGACGCACGGGATCCACGCCGAGCCGACGACGTTCGGGATCAAGCTCGCCGGGTTCGCGTTCGAGGCGCACCGTAACGCGCAGCGGCTCGAGCGCGCGTTTGCACAGGTTTGCGTCGGGGCGCTGTCGGGCGCGGTCGGGACCTACGCGGCCACCTCGCCCGAGTTCGAGCGGCGCGTGCTGGACCGGCTCGGCTTGCCGGCCGAGCCGGTCTCGACCCAGGTGATCCCGCGGGACCGTCACGCCGAGCTCCTGTCGGCGATCGCCTTGGCCGGGGCGGGGCTCGAGCGGCTGGCGACCGAGCTCAGGCACCTGGCGCGCACCGAGGTGGCCGAGGTGCGCGAGCCCTTCACCGAGGGGCAGAAGGGCTCGAGCTCGATGCCCCACAAGCGAAACCCGATCAAGTCAGAGCAGGTGACCGGGCTGGCGCGCGTGCTGCGCGCGGACGCCCAGGCCGGGCTCGAGAACGTCGCGCTGTGGCACGAGCGCGACATCTCGCACTCGAGCGTCGAGCGGATCGTCCTGCCCGACGCGACGATCCTGCTCGACCACCTGCAGCGCCGCATGCTGTCGCTGATCCGGGGGATGGTCGTCGACGCGGCCCGCATGCGCGACAACCTGGAGCTGACCTACGGGGCGCTCTTCTCCCAACGGGTGCTGCTGGCGCTCGTCGAGCAGAGCGGGATCGCGCGTGACGACGCGTACCGGATCGTCCAGCGCCTCGCTCAGCACGCGCTGGACCAGCGTGTGCAGCTGCGGACCCTACTCGAAGCGGATCCCGCCGGCGCGGGGCTCGATCTGGACGCGATCTTCGACTACGGGCCGTTCGTTCGCTACGCCGGGGAGATCGTGGGACGGCTGGACCAGATCGCCTGACGCGAGCGCGCCGGTGCCATCGGCGCAGGCCGCTAGGATCGAATCTGTGGTTGCCGCCATCGCCGACCTTCCGCTGGTCGCATCGGGGAAGGTCAGGGACATCTATGACCTCGGTGGGGAGCTTTTGCTCGTCGCCTCGGATCGGATCTCGACCTACGACGTCGTGCACCCGACGCCGATTCCCGACAAGGGCGCGGTGCTGACCGGTCTGTCCACCTTCTGGTTCGAGCAGACGGCGGGGATCGTCCCCAACCACCTGATCTCGGTGACCGACGTGCCCGGCGAGGTCAGGGCCCGCGCGATGGTTGTCCGCAAGCTGCAGATGCTGCCGGTCGAGTGCGTCGTGCGCGGCTACATCACCGGCTCTGGCTGGAAGGATTACCAGGCGACCGGCGCCGTCTCGGGGATCCAGCTGCCCGCGGGCCTGGTCGAGTCCGAGCAGCTGCCGACGCCGATCTACACGCCCTCGACGAAGGCGGACGTCGGCCACGACGAGGCGATCGACTTCGATCGGACCGTCCAGCTGCTGGGCGACCGCGCGCTCGCCGAGCGGCTCGAGCGCAGCTCGATCGCCGTCTACGAGCACTGCGCCGCGCACGCCCGGCGGCGCGGGATCATCCTCGCCGACACGAAGTTCGAATTCGGGCTCGACGCTGACGGGGAGTTGGTGCTTGGCGACGAGGTGTGCACGCCGGACTCCTCGCGCTTCTGGCCCGCCGATCAGTATCAGCCTGGGCGGGGCCAGCCGAGCTTCGACAAGCAGTTCGTGCGCGACTGGGCAGCGGGCACCGGCTGGGATCGCAACCCGCCGGCACCGCCGATTCCGGATGACGTGGTCGCGCGCACGCGCGAGAAGTACATCGAGGCCTACGAGCGAATCACCGGCCTGCGCTTCTCCGACTGGTTGAAGCGAACTCGTTCCCACCCACCCACCCCCGGCCACCCGGCTAGCTGATGCGCGCCCGCATCCTCGTCCGCCCCAAGGCGGGGATCCTCGATCCCCAGGGGCAGGCGGTACAGCGCGCGCTGCCGGCGCTCGGGTTCGAAGGGGTTGGCGGCGTCCGGATCGGCCGGCTGATCGAGCTCGACGTCGAGGATCCGAGCCAGCTGCCCGCGATGTGCGAGCGGCTGCTGGTCAACCCGCTGATCGAGGACTACGAGATCGTCCCGGAACATATATGTGCCGGCGACGAGGCGGTGCAGACATGAAGTTCGGCGTCGTGCGCTTCCCGGGCTCGTGCGACGACGTCGACGCGCTGCTCGCCGCCCAGCGGGTCGGCGAGGCCGAGCTGCTGTGGCACCAGGACCGCGATCTGCACGGCGTCGACGCGGTCGTGATCCCCGGTGGGTTCTCGTATGGCGACTATCTGCGCTGCGGCGCGATCGCCCGCTTCGCGCCGGTGATGGAGTCGGTCGCCGAGTTCGCCCGCGAGGGCGGCCTCGTGCTCGGGATCTGCAACGGCTTCCAAGTGCTGTGCGAGGCCGGGCTGCTGCCCGGGGCGCTGCTGCCGAACATCTCGTTGCGGTTCGTGTTCCGGCAGGTGTGGCTGGACGTCGCCGATCCCGACACCGCGTTCACCGAATCGTCGGGTGGGCGGGGACGAGTCCTGTCGATCCCGGTCAAGCACACGACCGGCCGTTACTACTCGCCCGAGCCGGTCCACGTCGTCCTGCGCTATGCGGCCGGCGAGAACCCCAACGGCTCGCAGGACGACATCGCCGGCGTCTGCAACGAGCAGGGGAACGTGTTCGGCCTGATGCCACATCCCGAGCACGCGGTCGACCCGCTGACCGGCTCGACCGACGGCTTGACGATCTTCGAATCGATGAGGGCGCATGTCGGCGACACGATCAGTGTCTAAGCACCGCGAGCTGGGGCTGACGGACTTCGAGTACGGGCTGATCGTCGACGGGCTCGGACGCGAGCCGGGCGAGGTGGAGCTCGCGATGCTGTCGCTGATGTGGTCCGAGCACTGCGCTTACAAGCACTCGAAGAAGCTCCTTCGCCGGCTCCCGACCGAGGGCAGGCACGTGCTGATCGGGCCGGGCGAGAACGCCGGCGCGGTCGACGTCGGTGACGGACTCGCGGTGGCGTTCAAGGTCGAGTCGCACAACCACCCGAGCGCAGTGGAGCCGTTCCAGGGGGCCGCGACCGGAGTCGGCGGGATCCTCCGCGACGTGTTCGCGCTCGGGGCGCGGCCGATCGCGGTGCTCGATTCGCTGCGGTTCGGCGAGGTGTCGCAGTCGGCTCGGTCCCGCTACCTGCTCGAGCACGCGGTCGCGGGCATCGGCCACTACGGCAACTCGATCGGCGTTCCGACCGTCGGCGGGGAGATCTACTTCGAGCCCAGCTACGAGCAGAACTGCCTGATCAACGCGATGTGCGTCGGCCTGGCGCCGGCGCAGCGGCTGATGAGCTCGGCCGCCGCCGGCGTCGGCAACGTGATCGTGCTGCTCGGCGCGCTGACCGGCCGCGACGGGATCGGCGGGGCGTCGGTGCTCGCCAGCGCCGAGCTCGGGGAGGGCGACGCGGACAAGCGCCCGACCGTCCAGATCGGCGATCCGTTCGCCGAGAAGAAGCTGATGGAGTGCTGCCTCGAGCTGCTCGACCGGCGGTTGCTCGTCGCGCTGCAGGACCTGGGGGCGGCCGGGCTCACCTCGTCGGCCTCCGAAATGGCAAGCAAGGGCGGCGTCGGCCTCGACATCGACGTCGCCAGCGTGCCGCTGCGCGAGGCCGACATGGAGCCGTTCGAGATCATGGTCTCGGAGTCACAGGAGCGGATGCTGTGCGTCGTCGAGCCCGAGCGGGTCGCCGAGGTGATCGGCGTCTGCGAGCGGTGGGAGACCCTGGCGACGCCGATCGGGCAGGTGACCGACAGCGAGATCTTCCGGATCCTGCGCCGCGGTGCGCTCGTCGGCGAGCTCCCGGTGTCGCTGCTCGTCGACGACTGCCCGCTGTACGACCTCGAGCCCGAGCCACCGGCGGTGCCACTGTACGGTGCCGCCCCGCTGGGCGGCACCCCGATCGTCCACGGCGCTCCGGGTGAGGCGGTGCTGCTCGCCCTGCTGGAGAGCGCCAACCTGTGCTCCAGGCGTCCCGTGTTCGAGCAGTACGACCCGGTCGTGCAGTCGCGGACGGTCCGGCGGCCCGAGCAGGCGGACGCCGCCGTGCTGGCGTTGGGGGCGGGCGGGGATCGGATCGACGCGATCGCGATCTCGATCGACGGCAACGGCCGGCGGGTCGCGTGCGACCCGCGCGTGGGAGCCGCCGAGGCCGTCTATGAATGCGCCGCCAACCTCGCCTGCGTCGGGGCCGAGCCGCTCGGGCTGACCAATTGCCTGAACTTCGGCAACCCCGAGAAGCCGCATGTCGCCTGGCAGCTGCGCGAGGCGATCGAGGGGCTGAGCGAGGCCTGCGAGGCACTCGAGGTTCCGGTCGTGGGGGGCAACGTCTCGCTCTACAACGAGTCGCCGGACGGCCCGATCCTGCCGACTCCGGTGGTCGGGATGGTCGGCAAGCTGCCGGACGCAGCGCGCGCCGGCCGGCTCGGGTTCGCGCGGGCCGGCGATGCGATCGCGCTCGTCGGTCGGTTCCGCCCCACGCGGGCCGGCTCGGAGCTCGCCAAGCTCCAGGGTGAAGCACCGGTCGGGGCGCTTCCGCTCAAGGAGGCGCAGCCGATCCTCGATGCGCAGGAAAAGGTTCGGGATGGGGTGCGCGCCGGGGCGCTCCAAAATGCACATGACATCGCCGAGGGCGGCATCGCGGTAGCCCTGGCCGAGTGCTGCATCGCGGGCGCGATCGGGGCGCGGGTGCGACTGCCGGACGGACTCGATCCGTTCGGCGAGGATCTCGGGACCGCGTTCGTCGTGTCGGGCGCGGCGGCCGACCTCGACGAGCTCGAAGTGATCGGCGAGGTCGCCGGCGACCGGCTCGTGATCGAGGGGCTGCTCGATGTCTCGGTTGCCGCCCTTGCGCGCGCGCACGCGCGCGAGCTCGACGAGGCGCTGCGCTAGGCTGGGTGTGGGTTCGAGGTGACGCCGTACGACGAGCATCGGGACGGCCCCCGCGACGAGTGCGGTGTGTTTGGCATCTATGCGCCGGACCACGATGTCGCGCGTCTCACGTACTTCGCGCTGTTCGCGCTCCAGCACCGCGGCCAGGAGTCGGCCGGGATCGCGACGGCGCCGCTGCGCGGCAGCATCCTCGCGATCCGCGAGCAGGGGCTCGTCTCGCAGGTGTTCAACGAGCACATGCTGCGCTCGCTGGTCGGCGACATGGCGATCGGGCACGTCCGCTACTCGACGACCGGCTCCTCGGAGTGGGAGAACACGCAGCCGATCGTGCGCGACGACGGGCGCACGATTGCGCTGGCGCACAACGGGAACCTGATCAACGCGGTCGAGCTGCACTCGGAGCTGCGCGGTCGCGACGTGCCGTTCCGCTCCACGTCGGATTCGGAGATCATCGCGGCGATGCTCGCCACGCACCCGGCCGAGCGGGTCGAGGACGCGGTCGCCGACGTACTGCCTCGGCTCCGCGGCGCCTTCTCGACGGTCGTGATGACCGATGACCGGGTGGTCGCGTTCCGAGACCCGCACGGCGTGCGGCCGCTCGCGCTCGGGGTGATCAGAGGCGAGGGGACCGAGCCCGTGTGGTGTGTCGCCAGCGAGACGTGCGCGTTTGACCTGATCGGCGCCGAGTTCGTCCGCGACGTGGCCCCCGGGGAGATCCTGACGCTCGACGGCAGCGGAGTCGCCTCACGATTCGTCGAGCCGGGGCAGCGGCACGCGTTGTGCCTGTTCGAGTACATCTACTTCGCGAGGCCCGACTCGCGCATGGGCGGCGAGCGGCTGCAGGTCGCGCGCGGGCGGATGGGCGAGATCCTGTGGGGGGAGGCGCCGATCGAGGCCGACCTCGTGATCGCGATCCCGGACTCGGGCAACGCCGCCGCGCGCGGGCTCGCGCGCGCGTCCGGGATCCCGCAGGACGACGGCTTCATCAAGAACCGCTACGTCGCGCGGACATTCATCCAGCCCGGCCAGCAGCTTCGCCGCCACGGTCTGCGGCTCAAGTTCAACCCGCTGCCCGAGGTGGTCGCCGGCAAGCGCCTGATCGTTGTCGACGACTCAATCGTGCGGGGCAACA
>Ga0302235_10002394_pt1 | contig 13535 bp, 12 predicted proteins | sample II_Palsa_N3_3_FD_193577 | JGI IMG/M metagenome (GOLD analysis project Ga0302235, IMG submission 193577) | Peat permafrost microbial communities from Stordalen Mire near Abisko, Sweden - II_Palsa_N3_3 | ecosystem: Environmental > Terrestrial > Soil > Palsa > Peat permafrost | place: Sweden... | reverse complement strand
CCGACCACCCCGGGGGGTGGCACAGGAACGATCGATCCCGCGATTCAGAGCGTGTCGAACAAGAAGAACGACACGAAGAAGATCCTCGAGGTCACCAACCTGGTGACGATCACGGCCGCTGTCCTCACCGTGCTGTTGGTACTAGCGTCGGTCTTCTTGATTGCCAACACGATCCGCCTCTCGCTGTATGCGCGGCGGCGTGAAGTCGAGGTGATGAAGCTGGTCGGTGCCACCGACTGGTTCATCCGCTGGCCGTTCGTGATCGAGGGCGTGGTGGTCGGTGCGCTCGGTGCGCTCGTGGCGATCGGCGTGCTCGGCATCACAAAGGTGGCGCTGCTTGACCCGTTGGCCAACAACTGGACCCTGATCGCGGCGCCCCGGACGCTCGCGTTCAGCGCCCTGGTGGCGATCCTGCTCGGGGCCGGCGTGATGGTCTCAGCGCTGGGCTCAGGGCTCTCGCTGCGCCGCTTCCTGCAGGTCTGACCCAAGGGGCGCAGCCGTCCGCATCTGGCGGCTACCCTCCCAGGGACCATGTATTCGCGTCGGACGCACTCACCGCGGGTCGCAGCTCTCCTCGCCGTCGGGCTGCTGGTGCTGGTGGTCGGGATCTGGCTCGGCGGTCACCCCAGCTGGCTGCCCTCGCCCTTGCGCAGTGCGCTGGTGGACGACGGCAGCAGCGATCAGGTGGCCAATGACGTACTCAATCTGCTCGCCCAGGACTACTACCGGCCGATCAACCGCACCCAACTGGTCAACCAGGGGTTGGCGGCCGCGGTCGCCAGCCTCGACGACCCCTACTCGCACTACTTCGATCCCACTGATTACAAGGCGTTCGAGAACGAGACCAATCCGCATCTCAGCGGAATTGGGATCGACGTCGACCCAACCCCGAAGCCGAATGGTCTGCTGGTTGTCGACGTGTTTCCGGGTACGCCGGCAGCGCGCGCGGGGATCGCGCGCGGGGATGTGATCAACGCCGTGGGCTCGACGTCGCTCGCGGGCCTCTCGACCGATGCTGCTTCGGCGCTGATCAAGGGGCGCGCGGGAACCCGGGTCCGGCTGACCGTGCTCACCGGGACTCATCGCCGCACCCTCTCACTGGTCCGCGCCGACATCACGGTTCCGGTCGCGAGTTCGACCCTGGTGAACTTCCACGGTGTCAAGATCGGACACCTCGTGCTGACCAGTTTCACCGACGGATCGGGTGCGGAGCTTCGGGCACAGGTCGAGAACATGCTTCACGCCGGCGCTCAGGCGTTGGTACTCGACCTCCGCGAGAACGGCGGCGGGCTGCTCAATGAGGCAGTCAACGTGGCCAGCATCTTCATCCCTGACGGCACGATCGTGTCAACCGACGGCCGGAGCCTGCAGCGCCAGGTGTATACCGCCAAGGGGGACGCGATTCCGACCAGCATCCCCATGGTCGTGCTGGTCGACCGCGGTACCGCCTCCTCGGCGGAGATCGTCACCGGCGCGCTGCAGGACCGCGGCCGGGCGACGGTCGTCGGGACCCATACCTACGGCAAGGGCGTCTTCCAGGAGATCCAGCCGCTGCCCAATGGCGGCGCGCTCGACATGACCGTTGGCGAGTACTTCACTCCCAACGGCCACAACCTGGGTGGCGGCGGGGTCCGCGAGGGGGCCGGGATCACGCCCAACGTCTACGCCGTCACCAATCCGCGCTCGCGGGTTGACACTGCGCTTGTGGTCGCTGAGCGGACGGTCGCCGCCAAAGTCCGGTGAGCGCACCGGTCCGGAACTCGCTCGGGGCGGCGCGAGTGGCGGTGCTGCAGCGACGTGGCAAGTTCCTCGTCGCGGAGCCGTTCTTTGAGCCCGGGCCACGGCAAGTGGTGAGCCGAGACCGTCGCGCGGCAGCGGGGGATCTGGTAGTGGTGCAAGCAGGCGGCGGAGGAGATAAACGCGGCTCGAGGAGGGCGGTGATTGCCCGTCGGCTCGGTCGGCCGCAGATCGCCAGGGATGTGATCGAAGCGTTCATGGTCGACCGCGGTCTGCGGCGGTCCTTCGACCCCGCCGTGGAGCGCGAGGCGCGCCAGGCGGCTGGTCATTCCACCGCTGATCTGTCGGGACGTCGCGATCTACGCGCGCTGGCGACGTTCACGATCGACCCGGCCGGAGCACGCGACTTCGATGACGCGGTGTCCGCCGCCGAGACGAGCGACGGCTCATGGCAAGTGTGGGTCCACATCGCCGACGTTTCCGCCTACGTCAGACCCCGGTCGCTGCTCGATCGCGAGGCCTACCGGCGGGGGACGAGCGTGTATGTCCCGGGCGCGGTCGAGCCGATGCTGCCGAGCCAGCTCTCCAACCACGCGTGTTCCCTGGTCCCGGCCGAGGATCGGTTCACCGTCACGGTCGAGATGCGAATCACGGAACAGGAGGTGCGTGGCGCCTCGTTCTACCGTTCGGTGATCCGCTCTGATGAGCGGCTCGAGTACGGACGCGTCGATCGAATCTTCGCCGGCGTCGAGGCCCCGGCGGAGCCTTGGGGCCCGGCGCTTGGTGCGGCCAGGGCTGCGGCGCAGGCGCTGGGGCGGCGGCGAACTGAGCGCGCGGCCGTGGTGCTGGACTCGCAAGAGCTCGAGTTCTCGTTTGATCGCGCGGGTGATGTGATGGTCGCTGAACCGGTGGCGCAGACCGAGTCCCATCGGCTGATCGAGCAGCTGATGATCGCCGCCAACGAACAGGTCGCCCAGCGGCTGGCCGAGCGCCACGTGCCGGCGCTGTTCCGGGTGCACGAGCGGCCTCAGGAGCCCTCGGCGAAGCGGCTGATCGAGCAGCTCGAGTCCCTTGGCGTACCGACTCCGCCGGTGCCGAAGGGACACTTGACTCCGCAACAGGCCGCCGATCTCATCGGTGAGGCTTCGGCCCTGGTGTCGGATTTCGTGCAGCGAGCCGGCCGGGGCAAGCGCGCGTTGACCAGCCTCGTGCTGCGCTCTCTCAAGCAGGCCTACTACGACCATCGCAACCTTGGACATGCGGGTCTGGCGTCGGCAAGCTACTGCCACTTCACCTCGCCGATCCGCCGCTACCCGGACTTGATCTGTCATCGAGCGCTGCTCTCGCTGGTCGCCGGCGAGCCCGCGCCCGAGGCGTCCTGGGTCGCGTCGGCTGGGCCGTGGACCTCCGCGCGTGAGCGCGAGGCGATGACGATCGAGCGCGATGCCGACGATATCGCGCGCTGCTTCTGGCTCGAGTCAGCACTGGCGAAAGACGGCCGGGAGAGCGTGTTTGCCGGCGAGGTCGTCGGTCTCATCGGCGCCGGGGCGTTCGTCGCCTTCGGCCCGGAGGGGATGTTCGAGGGGATGCTGCCGGTGCGCCGACTGGGAGGCGACTGGTGGGAGCTGAACGAGCCGGGCACGATGCTTGTGGGGACGCGGAGCGGGAGCACGCTGCGGCTGGGGGACCCGGTGCAGGTGGAGGTCGGTCGGATCGACGCGCCCAGGGGTAGGGTGGATCTCCTCCCCGCAGGTGACCTCGCCTCGGTGCCGGAGTGACGCGGATGGCCAAAGGACGAAAACGCAAGCAAGCATCCGGTGATGTGGCGAGCAACCGTCAGGCCGCCTACCGTTACAACCTGCTCGAGCGGTTCGAGTGCGGAATCGTGCTGACCGGGACCGAGGTCAAGTCGCTGCGCGAGGGCAAGGCGCAGCTGAAGGACGCCTACGCGCACATCCGCGACGGGGAGGTGTGGCTCATCGGCGTCTACATTCCGCCTTACGGGCCGGCTTCGCGTGCCAACCACGACCCCGAGCGTCCCCGGAAGCTGCTGCTGCACAAAAGCGAGATCGAGCGGATCGAAGCGAGGACCCACGAGCGCGGGCTGACGCTGGTACCGACGCGGATGTACTTCTCGGGTCCGCGCTCGCGCGCGAAGGTGGAGATCGCGCTGGCCAAGGGTAAGGATCTCTACGACAAACGCGAGACGATTCGCACGCGCGAGATGGCCCGCGACATGCAGCGCGAGTTGCGCGACGCCCGGCGGTAGGCTCGCGCTGCGGTCGGTGCGCTCCGGTCGGTGCGGTGCCGCGCCGTCGGCGCCCGGGTGTGCCGCTAGAGTGGGCCGCGGATCATGGGTATCGCCTTAGCCTTCGTTGTCATCGCCATTGGTGCGATCCTGAAGTGGGCCGTCACCGCGCACGTGAGCTGGATCGACCTGCAAACGACGGGTACGGTGCTGTTCGTGATCGGCCTCGTGGCGCTGCCGCTGTCGCTGCTCTATACGTTCTGGTGGTCTCAGCGCGCGCGGGGCGATGAACAGACGCGGGTCATGCGCCCGCCGCCGGGCGTCTAGATCAAGAGCCCGAGACCCGCCGGGCGTCTAGAGCCCGAGACCCCGCCGGGTTGGGCCCGGGATCCGCTACCCGAGCGTACGCGGGAGGTTGGTCGCGTGCATGCCGATCACGAGGAGTGCGATCAGCGAGAGGTAGGCCACTGCGACCAGCGCTCGGTCGCGGGGCCGGACCCGGTAGTACTCCTGCTTCCCGCCGCCGCCAGCTTGGCGGAGCTTCCAGCGCCTGTACGTCTCGTAACCGGCGAACACAACGATCAGCAGGATGATCGGGTTCGGGAAGATGACGGCGAGGGCGATCATTCCGGCCAGCCCCACGAACCACATCCACGGTGCCATCGCGGCCATCGCCCGCCCGCCGTCGAGCGGGACCACCGGCAGCAGGTTGAACAGGTTGAGGAAGAAGCCGGTGAACGCCAGTGCGCGCCATAAATCGTTGCCGGTCGCGTGCCAGACGAGGATGCAGACGGCCGCGCCGATCGTGCCGAGAATCGGCCCCGCGAGCCCGACGCGAGCCTCGGCGGCCGCGTTGTCTCCCAGCGAGCGGGCACTGATCACGGCACCGAGAAACGGGATGAACATCGGCGCGCTCGCCTTGATCCCCTCACGTCGGAGTTGGATCACGTGGCCCATCTCGTGGACGAGCAGCAAGATGACGAACCCGGCCGCGAACGAAAATCCCCACAACGCGGTGTACGCCGCAACCGAGACGACCATCGTGCCAGCCGTCGTCAGTAGCTTCAGCTTGGGCAACAACAGCAGAATCGCCTTGAGCTTGGCCAGGAACGCAGCGATCGCGGCCACGACCGGGCCGAACTTGCGCTTAAGGAATGACTGCTTGGGCGGCTCGAACGGCTGCCCGCGATCGGCGGGATCGCGTTCGAGTCGGGCCGGCGGGTACGGGTGCGGCGCGGGCGCGGGAAGCAGGGGCGTTGACGGTTCCATCTGTAACCGTAATTATCGCAGGCGCGCGAGCCCGTCCCGCGGAGTCTTACGCTCTCCTTCGCTTTTCATCCCGCCCACCAGACGGGTCTATACTCGACCCAGATAGATGGGCTCCCAGGGGACGACAGGCTTCGACGTGGTCGGATCGTGGGGGTGGTTGCGAGTCGAGGTTCCGGGCGGCCTCGTAAAACCCCGGAAAAAAAATAAGTGCGGACACGCACACGTACGCACTCACCGCTTAGTCACTAGCTAAGCCGTGAGAGCTCCCGGCCTCCTGCCTGCCTGCGGCGGGGGATGCCGGGATCAAAAAGCAGGCTTGCTCGGTGAGGTTCACTCCAGCCAATCCGGGGACATCTTGTGGAGTTGGTCCCAGACAACCCAGCCGGCGAGGCTAGTCACGGGACGAGATCAGAGCGCCGGCTACGCTCGTAGACGCTACCTCTCACGCGACTGCGGACGCGGGTTCAATTCCCGCCGTCTCCACTGGTTGCAGCGGCTGCGAAATCCTCTCGATTTCGCCCCGCTGCAGGTGCCTAACGGTGCGAAGACTGGGGTCGGTCGCACGAAGGAATTGTCGGTATTTGCGGGCCGTCGAAGAGGTGGTCGGCCACGAGTCGGCCGCAGAAGTGGCCGAACTCGGCCGCAGCGCGACGCGGGTTCGCTGGCCGTCCGATCCGTCGGGGGGGCGGCTACGGTCGCTTGGTTCTGGTTACTCGCCGGCGCGCAACGGGAGGCCGGGCGCGTGACGACGCCTACGAGGTGTTGGCTGCGCTCCACGATGTCGGGCGCCTGGCTGCCCGACGACGACGATCGGCTCCGTGACGTCGCCGAGCGCAAGACTCCGCGCCGCTGCTCTCTTTGTGCTCCCGACGGCGCTGGAGGCTGCTTTCGCCCAGCGGGAGCGAGATGTTCCGATCCGCCTTGCAGATCGTGTCGACGTGCGGCTCTTCGTGTCGGCGGTTGGCGATGAGGTCTGGGTGGCGATCGCCACCAGGGGATCAGACGGCGACTCGGTCGATGAGCCGGTCGGCGATGCGCCGTTCAGGATCGCCTTCGACGCCGCCGCGGCGGAGATCTCGGAGCCCCGCTTCGACTGGCCGACCGGACCGCTCGAATGGTTCGAGGTGGCCCGCCTGGGACTGCGCGAGCCATTGACAGACACCGTCGTGAGCGTGCTGCTTGTAGGCGCGTCCGCTAGTCGCGCTGGGGCTGGAGCCATCTCACGCGACGATGTTGCGGCTCGGTTCCGCTCGCGCGCTGACGCCGACTCCGCGGCGGGCGCAATGCCTTTCGAGCTGTCCGCGGTCAGGGTCGAGAGCAGCCCTAGTGCTTGCGCTGTGGGGCTGCCGGGGTCGGCGTGGTAGATGACCAGAGTTTGGCCGTCGGTGCCGGCGATTTGGAGGTTCTCGTAGTGCAGGTCGAGTTCGCCCGCCTGGGGGTGGTGCATGTGTCTGGTCCCGCCGCTGATTCTGGCGCGGATGTCGTGCCGGGCCCAGAGGGTTCTGAAGTGATCGCTGCGGACCGACAACTCCCCGACGAGCTCGTTGAGCAGCGGGTCATCGACCTCAGGGCCGAGCAGCGCGCGCACGCCCGCGATTGTGTTGTGTGCAAGCGACTCCCATTGGTCGCCGTAGAGGGTACGGACGGCGGGGTCCAGGAAGGCCGCGCGCAGCTGGTTCACGCCCGTGTGAACTGCGGTGAGAGGGCCGTGGCGAGGGGATTGGCTGCGAGCACGTCCAGTCGGCGACCTTGAACGAATGCCGGCATGTCGTGCCAACCCGCGATCAGCTGCTGGATGCTTGGGGGAACGCGCTCGGGTTGCTGTCCGGAGCGACGCACGCGGCGTTCGTGGCCAGCGAGTGCATGCAGGTGCGCGGTCGCCTCGTCGTCCAGCTGCAGCGACCGAGCCAGCGCATCAAGTACCTGTGGGGAGGGGTTGCGATCCCGACCCTGCTCAAGGCGAACGTAGTAGTCGGTGCTCACACCCGCCAGCAGCGAGAGCTCGTCGCGGCGCAACCCGGGAACACGTCTGCGGCCGATGTGCGGGATCCCGGCACTCTCGGGCGAGACCAACTCGCGACGGGCCCGGAGATACTCGCCAAGCGCGTTGCCGGACTGCATCCTCACACGATAACCCCGCGGGATGTGAGGGTGGCCCTGCCGCTACCAAGGCTTCGTGGACCTCTGGCTACCCCGCCGAGCGCGCGCGAACCTGTCGGCATGACGTCGATCACCACCCCAATCACCACTCCATTTAAATTTCATTCGACCGCAGCGGAAGTTCTCGCCGACGTCGATCTGTCGGGCAAGCGCGCGATCGTGACGGGAGCCGCATCCGGCATCGGCGTCGAGACCGCACGCGCGCTAGCCGGCGCGGGCGCCGACGTGACCCTCGCGGTGCGCAACCCGCAGGCCGGCGCAGACATCGCGGCGGAGATCACCGCGAGCACCGGCAATCCCGCCGTGCACGCCGCCCAGCTCGAGCTCACCAACCCGTCATCGATCTACCGGTTCGTCGGCAGCTGGCGCGGGCCCCTCCACATCCTTGTGAACAACGCGGGGGTGATGGCCTCCCCGGAGGCTTATACCGACGACGGCTGGGAGTCGCAGTTCGCGACCAACCATCTCGGGCTCGCTGGCGCGGACCGCGTCAACGAGGTCGTCAGCCTGCTCGATCGGCGCGAGGATCTCCTCGGCGCTCGCGCGGAACACCTCGCACAACGACGGGTCGAGGTGACCGCCGGCGCGCCGGGCGATCTCCGAGCGCGCCCCGGCAACACCACCGAGTGCGTGCGCGATCGCCGCCTGCTCAGCGACCCCGACAATCCGGGCGATCGGGTGCAACGCCTCGCCGGCACGCCCGTTCGGGAGTCCACGCCCGTCCCAACGCTCAAACACATCGCCGAACGCCTTCACCACGACGGCCGGGAGACCCAGCTGAGTCCCAAGCGCGACGGCCACCTCGCACGACGCGCGCACCGCGACCGGACCAACAGTCGGTGCCACCGCGAGGAACCTCTGCATCGCCGCCGCGCCCACGACCGCCTCGAACGCCGCCAGCTGCGCGCCTGCGAGCGCCTCGTCACCGGGATCGAACGTCACCAGGAAGCGCTCAAACGCGATGTCGTCGCCGAACAATACGGCGTTCTCGCTCGCATGCCCGCAACCGATAGCCCGCACCAACGACGCTAGGAACGCGGCGCGGTGATCGCGCGGGTCGAGCTCCAAAGCGCGCGCCAGTCCGTCGGCGACGAGACACGCGCGCAGCCCGCGCTCGAACGGGAACCCCGTCGCGAGGTCGGTCGTCAGCGACAGAGCAGCAAGGACGTCGACCAGCCTGGCGCGTTCGGCGAGCATGCTCGCGCTATCAAACCACGGTCATGCCGGTGACCCCAACCATATCTCACGACCGCGAACCGTGACCGTGCTCGGTGCCCGGACAGCCGGAGACTCCGGATAGAGTCGTCCGGTTCACCACGACGAAGTGGAGAGCTATGGCCGTTGGCGTGATTGTTGATTGCAAGGGCGACACGCTGGGTCAATACGACGAACGTGATCGCCGGAGCGGGGGTCGTAGCCCTGCCTCGCCGTCGACGGGGCGCAGCGTCCTCGCACCGGCCCGGCCACCCAGCGCTGTTGACGAATCGAGGGGTCGCTGCTCGGTGTACGCAGGCGGGCAGCGGAACGCGTGCTTCCCTGCGTCAGCGTGCGAGCGTCTCGAGCGCCGCGAGGATGTCGCTGACCTCGGTGCGGCCGGTGTAGTCGGGGTGGATGTCGACGAACCGCACGCTCTGGTCGCGGTCGACGATCAGGACGGTCGGCATCGGCAGCACAGTGCCGCCGTCCGCGCGGGTTGTGCGGATGTCGACGCCGAGCGCGCGCTGGGCCGCGAGGCCCTCCTCGGAGGGCGCGAACGTGATCCCGAGCGCGGAGGCGAGTGCGGCGCCTGCGTCGCTCAGCACCGTATAGCTCAACTCGGCCTTCTCCTGCGTGCTGAGCGACGCGTCCGGGGTCTCTGGAGAGATCGCGATCAGCCGAGCTGAGTAGGCGTCGAGGTTGGGTAGGAGATCGCGCTCGTAGGTACGCAGCGTGAGGTTGCAGTATGGGCACCAGCCCCCCCGGTAGAAGACGATCACGGCGGGCCCGTCGGCGGTGAGCTCCGCGAGCGTGCGGGTCCGGCCGGTCGCGTCGGGCAGCGCGAACGGCGCGAGCCGGTCGCCGACCGATACCGCTCCGGTCGGGATTCCTTGGGCGGCGAGCGCGGCCTGGTCGGAGGCGAACACCGCCACCACTTCTGCGGGCAGCCGGGAGGCTGAGGCGGTCTTCAGTTCGGTGACCTGCTCGGCGATCGTTGTCATCGCTGCTCGTTCCCTCGTCGCTGGCTCATTGGACCGTCCGGTCCACTCCCATCCGCGAGCGTACCAGACGAATGGACTGAACGGTCCAGCCCGGTAGAATCGGCGCCTCGATGAGCGCTCACCCAGCGACCGCAAAGGGGCGCGAGACGCGCGAGCGGATCATCCACGCCGCGGCCCAGCTCGTGAGCGAGCGCGGGGTCGCGGGCACCTCGCTCGACGACGTCCGCGCCCGTGCCCGCGCCTCCAAGAGCCAGCTCTACCACTACTTCACGAGCCGCGACGACCTCATGCGCGCGGTCGCCAGGGCCGCCAGCAACTCGGTCGTCGGCGGCCAGGCCGAGCTGTTCGCGCAGCTCGACACGATCGACGGCCTGCGCGCCTGGACCGACGCGCTCGTGACCCTCCAGCAGACCCGCCACGCGAGGGGTGGCTGCCCGATCGGCTCGCTCGCCGGCCAACTCGCCGAACGCGACGAGGCCGCCCGCGCGGAGCTCGCCGACGGCCTCGACCGCTGGGAGGCGGCGATCCGGGACGGACTCGAACGGATGGCGAACCGCGGCGAGCTGCGCCACGGTGCCGACCCCGCGGCGCTCGCGCAACGCACCCTCGCCGCTGTCCAAGGCGGCCTGTTGCTCACCCAGATCCGTCGCGACCCCGGCCAGCTCCGCACGGCCCTCGACGGCGCGCTGGACGCGATCTGCGCCGCGCGCAACGCGCCCTGAACCAATCACGAGCGGGATTGGTGGGCTTGCGAGAGACTGCCCAAGATCACGGACCTAGCACGATGAGGAGATAGCCGATGGCGAGTCTGACCGAACGACACGAGCAGTTGGCAGCCCAGTCGAAGTGGGACTTCTCGGATCTGAGCGCGCTGCTTATCAACTGCACGCTGAAGCGCTCGCCGGAGGTGTCGAACACGCGGGGACTCGCAGATCTCGCGGTCGCGATCATGGAGCGCAACGGGGTGTCTGTCGAAGTTGTCCGGGCGGTTGACCATCAGATCGCGACGGGCGTGTACCCGGACATGACCGAGCACGGCTGGGAGCGCGATGACTGGCCGGCGATCTTTGAGAAGGTGATGGCCTCCGACATCCTCGTGCGGCTCTCGCCGATCTGGCTGGGCGAGAAGTCATCGGTCTGCACGCAGGCGGTCGAACGCCTCTACGGCAACAGCCATCTCCTCAACGACGCCGGCCAATGGGCGTACTACGGTCGCGTCGGCGGCTGCATGATCACCGGCAACGAGGACGGCGCCAAGCACTGCGCGATGAACATCCTCTACTCGCTGCAGCACCTCGGATACGTGATCCCCCCGCAGGCCGACTCAGCCTGGCTGGGAGAGGCCGGCCCCGGTCCGAGCTATCTCGATCCCGGCTCCGGTGGACCGGAGAACGACTTCACCAACCGCAACCCGACGTTCCTGGCGTGGAACTTGCTGCGCCTCGCGCGGATACTCAAGGACGCTGGCGGGATCCCCGCGCACGGGAACCAGAAGAGCCTGTGGGACGCCGGCTGCCGGTTCGACTTCGCCAACCCCGACTACCGCTGACCGGCGACCGCCACGGCCAGCCATCGCCCATTCGTCGACCGCGAGGTTCACCCGCCGATGAAGCCGCTGACCCCGACCGAACGCGACCGGCGGGTAGCCGCTCAGCTTCGATGGGAGTGGGAGCGGACTGGTGCGAGGAGGATGATTCGTTCGCCGGCGTGGAGTTCGGTGTCGTTGTGAACGGGAACGATCGCGTGTCCTTCGCTGACGGCGACGATGATGCTTCCGGTTGGCCAGGCGATGTTGCCAGCGCAGCGGCCGAGCGCAGGCGAGTCGGGGGTGATGGTGATCTCGACGATCTCGTAGCCGCTGAGCGGTGTGCTGGGCGTATGCGCGAGCGCGTCGGGGTCCTGGGCGGCGAAGTCAGCTGCGACGGCGCCTTGCTCGATTCCGGCTGCGGAGGCGCTCACACTGGTCGCGAGCGTTTGCAGCACATCCTGGCGGGTGATCCAGCCGCGGAGGTGCTGGCGGTCGTGGGAGACCACCGGCAGCCCGTCGTGGTCGTACAGAGTGAGCTGCCGTAGCGCCTGTTCGAGTGTCTCCTCGCCGAACAGCTCCTGGGGTACGCGGGTATCGGTCACCGGGCCTGCCACGCGTTCCCATAGCTCCTGCGGGATCGCGTCGCGTTCATCGTCGGGCGCCGGTGATCGAAGGAGCCGTGCGTCGCCTTGGGGTTGTGGAATGGGGTGCATGACGTCTGCGACGGTGAGCCGCTGCAGCAGAGTGGTCGGGTTTGGCCGCTCAATGTCGATCCCGCGGCGCAGCAGCTTCGTGGTGTAGATGCTGCCGTAGCTCAGCTGCTTTGAGACCGCTGCCGCGATCCCGCACGCGAGCATGATCGGGAGCGTGAGACCGAAGTTGGCGGTCATCTCAGCGACACTCGCGATCGCGGTCAGCGGCGCCTGCGCAGCGGCCGCGAACACTCCCCCCATCGCCACCACCGCGTACATCGCCGGCGGGCCCACCGAAGGCCCGAACAGGTTGTGCGCGACCGTCCCGAACGCCATCCCGAGCATCGCGCCGATAAACAGCGAGGGGGCGAACACCCCGCCCGAGCCGCCGATCGAGAGGGTCAGGCTGCACGCCAGGACCTTGCCCAACATCAGGATCACGATGAACCACAGCGCGTACTGGCCGGCGAACGCCTTGCCGATCACCGGATAGCCCACCCCATACATCTGAGGGAGCGCGAGCAGTACCAACCCGAGCGCGACGCCGCCGACGGCCGGCCGTGCCCACTCCGGGCGGCCCTTCCACAGCTCATCGACGAAGTCCTCAAGCCAATACAGGAACGTCTTGAAACCGACCCCGATCAGCCCCGCTGCGAGCGCGAGCACAATCACCAGCAGATACGTGCTGTCGGTTGGGACCACGAGGTCATGCGGCAGCTGGGTGAAGAACGGAGCGGAGCCAAAGAACGCGCGGCTGATGACATCGCCGGTGACCGCCGCCAGGCTGGTCGCGAACAGAGCATCGAACGAGAACTCCCGCAGCACGATCTCAAACCCGAAGAACAGCCCAGTGATCGGCGCGTTGAACGTCGCGGCGATCCCGCCCGCGGCCCCGCACGCGACGATAATCCGCAACCGGCCCTCGGACATCCGCACCAGCTGCCCGAGCGACGAGGCGAGCGCCGAACCGATCTGGACGATCGGGCCTTCCCGCCCCACCGATCCACCAGTCCCGATCGTGATCGCCGACGCGAGCGCCTTGACGACCGTCACCTGCGGACGAATCCGTCCGCCGTTCTCCGCGACCGCGAGCATCACCTCAGGCACCCCGTGGCCACGAGCCTCCCGCGCGAACCGTTGAATCAAAGGCCCGTAGAGCAGTCCGCCCACGACCGGGATCACGAGCACAAAGAAGATCCCCAGCGCGGGCAGGTGCAGGCTCGGCGCGTGGCCCTGCTGGCCGAACTGCGTATACCCGGTCGCGAGCCATGTGAACGCAAAGACCATCTCCCTGAACACAGCAGCGCCCAAGCCCGCGCCGGCGCCAACGAGCAGCGCCATCACCGCCAGCCCAAGCCGGGCACCACCCAACCACGCCGACACCGACCGGCTCAGCGAACGACGGGACTGAACCCGCGCCACGGCAGCCGCAGACTCAGCAGCCGCGTCGCTGGATCCGCCGAGCGACCGCTTCGCGGTCACCGATCAAGATCCCATCCCAGCGACCAGTCCTGCTCGGGGACCTCACCGGCCGCATCAGCGAACGCCCGCAGAGCATCCAGCACCGGTCGGCGGTGAGCCTTCGGTATCCGCTGCACGATCATCGCGATCTCCGCGCGGCGACGGCGGCTGACCTCCGCGACCAGCTCAGCACCCGCCGTCGCGAGCCAGACGCGCACGCCGCGGCGGTCGTCATTCATCCG
>Ga0302235_10002388_pt1 | contig 13550 bp, 12 predicted proteins | sample II_Palsa_N3_3_FD_193577 | JGI IMG/M metagenome (GOLD analysis project Ga0302235, IMG submission 193577) | Peat permafrost microbial communities from Stordalen Mire near Abisko, Sweden - II_Palsa_N3_3 | ecosystem: Environmental > Terrestrial > Soil > Palsa > Peat permafrost | place: Sweden... | reverse complement strand
TGGTGTCGGGGCTCTCATGACCGAGACGGTCCTTCTCTGCCTACTGCTGCCGCTGTGGCGCCGGGGTGGCCTGAGGTCGGTCAAGGATCTCGGCCTTCGGCCGGTACCGGGTGCGCGATCGGTGGGGCTCGTGTTCCTTGGGCTGCTGGCCTACGGCTGGGTCAGCGACCTGTGGCTGCGGACGCTCCGCGCGGCTCCCACCGGCAGCAACTTTGCGGGCATCCCCCACCAGAGCACGGCGACGATCCTGGTGGCTGGACTGGTGGCATGTGTCGGTGCTCCGGTCGCCGAGGAGATCTTCTTCCGCGGCTTTTTGTACCGGAGCCTGCGCAACAGCCTGCCGGTCGCTCCGGCGTGCCTCATCTCGGCCGTCTGTTTCGGCCTGGTCCATACCCAGTATCCGTTCTCGGGGAAGCTGGTGATCGTCTGCTTCGGGGTGATCACCGCGCTGCTCTACGAGCGCACCGGCTCGTTGCTGCCGGGGATCGCCATGCACTCATTTGTGGACGGCAGCGGATTCGAGCGGGCGTTGAGCGGCAACTCCGCGGTTGTCGGGGGCATGTTCCTGATCCTGGCGGTCGTGCTGCTCGCCCGTCCGCCGGTGAAGGCCCTGGGGCGTCTGCTCACCGGACGCCCGGTGATCCGCCACTACCCGGTGCCTGTGGCCGTGGGGGGCGAATCGCCCGGATTGCATCCTCAGCAACTCGCGCTCTTTGATGAGCACCCTCGCGTGCAGAGCTCCGGCCGCGGCGCGCGCAGCCAGCGTGCAGCAAGGATCGCGGCCGTCGTCTGCGCCCTGACGCTTCTCCTGGTCCTGTTCGGCCAGGTTCACGTGTACGTGCGTTCTCAGAAGGCCCTCGGCGCTCCCGCGTACCCAGGTTGCGCGGAAGCCGGTATCGATTCGGCGGGTGGCAACGAAGGCACGTGCGTCGAAGGGTCGCCGACGGGGCTCACGACGGTCACGGTCGTCGATCGCGCACGAACGCTTCAGACCCCCGAATATCGGGTGCGCCTGCTGGAGGCCCAGAGCTCCCCGACGCGGGTCTCCAACGCGTCCGAACACCCGAGCTACTACCCAGCCGGCAACGGACAGCTGATCTCATACAAGCTCGCGCTCACGAACACGGAGACTCACCCATTGCAATTCGGCCCCGGGACGCGGTACGCGCTCCGCGCGTCATACGCGCCCAAGCCCACCGTCGAACTTGCGCTACCGGAACTCAGTGGGGGCCTGGTCACGAACTTCCCGCCCATCATCGATGGCCTCGGGGCGCCAGGGCCGTCGATCCTGCAGTTGCCGCCCATCGCGCCCGGGCAGACCAGGACCGGCTGGGTCAGCTTCATCGCGCCGGCATGGGCCGAGAGCGTGATCGCGCAGCCCGGTGCCGACGTCGACTTCTACAGAGTGAGTGGCGAACCTGGCTACCGAGGAGCGATCCGGCTCTGGAAGTGACGCTGGCGAAAGGTCAGCCCGCCTGTCGCAAGGCAAACGGCGCCGGATAGCATTGGTCGGTACACAGTGATCGCCCGCGATGAATCCGCCGCTTCGCTGACCTGGCACCGCGGCGCGCAGGCAATGAAGCGCAGGCTCAGGAGGCTCACGGGCACAGCGCTCGACTGGCGCCTGCAGCGCGAGCAGCGCAAAGGCGTGCTCGGAGCCGCCCACCAGGGCTGGCGGGGCAACTCCGCGCGGGACAACCGAGAGCGATGGACGGACTGGGACTGGAGCAGCCGCGGCGAGGAGTGGACCGCCTCAGCCGAATGGAAGCAGGCCCTGATCGACGACGTCCTGATCGGGTGGATCCCCGAGGGCGGAGTCGTTCTCGAGATTGGGCCCGGGGCAGCCCGCTGGTCGGCCGTCCTGCAGGAGCGCGCTCGGCGACTGATACTCGTGGACGTCTCGGATCGACCCCTGACTCTGTGCCGCGAGCGGTTTGCCGCGGCCGAGAACGTGGAGTACGTCCTGTCATCGGGCAACGACCTGCCCGGCGTCGCTGACGGCTCTGTCGATGCAATCTGGTCGTTCGACGTCTTCGTCCACATCGCGCCGATGGACCAAGCCGGCTATCTCGCCGAGATCGCACGCGTGCTGACTTCGGGAGGGGTGGCTGTCATCCATCATGCCGATGGACGCAACCTCGGAGATCTGCCGAGTCGCAGCGGCTGGCGCTCGCCGATGTCGCGACACCTGTTCGCGACGCTGGCCACTCAGCGTGGTCTGGCAGTCGAGGCCCAGCTCGACTCATGGGGCGCGGGTGGCTGCTACGACCTGAGCGCCTACCACGATGCGATCACCGTCTGCCGCAAGCCCGACGACGCCGGATAGCATTGGCCGGGTGCCCGAGCGCCTGCACTTCACGGACTCCGACGAAGCCAACGCCCTGATCGCGCGGGATCCAATGGCGTTGCTGATCGGGTTCGCGCTCGACCAACAGGTTTCGGTGCCGAAGGCGTTCATGGGTCCGCTCGTGCTGCAGGAGCGGCTCGGTTCGCTTGACGTTGACACGCTGGCGACCGCCGATCTCGAGCCACTTTTTCGCGCCAAACCGGCGATCCACCGCTTTCCCGGGTCGATGGCCCGTCGCGTGCATGACCTGGCCGTGCACGTACGCGAGCACTATGACGGCGACGCCGCACGTGTGTGGGAGGACGCGCCCGACGCAGAGGCCCTGCGCGCGAACCTCGCCGGCCTTCCGGGCTTCGGCGAGATGAAGGTCACCGGACTCGGCTCAGTACTTGCCAAGCGCTTTGGCGTCGAGGCCGCCGACGCTCTCGTACCCGGCCATCCGACGCTCGGCGACGTGGACTCTCGAGAAGCGCTCGAGAACTACCAGGCCGCCAAGCGCCGGCACAAGGCGGAGCGGAAGAGGACAAAGGCATCCGCGTAAACGGCCCCCGCTGGCGCTCGCGGTGACGCGGTCAGCTTACGATTCAGTTGGGAGTAGCCCGCTATCCGTCATCGAGTACAGTCGCCTGCTCGCTGGCAAACGGACGGCGCAGACCGCGCGAAGGGATCGGAATTGAATGGCCCTCGGGTTCTACATCACTGCTAAAGGCTTTACGCAAGACCGGTACGACACCACGACCGCCCAGCTGGAGGAGGCGGGTGCAGGAGCCCCCGACGGGCGCATCTCCCACGTTGCTCTTGAGACGAACGGCGAGATCCAGGTATTCGACGTCTGGGAGTCGCAAGAGGCATTCGATGCGTTCGGGGCGACACTGATCCCGATCCTCACGGCGGCGGGTATAGAGATAAACGAGCCGATGGTGGCTCGGGTTCACAACGAGATCAAGGCCTGATCGCCTAGAGCAGGCGCGCGGCGGTCGGCAGGCGCCGCCGCCCGGGCCGCGTTCGGGGGCGGGCGGAGCTCCCAGCAGACGCAGCGGCAGCACCGATGCGGCAGCCGGACGCTCCCGGCTGCCGCAGCGCTCGCCCGTTCAGTCTCGAATCTCTGCGTTCAGCTCCCTGCGTCGCGTCGCTCGCGGCGCTGAATGGTGACGATCGAGAAACCGACGCCCATCAGCAGCAGTCCAATGCCGACGGTCCAGCGAAGATCAAAGCCCGTGAAAGGGAGATCTTTCGCGCTGGCGGCTTTCGTCGTCGGCGTGCTTGTCGTCGTGCTTGTCGACGGAGACACCGCTTTTGCCGGCGTGCTCGCTTCTTTCGATGGTGATGTGCCACTTGCCGGTGCAGGCGTCGTCGCCGCCGGCGTCGTGGCTGGTGTCGTAGCCGGTGTGGTCGTCGTCGTCGTCGTCGGCGTCGGCGGTTTCTGTGCGTAGCCGGCGGCGCCCGTTTCTTCGGCAAGTGCCGTGGCCGGTGCCACGAGCGCGACTGACAGCAACAGTGCGACCGGGAGGGCCACAAACGTGCGCAGCGCGCGAGGCAACCCCCTCCTCGTCGATGCTGCTCCTACTGTGGTGTGCGGCCTGCTCGAGGCCATGACATCGGTCCGAGTCATGCCAACCTCCTGTGAATGGTGTGATGTACGCAAGGACCCCCGGTCAGGGCCGTTCGCGACTTTACGGGCGATTCTTGTTGCTTGAGCATGATGTTTTGGTTCGCCTTCTCCCGGCATTAGCCTGCGCGCCGGGTTGAAGGTCTATCACCAATCCCGGTCATAACAGGCCCAGGCTCGGTGTTTGGCCTTATCGACGTTTTAGCCCGCGGACATTAGAAACAAACCATCGGTGCGACCGACAGCCACCGGACCGGCTCTCCTCGTGCCCGCACCGACACGCTCTGAAGCCCGCCTCACGAGACCAGTTCACGTCCCTGCAGGGTTCCCTCGGTCAATTTCGCGCGCAACACCTTCTTGTCGAACTTGCCGACACTCGTCTTCGGCACCTCGGACACGAACGCAAACTCGTCGGGCAGCCACCACTTGGCGACGCGTCCCCGCAGATGCTCGACCAGATCGTCCGCGCTCACGCTCGCGCCATCGCGCAGCACCACGCAGCAGAGCGGGCGCTCGGCCCAACGCTCGTCGGGCTTGGCGATCACGGCCGCCTCGATCACATCGGGGTGGGACATCATCTCGTTCTCGAGCTCCACCGATGAGATCCACTCCCCGCCCGACTTGATCACATCCTTCGCCCGGTCGGTGATCTGCACGGACCCGTGCTCGCCGACGGCCGCGATGTCGCCCGTGCGCAGCCATCCCGAGTCGAACTTCTCATCGCCGGAGTCATCGCGGAAGTAACTGGCCGCGATCCACGGTCCGCGCACCTCGATCTCGCCGGTTGACTCGCCGTCCCAGGGGACCTCCTCGCCGTCGTCGTCGGCGAGGCGCAGCTCCACCCACGGCAGCGGGCGACCCTGCTTGGCGCGCTCCTCCCAGTAGGCGTCGTCGTGCTCACCCTCCACCGGGCGCGAGTAGGTCGCCACGGGGCTCGTCTCGGTCATGCCCCAGGCCTGGAAGATGCGCACCGCGTGTCGCTCCTCGAAGTCCTTCATCAGCTGCTTTGGTACCGCGGACCCTCCGCACGCGGCGTTCGACAGCGAGGACAGGTCGACCTCGGGGTGCTCATCGGCGTAGCGGAGCAGGTCGTTGAAGATAGTCGGCACGCAGCCCATCAGCGTCGGGCGCTCAGATGCGATCAGCTTCGCCAGGGGCTCGGCCGCGAGAAAACGATCCGGGAGAATCAGGTCGGCTCCCGCGAGCACGGCTCCGTAGGGGAGCCCCCAGGCGTTGGCATGGAACATCGGCACCACTGCCAGCACGCGGTCGGCGTGGGATAGACCCGTACTGTCCACCATCAGCGTGCCGGTGGAGTGCAGGCTGATCGAGCGGTGCGAATAGAGCACGCCCTTCGGGTTGCCGGTTGTGCCACTCGTGTAGCAGAGCGCGGCCGCCTGGCGCTCTTCAACCTCGGGGTAGTCGAACGGCCCCGGCCCCGCCTCCTCCAGCAATTGCTCGTAGTTCAGCGCGTTCGGCAGGGTCCCGGTGTCGCCGTCGCCCATCACGACGTAGTGGGTGACGTGCTCGAAGGTCGGCGCAAGTTTCTCGAGCTGCGGCACGAGCGAGTCGTCAACGAAGATCACTTTGTCTTCCGCGTGGTTGACGATGTAGGTGAGCTGCTCCTCGAACAGGCGAATGTTGAGCGTGTGGAGAACCGCACCGACGCAGGGGATCGCGAAGTAGAGCTCAAGGTGGCGGCGATTGTTCCAGGCGAACGTTCCGACCCGGTCACCGGGCTCCACGCCGAGCTTGCCCAGGGCACGTGCGAGCCGGTCAACGCGCTCGGCGATCTGACCGAACGTCGAGCGTTCAACCTCCTCGGCCGTCGTCAGCGTCACAACCTCCTTGCCCGGGCTGGTGCGGCGAAGCCGGTGGAGGATGTGGTGAAGCGTCAGCGGAAAGTCGTCCTGCATTAGGCCCTGCAACGGCTGGGTCATCCCCCTTGAACCCCTTCCTCCTGCGGCGCCAGTTCAGCCAGCGCTCGATAGATTTCACGCGTACGTTGAGCGATATCGTCCCAGTCGAAGCGCAGCACGTGCTCCGAGGCCTCCGTCACGAGCCGATCGCGCAGCTCGCCGTCGACCAGCAGTCGCTCGATCATCACACCGAGATGCGCCGCGTCGCCGCCGTTGAAGCGCAGGCCCACGCGCTCACCCTGCGGCACCACCTCGCGCAGTCCGCCCGTGTCGGCCACGATGCAGGGACAGCCCGAGGCCATCGCCTCCAGCGCAACGAGCCCGAACGGCTCATAGATCGACGGAACCACGCACAGATCGGCGATCCGGTAGAGCGAGTGCAGGGCGTCGTCGCCTATCCAGCCGAGGAAGATCCCGTGGCTGGATAGGCCCAGACGCTCTGCCTGGGTCTTCAGCGCCTCCTCGTGGGGACCGCTGCCCGCCACCACGAAGCGCACATTGCCGACCTGCTCGATCACACCGGGTAGCGCATCCAACGCGAGCTGGAAGCCCTTCTCGTACACGAGCCGCCCGACCAGCAGCACGAGCTTCTGCTGTGGCTCGGCGTAGTGCAGCCGTAGCTCCTGCGGATCTCCCACGGGTCGCAGTTCGCTCGGATCGACCCCGTTGGGAATCACGGTTATCCGCCGCTCGTCGATGTCGAAGATGTCGGCCACGTGCCCGCGCATGTAGTAGGAGCACACGACCACGGCATCGGCACGCCGTGCCATCCAGCGCTCGACTGAATGGATATGCGACTGCGGGTAGTCCTGCACCCAGCCCTGGTGGCGCCCGTGCTCGGTGGCGTGGATCGTCGTCATGTACGGCACCGCGAGCCGGTCTGCAAGCGCGACCGAGGCCTTCGCGACGAGCCAGTCGTGGCCGTGTATGAGGTCGTAGGCGTGCTCCTCCGCGAGCGCGTTGCCGGCCGCGAGCATGTCGTCGTTCATGCGCTCCACCCAGCCGACGAAGCGATTGAGGTCGCGCGGCCAGCTCGGCTCGCGCACGCGATGCACCGTCACCCCGGCAAGCTCGGCGCCGCCAGACTGCTCGAGCTCTGATTCATCGCGGAGCCCGCGCGTGAGCACATCGACGGCCACCCCCTGACGTACGAGTGCCTCGGCAAGCTTGCGCACGTGGCGCGCCAGGCCGCCCTCGATCACGGGCGGGTACTCCCAGGAGAGGAGCAGCACGCGATTGCTCATCCCGGGACCCTATCTGTACTGAGCCCGATCGGAGCGGCACACGTCGCTCTGATCCCGGCCGAACCGACACACGGGCGAGGACCACCGGGACGGCGCAGGGGGACGTGACGCCCCCGCCGCTAGTGTGAGCGCGTGCGCCTAGCCCGACCGGAGTTCAAGAGCGAGCCGCGCCGTGGGCGCTGATCGCAGCGACACGCCGCGCGCGACCGCGCGCGCCGACGACGAGCGTCGTCGCTGGTGGGCCCTGATCGCAATCTGCGGCGCCACGTTCATGCTGCTCGTCGACGTGACGATCGTGCAGGTGGCGCTGCCGCGGATACAGGTGGACCTGCACGCGAGCTTCACGAACCTCCAGTGGGTCATCGACGCGTACGCGTTGACGCTGTCGGCATTGATCCTCACCAGCGGATCGCTCGCCGACCGCATCGGTCGCAAGCGGGTCTTCATCGGCGGTCTGGTGCTTTTCACGCTCGCATCCCTGCTGTGCGGGCTCTCTCCCAACATCACCTTCCTGATCATCGCCCGCGGGCTGCAGGGCTTCGGGGGCGCCGCGATGTTCGCCACCTCGCTGGCGCTGATCGCCCAGGAGTTCAGGGGACCGGAGCGTGCGAGCGCGATCGCAGCGTGGGGCGCGACCGTCGGGGGCGCTGTGGCCATCGGCCCGCTGATCGGAGGCCTCCTGACCGAGGGGCTGGGCTGGCAGTGGATCTTCTTCGTGAACATCCCGATCGGGCTGGCCACCATCGCCCTCTCCCTCACGCGCATGGTCAACGTGCGCGATCCCGACGCCGAGCGCCTGGATTGGGCGGGCCTTGTTACCTTCTCGGGCGCTTTGTTCCTGCTCGTATTCGGGCTGCTGCGCGGGAACGACAAGGGCTGGGGGAGCACGCTGATCGTCACGGTGCTCGCCGGTGCGGCGGTCCTGCTCGTCGCCTTCCTGATCGCAGAGCTCCGCCAGCCACGTCCGATGTTCGACCTCTCGCTGTTTGAGAACCGCGCGTTCTGCGGCGTTTCGCTGGCCACGTTCGCCGTCGGCGCCGGCATGTTCGCGATGTTCCCATACCTGACCTTCTACCTGCAGAACGCGCTCGGCTACTCACCGCTTCAGGGCGGCCTGCGGCTGCTGCCGGCGACCGTGCTCACGTTCGTCGTTCCCCTCGTGACGCGCCGACTGGCGCCACGGATCCCCGGCGCCCGGCTGGGCGCCGGCCTCGCCATCACCGCGCTCGGGCTCGTGCTGATGCACGGGATCACCGCGAACTCGGCCTGGACCGAGCTGCTCCCCGGCCTGCTGCTCGTCGGGGTGGGCATCGGGCTCGCCAACCCGGCGATCGCGAGCATCGCGCTCGGCGTCGTGGCACCGGAGCGCAGCGGCATGGCTTCAGGCATCAGCAACACCTTCCGCATCGGCGGCCTGGCCGTGGGGGTCGCTGCACTCGGCGCGATCTTCCAGGACCGCGTCGCCAAGAGCCTGCACGGTTCGCTCGGCGGACCCCAGCAGGGCTTGGCGAAGGCTGTTGCCTCGGGTGGCACGCGCGCGGCCACGATCTTCACTCACGGGCGCGCGGACATCGCGGAGATCGCCAGGAGCGCGTTCGCAAGCGGCATGAACGAGATCCTCCTGATAGGCGCGGCGGTCGTGCTCACAGGCGCGGTGAGCGCCGTCGTGCTCGTCGGCGTACGCGATATCCAGCGCCGCCGACAGGCCGAGCCGCCCGGCGTCTCAGAGGCTGAGGCTGCACAGGCCTGACTGACGAGCGCTTAGCTCGAACCTCGTCAGGGCTCCGCCGGCCGGCGCGTGCGACATGTACCCCCGAGGGGTATATTGAGCGGCAACGCGAAGACGGGGTAGCGGCATGACGAGCATCGTCAACACGATCTGGGACGGCATCTCAAACTCGCTGCTGATGGCGTGGGCCGTCTGGTGGGCTCTCGTGCTGGGGTTCGCCATCTCGGCCGTCGTGCAGGCGTGGGTCCCCCGCGAGCGCATCCGGCGAGCGCTGGGCGGCGAGGGCTGGCGGCCAGTGGCCACCGCGACCGGGCTGGGAGCAGCCTCCTCCTCATGTTCATATGCGGCTGTGGCGATTGCCCGATCACTGTTTGCGGGTGGCGCCTCGGCGGTCAGCGCGCTTGCCTTCCAGTTCGCCTCCACCAACCTGGTGATCGAGCTGGGGATCGTCACGTGGGTGCTGATCGGCTGGCAGTTCACGCTCGCGGAGTTCGTCGGTGGCCTCGTGCTGATCGCGATCATGAGCCTGCTGCTGAGATTGTTCGTCTCCCGCGGCCTGGAGCGCCAGGCGCGCGAGCATGCCCGCGGCGTCGACGCCGGCCATACCCACCACTCGGCGGAGACCGACATGCCGGTGCGCGAGCGCCTGCGAAGCGCGAACGCGTGGCTGGACGTGGCGCAGAACTTCCGCAACGACTGGTCGATGCTCTACAAGGAGATCGCGATCGGCTTCCTGCTGTCCGGGTTCATCGGCCTGCTGGGCGACAACGTGTTCCACGCGCTCTTCATTCAACACGCGCCTGCGCCGGTACGGGTCATCGAGAACGTGCTGGTCGGTCCGCTGGTCGCGGTGCTCAGCTCGGTCTGCTCGGTCGGCAACATCCCGCTCGCCGCGGTCTTGTGGTCGGGCGGGATCTCCTTCGCCGGGGTGATCGCGTTCATCTTCGCCGATCTGATCATCCTGCCGATCATCGTGATCTACCGGAAGTACTACGGCCCGCGCTTCGCGCTGCGGATCGTTGCTCTGATGTTCCTGGCAATGGTCCTCGCGGCGCTCGCCGTCGCCGGGCTGTTCAGCGTGGCGGGCCTCATCCCCCAGGCACGCCCCTCCCGCGCGGACATCTTCAGCCCCGTGGCGGTGGACTTCACCATGTTCGCCAATCTCATCGCCACGGCGGTCTTCGTCAGCCTCTTGACCCTGACGATGCGCCGGGGCAGCGGCGAGGAGATGGGCGCCCCGGCGATGGGCGACGCGCACTAATGACCGGCGCGGATGCCGCCCCGCGTTGCTCAGTTCGGCGGGCGATCGGCCGCCGGGAGGAGATCCATCTCCAGCTGGCGCGGCGACGGCTTCAGCGGCTCGGTGGTGGCTCGCGGCCTGCCCCGCTTGGCCCAATGGCCGACCACCTCGCGGCTGCGCGCGGTGTAGTAGTTGACGCGACGATCGGTCGGCTGCACCGTCAGCCCACCCGGCGCCGAGCCGGTGACGATCGCATGAAAGCGCCGGCCGTTGCGATCGACCTCGACGATGTCTCCAGTGTGGATGCCCTCCAACCGCATGCGGATCCCAACTCCAGCAGATTTGCGCGCCGCTCGGGGATACTGCCGTGCTGATGCCCGCGAAGGACACGATCCGCGGCGGCCTACGCAGTCGTCACGCTTGCCAAGAGCTTCCACCAACAGCGGTGATCGGCTCGATCGAGCCATGAGGCTGCTGGTCGACGGGATGAACGTGATCGGCACGCGCCCCGATGCCTGGTGGAAGGATCGGCACGCGGCGATGGTTCGCCTGGTCGACCTGCTCGAGCGCTGGGCCGCCGCACACGGCGATGACGTCATGGTTGTGTTCGAGCAGCCGCCCTCACCACCGATCTCCTCGACGGTCATCGAGGTGGCGCACGCGCCCCGTCCGCGCCGCGACTCGGCAGATGACGAGATCATTCGCCTGCTGCTCGCCGATGCCGAGCCTGGAGCGATCCGAGTGGTCACCTCGGACCGTTGGCTGGCCGACCGCGCCTATGCCGCAGGGGCCACGGTGGAACCGGCCGGGCCCTTCAGAGCGCTCCTCGAAGACGCCTGATCGTTCCAGGACGTAGAATTTCAAGGCACCTCAAGGCTGACAGGGGCGGGTGCCCTGCACCCGGCGCGGCGACATGCGCGGACTTCCATTGAGGTACCACTGTCTGCTCCAGGCCAAGCGATGGCACCCATAACAAGATATGCGCGCAGCGGCGACGCGAGCGTCGCCTACCAAGTGTTCGGCGAGGGGGAGCTCGACCTGCTGTTCCTGCCGGGCTGGATCTCCCAGGTCGAGCAGCTCTGGGAGGCGCCGGCGGTGCGCCGCTTCCTGGAGCGCCTCGCGGCGTTCACACGCCTGATTCTCTTCGACAGGCGCGGGAGCGGGCTGTCGGACGGCCTGCTCGAGACCCACACGCTCGAGCAGGAGGCCGAGGATGCACTGGCGGTGCTCGACGCTGCGGGCAGCGAGCGCGCGGCGTTGTTCACCTACTCCCTCGGCGGCTTCGTCGGCGCACTGCTGGCCGCCGAACGCCCTGAGCGGATCAGCGCCCTGATCATGTACGCGTCGGTGGCGCGAACGACCTGGGCCCCGGACTACGACTGGGCGATGACGCGAGAGGAACGCGAGCAGTTCACCGAGCAGAGCATCGTCGGCTGGGGCGAGCTCGATAGCTCAAGGCTGTCGGTTCTCGCGCCGACTGTCGCCGGGGACCCGGCGATGGCGGGCTGGTTCTCGCGCCTGCAGCGGCTGGCCGCCGGTCCCGGCGAGGCACGAACGATCTTCAGGGCTGCAATCGACCTGGACGTGCGTGAGATGCTCCCACGCATTCGCGTGCCCACCCTGGTCATGCATCGGCCGCGGGAGCTCGCGTGGGACGTGCGACATTCCCGCTATCTGGCCGAGCACATCCCGGGGGCCCATTACGTTGAGCTCGAGGGCAACGACTCGCTGCCGTTCGTCGGCGACAGCGACGCGATCGTCGAGGAGATCGAGGAGTTCCTCACGGGCGGGCGCAGCGGCGGGGAGCTCGCGCGGGCACTGCTCACGCTGATGTTCACCGACATCGTCGATGCCACCGCACGGGCTGCCGAGCTGGGCGACGGCCGCTGGCGTGATCTGCTCGCGCGGCATGACGAAATGGTGCGCGAGGAGCTCTCCCGCTTTGGCGGCCGCGCAGTAAAGACGGTCGGCGACGGGTTCCTGGCGACGCTCGCGGGTCCACCCTCGCGCGCGCTGCGCTGCGCACTGGCAATCACCGGCGTGGCGCGTGAGCTGGGGATCGAGGTCCGCGTGGGCGTGCACACGGGCGAGTGCGAGCTGATCGGCGAGGACGTCGGCGGGATGGCCGTGCATATCGCCTCGCGCGTGACCGACCTGGCGGGCCCGGGCGAGGTGCTCGTCTCCGGAACGGTGTTCGGTACGGTCGTCGGCGGCCCCTTCGAGTTCGAGGAACGGGGCCTTCATGAGCTCAAGGGCGTGCCCGGCCGCTGGCCGGTATTCGCTCTCGGCGCCTGAACGCGCCGGGCGCACCTGACCGCGCCGCGCCGCCGTCCCTGAGCTGAGCACGAGAAATCAGGTTAGGCCCTCGGGGGCATCCTCGGTCAGTGCGAGCGTGCTCGCCAGCCAATCGGCGGCGGGCACGACGTGCATGGGGTCGATGTGGTGTGCGGCGTCGGACTCGTGGTACTCCACCTGCAGGCCGCCCGCTTGCAGCAGATCGCGTGCCCGGTGTGCGAACTCGACGTCGATGACCGTGTCGCGCCGGCCGTGGGCGATGAACGCGCGCAGCCCGGTGCGGCCGGCCAGATCGGGCTGCCAGCCCTCGACCGTGGGAACGAATCCAGAGAACGCGAGGATCCCGGCGGGGACAGGTCGATCGGCGCCGAGGCCGAGCGCATAGCTCATCACCGAGCCCATCGAGAAGCCACCGAAGACTGTCGAGGAGGGGGCGATGCCGGTGCGCTCGAAGAGCTCGTCGTGGAAATCGGCGAGTTCGCGGTAGCCGGAGTGGAAGCTCCCCTCATCGGGGTGGCCCACGCGCGGCACTCCGTACCAGTGATACCCCGACCACCCGGGCAGCGTGAGCGGCGCCCGCGGAGTCACGACGTGCAGCTCGCGCTGAGGATCCAATGCGTCGCCGAGGAGAAGCAGGTCGCGCTCGTCGGCGCCGCGCCCGTGGTGCAGGACCAGCAGACCGCGCGGATCGCCCGCGGCGGGCCGCTCGCGGAATACCAGCGTGCTCATTCGATCATCTCGCCGCGACTCCCGACCACGAGCCGCTGCGATCGGACGCGTGAGCCCGCTGCAGCATGCTCTGCCAACACCCTCATCTGAGGCGCGAGCCTATCGGTATGGAGCCGAGCTGACCGCACGGAGCTAGGCTGGATGATTCATGCCGCTGCCAACACGATCGGAGAGAACGCGATGAGCAAGGCCCTCTACACCGCGCAGGCACACGTGACCGGTGGCCGCACCGACGGCCACGGCCGCACCTCCGATGGCGCGCTCGAGGTGGACCTGCGCTTGCCCAAGGAGCTGGGCGGCGAGGGCGATGGTACGAACCCGGAGGAGCTCTTCGCCGTCGGATACGCGGCCTGCTTCGAGAGCGCGCTCGGCACCGTGGCCCGCCGCAAAAAAGAAGAGACCGGCGACCTGGCGATCGACTCCAAGGTGATGCTCGTG